>Ga0187894_10007043_pt1 | contig 10768 bp, 10 predicted proteins | sample GBC1701081metaG_FD_136650 | JGI IMG/M metagenome (GOLD analysis project Ga0187894, IMG submission 136650) | White microbial mat communities from a lava cave in the Kipuka Kanohina Cave System on the Island of Hawaii, USA - GBC170108-1 metaG ... | reverse complement strand
TGACGAATTGTGGTTTTTAGCCCGTGAATACGGGCGATAGCACCCCGCTTCGCGGGTTAAATCAAATAAGTTCAGTAATATCAGAAATTACGGTGAAATTTTAATCTAACAAAGTAGAACTAAACAGGTGGTATTTTTACTTTCCGCCTTTTGTCTTAAATACCGTATCGGCGACATCAACATCAAATTTCACCTCTTTGAGCGTAACAATTATATTACCCATTGACTGGCTAATCTGAACCGTTTTGAACGCCATCATAACACCTTCAACCGGACGGTAGTCACTGAAAGTTTCAGTTGTGGGGGTTTGTTGCTGGCTTGAATCGCTTGATACATCAACCGCGTCGCGGCGTAACAGCAAGAAAGATTTTGTCGAAAAATAAAGCGTCGAAGAGGTTCCGTTGTCCGGTGTCAGTTCCACAATATACGCTTCTTCTTCACCGACTTTTCCGATACGTTTTACCTCGACGGTTTTGAACATCTTCTTCCAATTTGCCAAACCACCGAATTCAGCATTGATTGCCGCGTTAACCAGCTTTTTTCCTGTGTATTTTTCTGATGGCATGAAACTCAGTTCTATTCCGCCTCCTGTTCCGTCAAAGTATTCCCAAATCGTTCCGATTGGTTTGTTCAAAGCCATAAGGGTTATTTCGTTTGCAGTTTTGTTTGGTGTTTTCGCGTAGGCTATTCCGCTTCCTCTAACACCTTGGTTCTCGAAATCAATGTCAAATTTTGAAACCAATGTTTTGCGTTTCGCAAGATTGGCGTATCCCATCGCCTCAACAACCTTTGCCATTAGCTCGTCTGTTGTGATTGTGGGCTTTGCCACATTTGAGCGGTTGTAAACAAACTCGCCTTGCGGTTGAGCAAAGATGATTCCCGTAACTGCGCCTTTGTCATCGCGTTTAACTTTCAAACGGAAACTGTCGGGAAGCGAAACTAATTTGAAAACGTCTTTTCCGACCTCTTCGATTGCGTAGTTCTGTCCGTCGTTCAACATCACACGAAGCATGTTTTCTTTCACGGCAATTTCCGCCAAGGCGTCTTCGCTCTTTTCAAACTTATAGTTGCCGATTAGCTCTTTGTAAGAATCAAGATTTTTTGCCGGAGTCGTAGCAGTTGCTGTTTCCGCTTTCACTTTTGGCAAGACAAAATTTCCCTGCGGCGTTTCGAGATAGATTTCAATCTCTCCGCCTTTCGACTTAATAAAGGTAGCAAAATAACCATCGGGCGCAGGGGGCAGTTTATAACGATTGCCGCTTACGTTTTCGAGCGTAAGTTGCGGTTGCCCCGGAACATCAACAACTGTCTTTCCGTCTTTTGCCGACACTGTAACCTCAACCCCAAGCTCGTTAAATTTGTATTTGCCGAGAATGGCTTGCTGATCTAGTTTTTCCGTTGCTGTGGTTATCTGCACGTCTTTGCTTTCGGGTTTGCCGACAAGCGTTGACCAGACAAGTTCCATCAACTCATTGCCAAGCGGCGACGCAGAAACATTTGTCAGCATAACAAAACCAAGTTTCTGGTCTGGCATCATTGCAACCTGAGCGTTAAATCCGTCAATGTTGCCGCCGTGATCTACGACTTTATGTCCGTTCCAATCACGCAACATCCATCCGAAACCATAGCTTATATTGCCCGCAATCTTCATTTGCGGCGCAACTGTTTCATTAAAACTTTTTTCGGAAACGAGGTGTTTGCCCTCAATCATTCCGCCGTTCAAAACAAATCGAACCCACTGCGTCATATCTTTCGCGCTGGAAGAAATCGCACCGGCTGCGGCAGATTCTGGAATATCATGGTAAGGCAGACGGCGTGTCTCTTTTGTGTCCATGTTGTAATCGTATCCAAACGAAGCATCTTTCGCCGTCTTCATCGCGCTGATTGATGTATAGCTGTTGGTCATTCCAAGAGGTTTGAAAATGCGTGTTTCTATAAACTGTTCCCATGTTGATTTTTGCGCCGCCGCAACCGTTTCGCCGGCAGCACTAAACATCAGGTTTTGATATTGAAATTTCTCGCCAAGTTTTGCTGTCGGTTTTGCTTCGCCCGCAACTTGAATCAATTCTGTGCGGTTTAGTTTTCCTGTGACCATCGCAAGGTCAGTACGGTTCAAACCCGAACTGTGACGAAGCAAATCGCGCACGGTGATTTTCGCGTCCGTATCAGGGTCGCGCATTTTGAAGTAGGAAAGATATTTTTTCGGTGAATCTTCAAGCGACAGTTTGCCATCATCCTGGCTCATTACTACAGACATTCCCGTAAAAGATTTTGTGACCGAACCGATTGCAAAAAGCGTGTCGGGCGTTACGGCAACTTTCTTTTCAAAATCTTTGTAGCCCAGTCCCTTCATGTAGATAATTTTGTCGTCTTTCACAATTGCAAGAGACAAACCCGGAATGCCAAGAGCCTGACGACGTTCTTCGACCTTCTTTTCAATCGTCGCAAGTTTTTCCGCGTACTCGGGCGCGACTGCCGATTGCGATTGTGTTTGAGTAGTTTGTGCGTTTGTCGTTTGTAAAAGCGGTGCGAAAAGCAGAGCCGCAATAAGAGCTAACGAAAGAACGAAATTAAATTGACGTTTTTGTTGCATGAATACAAATGCTCCTGAAAAGTTTGGATTGCTAGGAATAGCCTGGTTATTACGACTAATAAAGAAAGAAGGTTTTTGAGATTTTCATCACGTCACTTCATTGACACTCTTAAAGGCGACTAATATCATCCGCTCACGTTCCATTAAAACTTTCCCGCCGTTTTCAAGCATTTAACTATGGCGCAATCTGCAATCCGTCGGGTCGGGGTCGTGATAAAGCCGCAACATGCGGAAGCGGTGAAGACTGTTTGCGAGCTTGTGAAATGGCTTGAACCTTACGATATAACTTTAATCAGCGAGCCTTCAATCGAACATGACGTAGTCGAACACAACACGGGTTGCAAAATTCCGACCGCCCAGCATCAGGAACTCGCAAAGCAAGTTGATTTGCTCATTGTGCTTGGCGGTGACGGAACAATGCTCGGCGCGTCCAGGCTTTTAGGCGAACATGAAATTCCTGTCTTGGGTATTAATTTCGGGCATCTTGGTTACCTGGCAGAATTTCGCGCTGAAGAATTGTTTCCGGCTTTGGAGATGATTTTCACGGGTGTTTATCGTCTTGATAAACGCGTGATGCTGGACGTTGAACTTATGCGCGACGGCGAGCATTTTGCAAAAGGGCGCGTACTCAATGACCTTGTAATTAACAAAGCCGCACTTGCACGCATCATCGAAATCGAAGCACTCTTTGATAATTTATACGTCAACCTTTTTCGCGCAGACGGTCTGATTGTTTCGACTCCGACAGGTTCGACGGCGTACAGTCTTTCCGCAGGCGGTCCGATTGTTTACCCTTCGATGAACGCCGTCATAGTCACGCCGATTTGTCCTTTCACGATGTCGAATCGTCCGATAGTTATTCCGGATGGCGCAACGATTGAACTCTGTTTGAAAACAAAAGACGAAGAAGTGATTGTGACATTAGACGGACAAACGGGTTTTCCGCTTAGGGCTGAAGACAAAGTTGTAATCCACAAAAGCAAGACTACTTTTAATATCGTGCAACCAACGAACAGAAATTATTTTGACGTTTTGCGCGATAAACTTCGATGGGGAAGATAAGACAATTGCCGATTGGGCGATTGCCGATTACCGATTTGTAATTTTGAATCCTGAACCTTAAATCAACGAGAAAACAATGGCTGAAAAAAACAATAAAAATAAAGAACTTGATGATGATAGATACGAACGTGAATTAACAACAGACCTCGATGATGAAACACGTGACAAACCAAAGGGAATGCCTTTGCATACACGCATTTTGATTGGCTTGGTTGTAGGTGTCGTTGCCGGGTTAATCATAAACAAAGCTTTTCCCAAATACACAGAGGTTGCTTGGGTGATTAAGAATTTCACAGAACCCATTGGTCGGTTGTTTCTTAATTTACTCTTAATGATTGTTGTGCCTCTTGTTTTTTCTTCGTTGGTCGTTGGCGTCGCGGGCATCGGCGATATTCGCAAACTCGGGCGCGTGGGTCTGAAATCTTTTGCTTATTGTTTGATTGTGTCTGCAATTTCGGTCGTGATTGGTTTGACGCTTGCAAACACGATTCAGCCCGGTAAGAGGATAGATGAATCCACAGCAAAAGCTTTACAAGCACAAAACCAATCTAAAGCAAAGACAGAGGTTGAAAGTGCAACAGCCGCTACTTCGTCTGAAAGCCCGTTGATGCAGGTGGTAAATACTATCGTTCCCAAGAATCCGGTAGCGTCTATTGCAGGAATTGTCGGCGGAAAAACAAATTCAAATGATAGTCCTAATATGCTTCATTTGATGTTCTTTGCGTTGATGATAGGCATAGGCATAACGCTTCTGCCCGAACCTGTTTCCAGTCCGTTTGTGCGCGGAATGAACGGGCTTTATTACATCACAGCGAAACTAATTGATTTGATAATGAAGGTTGCCCCGTTTGCCGTCGCGTGTCTGCTTTTCAATAACATTGCGTTGTTCGGCTTAGACCTTTTGAAATCTCTTGCATGGTTTGTGATTGTTGTTTTAGCAGGTCTTTCATTACAGATGTTCGGCGTTTATTCGCTATCGGTTTATTTTCTTTCGCGCATCAATCCGCTTGAATTTTTCAGCCGCGTTAAGACCGTAATTTTGACGGCGTTTTCGACTTCATCATCAAACGCCACGCTCCCGACAGCGTTACGCGTATCAGAAGAAAATTTGGGCGTACCGAAAGAGATAAACAGTTTTGTTTTAACCGTAGGCGCGACGGCAAATCAAAACGGAACTGCTTTATACGAAGGCGTGACAGTTCTTTTCTTAGCTCAGCTCGCTGGAGTTGATTTAACAATCGGTCAACAACTTATGGTTGTTTATCTGGCGATATTGGGCGGCATCGGAACAGCGGGCGTGCCATCGGGTTCAATACCTTTCATCATTGGCATTCTCGCTATGATTAAAGTTGACACGGGCTTGATAGCGATTATCTTGGGCGTTGATAGAATCTTGGATATGTGCCGCACGACGCTAAATGTCGTAGGCGACATCACAGCGGCGACTTTCGTTGCACGTTCGGAAGGCTACGAACTGCTGAAAGCTCATCCTGTACCTATATCCGAAGAGGGAACTGCGGTTAGGTAAGCCTTTTGAAAAGTTGTTTGCTCTGTGAGTTAGAGTACAGATAAGAAGTGAGCAGTAAGCAGTGAGCAGTAAGCAGTGAGCAGTGAGCAGTGAGCAGTAAGCAGTGAGCAGTAAGCAGTGAGCAGTGAGCGGTGAGCGGTAAGCAGTGAGCAGTAAGCGGTGAGCGGTGAGCGGTGAGCAAGCAGTTGCCTAATGGATAAACCCCATAAAAATCTAATCGCTTGGCAGAAAGGGATGGATTTGGTTGTCTTAGTTTATGACCTGACAAAGAGCTTTCCCAAAGAAGAAACTTATGGCTTAACATCACAAATGCGACGCGCCGCGATTTCGGTCCCTTCAAATATCAGCGAAGGTGCGGCTGACCGCTCACAAGAACAATTTAAGAATTTCCTGAGTATTGCCATTGGTTCTCTTAACGAGTTAAACACACAACTTGAAGCGGCATATCGTATTGGATACTTAACATCAGCTAAGCACGAACAAGCCCAAAAGTTAGTTGACGAATGTCTGGCAGTTACATATGGTCTCAAACGTAGTTTAGGAAAACCAAAGTAACTGCTTACCGCTTACTGCTTACTGCTTACCACTTACTGCTCACCGCTCACCGCTCACTGCTTACCGCTTACTGCTCACCGCTCACTGCTTACTGCTCACTGCTCACTGCTCACCGCTTACTGCTCACCGCTCACCGCTCACTGCTCACCGCTTACCGCTCACCGCTCACCGCTTACCGCTTACCGCTTACCGTTTACTGCTCACTGCTCACCGCTCACTGCTCACCGCTTACCGCTCACTGCTCACCGCTTACCGCTTACCGCTCACTGCTCACCGCTTACCGCTCACCGCTCACCGCTCACCGCTTACTGCTCACTGCTCACCGCTTACTGCTCACTGCTCACTGCTTACCGCTCACCGCTTACCGCTTACCGCTTACCGCTCACCGCTTACTACCTGCCATACTCCATTTAAGAGCAGGAGGCGTTATCAATGTCGTGACAATAACCATAATGACAACGACGCCGAAGGTCGCGGAATTTATAACAGGTTGTGTTACGCCTTGAGCATCGGGCAACATCAAAGTTGCGCCTATTCCCGCGAAAATCAAACCGACTTCGCCGCGTGGAATCATTCCCAATCCGATAGACAAACGATTCAAACCTTTTTCAAGCGCAGCAACAGAACAAACCTGCTTTCCAACGATTGCTGCAAGAGTTAATGCAGTCGCAAAACCTAAAAGCTCCGGTCTTGCAAACACACTCAAGTCAACTTTCAATCCGACAACAACAAAGAAAACGGGTGCGAGAATCGAACTGACGGGCGAAAGCAAATGCTCTAAATCGTGTTTCGTATGGTCATCAAGATGTTCAAAATGGACTTCATCCAGAATCAAACCCGCCGCAAATGCTCCGATGATTGGGGCAAGCCCGACTTTTGACGCCGCCCAAGACATAAAGAAACAAAGCGACAAGGAAACAGCGAGCAAAACTCCTCTGCCTGTAAAACGATTCGCACCTCGAAACAGATATGGCACGATAAATTGTCCCAACAAAATTCCTGCAATTAAAAATCCGATTGCTTTCGCCGCAATGATAACAACATCAACAACCGCCAGAGTTGTTCCTGATGCTGCGGCTTTTATCGCACCCGACACAACAGCAAGAATCAGCATCCCCAAAACATCATCAATAACAGCCGCGCCCAAGATTATTCTTGCTTCGTTGGTTCCGAGTTTTCCCATGTCTTTCAAGACACGCGCCGTTATGCCTATGCTGGTGGCGCAAAGCGTCGCACCTATAAAAATATGTCCAAGTGTTGCTTCATCGGGAATGAAAAAACGCGCAACGCCCCAACCTAAAAAGAACGGGAAAATGACGCCTACGATTGCCACCAACATAGCCGAAATCCCGACCGCTTTCATCTCTTTTAAGTTTGATTCAAGCCCGACTTCAAAGAGCAAAATGATGACGCCTAATTCCGCTAACGCCGCGATGACTACATTTGTTTTTAATGCTTCCGCGCCCGAAAAACCAAACAAAACAAGATTGCCTAAAATAATTCCCGCGACCAATTCGCCAAGTACTGAGGGTTGTCCCAATCGTTCAAATACTTCACCGACAATTTTCGCTGCAACCAAAATCACCGCCACACCAAGCAGAACAAAAGGTTCAAGCCCGCCATGTTCGCCGCCTGCTGCTGAAACAGTTTCAGCCAGCCACAAAGTACCGCCGATAATTACAAATAAAGTTATGAGATTTCTTTTAATCATTTCACCCAAAACACAACTTGTCATTTTCGGACAGAATAATACATCATTGCTGTCAGATATCTATTCATTTCAGAACATGTAGGTTATTAAAGATGGCTTGGATTAAGACCGTACCATTTTCAGAAGCAGACGAAAAATTACGACAAGCGATGGAAGCGCAGATGCAGATTTATCCGATTGAATATGGGATGCCCGTACACCCGACGCCCGACGGCGAAGGTTCTGGAATTGTTGCTTCACATAGTTTGATTCCCGAAGCACTCAATCATGCGTTTTCGACATTCGGAGTTTTGATGTCTCCCGAACTGCCTCTGTCCCGTCGTCATCACGAGATGATTGCGACAATGGTTTCGGTTACAAACAGGTGTCACTATTGAATTGAGTCTCACGCAGAGTTTCTGCGTCGTGTGACTTTAGAAGAAGACCTTGTAAGAGATTTACAAGAAGACTACACAACCGCGCCTTTAACGGAAGAAGAGCGCGTGATGGTGGACTATGTCGTACAGATTACAAAAGACGCAACGCGCATTTCGCCCGCTGACCACGAACGTCTTCGCGCTGTTGGTTTTGATGACAAAGGAATTTTGCAAATTACGCTGATTGCCTCTTGGTTTAATTACATCAACCGCGTTGCAGACGCGCTTGGCGTAGGGCGCGAAGGTTAATCTTTGCTCGTAATTTTTCTATTTCTTTGGCTTAACTGTATCGTTAACTTTGAATGTGAAAGTACGCTTATCGCTTTCGGCTATTCTCTCCGCCTTCTCGTTAAAGACAGATATTTCCCAAGTATATGTACCGTTCGGAAGGTCATCTAGCGGAGCCATTTCCGTGACGCTGATGCTCTTTGCTCCGTTATCATTAAGTGCAATTTTTTTACGTTTTTCACCATAGAGGTTAACGTAATAGCTTTTTGCACCCGGATATGCTTCCCAGCGAAGCATAGGTTTTCTATCTTGAATTATTTCATCTGTTTTTGGTGCAATCTGTTTCAAATCCATTTTATAAATTTTCTGTTCGGCGATTTCGATTGTCTGATTTGGCTCAAGTTGCATGGATTCGGTAACAGAGTAGTTTAAGGTTATTGCAACGTAAGAATCTATTGAGCCAAGCGGCTTAATCGCAAAAGAGTATCTGCCGGCTGGTAGATCACGAAACCAATAAATTCCGTTTGAATCGGTTTTGGTTTTAAAATTTTTTCCTTCGCAACGAAAATATACAAGCATATCTATACGTTCGCATAAAAGGACTTCTACGTTCTCTGTTCCTTTACCGTCTCCGGTCCATAACACAGTTCCTTTTACATTACCTTTATCCTTTGCCGGAGGCGGTTCTGATGTAATAACACGAAAGAGCGGCGGTTTATTTGGGCGACTGTAATGCGGAGGGTTAACACAGTTTGTCTGAGCCAATAAAAAAAGCAACACATAAAATAAAGATAGATTAATGTACTTTGTTTTCATATAAATCCTTTCCTCAAAACCTAAGCCAATACTTAGAGCCTTGATATTGCCGTACATACGTTCTTCTACTTTAATGTTGGTTATTAACGACTCTCCCAAAAGAAAATGCTGTCCACTTTTTCGTGGTCGAAATAACATTTTCGTGTGCATTTTTCTCCGTCCCAAAGGTCTATGTGAAACCAGCCAAAAGCAATAATTCCCTTACGACCTTTTAGCTTTTTTTCCGCTTCCGCTTTTGGCGTAATTTCTTTGGCTCTTTTGTAACGGGTATTAAGATAAACCCTCATATCAATAGTGCTGAAAAAATAGAACTTTCCGTTGGCGCCTTTGTATGTCCGAACCTTTATGCCTTTTATGTAAATGTTATCAAGGTTGCCGCCTGCCCAGGGAATCGGGTCGCCTCCGAGATTCAAAGCGTGGCTGACGCGGACAGCACAGGTGTCTCTAAACTCACTATATTTCGTGAAATATTCTTCGACAGTTCCTCCGACAACTTTGGCAACGTCTTCGGGGTTCCCGTTCGGATATTTTGCAATAAGAATGTCCAATGACGGAATTTCCGGCATTTTGTTCTCCTTTCTTATTTTTCTTTTATTAACAATTAGCGTCCTCAATACTGATGACGCCATCAAGCCATTTCTCACCTACTTTTGCTTTGACTTCGATATTACCGCCTTGGAAAACTTTCGGAGTTCTTGCTGAGGAGATAAATGTTCCTTTTTTTAATTGGATTGTTTCCCCTGTATCGTCAACGTAAAAATCCGCTCCATTCGCGTTGGTCACACGGCAAATTTTTGTAAAACCCGGATTTGTTGAAGTTGTTTCGGCTTGACTGTTTTTCTTCTCAAACCGTTCGCCGTTCCAGGCAAATTCCATCAACAAGGTTTCCTCTTTGTCTTCAACACAAAGATTGCAAGCCATTTTTACTGTTCGTCCGACTCGGGGCAGAAGGAAATAATTACCGCTTGCATCGTATTCTGCTCCGGCGTTTTCAAAGGCGGATTTAATCTCGTTTTCATTAAGCGTCGGAAAGACTTCATCAGTAACATCTGTCCATTTGCTGTTTTGATAGGTAAAAAATTTAACTGTCCCATCGCAGCCCGGACCACAAACGGACTCGGCTACCCCGACAATATATGTCCCGTTTTTCTTCTTAAAAATCGCAACTTCGCCCCAACCTTCCGAATACCTGCCAAGGTTCAGGTAGCCGTTTTTAATGTCTTCGGTTTCAATTATCGAACGGCGAACTTTTTCTAAATTGGCTTTGCCCTTAACAGTCTTACCTTCAACAGTGGTTGAAAAAAACTCTCCCGGAAGCAATAGGTAAAAATCCGTAACGGTTTTCGGCTGTATTTGTGCTTTGACGGAAGACAGATTAAAAACCGCCGGTATCAATAAAAGGATTAGTATCGAGATGTTTTTTTGCATAATTCAGGTTTTCCTTCTTTCAACTTCAAAGCTTTCTCTATAAACATATTGACTCTAAGGATTCCGAAAAAATTAGTAATCAAATTTCCAAAAGTCTCTAAATTTGCCTGTGTCTTTCAATGCTCAATCAATTGTCACCTTCAAGCAAAATCTCTTGGAGAGTAAAAGTCTTTCCTTCGCTGTGATATATCACGTCGAGTATCCTCCACTTTCCGCCGATGCCTTTGCCCAATCTGTAATCAATTCGTCTCTTTTCGCCGAAATTAGTGAAGGTTACCTGAACGGTTGCATAAAGGTCTGTATCAACCTTTTTTATCTTGAATTAGCCCAAGACTCCCTCTATCATCCGCTTTGGGATTTAGAGGGAGATGTAGGGCGTTGCCGCCGCCGCCGTGCTTTCAAACGGCGGTTTAAGCCTCTGAATCAATCGG
>Ga0187894_10007042_pt1 | contig 10770 bp, 7 predicted proteins | sample GBC1701081metaG_FD_136650 | JGI IMG/M metagenome (GOLD analysis project Ga0187894, IMG submission 136650) | White microbial mat communities from a lava cave in the Kipuka Kanohina Cave System on the Island of Hawaii, USA - GBC170108-1 metaG ... | reverse complement strand
CAGTCGACGAACCCGCCGGACAAGATGGCTCCCGCCCTCAGTCCGACGAGCCCGCCGCCGGCTCCTTCGCCTTCTCCTCCGCCATCGGCACGACGCCGGGATTGAAGGCGCCGGCGGGCTTCGGTCCGGCCATCTGCTGCATGGTGACGGCCAGTGCCGCCTGGGCCTTCTCGTTGACTTTCACCGTGGCGCGGATCGATTCGGCGCGGCCGGCCATCAGCTCCGGCTTGTACAGCGCCAGGTACTCGGCCGAGGCCTTCTGGTTGCGGGTGTAGCCGTTGAGCTCGGGGATGACATAGCGGGCGAACAGATCCCACGAGCGCAGGGTTGCCTCGGTGTTGGCCCAGTCGTGCGCGAAGCCCAGCACCACGCCGAAACCGCCGGTGATCTCCTGCAGGTTGCGGATGGTCTTCACCAGCTCGTCGGGCGTGCCGATCACGGCGGTGCCGGCGCCGCTGCCGGCCGCGCCGACCACCTGGTCCATCAGCTGCCAGCGATCCTCGACGGGCTTGGCGCCGAGCTGCCCCAACACCCGCACGCGGTACTCGTTGTGCCACCACCACAGCCCGTCGACCGCTTCCTGCCGCGCCTGCTTCTTCGATTCCGCGAGATGCCACGTCATCACCACGCGCCAGTCGCGGCGATCGACCGTCTTGCCGTGCTTCTTCGCCGACTCCTCGGCGAAGGTCCATTGCAGCGGCAGCGCTTGCAGGCCTTCCAGCGAGGTCGAGGCGATCGACAGCACGCCCATGCCGTACTTGCCGGCCAGCTGCATGCCCGACGGGCTGATCGATGACGCCGCGGCCATCGGCAGCTTCTCCTGCAGCGGCAACAGCTGCAGCTGCGCGTCGTTGAGCTGGAACCACTCGCTCTTGACGGTGAAGCGCTCGCCCTCGAGCAGGCGGACGATCACACCCAGCGCCTCGTCCTGGCGGTCGCGCAGCAGCACCTGGTCGATGCCGAAGGTGCGGGCGTCCGACGGCAGCGCGCCGGGGCCGGTGCCGAACAGCACCCGGCCACCGGTCATGTGGTCGAGCTGCACGATGCGCTGCGCCACGTTGAAGGGGTGGTGGTAGGGCAGCGACACCACGCCGGTGCCGAGCTTGATGCGCTTGGTGCGCTCGCCGGCTGCCGCCAGGAACATCTCCGGCGAGCCGATCATCTCCCAGCCCGACGAATGATGCTCGCCGCACCAGAACTCGTCATAGCCCAGCTGGTCGAGGTGGGCGGCCAAGTTCAGGTCGCGCTGGAACTGCAGCGTCGGATTCTCGCCGACGGGATGATGCGGCGCCAGGAAGGTGCCGAACTTGAGACGCTTCACGGAGTTGCTCCTGCCTCGAAATAGGAAATCCTGTCGCCGGCCAACCTAGCGCGCCCGGGCGGCGCGGCCTAGCCATGAGCCGTGCGCGGATTCGGACCCGGCCATGTCCCTTGCTCCGTCATCTTCCGAGCAGGTCGAGCCCGCGGCGGAACAGTGCCGGGATGGAGCCCGTGAACCGCTCCCAGATCGGGTCGGTGCGCTGGCCCCTGCGGTGCAGCTTGACATTGAGGCAGCCGATCGACCCCAGCCGGTAGTTGGCGAAGGCATGGAACCAGCGCACGTCGCCGACAGGCGCGCCGCGCGCCGCCTCGTACAGCGCGACCAGCTCGCACGGCGGCACCGGGGCGACCGGCCGCCAGTCGTCGGCCCAGCTGGCCGCATCCGACATCATGCTCAGCCAGCCGAGATCAATGCGCTGGTCGCCGATGCTCGACAATTCCCAGTCCAGGATGGCGACCAGCTTTCCATCCTCGAACAGGACGTTGCCGGGCTGGTAGTCGCCATGCACGACGCCGGGCTGCCCGCCGTCCGGCAGGGTCTCGCCCAGCGCCGTGCCCAGCCGCGTGCCCAGGTCGATCCACGCCGGCTCCGGCGCCTGCCGCAGGATGCGGTCCCAGCGGCCGACTTCGCCCGCGAGCGGCCGCGGCGACTCCCAGTCCGGCAGATGCCGGCGCCAGTCGAACGCGTGCACGGCCGCCAGCGCCGTCGCGGTTTGCCGCCACAGGGCCGGTACCAGATCGGCCGGAAAGGAGGGGTGCGGCACCCAGACCACGAACGTGCGGCCGGGCAGCCGGGGCATGACGATGTAGGGCACGCCGAACTCGGCCTCGTCGCGGGCGGCGAACCGCACCGGCGGCACGGGCAGGCCGGCCCGGTGCAGGGCATTGAGCAATGGCGCCTGGCGATAGACGTCCGTGTTACCGGAGCGGCGCACGCCCGGCGGCGCCAGCTTGATGACGAATGCCTGTGTTCCGGTGATGCCATCGACGGTGAAGCCGAAGGTGAGGCCGGCGTGGCCATCCTCCATTACGTCGACTCTACCTAGCCGGCTGCCGGCGGAGAAGCGCGCGGCAACGAACAGCTCCAATCGTTCCCGCAAATCGTCAATGCCAATGGCGCCCAAGCGGGCCTCCTCCGTCGCGGATGTTGCAGCGCATTTCGTTCTGTCGCAGCGCCCCACCCTTAGGCGCCAACTCAAGCAGTTTCATACTGCTCCTCACCCTGAGGAGGCCGCACCAGCGGCCGTCTCGAAGGGTGGGCGACAGGTGCGATGGCTCGTTCGAGCCGTTTCGGACCACCCGTGCTGTTGCCCATCCTTCGAGACGCGCGCCTGTGGCGCGCTCCTCAGGATGAGGAGGAAGGTGAACGGCCCAACGGTAGCCTAACGCGACATCTGCGCTCCGGCCGTTTTTTCGACTCCACGGGTTCTATCGCGTGAGTGCCCAATCGGGTATCATCGCAGGTGCGCCGGCTGGTCGGGGAAGGCCGCGGCGCGACCTTGGATGAGTGGCCATCGGATGAGGCTCTTGCCGACGGTGCGGGTCGCACTGATCGCGTGGTGCCTGGGCGTGACGGTGGGGGGATCCGCCGTTGCCGGGCCCTACGAGGATGCGCTCGCGGCCTGGTATCGCGGCGACCACGCGCGCGTGCTGGAGATCACGCGACCGCTGGCCGCCGATGGCGAGGCGCGCGCCCAGTTCGGCCTCGGCATGCTCTACGCCAGCGGCCAGGGTGTGAAGCAGGATGATGCCCGCGCGGTCTGGTGGTTCCGCAAGGCCGCCGACCAGGGCTACGCCGATGCTCAGGCCAATCTTGGCTTCATGTTCGCCAGCGGCCGCGGCGTGAAGAAGAGCGATGCCCAGGCGCAGTGGTGGTATCGCAAGGCCGCCGCTCAGGACCACGCCCCTGCCCGCAACGCGCTCGGCTTCATCTACGCCAATGGCCTGGGCGTGCGGCGTGACGACGCCACGGCCGTCGCCTGGTACCGCAAGGCGGCCGACCAGGGCAACGCCGACGCCCAGACCAACCTCGGCTTCATGTACGACAACGGCCTGGGCGTGCGGCGCAACCATGTCGAGGCGATGGTGTGGTACCGCAAGGCGGCCGACCAGGGTCACCCCGTCGCGCAGTTCAATGTCGCCAGTCTCCACCTCGCGGGTCAGGGCGTTCGGCAGGACGATGCCGAAGCCGCCAAGTGGTTCCGCGAAGCCGCCTACCAGGACCATGCCGCCGCCCAGTTCAACCTCGGCTACATGTATGCGCACGGGCGCGGCCTGCCGCGCGACGACGAGGAAGCGGTGCTGTGGTACCAGGACGCCGCCAACCAGGGCGACGTCCGGGCCCAGGCCAACCTTGGCCACATGTACGCCAACGGCCTGGGCGTGCCGGAAGACCTGATCGAGGCGGCGAGCTGGTACCGCAAGGCGGCCGAGCAGGGGTATGCCGAGGCGCAGCACAGTCTCGCCGTCATGCTCGACGAGGGCCTGGGTGTTCCCCAGGACCATGCCGAGGCGGCGCGGTGGTATCGCAAGGCCGCCGACCAGGGCCATGCCGGCGCGCAGGCCGGCCTCGGCGGCCTGTACGCCACCGGCGAGGGCGTTGAGCAGAACGACGCCGAGGCGGTGCACTGGTACCGCAAGGCCGCCGATCAGGGCCACGGCGACGCGCAGTACAGCCTGGGCTTCATGTATGCCGAGGGCAGGGGTGTTCCGCGCGATACGGTCGAGGCCTATCGATGGTATGAGATCGCCGCCGCGCGTCTGTCGGCGGTCGAGGAGGAGCGTGACGTTGCCATCCCGTACACTGACCGCGTCGCCGCCACGGTCCCGGAGGGGCAGATCGCGGAGGCGCAGAAGCGCAATGGCGGCGAACGCGACCGCAAGTGAGCGTGGCGTGGTGATGTCATGAGATGCGGCGGCTGGCTGGCGCTCGTTGTGGCCTGCTTTCTCGGCGTGCCGAGCGTGCTCGCCGATGAAATCGCCGACTTGAAGGCGATCGTCGGTGAAATCGACAGCGTCGAGGCCCGTCGCGAGGCACCGGCTGCATCGGCTGCGATTCTCACCCGCAACGTGGCCAGGCTGACCGGCCTGATCGACGGGCGCAGATTGAACTCAAGCGGGCTCGTGGTCGCCCACCACTATCGTGCGTTGGCCAGGTCGCTGCAGAACGCCGCCCGCCTGCGCAACAATGAAAAGCTCGATCCGGCATCGGCGCGGGCGGCCCTGTCGGATTTCGACAAGGTCATCGTGGCTGGCATCGACATACCCGGCTGGAAAGTGTCGGCTACCGACGCGGGCTATGCGGCGGGGCATGTCGCGCTTCATCAGTTGAAGTCGGCACCGACCGCCTATGCGTACTGGGAACGTTGCGCCCGGCGGGATCACGCCGGCTGCATGAACATCATGGCCGAGGTCAAGTTCACCGGTAACGACGGCCAGAAGATGGACGTTGCGGAGGCGCTGGCCCTGCATGAGCGGGTCTACCACACGGGCATACGCTACGGCTGCGCCGGCGCATTGTCGGCGCACAGGATTGCCCTGATCACCCACTTTACGGGGACCAAGCGGTCAGGCGACGAAGAGATCATGTGGTTCGGCCGAGCCCAGGCGTTGCTGGATGAGCTCGCCTCGAAGCAGGGCGCTGGCGCGGCGAACCAGTGCGGGCGAGCGGCGATGGATGTCGACGAGTATCTCGTGCGGCGCGGTCGCGGCGAGCGGCCGACGGCTCTGCTGGAGCGGGCGGGCGGGCGATCTCCCAGCGAGCCGATCAGGGTCATCACGGAGTATCTCCTGCGCATCATCGACGACGACACGCTGCGCACGATCATCGTGGCGCCGATCCCGCAAGATACCCGCTGCCAGCTTCACTTCTGGGGCCTATGGAATTCCGCCATCGCCGGCCGGTCGGAACTGGCGCGTGCCTACATGCGATCGCTGCTCGATATCGGCAACAGCTGCGGGACATACTTGAGGTACGCGCGGAAATTCGGCTTGTGACGGCGCGGCGGCCCGCCCGCGGGCAGCCGCGCCGATGTGAACCAAGATGGCGGCCGCGCGGCGAAAGCATCGCGGCGATGTGACCCGGACCGCCCATGGGCGTGGCCCGCTTCACAGATCGATGATGCGCTGGAAAGAGCGTTCGAAATGGCCCATGCGATCTACCGCGTGACGACGCCCGAGGCGCTTCCCGCGCCGAACGAGCAGCTGCAGGCCGCTCCCACCGGTCGGGGCGGCGATACGGAGCAAACGCCCTCGATCATGTTCGAGCGGCGAATCTGGCAATAGTAGCCGAGCTCCTGTCCCGACCGGCTCTGCTCTCGTCGGACGGCCTCATCGGCCAACCGCTGCGCCTCGGCGGCGAACCGTCCCGACGGATAGGCTGACAAGTATTCCCGGTACGCCGCAGCCGTGTTCGCGGCCTTGGCGCGGGCCCACGCCTCGTCTTCCTGCCGTGCCAGCCGTCGCTCGGCCTCCATCTTTTGCCGTTCGGCTTCTGCCTTCTGCCGCTCCGCTTCGGCCTTTTGTCGTGCTGCGGCCTCCGCTTGGCGCGCCGCCTCTTCGGCCTTCCGCCGGGCTGCGTCCGCGGCTTGCCGTGCCGCTTCCTCTTTTTCGGCCTGCGCCTTCGCCGCGATGGCGCGCCGCTCCGCTGCTTCCTGTTCCTGCTGCCACACATAGACGCCTGCGCCAGCCAGGCTCGCACCCAGGACGACCACCAGCGCCCACGCGACGGCAGCGGAGCCCCGCTTGCGCCGGCCACCGTCCGGGGATCGCCCGGGTTGATCGGAACGCCCGGTCGCGGCGCCAGCGGGAGGCGCCACGGGTATGCTCGACTGGCCCGAGAGGAGGCCACGCACCTCGCGAATGGTCTGGGGCCGGTCAGCGGGCTTGAGTTGGAGGCTCGCATCGATCGCCGCCAGCAGGCTGGGCGCGTAGCGTCCCTTGCCCACCTCTCGCGCCGGCACCAACCGGTCGTCGATCATCCGGTCGCTGGCGTTGGGCGGCGGGTTGCCCTCGATGCAGTGATACAGCGTGGCGCCCAGCCCATAGATGTCCGTCCACGGGCCTTGTCGGGCCGAGGTCGACTGTTCGAAGGCCGCATATCCCGGCGTGTAGACCGCCGTCATCGCCTGCGTGCGCCCTTGCAGCGCCATCCGGGAGGCGCCGAAATCGAGCAGGGTCGGGCGGCCGGTCTCGTCGATCAGGATGTTGGCCGGCTTGATATCGCGGTGGAGGAAATTCGCCTGGTGCACCTGCTCCAGCCCATCGAGCAACGGGTACAGCAGCAGCTCGATCGTCGGCTGGTACAGGCGCCCGTCGCGCTTCAACCGCGCTTCCAGGGTCTGGCCGCTGGCAAGCTCCATGACCATGTAGGCCGTGCCGTGGGCCTCGATGATGTCGTGGACGTTGACGATGCTTGGCGCCTTCTCCAGGCGGGCCAGCGTGCGGGCCTCCTCGATGAAGCGTTCGCGGCCCCACAGGAAAATATCGGCCGCCTGCGTCGAGCGGGCGAGGACGGTGCCGTCGGCGCGCCGGACCGAGAAGCCTGTCGGCATGTACTCCTTGACGGCGACATCGCGGTGCAGCTGCGTGTCATGGGCCCGATAGGTGATCCCGAACCCGCCCTGGCCGAGGGTTCCCCGCAGCTCGTATCGTCCCAGCCGCGTGCCCGCCGGCAGGACATGGAAGTCCTCCGCCACCGGCTGGCCATGCTGCCATTGTGGCGGCATCCCCAATTGGTGCTTGTCAGTCATCGGTCATCCCCGCTTGCATTGTGCCGGGAACGCCGTCGGCATAACAAGTGCAATGGCCGCCCCGGCGCACAGGCCGCGCCCGACCTAACGATGGAGGTCTCAGGCCATGGAGCACCTGGACGCGGGCGATGTCCCCGACAAGGACATGCCGCTGCGCTACGATGTCAGGCTGCTGGGCCGCATCCTCGGCGACACTGTGCGCGCGCACGAAGGCGACGCGGTGTTCGAGCTGGTCGAGCGCATCCGCCGCACCGGCGTGCAGTTCCACCGCAACGCCGACGAAGCCGCCCGCCGGGAGCTGCAGTCGATCATGAGCGGCCTGCCGACCGGCCTGGCGATCCGCATCATCCGCGCCTTCGGCTACTTCTCGCACCTCGCCAACATCGCCGAGGACCAGCACCACATCCGCCGCACGCGGGCCTACGCCATGGCCAGCGCCGCGCCGCGGCCCGGCACGATGGCCTACGCGCTGGAGCGCGCCAGGGCCGCCGGCGTGTCGCGCGCGCAGCTGCAGGCCTTCCTCGACCGCGCGCTCTGCTGCCCGGTGCTGACGGCGCATCCGACGGAGGTGCGCCGCAAGAGCTCGATCGACCGCGAGATGGACATCGCCCGGCTGCTGGACGAGCGCGACCGGGTGCAGTTCACCCCGGAGGAACTGGCCGCCAACCGCAAGGCGCTGCGCCGTGCCGTGCTCACCCTGTGGCAGACCAGCATCCTGCGCGGCACGCGGCTGCGGGTGATCGACGAGGTCGCCAACGGGCTCGCCTACTACGATCACACGTTCCTGCGCGAGTTGCCGCGCTTCTATGCCGACCTCGAGGACCAGCTGGGCACGATCGATCCCGCCTGGCAGGACCTCGCCGTGCCGTCCTTCCTGCGTGTCGGCAGCTGGATCGGCGGCGATCGCGACGGCAATCCCTTCGTGACGGCGGACGTGCTGCGCCAGGCGCTGGCCATGCAGAGCCAGCGCGCGCTGCGTTTCCATCTCGAGGAGTTGCATCAACTTGGCGGCGAGTTGTCGCTCGACGGCCGTATGGTGGGTGTCTCGGATGCGGTGCGCGGGCTCGCCGAGCGCTCGCCCGACCGCGCGCCGGAGCGCCAGGACGAGCCCTATCGCCGCGCCATCGTCGGCATCTACGCGCGCCTGGCCGCCACCGCCTGGGAGCTCGACCGCGTGGAGGCGCCGTATCCCGCGTTGGGGGAAGCGCCGCCCTATGCCCGGCCGGAAGAGCTGAAGGCCGACCTCGATACGCTCGACGAGTCGCTGGTCGCCCATGGTTCCGCCGGCCTGGCGCGCGGACGGCTGCGTCTGCTGCGGCGTGCCGTCGACCTGTTCGGCTTCCATCTCGCGTCGCTGGACCTGCGGCAGAATTCCGACGTGCACGAGCGGACAGTGGGCGAGCTTCTCGAGACGGCCGGCGTCTGCACCGGCTACCGGGCGCTGGCCGAGGATGCGCGCATCGCCCTGCTGGTCAACGAGCTGCGCAATGCCCGGCCGCTGGCGTCGCTGCACCTGGCGTATTCGGATGAGACGGCGGGCGAGCTGGCGATGCAGCGCACGGCGGCGGACGGTCACCGGCGCTACGGCAGCGCTTCCGTTCCCAACTACGTGATCTCCAAGACCGACGGCGTGTCCGACATCCTCGAAGTGGCGGTGCTGCTGAAGGAGGTCGGGCTGCTGCGGCCGCGCGAGGTCCGGCTGGATGTCAACATCGTGCCGCTGTTCGAGACCATCGGCGACCTGCAGCGCTGCGGGCCGGTCATGGACAGGCTCTTCGCCCTGCCCGAGTACCGCCGTCTGCTCGACTCGCGCGGCGGCATTCAGGAAGTGATGCTGGGCTACTCCGACAGCAACAAGGACGGCGGTTACCTGACGTCGACATGGGAGCTGTACAAGGCGGAGCTGGCGCTGATCGACACCTTCCGCCGCCACGGCGTGGCGCTGCGCCTGTTCCATGGCCGCGGCGGCTCGGTGGGCCGCGGCGGCGGGCCGAGCTACCAGGCCATCCTGGCGCAGCCGCCCGGCGCCATGCAGGGATCGATCCGGGTCACCGAGCAGGGCGAGGTGATCGCCGGCAAATACTCCAACGCCGAGGTCGGCCGGCGCAACCTCGAGACCATGGCCGCCGCGACCCTGGAGGCATCACTGCTGGAGGCCGACCGTCCTGTGGCTCCGACCGAATATCTCGCGGTGATGGAGGCGCTGTCGGCGCAGGCCTACACGGCGTATCGCTCCCTCGTCTATGAGACGGAGGGTTTCGAGCGTTACTTCCGCGACTCCACGGTGCTGGGCGAGATCGCCAACCTCAACATCGGCAGCCGCCCTGCGTCACGCTCGAACCGCAGCCGCATCGAGGACCTGCGCGCCATCCCCTGGGTGTTCAGCTGGGCGCAGTGCCGCCTGATGCTGCCAGGCTGGTATGGCTTCGGGGCGGCGGTCAACGCCTGGGTGGCGGCGCACCCCGACGACGGCATGGCGACCTTGCAGGCCATGCACCGCGACTGGCCGTTCTTCCGCACCATCCTGTCGAACATGGACATGGTGCTGGCCAAGAGCGACATCGCCATCGCCTCGCGCTACGCCGAGCTGGTGGCCGATCCGAAACTGCGCGAACCGGTCTTCGGCCGCCTGCATCGGGAATGGCAGGCCTCGATCGACGCGGTGCTCGCCATCATGCGCCAGCAGACGCTGCTGCAGGGCAATCCGCTGCTGTCCCGCTCGATCCGTAACCGCTTCCCCTACATCGATCCGCTCAACCACGTGCAGATCGAGCTGCTCAAGCGCCACCGCGCCGGCGACGCCGACCCGGGCGTCGTGCAGGGCATCCACCTCAGCATCAACGGCATCGCCGCCGGCCTGCGCAACAGCGGATAGGGCCTTTCGGACCGCGGGCGTCCACGCCCGCATTCGCTCGCAGCGAAGCGAAGAGCGAAAGACTTCGGCGCTGACGCGCCGATGCGCGCGTGGACGCGCGCGGTCCAAAGAAAAGCCCCCTCCGCCCTTCGGGCGCGTTGCGCGCCCCTGACCTTCGCGGGGAGAAGGCCGAAACTAGTTCTTGCGCCGTCGCGCGGTTGCTCGTGCAGGTGGCGCGGTTGCGTGTATCTCCGCGCGCCCGTCGCGGTCCCGGGCCATCCCGGCCAAAACCTCCATGAGCGAGCGAAGCGCCACGGGTTTGGGGAAGTAGTCCAGCGCACCGTCATTGCGGGCCTGCGCGATCTCGTCCGGACCGGCGTGGCCGGACATCACGTAGCTCGCCGTCTGCGGCTGCGTATCGAGGCAGGCGCGCACCACCTCCAGCCCGCTGCCGTCGGGCATGCGGATGTCGGTGAGCAGCACGTCGAATGGCCCGTCCTGGCCCAGCGTGCGGATCGCTGCCATCGCGCCATCGACGCACATGACGGTGTGGCCGCGGCGGCTCAGGAAGCCGCGGAGCTCGTCCAGTATCTCACGCTCGTCGTCGACCACGAGGATGTTCATCAGGTCGTTCCCTCAGTCCGAACAATGCGCCCCGGCGATGGGTCGCTGATTTCTCGCGGCGGACAGCGCCAAGCCGGGCGCGTGAATTGGATTCCACAGGCGATGCATACCAACTGAATGGACCGACCATATGCGCGACGCCCGCCGGGCGCGACGCAAATTGGCTCCAAAATGGTGCAGATGGGTAAGAAGCCTGACGGTCGGCCGCAACGGGCCACCGTG
>Ga0187894_10007040_pt1 | contig 10773 bp, 8 predicted proteins | sample GBC1701081metaG_FD_136650 | JGI IMG/M metagenome (GOLD analysis project Ga0187894, IMG submission 136650) | White microbial mat communities from a lava cave in the Kipuka Kanohina Cave System on the Island of Hawaii, USA - GBC170108-1 metaG ... | reverse complement strand
TGTGTTCGCGGTGTGGATCTGGATCTATTGGGGCCTGCCGCGCGTGCCGGACGCCAACGCGCTCTGGACGCTCAATCGCCAAGCTTCGGTGATGTTCCTCGACACCCAAGGCGAGATCATCGGCGTCCGCGGGCCCTATTACGGGCGCCGCGTGACGCTTGAGGATGTGCCCGAATATGTGCCGCAGGCGTTTCTCGCGATCGAGGACCGGCGCTTCTATGAGCACGAGGGCGTCGATCGCATGGCGATCCTGCGCGCGCTGCTCGCCAACGTGCAGGCCGGCGAGACGGTCCAAGGCGCGTCGACGATCAGCCAGCAGCTCGCGCGGAACCTGTTCCTGACGCCGGCGCAGACCATCAACCGCAAGCTCCGCGAAATGGTGCTCGCGTCGCGCATCGAGCGGCGGCTGACCAAGGACGAAATTCTCGAACTCTATTTGAACCGCGTCTTCCTCGGCGACCGCGCCTTCGGCGTCGACGCCGCCGCACGCCGCTTCTTCGGCAAGCCGGCTTCCGAACTCACGCTTGCCGAAGCGGCGATGCTCGCGGGCCTGCCCAAGGCGCCCTCGCGTTCGGCGCCGACGGAGAGCCTCGAACGCGCCACCGCGCGCCAGCACATTGTACTCGACGAGATGGTTGAAGCAGGCTTCATCACACCCGAGCAGCGCGACGAGGCGCGGGCCGAGAGGATCCGCGTCGCCCGCCAGCCTGATACTGAGCGCAACATGGGCTACGCGTTCGATCTTGCTGTCGAACAAGCACGCAACGCCGTCGGCCGAGACACGCCTGATCTCGTGATCCAGATGACCATCGATCCGGAAGTGCAGCGCGCCGCAGCGGATTCTGTGCGTCGTCGCCTCGGCAATCGCGCCTTTGGCCGCCGTCCGCTGCAAGCCTCGATGATGGCCGTAAATCGTGACGGCGCCATCGTCGCGCTGATCGGCGGCACCGACTACAACACCTCGAAGTTCAACCGCGTCACTCAGGCCGAGCGCCAACCCGGCTCCACCTTCAAAGCGTTCGTGTACGCAGCCGCGCTTGAGAACGGCTTAAGCACCGAAGACGTGCGCTTTGACGAGCCAGTCGTCATCCAAGGCTGGCGGCCGCGCAACTACGACGAGGGCTATCGCGGCCCGGTGACACTGCGCACCGCGTTTGCGCTGTCGATCAACACTGTGGCGGCGGAAGTTGCTTCCGAGGTAGGCCCTGATCGCGTCGCCGAGGTTGCGCGCCGTCTTGGCGTGCGCGGCATGCCGGAGCGGTTCGTGCCGCCGTCGATTGCGCTTGGCTCAGTCGAGACGACTCTCTGGGACATGACGAGCGCGTTCGCAGTGTTCATGAACGACGGCCGCCGCATCGATCCGCATATCGTGCAGGCCGTATTCAACAGCGCCGGCGAGCAGATCTACGCGCGACCGCCGTTCGAGCCGCGCCGCGTCATGGACGAAGAAATCGTGCGGCAAATGACGAGCCTCATGGGCGCCGTCGTCATTCGCGGCACCGGCACAGGCGCGCGCCTTGGCGATCGCGATGTCGCCGGCAAGACCGGCACCAGTTCCGATTGGCGCGACGCCTGGTTCGTCGGCTACACCGCCGACTACACTGCCGGCGTTTGGGTCGGCCATGACGACTTCACGTCGATGGGCCGCACGACAGGCGGCACGTTGCCAGCGCAGATTTGGGTCGACGCGATGCGCGTGGCGCACGAGGGCGTCGAAAACCACCCGCTGCCGGGTATCGAGCAGCCCGCCCGCAGCCCGCGTGAGTTGGAGATGGCGACGTTCTTCAGCGATCTCGCCAGCGCTTTCGGTGAAGGCTCGATCCCGGACATCGACTTCCCAGACCTCGACGACGAAGACGAATAAGGCTCATGGCGCAGGCATTGGGACCGGCGCTCGCGCACGCGAAGGACTTGCGCTTGACGCTTGGCGGCGCGCCCTTGTTCGACGGCGTCGAGTTCACGCTGCACAAAGGCGAACACGCCTGCCTGATCGGCGCGAACGGCGCTGGCAAGTCAACGCTCATGCGCATGCTCGCGGGCTTGGTCGATCCGGACGCCGGCGAAATCGCCTTCGCCAACGGCGCCGGCATCGCGCTCGCGCCACAAGAGCCGGACCTCGAAGGCTTCGCCACGTTGCGCGACTACGCGATAGCGCCGTCTGTGACGCGCGTCGGCAGCGCGCACGAAGCGCCCGTATATCTCGCCGAAGCGGAACTGCTGTCTTACGGCCTCGATCCCGATCGTGCGCCGAACGCACTTTCCGGCGGCGAAGCGCGCCGCGCGGGCCTCGCGCGAGCGTTCGCCGCGCAGCCGGACATTCTGCTGCTCGACGAACCGACCAACCACCTCGACATCAGCGCGATCGAAGACCTCGAACAGCGCATCGCTTCATTCTCCGGCGCGTGCCTCATCATCAGCCACGACCGCCGCTTCCTGGAACGCGCGTCGAGCGCCACGCTCTGGCTACGCCAGCGGCGCATGATGAAGCTGAACAAGGGCTATGGCGCGTTCGAAGAATGGGCCGAGCAGGTGGAAACCGAAGAGGCGCGCAACATGGCGCGGCTCGAAACGCACTTGAAAGCTGAAGAACATTGGCTGCGCCGCGGCGTCACCGCCCGCCGCTCGCGCAATGAAGGCCGCCGACGCAAGCTCATGGCGATGCGCGCGGAACGCCGCGAACGCCAAGGCCTGAGCGCCGCGCCAAAAGCCTCGATCCAGGCCGAGCGCGGCGGCGAATCCTCCAAACTTGTGATCGAAGCGAAGGGCGTCTCGAAGCGCTACGGCGAGCGCGACATCATCATCGATTTCTCGCTGCGCGTGATGCGCGGCGATCGCATCGGCATCGTCGGCCCCAACGGCGCCGGCAAAACCACTCTGCTCGAAATCCTGCTGCAAAGCAGCGAACCGGATTCCGGCACGGTGCGTCAAGGCGCCCAGCTTGAGATCGCCTACGTCGATCAAGCGCGCGCGATCATCGATCCCGACCTGACATTGTGGGACGCGCTGACGCCCGGCGGTGGCGATCAAGTGATCGTGCGCGGCCATCCGCGCCACGTCGCGGCGTACGCGAAGGAATTCCTGTTCAGCAGCGACCAGCTCCGCCAGCCCGTCGGCGCGCTCTCCGGCGGCGAACGCAATCGGCTCGCGCTCGCCATCGCTTTGGCGAAGCCCGCGAACCTGCTGGTGCTCGACGAGCCGACCAACGATCTCGACATGGACACGCTCGACGCACTCGAAGACATGCTCGCCGGCTACGACGGCACCGTGCTGATCGTCAGCCACGACCGCGCGTTTCTCGATGACGTGACGACGCAAATCATCGGCCCGATCGGCAAAGGCCGCTGGGTCGAAAGCCCGGGCGGGTGGGAAGATTTCGAGCGCGCTTACGGCGATGCGCGCATCGACAAGCCAAAAGTAGCTGCCGCGCAGCCCAAACAGGCGCCCGCGCCGCAATCGCCACGCAAGCGGACCAAGCTCAGCTTCAAGGACGAGCACCGCGCCCGCGAGATTGAAACGCTGCTGCCCAAGCTCGAAGCCGAGATCGCCCGCATCGAAGCGCAATTGCACGAGCCCGACGCTTTCGCCCGCGATCCGAAAGCGTTCCAAACCGCCTCAGCCCGCCTTGAAGCCGCCCGCGCGGAGAAGGAGCAGGCAGAGGTCGATTGGCTCGACATCGAGATGCGCCGCGAAGCGCTCAACGGCGGCAAGTGACCAAGCCTTAACCGGTTCGGCCCGTACTGCGCCCATGCTCAACCTGCGCGCCACATTCGTCTCACTCGTCCTTTGCGGAGCGGCCGCTGGCGCGCTGGCGCGCTGGCGCAGGAAGTGTTGATCGGCGCGCGCGACACGGCCAGGCCCGGCGGCTCCTACGCGACGCTGCCGTCGGCCGACGCCGCCAATTGCGCGCGCCTCTGCACCGCCGACGGCCTCTGCATGGCCTGGACGCAGCGCGCGGACGCAATGTGCGAACTGAAAGCCGTCGTTCCCGCGCCTGTGACGATGCAAGGCGCGATTTCCGGCCTCAGCGCCCGCGCGCCGGACTTCGCGCGCCGCGTCGCGGTGGCAGCTGCGACGCCAGCAACCGCGGAAATCGCCACCGAGCCCGCCATTGAAGTGAAAACCACGGCTGCCGACGCTCCGAGCGAAGTCGCACTCCTCGGCGGGCTGACGGACACAGAGAATCCGCTGCGTCCGCGATTTGGCGGCAGTCCTTAAGCTTTGTTTACGAGCGCGCTTTAGCCTCGCCGCGATTCTGGAGCGCCTGGATGTCGACGTCACGTTTTTCAAAGCTGACCGATCTCGCCCGCGCGACCGACAGCGACCAGCGCCGCGAATTGCTGCGCGAAGTCACCGACCTCTTCTTCGAACGCCGCGGCGAACGCAGCCAAGCCGAAAGCGCGCTATTTGACGACGTTCTGAAACTTGTCGCCGCCGAGATGCAGGAAGGCGTCCTGGTGGAGCTTTCCGAGGCGTTCGCCGATGCGCATGACGCACCGATGGGCTTGCTGCGTGACCTCGCCAATCACGCCTTTCCGGTCGCCAATCCGGTGTTGATGCGCTCGCCGGCGCTCGACGATCAGACGCTCATGCAGATCGTCAATTATCAGAGCCAAGCGCATATCAGATCGGTAGCGCAACGAAAGAACGTGTCTGAGGAGGTTTCCGAAGCCGTGGTTCGTTTCGGTGACGACCATGCACTCGACACCCTCATCCGCAACGAAGGCGCGCATCTCTCGCGCACCTCAATGGAAGCCGCCGTCGACCGCGCCCGCCGCAACGAAATGCTGCACAAGGGCGTCGTCGGGCGTCGCGATCTCCCGCTCGATCTGTTGAACGAAATGTATTTCGTCGTCGCCACCGACCTCCGTGACAAGATTCTCGAACGCAACGCCACGGTCGACCCGAAAACACTCGACGCCGCCCTTAGCAAGGCGCGCGAGCGGATGAAGCACTCCGTTGGCGTGCTGACCGCGGAAGCGCGCAACGCCATGGCGTTCATTCAATCAAAGAAGAATTCCGGCGAGTTGAACGCACGCCTGCTCGTCTCGCTCTATCGCGAATCCAAGGTCACGCATTTCCTGCACGGCCTCGCCGAGCTCACGAGTATCGACCACAACACCGCCGTCGACATCATCGAGCGCAAGGACATCGACGGCCTCGCCATGATATGCCGCGCAGCCAGCGTCGAGCGTCCGCTGTTCGTAACGCTCGCCGTGCTCGCCTTCGGCGGCGACGACGCGATGGCGCGCGCTGAAGAGTTCGGCAAAATGTACAACGCCGTCCCCGTCGAAGCCGCGCAACGCGCAATCCGCTTCTTTAAGGTGCGCAAGGCGGCGGAAGACCAGGCCGCCTAACTCTTACGTGTGGCGTTCCTTGGTGGCGCTGAAGCGCACCTTTGGGTTCTTGTCCTGCACGTAGCCGATCTCCCAAGCGCTCTTACCTAGGAAAACCGGCGCGCCGTCCACGTCCTCAGCCATCTGCGCATTGTTGCGCTCGATGAACGCGTCGAGATCGGCGCGCGCATCGGCGTTGATCCAGCGCGCGGCTTGGTAGGGCGACGTCTCGAACATCACGTCGAGGCCATACTCGGCCTTCATGCGCTCGTCGAGCACGTCGAACTGTAGCGCGCCGACCGCGCCGACCACCATTTCCGAACCGATCACCGGCTTGAACACCTGCGTAACGCCTTCTTCGCCGAGCGATTCAAGCGCCTTGCGCAAGTGCTTCTGCTTCAGCGGATCGCGCACCCGCACGCGCTTCAGGATTTCCGGCGCGAAATTCGGGAAGCCACGAAAGGCCACATCGCCCGTTTGCGAGAGCGAATCCCCGACGCGCAGCGCGCCGTGGTTTGGAATGCCGATCACGTCGCCCGGAAACGCTTCGTCGGTGATGGCGCGATCCTGCGCGAAGAACATCAGCGGATTATGGACATTGAGCGCTTTGCCGGCCGCTGTCTTCAGCGTCATGCCGCGCTGAAAGCGGCCCGAGCACACGCGGAAAAAGCCGACGCGGTCGCGGTGCTTCGGGTCCATGTTCGCCTGAATTTTGAACACAAAGCCGGTGACCTCGTTCTCTTCGGGCCCGACTTCATCTTCAGCGCCCTTCACAGTCGCGCTCAGCGGACGCGGCGCGGGCGCATGCGCGGCAAGCCCACTCAACAGTTCGAGCACGCCGTAGCGGCGCAGCGCCGAGCCGAAATAGACCGGCGTCAGATGCCCTTCGCGGAACGCCTTCAGATCGAACTTCGGCAGGCCCTCGCGCGCCAGCTCCGACGTTTCCTCGAGCTCGGCGCGCACATCATCGGGCATGTCCGCCAGGAACTCGGCGTCACCGCGCTTGAAGCGTTCGGTTGATACAAGGCCTTGTTCCTTGGCTTCGAGCTTCTTGAACGGCACGAACTCATCGCTGACGAGATCGAGCATGCCCGCGAAGCGCTGGCCGGACGCCGCCGGCCAATACATCGGCGCCGTGTCCATCGCGAGCTTGGAGTGAATCTCGTCCAGCAGCGCGAACGGATCCTGCGCTTCACGATCCATCTTGTTGATGAAGGTGGTGATCGGAATGTCGCGGAGACGGCAGACCTCGAACAGCTTCAGTGTCTGCGGCTCGATGCCCTTGGCGGCGTCGAGTACCATAATCGCGGAATCCGCGGCCGTCAGCGTCCGATAGGTGTCTTCCGAGAAGTCCTCGTGGCCCGGCGTGTCGAGCAGGTTGAACACCAGCCCTTCGTGCTCGAACATCATCACCGACGACGACACCGAGATACCACGCTCGCGCTCGATTTTCATCCAATCGGACTTGGTGCGCCGCGCCTGGCCGCGGGCGGCGACCTCGCCGGCCAAGTGGATGGCGCCGCCGGCCAACAGCAACGCTTCCGTCAGCGTGGTCTTGCCGGCGTCGGGGTGTGAGATGATCGCGAAGGTACGGCGGCGTGCGGCCTCGGAGGCGGGGTCGGCGGGCATGAATTCCGGCTAATTTTGGTGACCGGGCGCTTTACGCCGCCGCCGGCCCCTGAGCAACCCGCCAGACATAGTGGTTGATCACAGCCGGCGTCAGCCGCCCGGCCTGCTGCTCGGACAAAAGCATCGCCATAGTCGTGATCGGCGCGAGGCCGAACCGAACGGCCACGTCACGGGCCGACTTAGCGCGGTCCGGGCACACGAACAGCGCGCAATTGGCTTGGCCGTTGAGCGCGATGTAACTCGCCAGAGTGCGCAGCACCGCCGCGTGCGCGTGCTCCAGGCCTTTACCGGCAAACGCCGCGTCCTGGCCCATGCGCTGGAGCTTGGCCATGCTCGGCGTGCGCAAGTCGCTGACGCGCAGCGCCTGGAGCGCGTCCAACGGATCGCCGACATCGATCACGGCTTGATTGAGCAAGACCAACATAGTGGGTCGATATTCGCGCGCGTAAACTAACAAAGCTTAAGTCGGCGTGCTTAACGCGCTACGGAATCCACAGGCTCAAGCAGAAAGTGACGGCCCGCCTTGTCTTCGATCTCGACGATCCAGAGGTCGGGGTCATCGTCCCCACGCTTTCGGGCGTAAGTATCAACGGCGGATTCATCATCTCCGAGCGAGCCGGACGACAGGTCCACCCACACCCGCTCGCCCGCGCCACGAAACGCCGACGTGTAGAGCCGGGCGCGGCGATCGAGCGTTGCTACCTTCACCAGCACGGCGCCCGCGTCTGGATCGCCTTTGCGCGTGATCGCCGCGAATGCGCCGCCAATCTGCGCCCGCCGGATCAACGCCGAGGCCCAGAAGTCTGTTTTCAACTCGGCCATCGCTCATGCCTCGCAGAGTTCGGCGCAAACGCAAGTCCGCGATTCTTAACCAATCCCTGCCATGCTCCCTACCCGCATGCGCCGATCAATCCTTGCCGCCGTCTTTACGTTTGCGTTCACCGCGACCGCTTCGGCCTTCACCGGGCCCGAGGCGCAATCGGCGTTCGTCGAACGGCGGGGCTTCCTTGAAGTGGACACGCGCTGCCACTTGCTGGCCGCCGGCCCGCGCAATGCGCTTGAAGCCGGCGCGCAGCAAGCGCGCGGCGCGCTATTGCGCAGCGGCTGGACGCGCGCACGTGTCGATGAACTTGAGCAGGCGACGCTCCGCGCCGCCCGCTCGCGCGCCTGTAACGATCCGCGCAACGAAACCGCCGCGACCCAGGCGCGCGCTGGCTTCGCCACCTGGTCGCGCACCAATGTGATGACATTCCCAGGCGCGGAGCGCAGCTGGACCGCCCGCCGTTATGCCGATCCGATGGGCTGGCGCTTGCGCCAGGACATCAGTGCGCCAAGCGCCGTGTTTGGTGTGCGCGAACGCGAAGGCGTGCAACGGCTCACACTCATGTTGCCGCTCGCCGCAACCGAAGCCGCGCCCAGCGCCGTGCAAATCCTCGTCCGCGACCGCGCCCGCGCTGGCGTCGATGTGCTTGAACTTCGTGGCCGCACCGCGCGTGGCCTGGCAGTGGGCGCGCCGGCTGCCAACAACGCCCAAGGCTTCTTCGCCAGCGCCCGCAGCGTCGAGACGATCGAACGCCAGCGCTACGCCGTCATCGAGTTTCCGGACATGGCGTTCGAAGCATTGCTTGCCCTCGATCCGCGCGAGGCCGCGCAATTGCGCATCGAACGCGGCCGCGCGGTTGAGAACATTCTGGTTGAGGTCGGCGATATCGCCGTGGCCCGCACGTTCCTGACGCTTCGCCCTGAAGTTTAAGCTTCGATAACCGGCAGCCGCACGCGCACCAGCGCACCGCCGCCGGGCGCTTCGTGGAAGCTTAGTTCACCGCCGTGCAACTGCGCCAACGCACGCACGAGCGCTAAGCCAAGCCCCGTACCTTCCGCCCGCGAACCGCCAGAACCGCGCTCGTACACGGCTCCGAGCGTCGCGCGCTCGCTTTCGGGAATGCCGGGCCCGTTGTCGATCGTCTCCAGCACTAGCGCACCGTCGGCTGCGTTTGCGACCACGATCACCCGTCCGCCTTCCGGCGTGAACTTGATCGCGTTGCTGATTGTGTTGATCAAAATACGCCGCAGCGCGCGGGCGTCGGCGTTCACGCTGAGCGGCGTGGCCGGCGTCGTCATGCCCAGCGCGATGTTCTTCTTCACAGCAGCGTCCGTCGACATCCGCACGACCTCGGCGACCACATCGCGGGCATCGAAGCGCTCACGCTCCAGCTCGAACTTGCCGGCCTCGAGCTTCGACAGATCGAGCAGATCGTTCACCAATCCTAAGAGATGCGCACCACTCTGGCGGATGAGGCCGGCGTATTCCGCGTAGCGATCCGAGATCTCACCAAACATGCGCCGCTCGATCATCTCGGAGAAACCGAGGATGTGCGTCAGTGGCGTGCGCAGCTCGTGCGACACCTCCGCCACGCGATGGGCCATCGCCCCGTGGCGCGCAGTCGGCCTGAGGGTCATCAACGCAGCGGCGAACGCCAACGCCGCCACCGCCAGCAGTTCAGGGAATGCGCCAAGCGGAACCACGGCCGCGCCATCGCGCGCGCCGATCGCCGCACCGACGGCGTAGGCCAACACAGACGCCGCGCCGATCTCCACCGTCCACGGACGATCAAGAACCAGCGTCAGCGCGATGGGGACCGCGAAAGCCGCCGTCAACGGAGAGAGCGCGCCACCGGTCACGGCGACCAGCACCAGCGCCGCCAGCAGCCAAGCCCCGAGCAACGCCAGCGCCGCTGCGCGCTCCTTCAACGCCGGCGCGAGGATGAATCCGGTCAGCGGTGGCGCTGTCGCCAGCGCCACCGCACGGCTCACCGATGCTGTATCTCCGCCGGCTGCCCAAGCGGCTACCCCAACGAGCAGGGAAGCGCCCAACCAAGCCCAGTTTACTAACGCAAACTTAACTGCGTCCGGCTCGGGAATTGCTGCTTGAGTGGCTTGAGTGAACACAGGGTTTTGGCGAGTAAAAGACTTATTAACGCGGGGGAGCACATCGTGCTCCGGACGAGTCGCCTGCGGAAGCGAACTCACCCACCTGGACAAGGTATTGGGACAAGGAGCCGAGCGGATGCGCAAACTAGCGGTCTGGACCACGACAGCCATAGTCGCCCTGATGGGCGCGGCCAGCGCGCAAACGGCTGAGACAGCGGCTGCTCAACCGGCGCCGAGCAACGACATGGCGGCGGCGGTCGCAGCCTATGCCGCCTATCACAACGATGTCTCCGAACTGCGCGCTTCGCGCATGGCCAACGCCAACGAACTCGAAGCCGCGCTCGATCGCGTCGGCCGCCACAATCGAGATGCGTTGGCCCGCGGCTGGGTCGCCTATGGCGGCATGACGGCGGCGCAATCGCCGGCCTTCGTACGCGGCGTGCGCGAAGCGGCGGACTATTACGGCCGCGACGCCGTGATCTGGGCGCTGAGCGTTGATCCGAGCTACGCCCGCGGCCTGCGCGGCGGCCAAGAAGTCACACGCATGCTGCTCGATTCCGCTGCGGCGGACGCCAGCCGCATCGTCAGCGTCGCCGACCGCTATCAGGAACTGGCCTACGGCCTGCAGCGCCAGCGTTGGGCCAACGCCGTCGCGCCGCAACAGAACGCGCGCGTACAGCGCATCCGCGCGCTCGGCCGCCCGGATCAGCCGATCCAAGCGCTGCCGTCGGAAATGTCGCCGCGCCTCAGCGTCGCCACTCTAAGCATCTCCGGCTCCGACCCGACCGCCTTCGGCGGCCGCCGTTTCTGGGACGCCCTCCGCGGCGGCCCGGAGGTAACGGAAGTGTCGGCGACGCAAGCGACCTACCAATGGCGCATC
>Ga0187894_10007039_pt1 | contig 10775 bp, 11 predicted proteins | sample GBC1701081metaG_FD_136650 | JGI IMG/M metagenome (GOLD analysis project Ga0187894, IMG submission 136650) | White microbial mat communities from a lava cave in the Kipuka Kanohina Cave System on the Island of Hawaii, USA - GBC170108-1 metaG ... | reverse complement strand
CGGCAGCGGGTTGTTGCCGCCACCGTTCAGCACCAGGTAGCGGCCGTCGCTCATGTAGGCCCGGGCGACCGAGCGCCAGTAGGCCTCGTCGCGCGCCGCTTCGTCCGCATCGCTCCATCCGGCAGAGGCCGACCAGGCTTCGATCGAGCGCAGCAACGCAGCGGATGCCGCCAGCGAGACGGCGGACCCCATGCCGATGAATTCCCGTCGCGTGCGGATCGCGATGCTCCTTTCTACCAGTCCACCGCCACGTACGCCGAGAACAGCCGGCCCGGGATCGTGTCGTACGCGCCGCTTCCCCTCAGGTCGTAGCCAAACTCGTCGGTCGCATTCGCGAGCAACACCCGCAGCGTTGCAGGCGCGCCGCCGATCTTGAATCGATAGCGTGCGCCGACGTCGAGCAGCGTACGCGCTGGCAATTCGACCGCGTTGTCGCGCGTCGCCGCGATGTCGCTCGTGTACGTGACCCCGAAGTCGAGCGAGAAGTCACGCAGCCGCGGCGGCCTCCAGTCGAGGTTCACTTCGAACGTGCGCTCGGGCTGCCCGACGGGGCGCGACCCGACCGTCCCGCTCCTGACTTCCGGGCCGCTCACTTCGGGGTCCATCAGGACCGCGCCGGCGACCAGGTCGAGTTGTTCGCCCACCGAACCGGTCAGCGAGAATTCCAGGCCGCGGTGAGTCACTTCGCCGAGCTCCCTGAATACGCCCTGTTCGTCGAGGGAGAAGTAGGGCTTGGCAACTTCAAACAGCCCGGCCAGCAGCTCGAAGGCAGGACCGAGCGCGATGCTCACGCCGGCATCTGCCTGGCGCGTCTGGATCGCCGGCAGGGCCTCGTTGCGATTCGCCGCGGCATCCGGCGCGACGCCGCTTTCCTCGAGCCCGCGCGTGTAGTTGGCATAGAAGGTGACGGTCGGGTTGAGCGCCCAGGCGGCCGCCAGGTTGTAGAGCCAGGGCTCATCCCGGGTACGCGTCTGTCCGTCGGGGAAGTCGACCTGCTTCTCATAGTCGGTCCGCTGCAGGCCGGCGCCGATCTGGGCTTTCTGACCCCAGCGCAACTCGTAGGCCAGCCCGGCCGTCTGCTGGTCCACCCGGTCGTAGGTTTGCGGGCCGAATTCGAACTCCGGGCGCGGCGACTTGACCGTTTCCCCCGGGACGCGGGGACCGAGATCGATGAAGTCTGATCCGCCGTAGTTGCGCGTGCGACTGCGCGCGCGCAGGTTCAGGTGCACGAGGTGCAACCGGTTAGCTTCACTGAAGCTGCGCGTGGCGCGCAATTCTCCGCTTGTCGAGGCGCTCTTTGATGGCGGATCCGCGACGATCAGCCGCTGCGCACTGCCGTCGGGCTGCAGGTCGAGCAGCAAGTGCCCGAAGAGCGCGTCATCGTCCAGTGCCGACTCGAACACGCCGGCGCGCACGGTCCACTGCGGCGTCGGATTGTAGCGCGCGAGTACGCCAAAGTTATAGGCCGTGCCTTCGTAGGCCGGCCAGTGCGGTCCTTCGAAGTCCCGGCGGTTTACACGCGGCGGCAGGAAGTACCCCGCCGGGACATAGATCGGTCCCGTCTCGTCGTCCCGCCCCTCCGAGATCACGCCGAAGGGCAGGATTTCGAGCGCATCCGTCGGCGCGAAGCGCACGACGCCGCCTGCATTGGCATAGCTGCCGCTCGTCCCGTTGTAGTACTCGTACTCGCGCGCGGCGAGCCCGAGACTGACGCTCAGCCGGTCGGCGGAGAGGGGGAACACGAAATCGGCCTCGGCACCCAGGCTGCCCCATGCGTCGGTGTCTACCAGCACGCCTACCGAGCGCTCGCTGCCGGGTATCCTGAGGCTGTAGTCCACGATGCCGGTCGGCGCCGGGAACGGGAAGCCCTGGGCCGAGGGTCCGACGCGGATGCGGCTGGTACTGCGCACTCGTGAATTGAGTCCCCAGACCTGGTCGAAGTACAGCCCGTCGATGCGCACGTTGCCCGCGACCGTCGGGGAGAATCCCCGGACGCTGCTGCTGGTATAGAGGCCGAGCGACTCGCGGCCAATCGTGACGCCGAAGGCGTCCTCCGCGGCGGTCACCGCATTCTCGTCCGTCCGTTGCTGCACCGCTGCCGCCGGCGCCCAGGAAAACAACAGCCACGAGGCTGCAATCGCTGTAAGAGCGCCCGGCTCACGGCGGCATGCAATGTCCGCGGCGCCCATCAGCGCAACTCGTCATCCATGATCTCGCCGCGCAACAGCACTGCCAGCATGACACCGAGCAGCGCCAGGAAGCCGGCCAGCCTGGAAACGTGGCCGATTCCCCTGGGCTCCTCGAACGTGAATCGCGGCAAGGAGGCCGCCTCGTCCGGCGTAAGCGTGCGGCCCAGGAACAGGTGCTCGCGCAGGTGATCGCGCCAGGTGCCGGCGAAGGCCTGTGCCTGCGCGACGAAAGCGTCATGCCGCGTGCTGTCCGTTCCTGCGACGCGCGTCATGCCGCCGTACGCGAGCGTTGCCGGCGAAAGCCAGGCGAGCCGGGTATGCCATCTCGCCCGGCGTCGTTGCGCCTCCGCGAACTTTTCCATCACGGGAGCCACTTGCGATTCCGTCTCGCGCTGGGCGACGAAGTAGGAGCGCGCGAACCCGCCCGCGTCCGCCCCGACCAGCTCGGGGTGGTCGACGAGATAGCGGTCGAGCAACTCCGACATGCGCTCCTGGAGATCGAGCTGCACCTCGCGCGTCGCAACCACCTGGGCGACTCGCGACTGCGTGGCCGACAGCCAGTCGATCCCGAGTGCGATCGCCGCCGGCAGGACCACCACGAATCCCAGCCAGGCGAGCAGCAGGATGGACGCTGCCGAGCGCGCGGCCTGCGCGCAAACGCCGATCCAGCCTGCGAGCAGCGACCACACGGCGAGATAAAGCGTGGCAATCAGCCACCAGGCGAAAGCGACGAATGCCGCGGTCCCCAGCGCCATTGCAAGGATCGCGGCCGCGGTCACGAACACGCCGGGCAGCAGGAAACGCAGCCCGAGCCGGTGCACGACGACGCGGCCCAGCGATCCCGCCTGCGCCCTCAGGAGGCCCAATCGCGCGGCGTCGCGATCGCCGCTCAGCAGGTCGTGATTCAGCGCGATCACCAGCAATGGCATCAGCACGATGACGATCCAGCTCAAGTCCATGACGCCAAGAGACGCCGCGAGCGGACTTTCGGTTTCGGTGTTGCGGAACAGCGTATCCGAGCGCGCGAACAGGGAAATCCAGGCCGTTACCGGCCGCAGCGGCGCGTCGCCCTGCGCGAGGATCACCCCGGGCGCGGGGGGCAGGCTCGCGTCCATCAACTGCGCCGACGGCGCCCCCGGCGGGCTGAATCCCTCCTGCCGGGACAGGCGTATGTTCTCCTGCTCTCGCGCGTTGGCTTCCTCCGCCTGCGCGCGGTTGGCGGCGACGACGTCCGTCCATCGCGCGCGCTCCGAAACGCCGGCCCAGAGGCCGTAGGCCGTCAATGCGACGAACAGGGCCAGGATGGTCCGCGGCAGCGCGCCGCGCGTGATCTGCACGAACTCGAGTCGCAGGCTGCTCATGACGACGACGCCTCGCGGCCGAGCGTGCGTGCTGCCGACAGCATCAGGACGACGGCAAGCGTCGCCCAGCCGAGCAGCAACAGCGCGTCGGGGGCGTAGCTGCGCGCGACTTCCCCGACCCGCGGCGCGCGATACGAGAACACGGCGGTTTCGCGCCAGAGGCGCGGATCCGCCTGATAGTCGAAGTCCTGCCCCTTGGCGTTCTGCGTGAAGTCGCCGTTCAGGTAGCGCTGCAGGTCGCGGCGGTAGCGCTCCGTGGCCCGCACGAAGTGCCAGTGATGCTCCGCATCCGTGCCGGCCATTCCGGCGGACAGGCTGCGAACCGTGATCCACGGGGTGAGCAGTGACACGCCCCGCAGGACCCGGCGTTGGCGCTGCTCATCCTGCTGCAGGCGGCCGTAAAAATGGTCGTAGACCACGTTGGCATGCTCTTCGCCGGCTTGCATGGAGATTCCGGCGAAGCTGACCGGCAGATCCTCCTCGCGCGCGACGCCGTACTGGCGCAGCGTCTCCTGGAGCAAGGCTTCCTCACGGGCGCCCGCAGGGCTGTGACCGTCGATACCGCCCTCGAGTGCCGCGCGCACGTCGCGCCAAAACTGGCCGGTGTCGGTGCTCGGCGCCACTTCTTCGGCGAACGTGGCGCCGAGCCGGGGCAGCACGAGCGCCATCAGGACCCATCCACCGAGCAGCGTCAGCAGGGCGCCGCGCGCCGTGCCGGCGCGGGCCGACACGGCGATGATGAGCGCCGCGATCGTGAGCAGGAACACGCCATACGCCAATGCGAGGTAGAGCGCCCGCTGCCGCGCGTCGTCCGAATCCGCAAGCATTACCGGCGCCCAGGCGGGCAGGTAGAGGATGGCGGCGACGACCGCAAGCGCCAGGAACTTGCCCGTCAGCCAGGCCACCGGGCTTGCGCCGCTTGCCAGCGCGAGCTTCAGCGTCTGCCGCTCGCGTTCGCGCGCCACGAGGCCGAAGCCCATGAAGATCAGCACGAGCGGCGCGAGTATCTGCATCACGAAGGCGCCGGACAGCGTTGCCAGGATGGGCTGATCGCGTTGGTCCTCCGCGGGACGATACGTCGCGCTGTTCTGGTAATGCGCCTCCATCCAGAGGGCGGTACCGAGCCAGGGCGTGAGTCCGGGATCGAAGGCGCTGAGTGCGCCGGCCGGCTTGAAGGCGTACTGCCCGAAATGCGCCACCGAGTGCGGATTGCGCGTGGCTTGCCCTTCCCAGAGGCGCCGGTCCACGGCGGTCGCCTGCGCGACATCACTTTCCTGCCGCGCCTGCTGCTGCCAGCCGATGGCAAGCGTGATCGCCGCAAGCGCCAGCAGCGCGAACAGGGCCGTGCGCGCGCGGCCGTCACGCCATGCCTGGCGGAGCTCGGCGGCGCCGGTCCCGAGCGCACTCACGTGCGCATCAAGTCGAGGTAGACCTGCTCCAGCTGCGAATGAGTGAGGTCCGCCGTGTCGTGCACGCCGACCAGCCTACCGGCACGCATGATGCCGACGCGGGTGCCGACATCGCGTGCCCGCATGAGGTCGTGGGTCGCGAGCATAACGGCAGCGCCGTCATCGCGGAGTCGGCTCAGCAACGCGCAGAATTCGCTCGCGGCCTTCGGGTCGAGGCCAGACAGGGGCTCGTCCAGCAGGAGGGCGCGTGACCGTTTGGCGAGGGCGATCGCGATTCCCACTTTCTGACGCATGCCCTTCGAGTACTCGCGCACCGGTCGGCGCGCGTGCTCGTGTGCGAGGCCCGCCTGCGTGAAGTATTCGAGGAGTTCGGCTTCGGAAATACGGCGGCCACTGGCGAGGCTCGAGAAATAATCGAGATTCTCAAGCCCGGTGAGCAGGGGATAGAGATTGACCTGTTCCGGGATGTAAGCGAGCCGCGCGCGCGCTGCCCGCGGGTCCGCCGCGGGATCGACGCCATCGACGCGGAGATTCCCTGCGCTCGGCGTCAGGAAGCCGAGGAACAGGTTGATCGTCGTCGTCTTGCCGGCGCCGTTGGCGCCAAGCAGGCAAAAAACCTCTCCTGGCGCGACTCTGAGGTCGAGCGCATCGAGCGCCACGACGTCACCAAAGCGCTTGGCCAGTTGTCGGCATTCCAGCATGACACTCCTCCCGATTGCGCGCGGCGCGCGCAACGACACGCGACGGGCGCTAAGGCGTCCCGCCGCAAGGCAAATCAGGGATCCAGGAGGTCAGGCGGCCGGAGGAGCCCGGCTCAGGTAGGAAGAAGGCGCCGCGTGGCCCGTGACGGCCGTCGCGTCATTCGAGGGAGGGGATACCTCGAACAGTACGGCGGCGGGTACGGGAGTTTCAGCCGGCGGCGGCGCCGCACTGGCCGGCCGCGCCAGACAGAAATCGCAGTGGTGTGCGATGCCCTGGGGCAGCGAGAAATCATCCCCGGGATGCGCGTGCATGGCATCAGCCACGAACCAGAGGCACAACGCGAGCGACAACACTGTAGCGACGCGGCGTTGGCCGCTCCGCGTGCGCATTACGTTCAAGGCCGACGACCCGGCTCGCATGCTCGCAGTATCAATCCAAGCGCGGGCGAGCGTCAATAGAACGCCCGCGCACGCCTTGACGCAGTCCGACTGACTAAACCAAGTCGACCCGTGACCGAAGCACATGGGCAACTGATTCCTCTCTCCCGTCAAATTGTCGCTGATACCTGGGCTGGATTCGGGCCCCAATTCATGCGGTCGCGCTACTCGTCCTTCTCTGCGTACCTCGTCGATTTAGCGATCTGCGGCCAGCACATCTCGAGCCACAACTCCAGAGTCTTGTCGTGCCACTCCACGTTGCCCAGGAGATATGGCTGCATTTCTTCGAGGTAACGTGATCGGAGCATGTCCCCATCCAGATGCCCGGCCCGTGCGAGACGAACAACGTCGTCGCGATCACGCTCGCCATTTCGCACCAGTTTGGACAGTGCGAGGTCGTGCGCTTCCAGAGCAGACAGGGCGAGATGCTTCCATTGCGTGGCAGGGAACATGCGTTCCAGGCGGGCCAGGTAGTCGGTGGGCACCGTCGCTACGGTGACATGTTGCATGTACAGACGATACTTGCGGTGCAACTCCGACTGTAACCCGGCGATCGCTTCGATATCGTCATTGCCATTTCGCGGAAGGACGGATAGGAAATCGATATCGGACGTTTCGCGGCCCACACCGTAGTGCTGTGCCACGACAAAGCCTCCGATGCAGTGAATCTCTATCGCTCCCGTGAGGCGTTCATCCAAGTCCTGCAGGAATGAGCGCCACGGTTCAGGCGGCGCGTCGCGATTCGGCTTACGCGGCATAGGACAACTGATCGGCGCTCAAGGACGTCAGCAGGTTCCAGTGTCGTGCAAGAGGAGAGCGGTGCTCCGCGAGCCAGTGGCGCTCTGCTGTTGGCATCGATTCACGGCCAAGAGTGTCTTCTTTCGCCAGACGCGCGCGTTCAAGTTGCTGTTCGACGGTAGACAGCGTCACTTCCGACGTCGGGAAATTGGCGTGACTGGCGGCAAGTGCCTTGGCCACTGCCACGACGAATCCAAGTCGGTTCTGCACATCGTGACGCTTTGAGTGGTCGACGAGCCACCGCCAGTCGAGATCCGGATAGGTGAGCAGTACCCAAGGCAGCGCCTCCGACAGGCGGACTTCGAGGTCCGGTTGCAGCAAAGCCTCCAATACCACCGCCGCCGGATTGGCTTTCGTATGCGTGCGCAGATGCGCAAAGCCCGGGTAACCCAGACTTGCAAACCATCGGGCCAGCTTTGCGGGATCTGCTGCCGTGCCCGCGCTTGCCGTTTCCGGCATGGGCAAAGCCGTTGCCGAAAGGCGATACAGAGCCGCAGCCGCCCGGGCAAGTTTCGCAGTGACCGGCCGCTGCCCGCTCTCCAGTTGGGAAAGATAGGGTTGCGATACGCCCAGGCGACGGGAAGCTGCCACCTGCGTCAATCCGGCCTTCGCCCTACCTGCCTTGAACTGCTGATTCTTCACGCCTCGAATTATATTGCAAATATTGCAAATATTGCAAATATTGCAATAGTGAAAGCGATTCAATTGCGAAACCAATGTGACGGGGCCCTGAATTCCGGCAATGAAGATCGGGACCGAGCGACTAGCGACGTGATTACCTGGCGGTAACTCTCGTCTTCCGCGACGCGCACGGTCCGTTCCGACTACCTAGATGATGCTCTAGCTGCGAAGGGGTTAAAACCGTCGCTGGATTCGGACCCCAAAGGTGTGCGACTTCGCTTAACCGCATCCATCAGATGGTCGCCGGGAACAAGGTTCTTGGCTCAGAAACGGCTGTCCGGGTGGAATTGTGTTCTTGACGAGATGCGATGCAGTTCCGCCTGGCACCTGCAGTGAATGCCTAAACTTGGGGTCAGTCGCCTTCCAGGGAGTCCGACAATGCGCCGCACACTTGCTGTTCTCGCATCGTTATCGATGGCCGCCGCTGCGCTCGTTGCCAGTGTCGCAAGTGCCACGGAACCGGCCAGCACGACATCCGCCACTCAGCCAGCTTCACCCGCTCCGGAAGCGGCCAAGATCACCAAGTCCCGGTCCAATATCCAGAACAATCGCGAGGCCACACCGGCCGAGAGCGAGCCCGCTCCGGCTCCGGAAACACAAGACGTCGTGAAGACGAAGACCAAGTCGAACCAGTCCAACGACTGACTCTACAGTTCGCCCACGAGGGGGTTTGCACTCGCTTCCAAGTCGCGCGGCTCTCACAGCGTCGACTGCACGGGAATTGACGTCGCCTTTCAGCCACACCGCCCGTAGCGGTCAGGCGATCTGCCGGGACCGCCGCGCCGGCCGGGCGGATTTTCCCAGTTGGTGCCGGGACCACCCGCAAATCCCGGCGGATTGTCGTCGCGGTCGCGGGGATGCGCGGTTGCACATCCGCCGGCCAGCGCGCAAGCCAGGACCACCGATCCAACCCATCTCCGATAACGGCTCATCGCGGATCTCCACGTCCTTGCATACCCGTACAACGCGGGAGCCGGCGGTAGGTTTACGCGGGGTCCTAAATTGAAGGGCAAGCACGCCGATCTAGGGCGGACGGACGTGGCTGCCGGCCAGATTCCGCCGGAAGTGCTCAGCGAGCCTGTCTGCCGACATATTTACGAGTCCTGGATCGTCGTAGAAATCCGTCTGCCCGCTGGAAAGCAACCACTCCATCGATTTCTGCGCATTCAGCGCGTCGAAAAACTGCCGCGCCCAAGTCGGGTTCAGTGCCTTTTCCGAATGGATCATGAGCACCGGGACTTCGATTCCGTGTGCAGCGGCTTGAACATCAAAGGGCACAAAGAACTCGCGAGACATCACGGCGAACGCATTGCGGTAATTGGGCACCGCGGCGCGGCGCGTATAATAATCGACGGTGTCTGCGGTCTGCATCGCAGCATCGCCTTCGAGTGCAGCTGCGGGAACGGTTTCCACTTCGCCCGTCGCCTCATACTTGTGGCGCGCTGCGCGGCCCTCCGCTACCTTGGCGTCGAAGCCCTCGGGGTCGGCGGCGCGCATCGCTTTAGGGTCGCGAAAATAGCCGGCTACGAAACCCGCCGCGCGGATCAACGGTTCTTGTGCGGCAGCATGGGCGGCATACCCGGAGCCCAGGCAAACTGCCGCAGCGCCCAGCCGGTCGGCAGCGACTTCTGGTCGCGAAGCAAGAAAGCGCAACGCCGCACGCAGATCCTCGACCTTGCGACCATGATGTTCGTACTGGCGCGGTACGCCATCGCTCTCGCCGTAGCCACGATGGTCGATTGCGAGTGCTGCGATTCCGCGCTCAGAGAGTGCCGCGGCATAGACGCCGGTCACTTGTTCCTTGACGCTCGTCATCGGTCCCGCGACGACCACTGCCGCGAAGCGGCCGAGTCCGTCCGGCAAGTGAAGATCGCCAACTACCGCATCGCCGCCGACCTCGAACATCACCCGCTCGACGCTCACTGCAGCGCACCCATGCAAGGCTCTTTAAGTGTTGTGCCGATCATGGATGAACGCCCCGCTGGTGCCGGCTCCCTGGCCGATCGCGATGGCGATATTGAGGTGGCCATCGCTTCGAGGTCGCGTGAAATGCTGAGCGGTCCGGCTGAAAATGGCGCGAAGCCGGCATTGCGCGCGAGGCTCATCACCAATTTCACCGCATCAGGATCGCGCACGCCGGCCAGCACGTCATGGCCGCTGGCTTTTAGGGGCCGCGCCAGGCTGCGGCCCGGGCTGCCCACGCCAATGAAGCCGATAAGCATCACGATTCCTTGCAATGCGCCTTTTCCAGGCGAAAAATATCGACAGTGTGATATCTGAAGTCAACCACGTACCTCCGAGTAACTACTCTGGCGAGCACTGGCCCCAAACCTGATGCATTCGTGCGAATCTGCCCGTCGCGCGGCATCTTGGCGCGGCTCGGTGAGAAATGGACATTGCTCGTCGTGATCGCGCTCGAGAATGGGCCGATGCGGTTTGGAGCCTTGCATCGAAAACTGCAAGGAATTTCGCAGAAAATGCTCACACAGTCCCTACGCGGATTGGAACGCAACGGACTGATTGTCCGGACTTTGATCGATTCCCGTCCGCTCAAAGTCGAATATGCGCTTACTTGCCGCGGGCAGACTTTGGTGCCGATCGCAGCGGAATTGAAGCGCTGGTCCGAGAGGAACCTGCACGCTATCGAGAAAGACCAGGTGGCTTTCGACGCGGGCAGCGGTCGCAAGCGTGCCAATTAGGACTGCGCCGCCGAATGTGCCGCGCCTTCGACCTGATCGCCACGATTGATGGCAAGCCTATGACGGTCGAAGCTGTCGTGTTCGACGCCTGAAAAGCCGGGAAGTAGCAACATGCTTCGACGAACGTTCTTGGTCTCGAGCGCAGCGACAACCGGCCGCGCCGTATTGAGTCGCTTGGTCCGAATGGCCTGGGCGAGCGCGGTGGCCGACGAGAAATGGAGGGGAGTCGTCAGCTCGCGGGGTTCAGCAGTCGCTGAACTGTCTTTCGCGGCCTGCGTCGCAGCCGCCGGCAGGATCGCAGCCCCGGTGGCAGCGCCGCCGAGTGCCTTGAGCAGGGTTCTGCGGGTGACGCGTTCGACGGTCTCCGACGCAGGCGCGTCGCTCATCCTGCGTGCCTGACCTAGACGACCGGATGCTTCAAGTGCCACGGCGTCGCCTGCTCGTACGCGTGGCCGATGCGGCACAGCATCGCTTCGCTCAACTTGCGGCCCACGAACTG
>Ga0187894_10007036_pt1 | contig 10783 bp, 8 predicted proteins | sample GBC1701081metaG_FD_136650 | JGI IMG/M metagenome (GOLD analysis project Ga0187894, IMG submission 136650) | White microbial mat communities from a lava cave in the Kipuka Kanohina Cave System on the Island of Hawaii, USA - GBC170108-1 metaG ... | reverse complement strand
CTCGGGCTGGCCGAAGCGGGGGCGCATGTTCTGCTTGTCGAAGACGCCATTCGCGGCGTCACGGACGAAACGACTTCGCGCACGATTGATGAAATGCGCGCCGCGGGAGTTGAATTCACGACGACAGATGAAGTATTGAAGAGGCCCGCTTGAGATTTTGAATTGAGACTTGGGATTTGAGATTTGGTAAGGAGACACCCTGCGCGAATGAGCAAACTCAGCGATTATCCACAGCCTTCAGTCACCGTTGACCTCGTGATCTTCACCATCGCCGAGGATGATCTGAAAGTTCTACTCATCCGGCGCGGGCAGGAGCCGTTCAAAGGGAGATGGGCTTTGCCTGGCGGTTTCGTGGGGATTGACGAATCGCTGGAACAGGCCGCCGCTCGCGAATTGAAAGAAGAGGTCGGAGTGACGAATGTCTACCTGGAGCAGCTCTACACGTTCGGCGAACCGAAACGCGATCCGCGCGGACGGGTGATCAGTGTCTCCTATTTCGCGCTCGTTGACGCCGAACGCCAGCGGATTGTCGCGGCCTCCGACGCCGCCGAAGCGCAATGGCATTCCGTCTTCGATGCGCCAAAACTGGCCAAGCTGGCTTTCGATCATGGGAAGATCCTTGAGACCGCTGTCTGTAGACTGAGAAACAAGATTGAATGGACGACCGTCGGGTATGAATTGTTGCCGAAGAAATTCACGCTTTCGGAATTGCAGCGCGTTTACGAGATCATCTTGCAGCGCCCGGTGGACAAGCGGAATTTCCGCAAAAAAATACTGGCGCAAGGCCAAATTATCGAACTGAATGAAACCCGCTCGGATGTCGCGCATCGCCCCGCCCGACTCTATTCATTTCGCAAACAATGACATTCTACCTGTTGCTCAGAGCCACTCCGAGCACAATCGCTCCCACAATCAACCGGTAAATTACGAAAGCATTGGTCGAATGCCGCCGCAGGTAACTGAGCAGAAACGCAATGCTGGCGTAACCGACCACGGCGGAAACCGCCGTCGCCACGGCCAGGTTGATCATGCTCGTGCCTGACAAAAGGTGAAGAGCTTCTTTGAATTCGAGCAGCCCACTGGCGCCAATCGCCGGGATCGAGAGCAGGAACGAAAACCGAGCGGCGGATTCGCGGCTCATCCCGGTGAAAAGCGCGGCGGTGATGGTCGTTCCCGAACGCGACGATCCGGGAATCAGCGCAAAGGCCTGCGCGACGCCAATGACCAGAGCTTCGCGGACGCCGATGTGTTCAAGCTCACGGCGGCGCTCACCAAACTTTTCAGCCACAAACAGCAGGAGAGCCCAGACAATCATGCTCACGCCGATCACCCACAGGTTCTTCGTCGAATCCCCCTCGATGATCTTTTTCGCGAGCAACCCGATCACCCCAATCGGCAATGTGCCGGCGATGATCAGCCATCCCAGCCGCGCGGCCTTGCGGGACGAGTGGTCGCGGGCGCCCTGCAACCAGAGCAGATTTCCCTGAATGAAGCCGGTCGTAATAGTCATGATGTCGCCAATGAAATAGACGATCACGGCGGCGAGTGTGCCCAATTGCATTACCGCCACGAAGGCCGTGATTTGTTCCGCCGTCATCATCTGTTCAAGCCCCATCCATTTTTGGGCGAGGATCAAATGGCCGCTGCTGCTGATGGGAATGAATTCAGTAAGACCTTGAATGATTCCTAGAATAATTGCCTGAAGGAGGTTCATAAAAATACGGAGTGGGGAGTAGGGAGTAGGGAGTGGGGAGTGGGGAGTGGGAAATGGAATCCATTCCCCACTCCCCACTCCCCACTCCCCACTACTTCAGTCTTTGGGTGAGATAACTTTCGAGTTGTGAGACAGCCACACGCTCTTGTCGCATCGAGTCCCGATCACGCACGGTCACTGTGTTGTCTTCGAGCGATTGGAAATCAACCGTGAGGCAGAACGGAGTGCCGATCTCATCCTGGCGGCGGTAAAGCTTACCGATGCCCGCCGAATCGTCATAAACCACGCGGATCGCCGGTTGCAGATCGCGTTTGATCTGTTTCGCCAGCTCGACAATGCGCGGCTCGTTCTTTTTCAGCGGGAAGACCGCAACCTTGATTGGCGCGAGCTGAGGGTGGAGTTTCAACACGACGCGCGTGTATTCGTCGCATAATTTTGCGGCCACCTGCCGGACTTTCTTGAGCAGTTCGACGCGGTCGGCGCCGGGCAAATCGCAAGCGTCTTCAACGGCGAGCAGTGATTTTGGCAATTCGGCTTCGCATTTGGCCAGCGCCTCGTTGATCGCGCGCAGTTGATCGGCGGTCGGCGCGTCCGCTTTCAATTCGCCCTTAGTGGCAGCCTTCTCAGCTTCGACGATCTTCTTGTCAATGTTCTTGCGCGCGGCGGTGATGGCTTCACGCAATGGCGCGAGTTCTTCCTCTTTCGGCTCGCTGACAAGCTCTTCGTTGTAGGCTTCGCAGAGGAACGCAAGCGTCGCGCGTGTCGCGCCCGCCGATGGCTCGATCACGTAAGGGATGTAACGCGCGCCCTTCTTGCCCGTCGCCGGGTCAACGTATTGATCGTCGAAATAATCGAGCTTCGTCGTGCTGTCGGTGTTCTTTTGCAGTTTCAGCCGCGTCAGGTCTTCTTCCGGCGCATCCTTGCTGTGCGCGGTCAGGTCGTAATCCTGCCGGTTGGCGATGCCTTCGAGTTCGCTGAAACCGAGCGAGCCTGGAAACAGATATTCGATGTCAACCGTCGCTTTGGCGTAATGAGCCAGCTCTTCCTTAGGTTGCTCGCGCTTGATCAATTTCTCCGGGTCCAGTCCAAGTTTGATGTACCAGTTGAATCTCTGTTCGACCCATTCCAGGTGAAGCTCAACGTCGTTCTTCTCGCCAGGCTGCAGATACTGGGGCGGTTTGCAGAAGTACTCGATCTCCATCTGCTCGAATTCACGCGTGCGGAAAGTGAAATTGCCCGGCGTGATTTCATTGCGGAACGCCTTGCCGATCTGCGCGATGCCGAAGGGCAACTTGCGGCGCATCGCCTGTTGCACGTTGGCGAAATTGGCGAAGATGCCCTGCGCGGTTTCGGGGCGCAGGTAAGCGACGTTCTCTTCGCTTTCGACCGGGCCGACCGTCGTTTTGAACATCAGGTTGAAGTTGCGCGGTTCGGTCAAATTGGTCGAACCGCAATTGGGACATTTGCCGCCCTTCAGGTGGTCGGCGCGATGGCGCGATTTGCATTCGCGGCAATCCAGGAGCGGATCGGAGAACGTGGCCTCGTGGCCCGAATACCGCCAGACCAGCCGGTTCATCAGAATCGCCGCGTCCAGACCTTCCATATCGTCGCGATCGTAAATGACCGAACGCCACCAGGCGCGCATCACATTGTTTTTCAGTTCCACGCCCAACGGGCCGTAATCCCAGGTCGAAGCGATGCCTCCGTATATTTCCGAGTTAGCAAAGATGAAGCCGCGTCGTTTACACAGGCTCACGATCTTTTCCATGCTTGGCGCTGCCATTGTTGTTACTGAAACCTTTCGATGAACAAAGATGAATTTGTGCGGATGCCGGGAATGTGGGCACAAAAAACGAAGGCCGGATATTAGCAGAGCCTGCGCGTGGCGCGCAATTTGGCAAATCACGCGGCAGATGGCAGAATGCTTCTCGCCTCCAATTTTGGCCTTTGTTTGCAATGGTCCCATGTCAATCAAAGCGTTATCGAAAATATTTGTCGTAGTCGCATTCGTGGTCATTCTAGGGATGGGTTGGAGTTGGCGCGTCGTCGGCCATCCAGCCTATCTGGACCTTTACGCTAATGACGCTCGGTCGAAACCCGAGTTACGAACCAAATGCGCGATCTGCCACGAACCGGCCGCCAGGGCGAAAGACCCTGACTTTCTGACCGGGTTCGGGAGCGAGTTCAAAACCAACCGCTACCGCATCACGCCGGAGATGCGCGAGAAGTTCCAAGACGTCTTCCTCTCCGCCGACAAGCCTGTGTCGGGCATAACCGCCGACACAATCAACATCGCGACGGCTCAAGTCGTCGTAAACGTCACGGTCAAGAGCGCCCGAGGCAAACACATTCCGACTCTGGATCGCCAGGCTTTCACTTTGCTCGAAGACGATCACGAGCAGGAAGTGGTCGAATTTTTCGGCGAGGACGCGCCGATGACCGTCGCCGTCGTGTTGGACGTTTCGGGCAGTGTGGTCGAAAAAGATCTGAATCGCTATCGCAACTCCGTGCTCGATCTGGCCTATCGCTTGCGGCCTGACGACGCGCTCGCGGTCTACACCTTCGACGAAACCGGCGTCCAAAAGATCCGCGATTACTCGTCAACTGTTTCGGGACTGAAGCCGCTGCTCAAACAGTTGAAAGGTGAAGGTAATACGCCGCTTTACGACTCCATATTGCTGGCCAGCAAAGAGCTGCGTGTGCGACCCGAACGCCGACGCGCGTTGATTTTGATCTCCGACGGCGCCGACAGCGCCAGTCAAGCGACTTTGCGGGAGGTCGAAAAGCAGACTTTCCTGTCGGGCGTTTCGGTCTACGCGATTGATCTGGTCAACACCGAAAAGAGCGCCCGCCGCTCGCCGCAGCGGCAGGCCGCAGCGCAAACCATGAAACAGATCGCGCAGGAAAGCGGCGGACGTTACATCACAACCGAAGGCGGATTCTTTCTCTTAACCAGCCGCATGAAACTGAAACGAATCTTTACCGATCTGATTGACGAATTGCACAGCCAGTATACGTTCACCTATGAGCCGAGCAACCTGCGCCGCCAGGGACGGTGGCGCACGATTCGAGTCAATCTCGAACAGGCCGACCTCACAGCGCGAACGAGACTCGGTTACCGGGAGGCGGTTCAATGAATAACCAAATCCGCTTTTTTCTGAATTGGAAAGAATACTTCGCCGCGAGTGAATTCTTGCGCGTCAGCCGCGACCTGATTGCCCCGGAAAAAGTCGTTGGCGGTTTGCTGATGTTGGCGAGCGCGTTGTGGAGCCTCTTCAGCGACTTGAATCCGGCGTCAATCGGCGCCTTGGCGCTCGGGTTGGCCATCATCTTCGGAGTTCCGGCCATCCGCCGCTGGGGCGCCAAACGCAAGTGGGAGCGCGAGCCGCTCTACCACACGGAGCACGCGCTCTCATTCAGCGAGGAAGGTATTTTCCTTCAGATGGGGCAGATCGAATCGAATCTGAACTGGCAGTATTACCGGAGCGTCCTCGAAAGCCCCGACGGATTTCTTCTGATCTCCGGCGCCGACGCGTTCAATTTTTTCCCGAAACGCGCGTTCAATGGCGAAACTGTGATCAATCAATTCCGCACCCTAGCCACAGCAAAGCTGGCGAGCCGCAGCCGGAACTGAGTGATTGTCCTGCGTAGTCTTTATCGGTAGGCGCCTCTCCCTTTACATTTTTTCCATCAGCGAATCCGAATGGATTGAAGCCATGAACATCAAATTCAGCCCTGCGCAACAAGAGGCCTTCGACAATTTGTCACGCCTGCTCACGATTGGAAATGTTTTTGTCCTTTACGGCGCCGTTGGCGCCGGCAAATCCACAGTGCTCGGCGAAATACACCGCGAGACGGGCGGCGCGTTTTTGAGCGTTCGCAATTTCGTCGAGGCGATGCGCGGGCGTCACCCGCTGGCGCTGGAAGAAACGTTTGAGGAAATGGTGATGGAGGCCATCTCGGCGAGTGACACCGTGATTATTGATGACCTGAATTTGTTGAATGACGTCGTCTGCTGCCATCACCTTTACCCTCGCATGGGATTCTTGAATGCGCCATTGACGGTTCTCACTGCGTATGCCGCGGAAACTGGGAAGAGGCTGATCTTCGGCAGCGCAACCAGAGTGGCAGGGCCGATTGATCAACGGGCCTTTCGCGCCGGCATTGGAGAGTTCAACGCCGCCGACTACGAGTTGCTGTGCCGTCAGCACCTCGACGCGGAGGCGGCGGACAAGCTGGACTACGACAAAATCTATCGCTTTGCGCCGAAACTCAACGCTCATCAGCTCAAAGGCGCTTGCCGCTGGTTTCAGCAAGGTCAGGAACTGGACACGACCATCTTTATTGACTACCTGCGGTCACAACACATGGCGAGCAATGTGGACCTGGGGGAAGTGCAGCCGGTTGATTTGCGCGATCTGAAAGGCGTGGACGATGTCATTCAGAGCCTGGAAGCCAATCTCGTCCTGCCGTTGGAAAACGACGAGTTGGCGGCTGAATTGAACCTCAAACCGAAACGCGGCGTGTTGCTCGCGGGCCCGCCTGGCACTGGCAAGACGACTATAGGACGCGCGCTGGCGCATAGGCTGAAGAGCAAATTCTTCCTGATTGACGGCACGTTCATTTCAGGCACTGGCGATTTTTACAATGGCGTTCACCAGATCTTCGAAATGGCCAAGCGGAATGCGCCATCCATCATCTTCATTGATGACAGCGATGTGATTTTCGAAAGCGGCGAAGAAATGGGGTTGTATCGTTACCTGTTGACGATGCTGGACGGATTGGAGAGCCAGAGCGCTGGCCGCGTGTGTGTGATGATGACGGCGATGGATGTGGGCAATCTGCCGCCAGCGATGATTCGCTCCGGACGCATCGAGCTTTGGCTGGATATGAGCTTGCCTGATGAAGAGGCGCGGACGGCGATCATCTCAGCCCATCTGAGCCAACTGCCCGCAGCGTTGACTGAGGTGGATTTGCCGGGATTGGTCTCGGCGACCGAAGGGTTCACTGGCGCTGATCTGAAGCGGCTGATAGAAGATGGCAAAACGCTTTACGCTTACGACAAAGCTCGGAGCCACGCGTTGCGTACACCAACCGAATATTTCATTTCAGCGATTGAAACCGTCAATTACAATAAAGAGCGCTACGCCGAGGCTGAAATGCGCGCGCGACAGCAACGTCCGGCTCGCCCGCCCTGGTTCGGGCCTTTTGGCGGAGCGTTCATCAGTCACGATGTTTCTCGCGGCTGATTATTACTTCACTTTTGGCTTTCGATTTATGACCTTAACCGAACAACTCGATTTTCTGACCAAAGGGACAGTCGATGTAATCCCGATTGAAGAGCTGAAGAAAAAGCTCGAAGCCGCCAACGCGACAGGGCGCAAGTTGCGCGTCAAGCTCGGCTGCGATCCCACCGCGCCCGACATTCATCTCGGCCATTGCGTGGTCATTCGCAAGATGAAAGCTTTTCAGGAACTGGGGCACGACGTGATCTTCCTGATCGGCGATTTCACGGCGATGATCGGCGACCCGACGGGCCGCAACACGACTCGCCCGCCGCTCACTCGCGAGCAGATCGAGGCAAACGCCGAAACCTACAAATCGCAAATCTTCAAATTGCTCGATCCTGACAAGACCATCATCGAGTTCAACGCCAAATGGCTGAACGCCTTCAAGCCGGAAGATTTCATTCGTCTGACCGCGAAAGTCACGCTCGCGCAGATGCTTGAACGTGACGATTTTTCGAAACGGTTTGCGAGCGGCGTTCCGATCAGCGTTCACGAACTGCTCTATCCGCTGGCGCAAGGTTATGACTCGGTAGCCTTGAAAGCGGACGTGGAGCTGGGCGGCACCGATCAGAAATTCAATCTGCTGATGGCGCGCGAAATCCAGCGCGCATACGGAATCGAGCCGCAGGTGATCATGACCACGCCGTTGCTTGAAGGTCTGGACGGCGTGGAGAAGATGTCGAAGAGCAAAAACAACTACATCGGCATCACCGAGCCGCCCGACGAAATTTACGGCAAGGCGATGTCGATTTCGGATGATCTGATGTGGCGTTATTACCAGTTGCTGACCGATCTGACGCCCGGTGAAATCGCAGAGTTGAAATCCGGCGTTGAATCGGGCGCGCGCCATCCGCGCGATGTCAAATCCGAATTGGCGAAAAAGCTCGTCGCCGACTTCCATTCGGCCGCGCTCGCCGACCGCGCGGAAGCCGAATTCATCCGCCGCTTCCGCCAACAAATGGCTCCGACGGAGATCGAAACGCGCGTAATCAAGCAGGCCGCGCAAAAGATCAAACTGGTTGACCTGCTAATTCAGGTCGAACTCGCTCCGTCGAAAGCCGAAGCGCGCCGTTTAATTTCGCAAGGAGGCGTGAAAGTGAACGGCGAACGAATTAGCGAAGCGACTTTTGAAATTGACACTACCGCGACTAAAGAAGCTCAGTTACAGGTCGGTAAACTGAAGTTCTTAAAAATCATCTTCGAATAACCAATAATCGCCGGGCCATCCCGCCAAAGTTGAAGCGCGGCCCGGCTTTCTTATTTCTCACCAAATTCCCCTGACTTTCTCTCGGATATTTCATCCCTACCATCTACCGCGGCCTGCGCTTTGCCTTACCTAAAGTGGAGGTGTGTTTTATGAATAGAGAAAAAAGCTCATTGCTGGGTCTGGCGTTGACCGGAGCTGGATTGTATCTGGCCACGCGCGCGATTGGACGTCATGCGCGGCGTTATGACTTGCGTGGCAAAACCGTGCTGATTACAGGGGGATCGCGCGGATTGGGGCTGGTGCTGGGGCGTGAGTTCATCTCGCGCGGGGCGAGCGTGGCGATTTGCGCTCGAGATGTTCAAGAGCTGGAACGCGCCGGCGCCGACCTGGTTCGTCCAGGCAGACCCGTGCTGGCGCTGCCCTGTGACGTAACCAAGGTTGAAGAAGTCGGACGAATGGTGGAGGCCGTCCGCGAGCAGTTCGGAACAATTGACGTGCTGGTCAACAACGCCGGAGTGATCGAAGTCGGCCCGGTCGAAACGATGACGCTGGCCGATTACGAAGAAGCGATCAACGTCAATCTGCGCGGCCCACTGCACACAATGCTGGCCGTCATCCCGGAAATGCGCAGGCGCGGCGAAGGGCGCATTGTCAACATCACCTCAATCGGCGGCAAAATCGCCGTGCCTCATCTGACGCCCTACACCGCCAGCAAATTCGCGCTTGTCGGATTGTCCAAAGCCATGCGCGCTGAACTGGCCAAAGACGGCGTCATTGTTACCACCGTATGCCCCGGCCTGATGCGCACCGGCAGTTCGCGCAACGCCACGTTCAAGGGACGCCACCGGGCCGAATACGCCTGGTTCAGTATCAGCGACTCTCTGCCCTTGCTCACGATCAGCGCCGAAAGAGCCGCGCGCCGAATTGTCGCCGCCTGCCAACGCGGCGAAGCGGAAGTGGTCTTTCCAGTTCAGGCGAAGATAGCCGCGATGGTTGAGGCGATAGCGCCGGAGTTCACCGCCGAGTTGCTCAGCTTTATCAACCGCCTGCTGCCGGCGGCCGGCGGCATCGGCTCCGCGCGCATGAAAGGCAGCGAGAGTCAATCGTCATTTTCGCCGTCATGGCTGACGCTGCTGGGAGATCGGGCGGCGCGACGCAACAATGAAGTGATTGCAAATGGCAAAAACCACACGATCACACTTCCGGGCGGAGTGTGAAGAGCGAAACCTTTCAAACCGTCTAAACCGCCCAAACTGTTTGGAACGCAGCCAAACTTTCGAGCTCTGAACCAGCGATGCTTGACCGGCATAGGGCTGGCTCATATAATCACGCCCGTTCGCAAATCGGCGCGCTTGATCTTTTGATCGTCAAATATCCTCGTCAGATATATGGGGACGTGGCGGAATTGGTAGACGCGCAGGTCTCAAAAACCTGTGTCCGTAAGGACGTGTGGGTTCGATTCCCACCATCCCCATCATCACTTTTATTTCCACTCGCCTTGCAAAACAAATCCAGCCCAAAAATAAGGCGCTGACCAGCGTCTTTGCCTGGACAGCTCATACTGAGCCGCTCGAAGAGCCGCCGCCGGTCGCAGGCCGTCTTTGAGCATTCCCCGATAAAACAATTTCATCAGCTCCGCCGTCGCCAGATCGTCTACATTCCATAGGCTGGCGACCAGACGCGGCGCGCCCGCGTACATAAATCCGCGCGTCAGCCCAATCAATCCCTCGCCCTTGATCTCTCTGCCCAGCCCGGTCTCGCACGCGCTCAACACAACAAGATCGGCGTTGAGCTTGAGATTGAAGACCTCATGCAATCGAAGGAAGCCATCCTGCGCTTTTCCGTTTTCTTCTACGAGAGAAAAAACCAACCCGGACAGCTCAGGATGTTCGTTGTTGAGCAACCCGTGGGTCGCAAAATGCAAAATGCGATACTGGCTTAATTGTTGACTTATCGCCGTGGCCCGGCTGGCGTTGAAATCCGTCGCCTTTAGCCCTGCCCCTCGCGAAGCAAGGGCAAAGATGGCATCGGCTTCCTGGCGCGAAAAAGCGAGCCGCGTTAAGCCGGCGCTCTTGGAAGACAAGTTGACTCCGCCGATGGCCCGTGTCAGCGCGGACCTTTCCGCCGTAATCGCGGACGGCGTCGCCTCCGAATCGCTTTTGTTTCCGGAAAGCCTCACGCGCGGATCGCTCGCCTCGAAAACCGGGTCGGCCAGCACGGCAACCGTCCGGCTCGGCGGCTTCCTGCCTTCCGTCTCACGACGAATCGCCGATAAGACCGAAGCGGAAGGCAGGTTTATGATCTCGTGCGTTGCGATCAAGGGCAGGTAATTTCCGGCCGCCGATCTCACACGGGTCGGCGCAGGCAGCGCGGCGAAAGGCAAATACGACAGCACGCCAGGCGCCACTACGACCAGCCGCTTCTTGCCGAGTTGCGCGCCCGCCGGTTCGAGCAGCATCCGGCTGAGCGCTTCAGTCTGCGCGATTAATTGCGGATCGAGCGGATCTCCCCTCTTCGGACGCGAGGCGAGCAGTTCGTAGACCTTGCGAGCCGCCGCTTCGATTTCAGCGCGCG
>Ga0187894_10007035_pt1 | contig 10784 bp, 9 predicted proteins | sample GBC1701081metaG_FD_136650 | JGI IMG/M metagenome (GOLD analysis project Ga0187894, IMG submission 136650) | White microbial mat communities from a lava cave in the Kipuka Kanohina Cave System on the Island of Hawaii, USA - GBC170108-1 metaG ... | reverse complement strand
TATCTGTGGCGCTCTCTTTGCGCGACAAAGGCTTGATTGACCATTTCATTTGTGCTGATAGGGGATTGTGTGCAGTTGCTTTAACAGAAGGTTTGTCGGTCATTGACCCTGAACAACCTTGATGCAGCCGCGCAAATCATTGCTAAGGACGACTCGTTTAGCCCACGACAATTCTCATCTTCTCACTTTGACATTGCTGAAAAATGAAGCGATTTCAAAATGGACGCGGCGTGTGGCTTGCTCATAATTGGATGAGCGATATTCGTTGACATCAAAAAAACCGTTATGCGCCTTGTCGCCGCGTACTTTGATTTCCGCAAAAGCCGAAATCCCGGTGATGCGAATGCCGACATCTTCCGGCACAATTATCTCAACACTGCCAAAGATGGAATAGGCGCTGACGGTGATTTCTCCGGCAGGTAACGGCGCACCTGTTAAATCAATCTTTACAGTACCGAAGATTGAGGTTGTCTTGTGGTCGGCAAGGCCGCGCACATCGTTTGTGACGGTTGCCGAGCCGAAGATGCCAAGTGTCATGCCGCCGCGCTCAGAGTAGGCAACCTGACCGCCGGGGCGTTCATCGAGCGCCTTCGAGACGACATCAAGATCGGTGCCGCAGACGCGACAGTATTTGCCGTACTCGGACTTTGCGCCGCATTTTGGACAATAGATTGCTGCCATAGATGTCTGGTTGTCTGCTATGGTACAAGGCTTGTTCGCCAGTGACAAGCAGGCGGCGCAGAGACTTTTTCTTTTCCTGCCCGGAGTGCGCTATAATGGCGCTCACGTAAGCGAAGGAGGGCTGACCCCGTGCGTACTCTGCAATCCGGCTTCCTGTTTATCCTGCTTGTGGCGGTGGCTGCTGCCGCGCAAAATCCAAACAATATGATTCGCGGCAAGGTGCGTTCGACAAGCGGCGCTCCGCTCAATAATGCGATAGTGGAATTGCACGACGCGGGCGGCGCATTGCTATCGCAAACTGTGACGCGAAATGACGGTGACTTTGCTTTCTTGCGGGTCATTCCGGCGGAATACCAGATTACGGTCACGGTTTCAGGATTTCACACGGCGGCGCAACGGGTGGTGTTCACGCAATCATCAAGTTCCAATTTTTATGAAGTCCTCAATGTCGAAATCATCGCGCAGCCGGTTAAGGACAATGCTGCCGGGGCAACCGGCGTCAGCTTCGCTCAGGATGTGCCGAAAGCCGCCCGTGCCGCTTATGAAAAAGCCGTAATGAAACTGCGCGAAGGCAAGGCGGAAGAAGGGGTAACATTTTTGCGCGAAGCCATTGGCATCTTCAATCAATACTTTGACGCTAATTTCGCGCTTGCCAAAGAACTTTATCGCACCGGCAAAGATCAGGAAGCCTTGGAAGCCGTTGAACGCGCCCGCCAAGTCAATGAGCGGGAGGGAGCCGTCTATCAACTCTTCGGCATGATTATGTTGCGACAACGAAAGTTCCAAGTCGCTGAATTTGCTTTCCGGGAAGCCATTCGCTTCAATGCCAATCTGACTGCCGCCTATTTATTTCACGCCATGGCGCTCATCGAACTTGCGATTCGTGCAAAAGACAAGAAAGAACTGAGCGAGACTTTAGCCGACGCTGAAAAAGCCTTGAATCGCGCTTTTGAATTGAGTAGTAAACGACTCCCCGAAGTCTATATGCAACGCGCTCGCATCTATGAACGACGCGGCGACAAAGAAGCGGCTGCCGTTGCCCTTGAAGACTACCTGAAAGCCGAACCGAACGCGCCAAATGCGGCAATGATTAAACAGGCAATTGAAAAACTACGCGCTAAATAGATTGCAACGTGCAATCATTTGGTTCAAACCCATCACGATACCACGGACGTACAACCCTTTCTTTAGGAGGTTAAAAGGTTATGACATATTCCACAGGTGATAAACCAACATCCCTCAGTCAGGATTTAGTGCAGGCGCTAGATAATGTCAACGGCTTGCACCCCGGACATCGCCCTGCACACGCCAAAGGCATGATGTTTTCCGGCACATTCGCACCCTCGCCGGCAGCCGTTTCGCTGACGCGAGCGCCTCACGCGCAACGGGAATCTACGCCGGTGACGGTGCGTTTCTCGGATTCCGCAGGCATCCCGGACATCCCGGATAACCATCCGCAAGGCGCAAGCCCGCGAGGCTGTGCCATTCGCTTTCATCTTGCCGGCCATGTGCATACAGACATCATTGCCCACTCGCACAACGGCTTTCCAACGCGCACCCCGGAAGAATTTCTGGAGATGCTGCGGGCGGTTGCGGCAAGCGCCTCGGCAACAACGAAACCGACGCCGATTGAAGCCTTTCTCGGTATGCATCCGTCGGCGTTACGGTTTGTGCAAGCGCCGAAGCCAATTCCTACCAGTTTCGCCAGAGAGACCTTCTTTGGCGTTAATGCGTTTCAGTTCACCAATCAGGAAGGTGTAAGTCATTATGGGCGCTACCGCATTCTACCCGTAGCCGGAAATGAGCATCTGGACGAAGCGGCAGCCGCCCCTAAGACTCCCAATTTTCTCTTTGATGAGATTGTCGAAAGAATTGAGCAGGAACCCGTCCGGTTGCAAATTGTTGTGCAAATCGCTGACCGCAACGACCCGGTGAATGATGCTACCATACAGTGGGCGGAAGACCGTCCGCAGCTTGACTTCGGCACAATCGTTTTAACCGGGCGAATCGCTGCTGATGACGTGGAGAAACGCCGCATGATTTTTGACCCGATTCCGCGAGTGGACGGCATTGAGTCTTCGGACGACCCGTTATTGACGGTGCGGGCAGATGTGTACCTGTTGAGCGGACGACGACGGCGAGCCGCTATCGAAAAATAGGATTGCCGTTGTTCACTTGTAAGGGCGACCATTGAGGGTTGCCCGCAAGAGAAAAGGGTGTTGAGTTTGCAAGAATTTCCCAGCGGATTTAGGCAGATGCGGCGGATTGCAACGGATATATAATCCGGCTGTAGCGGCTCAATCTGCCCGAATCCGTTGGCAATCTGCCTGAAATTTGCAGGCTGTAATTTCCAGAAAATCGTCACTGAACCTTCTTAATCCAATTCGCAATATCATCAATCACATACGGCGCGACGTGACCGGCTTTGTTGTAATTTTCCGGCGCGGGTTTGTCTTCGGTTTCTATGAACAAATGATAGAGTTTCGCGTAGGATTTGAACACGACATCTTTCCGCGAAGATAATGCTGCTTTCCAGTTCTCAAAATCCTTCATCGTTACCTGATAATCCTTGTCGCCCTGCAAAATCAGCATCGGTTGTTTGAGCGTCTTTGCCACTTCCGGCGGATTGTAACCGCGCAAATCGAGCCAATAACTCGCCGGTATGCCCATCGCATAGTCTTTGCTCTCCGGCTTTAACTCTTTCACCTTGGCGGCTTGTTGCTTGTAATTATCTATCAGTTTTTGCTCATCTGCCGAAATGGAACCATCAACCCCCGAGATAAAGGTAATCTGCTCAACAATGGTGTCTTCCAATGCCCGCGTCAGCCCTGCCAGAATAATCAGTCCGGCGATCTCGGCATCGCGTTTGCCAAGGCGCGGAGCCATCATGCCGCCGAGGCTGTGACCGAGAACAAAAATCTTCCTGGCGTTAATCTGCGGTTCTTTTCTGAGCAGGGACACGGCGGCAAGGGCATCGTCTACGGTTTCGTCGTTCACCGTGAGCGTGTCTCTCAGAGCTATCAATTCTTTGACACGAACTTTGGTGCGCTTGTCATAACGCAAAACGGCGATGCCGCGTTCCGCCAAGCCCCAGGCGAGGTCGCGGAACGGCTTATTTTCCACAATCGTCTCGTCGCGGTCATTGGGACCGGAACCATGCACCAACACCACAGCCGCAAATTTGCCGTCGCCTTTTGGCAACGTCAGGGTTCCCGGCAATGTCCATTCACCTGTGCCAACCGTTACCTCGCGCTCAACGATAGAAGCCGGCTTTTGCCCTGCGGTTGGTGGCGTTGTTAGTTTCGACTGGTCAGCCGGGACAAAGCCAAGTCCGGCAATCTGCTTCTTGTCATTGAAGACAATTCTGGCGTCAAGGGTCTGCTTCTCAAATTCACAGGTGACAAAGACAATATCGTAGGTCTGGATTTTTGCCGGGCGTGTGCCGATTTGTCTTTTGAATGCGCCGACCTGTGCTTTGAGGCTTTGCCAAGTCTCGCGGGTCTTGGCTTCCGGGAAAACCCTGGTCATCGTTTCATCATAGGTCTTGACGGCAGCGGCGAAGTCCTCTTTAACCAGCAACTCAATAAACTGTTTCGCCAGCGTTACAAGGTCATCTTTTGCCGGTTGTTGCGCGAAGGTAGGAAAAGCGAGTGACAACAGAAAACTCATAAGCAAGGCGATAGATACTCTTTTCATAATTTCTGATGGTATGCCGGAAAAGCGGACTTTTCAAATTGTCTGAAACGAAGCGAAAATAGATAGCGTAAACGTCTTGTCAGTTCTCATACATTCAGGCTCTATATTATGCGAAAAATCCTTATCTTAGTTATTCTTCTGGCTTTTGTTCTGGCGGCTTACGGGCAGCAGGGCGATAAGCCGATTAAATTGCAATCCGACCTTGTAACCGTTGATGTTATCGTCACCGACAAAAATGGCGCTTTTATTCCCAATCTCAAACGCGAGGACTTCACTATCTACGAAGATGAGCAACCGCAGTCGCTGGACTTCTTTGAGGCGAGCGAAGTCACCGCTTTGACGCGCCCGCTCGCTGTCGTCCTTGCCCTCGATATTTCCGGCAGCATCACTCCCGAAGAGATAGACCGGCAACGACAGGCGACTGAGAGTTTCATGAAACTGGTACAGCCGGAATCGGTCTTTGCTGTGCTGGCGTTCAATAATGAAATCCGTGTGCTACAGGATTTCAGCAACAATCCGCAGAAAATCTCACAGGCATTCAAAAAGATTAAAGAGGGTTCCGGCTCAACGCGCATCTTCGGTGCAATAGACCGCGCCGTTACCATGCTCAATAAAGCGCCGCGCTATCGTGGCAGCAGACGATTACGGCGTGTGGTTGTCGTTGTCACTGACGGTTATGACAATGTGGATTCGACCGAGCAGAACCAATTGATTCGCCGCGCTAATGATGCCGAAGTGACGGTCTATTCGATTACTCAGCCCTCCTACATGACAGCGGGCGGGCGCGGGCAGCGCATCATGACGCTACTGGATGTGTCGCGGATTGTGCCGCAGACCGGCGGCACAGATTTTTCCGCCGATGTGCGCGACTTTACGCCAGTCTTTAAGGCGCTTGCCGAAGAGATTCGCGCCGGCTACACACTGGCATACTATCCGCCGGAAACCTCGCGGCAGGACGGGCGCACGCATCAACTCCGCGTTGAGGTGAAACGCCCCGGCGCGTTGATTCGCCTGAGTCGCAGCAATTATCAATCAGCTAAATTATAAAGCTGCCAAATTATTTCCAACTTTCCCCCCGCTTCCTGTGTCTATAGCATGGTAGCGGAAGGGGTGCAGATTAGTTTGGCTGGCGCGAGAGCTACTTGGATATAAGCGATACGCAAATTATTGAGCGCACACTAGGCGGCGAGCCCGAGGCGTTTAACGAACTGGTTTACCGTTGGGAGCGCCATATCTATGGCTTGACGCTGCGGATGCTGGGACGCGATGAAGAGGCGAAAGATGCGACTCAGGAGACCTTTATCTCGGCATATCGCAACCTGTCCAAATTTCGCGGCGAAGCGAAATTTTCATCGTGGATTTATCGCATCGCGCTTAACATCTGCAACACCCGTTTACGAGGACGGCGAAACACCATTTCGATTGACGAGGAGCGCGAAGAACACGGCTTTGAACTGGCTCAGGATGGCGACGACATTACGGAGAACATTCAGAAGCAACAGATTGCCCAGCACGTCCGCCGCGCCTTGCAGGGCTTACCGCCGGAAATGCGGCAGGTAATTGTGATGAAAGAGTATGAAGGGCTGAAATTTAATGAGATTGCCGACATTCTCAGCTTGCCGCTGTCGACCGTAAAGACGCGAATGTATACGGGATTGGCGGAGTTGAAAAAACGCCTCGCTCATCTGCGCGAGGCGGTGTGAGGGCTGCAAAGTGGGAAAGAATGTGCAGTAAGTCCCCGCACCCGTAGCAGCGAGCCGCAGATAAAAGGGAAGTAAACAACAATGACAGAACGAAATCAAACCTCAAAATGCGACAGCCACGAGTTGCTGGTCAGCTATCTTTATGATGAAGCGAGCCGCGACGAAGCCTTACGCTTTGAAGCTCATCTTATCGAATGTCCGGCGTGTCGTCAGGAGCTTTCGGCATTCGAGAGCGTGCGCGAATCCTTGCAACAGTGGCAACTTGAACAAGTGCCGGGTGTGCGCCTTGCTGTCGCCCAAGCCAATGAACCGCGCCGGTCTTTCCTCGCTGTCCTGAAAGAACTGTTCACCCTCATGCCAATCTGGGCGAAAGGGTTGGGCGCAGTGGCAACGGCAATACTGCTGCTGGCAGTTCTCGGAACCGATATAAGCATCGGCAAAGACGGCTTTACATTTCGCGCCGATGTGCTGCGAAAGAATGCGCCTGTCGTTGTTGTCCAACCTGACACTCCGACACAAATTGAAACCGTGCGGGTTGACAACGCACAACTTGAAAAGTTCCGCACCGAATTGATGACAAAAGTAGACGCCATGATTGCCGACAGCAACCGCCAACAGCAGGATGAGGTGAAGACGCAGTTAATCAATTTTCAGTCACAGTTGAAGGATATGCGCTCCGCCGATTTGGTGAAAATCGCCAGCCGTGTGCAGCAACACAATCTGAAAATTCAGACCCTTGAACGCGACCTTGACCGCCGCGAAGGGCTGGGACTGAGCGATATATTGTTCAGCGAAGATAATGGGCGGGAACGTCAAACGCCAAAAACCGGCGGCAGCGATTAACCGCTCAATTAAGAATTACGAATTACGAGAGCCATCTTAATTTTTAATTCTTAATTCAAAGAGATACCGCAGCGTTTGTTGACAACGGTAGACGGTGCGCGTGGATTGGGGAGAGTTCACGCGCAACTCTATCGGCTTCGTCACCCTCGCTGCGGTTAAATTTTTAGAGAGATGAAGAAACTTAAACCACGAAGATCACGAAGCACACGAAGAAAGAAGAGAAGAACCAAAGAAGAGCGTGAAGCATAGTCAATAAAGTTCTCTGCTTCTCTTCTCTTTTTTCTTCGTGTGCTTCGTGATCTTCGTGGTTCAAAATGCTTCGGTTAGCAAAATGCTATTTATACGAGCAATGCCACTTACTTTTCAGGAAACAGCAAGACTCGCGCTTGCTTGAGTGTTACGGTTGTAGGTCAGCGTTGCGACAGGTTTCATCCATTCCAGTTGCGCCTGGGCGTTTTCCGGCACATTGCGCGGATCGCAAACGCCGCAACGGATACACGGATCTATCGCCGGACAGGGCTTCGTCACCCGTTCCTCCATCGCTTTGCGGTACTCTTTCTTCATGAACTCTGTCGTCAGTCCAATATCAACGACATCCCACGGCAACGGTTCATCGAGCGTCCGCCGGCGCAACGCATACTCCATCCAGCCGCGCATCGCCTGTCGCCAGTTGCCGGTGCGGTCTACTTCTAAAATAAACTCAGACAAGCGCCGGTCGCCAAGTGATAGCAATGCCTGAAGTTGCGCCACCCGCGACGACATCGCCCGCACCTCGACATTCGGAATCGGCTTCAAGGCGCGAGTCAGGTATTTAATCTTATTATCCAACTCTTTTTCGGAAAGAATCGGCTCCCACTGGAAAGGCGTTTGCGGCTTTGGCACAAAGGCATTCAAGGAAACAATGACCGAACCGACGCGCCCGCGTGGTCTGGCAATCTCAATCATACGGTCGCGTATGCGTTTCGTCAGATGGACAATCGCCTCTAAATCTTCGTTGGTTTCTGTCGGCAGCCCAATCATCATATAAAGTTTCAGATTGAAGATGCCGCGCTCCAAAATCATCTCGGCGATTTCTACGACCTGATCGTTGGTCAAATCTTTATTGATGACGCGGCGCAAACGCTCAGAGCCAGTCTCCGGCGCAATAGCAATCTGCTGATCGTTGGTTCTGACCAGCGCGTCAAGCAGTTCCGGCGAAATCTGGTCTAAGCGCAAAGATGACACCGACACCTGATAATCGAGTTTTTCCAGCCCGTCGAGTAGTTCGTGAATTTCCGGGTGATCGCAGACCGCCGTTGCCACCAAGCCGATTTTGTCGGTGTACTGGCGCATCTCCGCCGCCCGCGCCACCAGCTTTTCTGCCGAAAAGACCCGCGGCGCGAGGTAAGAATATCCCGCCCAGCAGAACCGACAACCCATTGAACAGCCCCGCGAAATCTCCATCAAATAACGCCCGCTCATCTCCGTATTGTCAGTGAGAATTTCGCTTGCCGGAATGAAGTCGTCAGTAAATGTGCCGTTGCCTTCCTGTTTCCGCATCGGATTTCGCATCGTGAAGACGCGGCGCGGCGCTCCGTGCTGCGGGACGATTTCCCGCAAGCTGCCATCCGTGTCGTACTGAATGTCATAAAATCGCGGCACATAGAATCCCGGTTCCTGAGCCAGCCTCAACAGCAAATCGTCCCGCGATTCGGCTTCGTTCATCGCTTTGATAAGCGACGGGATGAGAACTTCGCCTTCGCCGACGCAGACCACATCAACGAAATCGGCGACCGGCTCCGGGTTCAAGAATGCCGCCGCACCGCCCATAATTACCAACGGATGCCAGTCATTGCGGTCGGCAGATTTGATTGGCAGTTTCGCTAATCGCAGCAATTTCGGGATATTCAGATAATCGGTTTCAAAAGAGACAGAGATTGCCAGGATGTCGAAATCATTGATTGGAGTTTCCGATTCCAGCGATAACAGCGGGGTGCGGGTGCGCTCAAACTCTTTTTCTATATCGGCGTCAGGAACAAAGACGCGCTCACAAGTAATCCCTTTATAACCATTGAAGAGTTGATAAATCGCCTGAAAACCGAGATTCGACATTCCGATATAATAGGTGTTGGGATATGCCAGAGCGATGTTCAGCCCGTCGCCGTGCCGATCCTCATAGACCAAGCCAAGCTCTCCACTTCGTATTTTTTTATAGCGTTCTCTAATCTTCTGCATAAACTACGGGTTATCTTATCACAACCTGTCGGTTAAGTGGCGCGTCCGTCAAATATCTCCAATAAATCACTCAGCGATTCGGCAATCCAATCAGGATGCTCGCGTTCCAGTTCAGTACGCGGAAACGGTCCCCAGCCTGCCGCTATGGTCTTCATTCCGGCAGCCCGTCCGGCAACCATGTCATGCGCCGAATCCCCTACATAAACTGCCTCATGCGGCTCTACGCGCAAGCGTTGCAGCGCCGTCAGCAGTGGTTCAGGATGCGGTTTGTGGTATTCGGTGTCTTCAAGACAGATGGCGACATCTATTACTTTGTCAATCGCACACATCTGCAAACCGCGAGTTGCCAGTTCGCGCCCTTTTGAGGTAACAACGCCGGTAAAATACTGCCGGGAACGCAGCGCCGTAATCACTTCCTGCGTCTGAGTAAATGGTTCAGCAAGCTGATCGTGATTAGCGACATTAAAAAGACGGTAGGTACTGAGCAATCGAGTGATTAACTCAGCTTCGTCAAACCCCGTGAGCGATTCTGTAGTCGCTTCACCCCGACGAATCAACCGGCGCATGGCTTCCGACAACGGAATGCCAAATGTCGAGATCAGCGAAGCCCGCGAGTGCTGTATCTGGCAAACCGTTTGCCAGGTGTGATCGAAACAACGAATAATCAACTCCGTGGTGTCAATCAATGTGCCATCAAGGTCAAACAGAATGGCTTTTGAGCCGCTAAAAAAATCGTCGCCAACCATTTATCGGGCTATCTCCAAGAAAAAGCTAAGTATATGGCTTGAGCAGATACCGGGCAACTAAAAAGCGCCAAAGTGGGCGGCAAAGCCAGCCCATAGCAAGCTCTGTAAACCTCTGGCAATAAGGCAAATGGGCAACTACAAAATTGCCGTTCCTTGAAAATAAGACTGGCTAATGTGTGTCAGGTGGATACAAAATAGCCAGTAGTTTTGCAAACTGAGTAGACGTTACGCAAAAAGCCGCAACCGCAAGGCTGCCATTTGGAAAGCGATTGAGGCTTTATAATCCTGCAATCAATTGGCAAGGAAATTTTCCGCGCTGCTTTTTGCCAATTGTCAGATTATGGCACAAATTGTGCTTCTACATTTGAGGCTCAGGAAACAAGTGCCTGTGGTGTAGGAAAGTTGAAATATCAATTTTGTTTCATTTACGGTTGCCTTTATCGGGCTTCTAATTATATGATACGCACTCTTTTTGCAGTACCCGACGAGCATTCAAGATGACAGCAGCCTCCACATATGGTTTCGGTCAGGAATAGCTTGATATTTCTATGATGCAGTTTTAGCTGGAACGAACGCCGTCAGACAAGCGGTTCGCATAAAGGTTCCGGTAAGTATCACAGGGTTTCGTTCCCCTTACCTTATCGGTGGCGAAATCCCTTGCTAATTGTAAGGGTGTCATTATTTTAGTTTAGAGTCTCAGGTATCTGTCCGGCGAAAGTCGGGCGCACAAATTTGTGAAATTCCCAAAAATTTTTGGAGAGGGATAACGATGAATATGAAAAGAGCGGTAATGATGATGGCGCTGGGGCTGGCGGTGGTGGCGTTAGCGCTACCGATTGCCTCGATGCGCTCGCGGGCAGCCAAGCCGTCATCGTCGCAGCCGGTAACGCCACCCGTCGGG
>Ga0187894_10007034_pt1 | contig 10786 bp, 6 predicted proteins | sample GBC1701081metaG_FD_136650 | JGI IMG/M metagenome (GOLD analysis project Ga0187894, IMG submission 136650) | White microbial mat communities from a lava cave in the Kipuka Kanohina Cave System on the Island of Hawaii, USA - GBC170108-1 metaG ... | reverse complement strand
TGAAGGTCACTGACGTGTCTTCGGCCAGCGAGAGGGCGATGTTGTCGCCGTCCTGGGCAGCGCCCGCGCCGTAGTTTACGTCCCAGGCGTTGTTGAGCGCGGCCTTGTATTCATAGTCACCGGCTGGGATAGCGAAGGTCGCCAGCCAGACATCGCTGTTGGCACTGTAAAGAAGCTGCGTGTCGGCACAATCGGGCGTCCAATCGGCAGCGCAGCCGAACACGGCCTGGAAGCTGCCAGGGATCGAAACCGCTCCAGGGCCGTCGGCAGGCGGGGTATCGCCACCGGCTGAGGGGACGACGGCGGCAGCCTGACCACCAGCGGCGATCAAGTCGCGAATCTGGGTGGCAGCATCTTTAAAAGCGGCTTCCGGGTCTTGATCGCCCTGGATGACAAAGGCCTCCGCGTTACCCCACGAACCCCAAACCGAGGTCATCTGGGGGATGGAGGGCAGCGGGACACCGGGGATACTGGCCTGATCGAAGGCTTGTGAATCCGGGTCGGTCAGTTTTTCCAGCACAGGCAGGTAGGCCGGGCGACGTGGGTCGGCATCGTACATGGCTTGCATCGGCTCTTCGTTCGCCATGAAATCGATCAGGAAGGTTTCAGCATAGAGGCGATGTTCGTCGTCGCTGAAAGCACTGAGCATGAAGCCCTGCCCACCGATGAAGGGCTTGCCGGGGCCTGCCGGGCCAGCGGGAATATCGCTGATGGCATAGTTCGCCTCGGCGGTCTGGAGGCGCGGCAGCGCCCAGGGGCCAGTGACCATCATAGCGGCCTCGCCGGTTTCAAAGAGCGTGTGCATGACATCGTAGTCGATGGCAGGGGGAATGAAGTCGGCGCGCGCCATGTCATTGAGCCAGGTGGCGGCGGCAATCGCTCCGGGGCTGTCGATCCCGATGTCTTCGGGATTGTAGTTGCCGGCATCGTCTAGGCCAAAGACGTAACCGCCAAAGGCGCTCATGAGCGGCTGTAGATGGTAGGCATCATTGGTCTGGATGATATAACCATATTTGGACGCGCCATCGGCGACCAACTGTTCGGTGATGGCTTTCACGTCATCCCAGGTGGCGGGGGCATCCGGTACGAGGTCGGGATTACGGAAGAAAGCGACATTTTCAACGGCGTATGGCATCCCGTACAGTTCGCCATTGTAGGTAAACAATTTAAGCGAGGCTTCGCCAAATTCTGCGGCTTTGTCACCGAGATCAATTGGCACAACCGAACCATTCAACACCAATTCGCCGATCCAGTCGTGGGCGGCGATGATGATGTCCGGGCCTTCGCCCGCCGGGCCAGCCACACCGATGTCGGAGCGGATGTTGCCCATACCGATTTCCTGGACGCTGACGTTGAGGCCAAATTCATCGGAAAACTGCTGGGCAAGTTCGGTCAGAACAGGGGCGCGGGTGGCATCGGCCCAGATGAGTAAATCAGCCTCGTCCTGGGCGCGGACAACGACGGTCAGGCTCAAGGACAGGAGCATGACCCACAACAGACAGATCATCCATTTCTTACGCATATTATTTCTCCTCGACATAACGATTAAACACTGCACTTTTGACAGGAAAGTAGACTACAATTCGGGTGTAAGTTTATCGAATAGCAACTCCTTTTGCTATTAATCGTTTGGTACATTAATATGGCTCATCATGGGGATTTTCGATGCCGAGATCAGCCAAGAGGTGGGCGCGCAGAGAGCGCAAGAGCAGGAGCAGCGCTTCCTGCGCTGCCGGGTCAGCCACGCCGAGGCGTTGTTCAAGGGAGTGGGTATGAGCGGTTTGCGCGCTGGCGAAAAGTTCACTCCCAGCAGGGGTCAAGGCCAGGCGCTGCGCCCGCCGGTCGTCGGGATGATCGACGCGGCGCACAAGACCAGCACGTTCGAGGCCATCGACCAGACGGGTGATGGTGCTGCGGGCGCAAAGCATCGCTTCGCTGAGGTCGATCAAGCGCCATTCAGGTTCAGCCGCGAGCAAGGTGAGGATACGAAATTGGGCAGGGGTCAGTTGGAATTGTTCCAGCACACGACGATCACCGCCATCGAGCAAAACATAGATGTCGTGGAAAAGGCGATAGTTGCGCTGGGCTAAATCGGTCAATAAGCGTAATTCTTTATTCATCAGCAATTGTTGCTAAGTTAACTGTTGCATTTGCAACGATTGTAGTGCGTTTTATCGTTTTGTCAAGCAATATATACCCATCTCAAGGCAACGAATTACCCTAACCCTCTATAATATGAAAGCGCTTGATTTTAATAGACACTTCGTATAGAATTTAGCCATATATCGTGAAAAAACGCACATTCATAGACATGCGCCGCCAGGGGCTAAAGCCGCCTGGCTACCCATAAAGACAAGCCCACTAAAGGGGCTAGAAATGCCAATATGAACGTTGTCTGGTCGAAAGCCTATCCAGGCGAAAGCGTGTGACAGGCAGGACATCCATCCTACCTGCGATAGCAACGCCTCGCAGATAGGGGCAACAAGACTAACCAACGTCTCATCCATTTTTTTCAAGACCACATACTGACTTCGCCATGTTCGTAGTGGCATACGCTACCCTCAGGAGGTCGCACATGAAATCATTTTTTAGGTTGATAACACGGTTATCGCTCCGTTTTCGGTTGATTACCCTGGCGCTGGTCGTGGTGGTATCGGTGCTGGGAGTCATCGCTGTCACACAGCTCAAGCAAGAATTACTGCCGTCGGTGAGCTTTCCACAGACGGTGATCCTGACGCAGGTGTCGGGCATGAGCAGCGACCAGGTGTTGAACGCCGTCACCAAACGGCTGGAAGCGGCGGTGGACACGGTTGAACCGATCGTGAACATCGAGTCCACCACGACGGGCGCGTTCGGCAGCGTGATTATCGCGCGCAACGACTTCGGGCTGAACCAGGGAAAAATTGAGGCACAAATCCAGGCGGCGCTCGACAATGTATGGCTGCCGCTGCGCCGCATTACGCCTGCGGAAGGCGAAAACGGGGAGCAATTCTCGGCGACGCTGCTGGCAGAGATGACGCCAGATGTATTGATTTATTTGCAGGAGCAAGACCCCAATTTCCTGTTCCAACTCTCGCCGGAGGTTTGGACGGCTTTTTCGGATGAGACAGTGAAAACGGTGCTGGCCTATCTGGCAACGCAGACTAGCGAGACCGAAAGCGAAAAAGGGGCGCTACGGCGGTTGATCGACCAGGAAATTGTGCCGGAGTTGGCGGCGCTGCCGGTGGTCGCCAGCATCAGCGTGAGCGGCGGACAGACGCTGCCGGGCGAGGAAACCACGACCCTGTCGACTTCGGAAACAGAAGGCGATGCACCGACGAGCCTGCTGCTGCAACTGTCACCGAATGCGTGGACAGCGGCATCGGCGAAGGCGGGTTACGACGGCGCATTAGACGCAGCCGCGATTGAGTTCCTGGCGGGGGAAGCGGTAGATATCCCGACCGTAGCCCCGGCCCTACCCACAAGCTGGAAGCGCGACCACTTCAGCAATGCCAGTGACCTAGAAGAGATGCGCAGCCTGACGCGAAGCCTGGCGGCAGTGTTCAACAATTTTTACAGCAACGGGCGGATCGTGGGCGCGCTGGGGCAAACCGACGATTTGACACCGGAAACCATCCAGCAAATGCTGGCGATTGACCCATCGCTAATCAACAGTTTCAACGCGGAACAACTGGCGGCGCTGCCTGCCGATGTGTTTGCCGCGCTGCCGGATGATTATATAGCCGAGTTGGACGGTTTCACGCGCGATGAATTGGCGGCGAAAAGCCTAGCGGCGACGATCAGCGGCGAGAAAGCTGACCCGACGCCGGTTGACCTGCCGACGGCTTGGCGAATCTCGCCGCCCCAACTCATCAGTTTCAGCTTTGACGACATCCCTCTGGCGAGTTTCAGCGTATCTAGCACCGCGCCGACCGAAGTCCCGGTCGAAGCAGCCGATGCAAACGGCGAAACGACTGCTGAGACCAGCCCGGAGAACAGCGAGACGGTGCAAGCGGGGCAGACGGGACACGATATTCCCGAAGGGCCAAAACTCCCAGCGCTGTTCGGGCTGCTGGGGGGACAATTTGGGGCGAGGATTGACACCGCCGACGATTTGATCGACCTGCCGCTGCCGGAGGAAGCCGCCGCACAATTCGGTCAGCCGACCCTGAGCGCGGCGACGCTGCTGAATTTTATCGTGCTGCTGGCCGACCCGGATAACCTGCCGCCCGGCACGGATGCACCGCCAATACCGATCAATCCCGATCAAATTATCGGGTCGCTGGACTCAGAGGTAATCGCTTTCCTGGCGAAGTACGACCCAACGTTCGTGCCAAACCTCCAGGACAGCGTGTACGAGTATTTCGGGGACGACGTGCTGGCACTGCCGGAGATGGGGCCACCACTGGCGAGCGTGTGGGATGCACTGTCGAACCAGCCACAATTCGCCGAAAAACCGCTCCAGACGGCGGCTGACCTGGTGGCGATTGGCGATGGGAAAGCTTCGACCGTCCTGAACACGATCAATGACAGCGTGCCGGAGCGGTTCGCGGGATACGAGGTACGTTTGTTCGACAGCCTGACGCAGCCGACGACGCAATACCTGGCGCTGCAAGAACCGGATTTCTTTCTAAACCTGAGCGAGGATGTCATCACAAAGCTGTCGCCAGCGGTATTGGCGACGCTGCCAGAGGCGGTAACAGAGGCATTGGAAGCGGATACTGCCGCGACCGTGCAGGCGATTGCCAGCGGGGAACAGGAATCGGCAGCGCAGCAGTTGTCGTCGTTATATGCAAGCAGCGTGCCAGCCGCCGACCCGGACGCGCCGGAACTGAACGCGGATTGGGGCGTGATCGGGGGTTTCATGGGGACCGAGTTGGACACGGCAGACGACTTCACACGCTTCTTCCCCAGCACGACGAACTTCATCAACAACTTCTTCGACAGCGCGCAGGGTTTGAGCTTCGCACCGAATCTGCTGGGCAACCTGTCGTCGGAAGCGTTCGTGTATATGGCGGAAAAAGAGCCTATCCTGCTCACGGATTTGCGCACCGAGGCGCTGCAACTATTGCCGGAGAGCATCCTCAGCACACTGCCGGACGATGTGCAGGAGCGGGCAATATCGGGTGGGACGCCATTCAAGCCAACGGCGGCGGTGACGCGCAGCAACGGCAACAACAGCCTGCTGCTCACGATTTTCAAAACGGGCGGCGCGAATACGGTAGAGGCCTTCCACACCGTCGAAGAGCTGCTCAAGGAAGTGGAAGCGCGCGACCCGTCGATCCATGTGGATACGAGTTTCGAGCAGGCCAGTTTCATCGAAGAGTCGATCACCGGTGTGGTCAAAGAGGGCGGCCTGGGCGGCATCTTCGCGGTGGTGGTGATCCTGGTGTTCCTCAGCACGGGGTTATGGGCGCGGTCGCCCCGACGGCTGGTGGGCGCGATACTGATCGTGGTGTTCGTGGCGCTGTTGGATGTGTTTGTGCTGTCGAACCTGGGCGCAGCGGGTGGCGATATGGGACTAGCGTTTGAACAGGTTGATGTGGTCGTCAAGCTGCTGCTGATCCTGGGGGCGATCACGGGTGTGGTGGTATTGCTGTGGCCGGGCGGCCTGCCCTACCCTGCGTGGCGCAGCACGATCGTGGTGGGGATCAGCATCCCGTTGTCGATCTTGCTGGCGCTGGCGCTGATGCACTGGTTCGTCCCGGCGGTGCATCATGCACTGGCACCAGCGGCGGAGTCACCGGGCGTATTGGCGTTCATCTTGCGGTTGTTCCCGGCGAGCATCACGATCAACATCATGACGCTGTCGGGGCTGACGGTGGCGATTGGGCGGGTTGTGGACGACTCGATTGTGGTGTTGGAGAACATCTTCCGGCAAATCCAGGAGGGCGGCGACAAACGCGAGGCCATTATCAAGGGGACGCGGGATGTATCGGTGGCGATCTTCGCGGCGACCGTCATCACGGTGGTGGTGTTCCTGCCGCTGGGTATGACGGGCGGGATCATCAGCGAATTTTTCCTGCCGTTCGGCCTGGCGGTGACGTATGCTCTGCTATCGTCGTTCGTGGTGGCGATCACGGTTGTGCCGGTGATGGCGTATTTGTTTATCAGCGGCAACGAGGTAAGCGAAGAAAAACATCATGGCGTGTTTGAACGGCTGTATATCCCAACGCTGCGCTGGGCGCTCGCCAATAACCTCAACAAAGGGATTGTGCTGCTGGTCGCGTTCGCCAGCCTGATCTTCAGCGGCATCCTGCTGGTGAGCCGCCCGACGGCGTTCATCCCCAGCCTGGGCGAACCGCAAATCAGCGTGAGCGTGAATATGCCCACTGGAACCAAGATCATAGCGACGAACGCCAAAGTGGTCGAACTGGAAACGTGGATCAAGGACGAAATCCCAGCGGAAGAACTGGGCGTGGTGCAGACGACCATCGGCAGCGGCGGGGCCAGCCTGGAGTCGCTGATCGGGGCGGGAAGCGGGGTTTCGGAAAACGTCGCCAGCCTGACAGTGGGCATCGAATCACCTGACCAGTTGAATACGTGGGCGCAGCAAATCCGCAGCCAGGCCGAGACAATCTTCGGCGAAGATAACGTCACGGTGTCGGCGGCGGCGTTGAGCGACCAGGGTTTCGGCGGGTTCGAGCTGGTGCTGTCCGGGTCGGCGGCTGATCTGGTGGCGATTGACGCGCAGGTGTTGGAGACGTTGAACAGTGTGCCGGGTATCACCAACGCGAAGAGCGACCTAGCAGCGGCCAGCGCAGGGACGGCGAACGCGCCCGCCACCTACATCCGCATCGACCAACAGACGGCGGTGAGTTACAGCGCTGAACTGGAAACGCAGAATACGCTGGGCGTGACGCAGCAGGCCATCGACCAGATCAAGGCGCTGCCCGACCTACCCGCCAACATCAAGGTGAGCCAGGGGTTCAACAGCGACTTGCAGACACAGGGCTTCCAAAGCCTGGGGGTTGCGATGGGGATTGCGGTCGTATTGGTCGTGATAATCCTGGTGGTAACGTTCGGCTCGGTCGTTCATTGGTTTGACATCATCTTGAGTGTGGTGGTCGCCCCGGTGGGCGCGGCGATTTTGCTGACGCTGGCCGACCGTGTACTAGGCATCTCGGCGATGATCGGATTACTGATGTTGATCGGCATCGTGGTGACGAACGCGGTGGTGCTGATTGATCGGGTGCAGTCGAACCGCTACGAACGCGGCATGTCGGTGTTTGATGCGCTGATCGAGGCAGGCGGGCGGCGGCTGCGACCGATCCTGATGACGGCCATTGCGACGATTTTTGCGCTCATGCCGTTGGCAATCGGCCTGTCGAAGGGTGCGATCATCGCATCGGAACTCGGCACGGTGGTGATCGGCGGGCTAATGAGCAGCACGTTGCTGACGCTGATCGTCGTGCCAGTGATGTACAGCCTGCTCGCACCAATCCACGACTTCATCGCCGCGTTATTCAGGCGGGGCGAGGCGAAACAAACACCAGAGCCGGAAGTGAATTGACGGTCGCAGCGTCAATTCGGTTGACAATGGGACGTTAAGAAATCAAAGGGGGCGCAACGCATTGCGCCCCTACGTTTTGTAACTGGATGTTTAGGCGGGTTCAGGCCGGGTGGGGATCAGGTCGAGGCGTTCGCCGACAACCTTGAAGGCACGCAGGGCGCGATCCAGATGTTCCTGCTTATGGGTAGCGGTGTAGCTGGTGCGGAGGATGCCGCCATTGGGTGGGGCAGCAGGCGGGACGACCGGGTTGGTGTATACGCCTTCTTCGATGAGCGCGCCCCAGGCCAGCGCGGTCGCAAAATCCGATCCGGTGACGACCGGGATAATGGGCGTATTGCTGTTCCAGGTGTTGAAGCCCATTTCTTTCAGCCCGGCGCGCATGTATTCGGCATTGTTCCACAAGTTTTGGACGTGGTGCGGTTCGCTTTCGATGATGTCCAGCGCCTTGAGGACTGCCGCCGCGTTGGGAGCAGGCAGGGCAGCCGAGAAAATCAGCGAACGGGCTTTGTGCTGGATGTAGTAGACGACATCGGCATCGCCGGCGATGAAGCCGCCGATGGAGGCAAAACTCTTGCTGAACGTCCCCATAATGAGATCGACTTTATCGGTGAGGCCAAAATGCGCCGCCGTGCCGCGCCCGTCGCCGGTGACGCCGATGCCATGCGCGTCATCCACCATGACACGCGCGCCGTACCGCTGGCAGATGTCTACGATTTCCGTCATCGGGGCAATATCGCCGCCCATGCTGTAGACACCATCGACAACGACGAGTTTGCCAACATCGTCAGGGAGTTTGCTGAGGACACTTTCCAGGCTATCGACACTGTTGTGGCGGAAGCGTTTCATTTCCCCCTGGGACAAGACGCAGCCATCGACGATGCTGGCGTGGTCGTCTTTGTCGATGATGACGTAATCGCCCTTTTGCAAGATAGCGCTGATCGTACCGACGTTGCTCTGGTAGCCGGTCGAAAAGACGAGCGCGGCTTCTTTGCCGACAAATTTGGCGAGGCGGCGTTCGAGTTCGAGGTGAAGTTCGAGCGTGCCGTTTAAGAAACGTGAGCCGGTCACACTCGGCCCATAGCGGCGGATGGCCTCGATGGCGGCCTCGCGCACGCGGGGATCAGTCGTCAATCCCAAGTAGTTGTTCGAGCCGAGCATCACGACCTCTTTGCCTTCAAAGGTCGCGGTCGTGCCTTCGGAGTCACTCAACGCGCGGAAGTAAGGATACATGCCAATGTCGCTGGCTTCCTTCGCGCGGACAATGATTTCATCAGTGTGTATCTTATCGAATAAATCAGCCATTCACTGGGCCCCCTTGCTGCTTGGCGGTCATGACAGTTGATGCTACGCCGATGGATGTGGCATCCAATTCTAATACAATAACACCATCATTCCGGCGGAGATATGGCAATCCAGTCAGATTTAGAACTTTAACAATGATTTGAACGTTTGGCAATGACCAACCTCGGATGAGAAAACACGCGGCCAGGGTTGCAGATGGCACGGGGAAAGCGGTACAATATTAGGATTGATCTATTCATTTATGTTGGAGACGGTAGTATGTCCTCACTGGCTGTCCGCCGCCTGATCGTCTGGGCCGTGTCGTTCGCGCTCGGATTCGTTGTCTCGTATCTACTGATCGTGGTTGGCTTCCCGCTCATTAATAGCAATGCGGTTGGGATGACCCTGGAAGAATATGGCACGATCTATTTCCTGGTGACGATGGTACCGATCGCACTGGTGTTCGTCACCTGGTTGGATAAGTTCATGGGAACGAAAATCCTACCGGATTAAGCAGGCTAGAACGATCATCAAAATTAGACCTGCTGTGTATGGCGGGTTTTTGTTTCGTTAACTGGTTGTTAGGAGAGACGCCAGCAGCCCTACCCCGGTGTCACCGTTGATGCGGACACGCGGTAGTTCGAGGCGGTTATCGGTGGTGTGGAGCGCGCCACTTTGGGTGGTAAGCGCACGCCAGACCGGAAGCTGGGAGAGGACACTCAAGGTCATGTCATCATAGTGGCCGACGGGATACGCGAACATATGGGCCGGACGGGGGGTGTGGGCGCTCAGGCTTTGCAAGCTGCCGAGCAATTCATACACCAGGAAATCGTAGTCGCGTTCACGCAAATCGCGGTGGGTTTTGGTGTGCGACTCCAAACTCATACCGGCATCGGCCATCTCACGAATTTGCGTCCAGTTCATATAGACCGGATCGCCCGAATCGGCGCGCTCTGTGATGATAAAGAAGGTGGCGGTGAAGCCATATTGCTGCAAAGCGGGGAACACGTTGGTGTAGTGGTCGATGTAGCCGTCGTCGAAGGTGAGGATGACCGAGCGCGGCGGGAGCGGCGTGCCGTTCAGGAGCGCCTCGTCCAGTTGGTATAAGGAGATGGTTTCGTAGCCGCTTTCCGCCAGATAACGTAGGTGGGCGCGGAACATAGCCGGGTCAACCGTGAGCTGGATACGGGTGGCGTCCGCGTCGAGGGGGAGCGGACTGACATAATGGTACATCAGGATGGGTACGCGGATGCGGCGCAGTGTGCCATCGCCGGGGTCGGATTCAGGGGCGATAGGTTGTGAAGCCTGCGAATGGACGTGACCGATTCCCTTTAACAGCAACAGGGCAAAACAAAAAGTCAGGATAAGGCAGCGCAAAACACGTTCTCCTCCATGTACAGCGAACAGGATACAGACGAGGAATGTTCCTGTCAAATGGTATAATCTGCGTCCTATCCTAACTGGTGGAGCAACCCTACGTTATGTCAACTAACACGTTTACCCATGCGATTGTCAGAAGGCCGCTCGATAATTTGGGCGATGGACTGACGACGCAGACGTTGGGCGCGCCCGATTTCGCACAGGCGACGCAACAGTATGATGCTTATGTTGCGGCGCTGCGGGCGTGCGGGCTTGCGGTGACAATTCTGCCGGGCGATCCCGCCTACCCTGACGGGCATTTTGTAGAAGATACGGCTGTTATTTACGGCGACCTGGTGGTGATTACACAACCGGGCGCGGCAGAGCGGCTGGGGGAAACGAAAGCGATTGCCGAAGCGTTGAAACATAAAGAGCGGGTTCATCTGTCGGGTGACGCCCGGCTAGATGGCGGCGATGTGCTGTTTTGCGCGGATCGCGTGCTGATCGGCCTGGGCAAGCGCACCAATAAGGAGGGTGCGGAACAATTGCGGGCGGCAGTGCAAGACTATCAAAGCGGACTGAGGGTGGACATTGTGCCATTTGACGGGATGCTGCATCTGAAGTCCGGGCTGACGGAGGTCGCGCCGGGGGTGC
>Ga0187894_10007033_pt1 | contig 10786 bp, 8 predicted proteins | sample GBC1701081metaG_FD_136650 | JGI IMG/M metagenome (GOLD analysis project Ga0187894, IMG submission 136650) | White microbial mat communities from a lava cave in the Kipuka Kanohina Cave System on the Island of Hawaii, USA - GBC170108-1 metaG ... | reverse complement strand
GATCGCCATGTCGTTGAAGTCGTAGCGCGGGTTGTGGAGGATGCAGCCGTCCTCGCCGGGCCCGTTGCCCAGCCACACCATGGCGCCCGGCCGGGCATTGAGCATGTAGGAGAAATCCTCCGATCCCATGCCCGGCCGGATATTGCGCTGCACATTGCCCTCGCCGCAGACCTCGGCCGCGACATCGGCGGCGAACATCGCCTCATCGGCATGGTTTACCGTCGGCGGATAGCCGTGACGATAGTCGACGCCGATGTCGATGCCGTGCATGGTGGCGGCGCCGGCGCAGATCTCGCGGATGCGCTGCTCGACCAGCGCGCGGTTGGCCACGGTCGTGGTGCGCACCGTACCACCCAGATGCACCTCGGGCGGAATGACGTTGTAGGCCGAACCGCCCTTGATGAAGCCGACGGTGACGACCGCCGAATCGACGGGATCGACGTTGCGGCTGACGATCCCCTGCAGGGCCATCACGATCTGCGAGGCAATGACGATGGGATCGATACCGAGGTGCGGATAGGCGGCATGCGCACCGCGTGCGTTGATGCGGATGTCGTAGCGGTCGGCCGCCGCCAGCAGCGGTCCCGGGCGCGTGGCGATATGGCCGATGCCGATGCCGGGCTTGTTGTGGATAGCGAACACCGCATCGCAGGGGAACTTCTCGAACAGCCCCTCCTCGACCATCACCCGCCCGCCGCCGCCGCCTTCCTCGGCCGGCTGGAAGATGAAGTGCACGGCGCCCTCGAAGTTGCGCGTCTCGGCCAGGTACTTGGCGGCGCCCAGCAGCATCGTGGTGTGGCCGTCGTGACCGCAGGCATGCATGCGGCCCTCGTTGGTCGAGCGGTGCGCGAAATCGTTGGCTTCCTGCATCGGCAACGCATCCATGTCGGCGCGCAGTCCGATCGCCCGGGGCGAGTTGCCCTTGCGCAGCGTGCCCACCACGCCGGTCTTGGCCAGCCCACGATGCACCTCGAGGCCCCATTCGGCCAGCTTGGTCGCGACGACATCCGACGTCCGCTGCTCCTCGAAGCAGAGCTCGGGATGGGCGTGGATATCGCGGCGGATGCGCGACAACTCTTCCTGCAATTCAAGCATACGGCCGATCACGGGCATGCAATCACCTTCCCAGGAATAACCAACGGCACGCATCATAGGAGATGGATGGTGGCCGGCGCGAGCCCGGCCGGCCGCAAGGCACCCATGCCGCACGATTGTCCCGAACAAAGGTTCTGGTTGATCGCGCGGCCGGCCGCCGGGAGAGTGGCGGCCGGAGGTCACCCATGGTCACGTTGCCGTCGCTTGCTGAGCTCGAGTCCGCTGCCGACATCGTTCACGCTGCCGTCCCGCCGACGCCGCAGTATGCGTGGCCCCTGCTGGCGCGCCGCACCGGCTGCGCGGTCTGGGTCAAGCATGAGAACCACACGCCCATCGGCGCCTTCAAGGTGCGCGGCGGGCTGGTCTACATGGATCGCCTGAAGCGCGAGCGGCCGCAGGTCAAGGGCGTGGTCAGCGCCACGCGCGGCAACCACGGCCAGAGCATCGCGTTTGCCGCCGCACGCGCCGGTATCCATGCCACGATCGTCGTGCCGCACGGCAACTCGGTCGAGAAGAACGCCGCGATGCGCGCCTTCGGTGCCGAGCTGCTGGAGCATGGCCACGACTTCGACTCCGCCAAGGAAGCGGCGATCGCGCTCGCCGCCGAGCGCGGCCTGGAGATGGTGCCGTCATTCACGATGGACCTCGTGCAGGGCGTGGCCAGCTACGGGCTGGAGCTGATGCGTGCCGCGCCAGACCTCGATACCGTTTATGTGCCGATCGGACTGGGCTCGGGCATCTGCGGCGTGATCGCCGCCTGCCGGGCATTGAACCTCAAGACCAAGGTGGTTGGCGTTGTCGCCACCGGCGCGCCGGCGTACGCACTGTCCTTCGCCGCCGGCAAGGTCGTGGCCACCAACAGTGCCGACACGTTCGCCGACGGCGTGGCCGTGCGCGGCCCTGATCCGCTGGCGCTCGAGGTCATCCGTAGCCACGCCGATCGCATCGTGCAGGTTGACGACCACGAGATCATGGCCGCGATGCGTATCTACTACGAGGACACGCACCAGCTCGTCGAGGGCGCCGGTGCGTGTCCGTTGGCGGCGCTGCTCAAGGAGCGCGATGCCATGCGTGGCCGCAAGGTCGGCCTGATCCTGTCCGGCGGCAACATCGACCGCCCGCTCTACGCCAAGATCCTGACGGCGGACGGCGCGTAGCGTCTAGTTCGTCATCCCGAGCGCAGCGAGGGATCTCCTGGAAAGCGAGTCTCCGTTCGCGGGAGATTCCTCGCTCCGCTCGGAATGACAGCTCCCGGCGCCAGCAACCTTGCGTCCTGTCGCGCCTTTATATATGTATGCATCATGCATACATATGCGGCCAACCTGCTGGCGGCCCTGGCGGTCGCGATCACCGACGAGTTGCATGTGCCGGACTTGTCGCCGAGCGCGGCGGCGGCACTGCTTACCGTGGCGCAGTGGGAGCCCATGGGCGCCCAGGAGCTCGCCGCCGTGATCGGCCTGTCGCAGTCGGCCGCCGTGCGGCTGATCGACGACCTGGCAACAGCGGGCCTCGTGCGGCGGCTCGACAAGAAAGGCCGCGCCGTCCCCTTGGCGCTGACCGCGTCCGGCCGGCGCCGGGCCAAGGCATTGCAGGCACGCCGGCTCGCGGTGATCGAGCGGGCACTGGCGGCACTGGGGCGCGACGAACGCGCCGGCCTCGAGGCAGCACTGCCGAGTCTGCTCGCGGCGCTGACTCCAGGACGCGCTGCCGCGCGGCGCATCTGTCGTTTTTGCGACCATGGACTGTGCCGCGGCCAAAAGTGCCCGGTCGGCGCCGCCGCGACGGTCATCGATGGTCCGTTCGTACGTCCCAAGCTGGCATAGGAGATCACCATGATCATCGAGCATCAGGGCAAGCGGCCGCGCATCGGCCGCGACGTCTATATCGCGCCGAACGCCACGGTCTGCGGCGACGTCGAGATCGGCGATGGCACCGCCATCCTGTTCGGCGCCGTGATCACCGCCGATGGCGGCACACTGCGACTGGGCGCCCACTGTGTCGTCATGGAGAACGCCGTCGTGCGCGCCACGGCCCATCATCCCGTGACGGTCGGCGACAACGTGCTGATCGGGCCGCAGGCCTATGCCGTCGGCTGCACGGTCGAGGACAACGTGTTCCTTGCCGCCGGCACGCGCGTCTTCAACAGTGCGCGCATCGGCGCGCGCTCGGTGGTGCGCATCAACGGCATCGTGCATCTGCGCACGGTGTTGCCGGCGGATGCCGTCGTGCCGATCGGCTGGGTCGCCGTCGGCGATCCCCCGACCATCCGCTCGCCGCACGAGCACGATGCGATCTGGGCCGTGCAAAAGACGCTCGACTTCCCGGGCCATGTTTTCGGGGTCAACCGCCCGCCGCCGGGCGGCACGATGATGCCCGATGTCATGCCCCGCTATGCGCGCGCCTTGGGCCGCCACGGCCGCGATGTCGAGGTGACGAACAGCTGAGCTTCGAACATCCCTTCTCCCCGCGCAGGCGCTATGGCGAAGATACATCTCTGGAAGGTGGCGTCCGTGTCGTCCTGAGCGAAGCGAAGGATCCGTTGAGCCGTCGAAACGCACGGAACTGGCGATGGCGTACATGCCTCAATGAGGTCCGTTCGTGCGAAACGACCGCATAACAGGTCCTTCGCTGCGCTCAGGACGACAGCAGATGCCGCCGTGCAGAGTGTCCACGCCATAGCGCCTGCACGGGGAGAAGGGATGGTGGCGAACGCTACCGTCGTCGTGGTGTCGGCTGGGCAGGCGGCGGCAGCGGCGCGTAGGCGAGGTCGGATTTGACGGTCTGCATGATGAAGCTGGAGCGGCTGCCCTTGACGCCCGGCATGCGCAGCAGCGTGCGCAAGGCAAAGGCGCTGTAGGCGTCGAGGTCGGCGGCATGGACCAGCATCAGGAAATCCATCTCGCCGGTGACGGCAAAACACGCGACCACCTCCGGCCGCTCGCGGATCGCGGCTTCGAAGGCAGCGACGCCCGCTTCCGAGTGATCCTCCAGCGTGACCTCGACCAGTGCCTGCACGCCACGGCCCAGTATCTTGGTATCGACCAGCGCCGCATAGCGCGCGATTACACCATCCGCCTCCAGCCGCTTGACGCGACGCAGGCAGGGCGTCGCCGACAATCCCACCCGGTCGGCCAGCTCGACGATCGGCAATCGTCCATCCCGCTGCAGCTCCGCAATGATTCGATGATCAATGGCATCCAGAACGGTCATAGAGAAGTCCTCTATTACATCACTATATTATAGCATAATTCTCTCTATATGCCCATCACCGTGCCCCAATTTGCAGGGATCCTCTCCCCTCATTGAGCGTATTTTAATAGCGGCATTAAAGCATCGCGGACGCGACCATGACCGAGTCATCCTCCCTTTCCACCGAAGGCCTGCGCGGCGACTACACGCGTATGGCCACCGACTGGACGGTGGCGCAGGACCCGGCCGCCTATGACAGCGAGCAGCAGGACATCTGGCGTACCCTGCTGCGCCGGCAATCCGGCTTGGCGCGCCGGCACGGCTGCCCGGAATTCCTCGCCGGCCTGGCGCAGCTCGATATCGACGAGCGCATTCCTGATTTCGCGCGGGTCAGCGAGACCCTGCAGCGCCGCACCGGCTGGCGCGTGGTGGGCGTGCCCGGCCTCATTCCCGACGACGTCTTCTACAGCCACCTCGCCAACCGACGATTTCCGGTGACGGTCTGGATCCGCCGCCGCGACGAACTCGACTATCTGGTCGAGCCCGACCTGTTCCACGACTTCTTCGGCCACGTGCCGTTGCTCGCCGACCCGGTGTTTGCCGACTACATGCAGGCCTACGGCCAGCGCGGCGTCGAGGCCGGCCCCGCCAACGTACATCGTCTGGCGCGGCTCTATTGGTACACGGTCGAGTTCGGCCTGATCCGCACGGACGCCGGCCTCAAGGTTTTTGGCGCCGGCATCATCTCCTCGGCCAAGGAGACGACGTACGCGATCGGCTCGCCGGTGCCGGCCCGCATCGCCTTCGACGCCCGCCGCGTGATGCGCACGGCCTACGAGATCGACAAGCTGCAGCGCACCTACTTCGTGCTCGACAACTTCCGCCAGCTCTTCGAGGCGACCCAGGTCGATTTCCCATCCCTCTATGAAACGCTGGCGCGACAGCCTGAAATTGCGACGGGGACCGTATTGCCACACGAACGCCCCATCGTCGTCACGACGATGCCGCAAGCGGCCTGATCATCGCGACAAGTCCACAGCCACGCATCGAGGCGGACACAGAAAGGACCCGGGTGCCGCATCGGTAGCTGGGTTATTCGTCCTAGTTGCTCGACTGTGCTCGGCAGCGCGATCCAGGCCATTTCGCCTCTTCGACAGATGCCGGGCACGGCATATGGCCGTGAGGGGCAAAAGGCATGGTGCTCAGGTCCAGCGATCGGGAAAAACCGCTTCCGGGCGCGCGGATCAATCTCGGCCCGGCACCCACCGCAACGACGAGCAACGCCGGGGAGACCAAGGTCGGCATCGGCCGCCGCGGCAGAATTCTCCATCTCGGTCCGCCCGACCCGGCACCGATTCCACCGCCACGACGCCCAGACCCGCGCAGCACGCTGGCCAAGCCGCGCGACCGCAAGCCGGCACCGCCACCGCCGCCATCCCGTTCGTCGGCACCGCGTTCGCCGTCACCCCGTTCGCCGGCACCGCCTGCCGCGCCACCCAAAGCGGCCGTCACGCCACCCAAGCCCAAGGTCCGCCAGCGCTTCGACCTGCAGGCGTTCTGCGCGCGGGTAAAGCAGGTCGAGGCGCAACGCACGCGCCTGCATCGCGAGATCGAGGAGCGCGAGCGCCTGGTGCACGAGGCGGAACGCAGCCTGGAACGCCGCGATTGGCCCGTCATCGGCCTCCTCACGCGCCGCTCGCAGGAAGCGCTTGAGGAGCGGCTGGCGGCCCTGGTCGATGAACTGGACGCGCTCTATGGTCAGCTTGAGGAAGCCGTCGTCGACGCCGATTTCGAGATCGACGCACGGGCCCAGGCCCTGTTCGCCGAACTCACCCAGCAGTTCGATCGTCTGCAGCCAAGCGGGTCGGGTGAAGTCCCCCCGGGCGCATCGCTGCGCGCATCCACGCCGCGCAACGGCGATCAGCAACAGCCGGCCACGCTCGACCTGGTGACGAGCCCGACGCGACCGTTGCGACTGCAGCACGGCCATGACAAGGCATTGTTTGTCTTCCCCCGCTTCGTCGCCGTTGTCGGGCGGGTCGGCGGCTGCGGCTTGCACGATATCCGCGACCTGTTCGTGTCGGCCCGCGCGGCACCGTCGGCGAACGATGTCGGCGAACTGCTGCTGACGCTGCCGACCGGTTTCGACGAGGCCTACCGGTTCCGCGGCGTCGCGGCCTGCGAGGCCCTCGGCGATGCGTTCGCCACGTACCTGGATGCCTTGCCGCCGCTGCCGCCCGTTGTCACGCCGGCAGTCGCGCCCCCATCGGGCGTCAAACCGCCCGCACCGCCGGCGAGCCGGCCGGTACCGACCAGCACTGCCGCTGACGGCAAACCGGCCCCGTCGAACGTCGAGCGTGCCGCACCGCCCGAACCACGCCCGGTGCCGCTGTCGCCTGCTCCGCCGTCATTGCGTGAGCCCGCGGTCGCCCTCCTCGAGCCGCAGGCCGAACGGCCCCAGGTCCGGCTGATGCCACTCCCTCAAGGGTTGGCGCCGGCCACCGAGGACCCGTTCGTTGCAGCCGAGGTTCGTCGCGAAGCGGCGATTCGGCCGCCGGCACCGCCGGCCAGCGACAAGCATCCGCACCTCGCCGAACCACCGACACCGCCGATGGCCCCGACGCCGGATCTGGAGCCGGCCCGGCATGCGGCGCAAGCACTGCCCCCGCACGCCGCCAATGATTCGACCGCATTGCCTGTCGACACGGCGGCGAGGACGCCCGCACCGATCGACCAGACACCGCTACCGGATCATCCGTTGCCCGTGGCACCCACCCCGCCGATCGCTGTACCGAGCGCACCGACCGTCGATCTCGTGGCACCGCTCCCGCCCGAACCGGATGCCACCCCGACGGTGGAATGGGATGCTCGGCAATCCGCCTCCAGCACGGCGGCGAGGACGCCCGCACCGATCGACCAGACACCGCTACCGGATCATCCGTTGCCCGTGGCACCCACCTCGCCGATCGCTGTACAGAGCGCACCGACCGTCGATCTCGTGGCGCCACTCCCAGCCGAACCGGATTCTGGCCCGACGGTGGAACGGGATGCTCAGCGACTTCAATCCGACACGGTGGCGACCACCACGGCGGTCGATCAAGCGCCAACACTGCTGCCGGATCTGTCCCTGCCTGCGGCATCCGATCCACCGGTCGTTGAACAGAGCACATTGGCGGTCGATCTCGAAGCGCCGCGCTTACCCGAACCGGCTTTCAACCCGACGGCGCAACAGGACGCTCCACGGTGTGAGCCCGACAGGATAACGACAACACGCGCGGCGGCTCCCGGGAACGCACGGCTGGCAGCGGTTCCCGTCGACCCACCTCTTGCGTCCCCCGCGCCCTCCGGCATCGTCACCGCTGTGGTGCCGACAGAGAAGGCCGCGCGGACGGCGGACCGTGATTCCGGCCCGCCGCCGGCTGCCCTGGCTCCGCTGTCCATGTCCCCGCGCTGGGACACCGCCGCGTCAGCCCCGGTGCCTGCGGCGGTGCCCAGTACCCCTGTCCCGCCACCGATGGCTGTGCCGCGCCGCGCGGAACCGGTCCAACCAGCGCCGCGGCGGTACGAACGGAGCGGTGATGAGACCGGCGTGCACTGGTCCGAGCCGCTGTCGCTCCACGTGCCGGTGTGGCCGCCGATCAGCCCGCCGCCGGCACAGCGCCGTGCGCCGCCGGACGATGAGACCGTCCAGCATTGGTCCGAACCCGTCTCGCTGATCCAGATCCCGTCATGGCCGCCGCTGGGCGCCGCTCCTGCCGCCGACACCGCAGCACCGGCGTCGCCCGGCGTGTCGGTGAGGCTGTCGGCAGCCGCGCGGGCGACGGTCGACGCGGTCGTCGCGAACAGCCGCGCCGGCCTGCACACGTCGGCGCGCGTCGGTGCCGCGAGCCTGGCGGCCGTCACAACCTACATCGGCGATGTGCGCACGTCGGTCGCGAATCGGCGTAGCCAACGCCGCATGGCGCCAACCGAGCCGCAGTCGGTCCGGATCCGGCCATCCCGCCTGTCGGTGCCGCTGCCGATCGCAAGCCTGTTGAGCAGGCGGGCGTGGCGCTGGTCGGCAGCGGCAACGGCGCTCGTCGCTGCTATCGCGGTGACGTCGCCGTTCCTGTGGCGGCAGCACAGCGAGCCGATGGTCGCCGCCTCTTCGCCGCCGCCCCTGCCACCCCTTCCGCCCTCGCCGCCGGCACCCGCTTCCGCGCCGACGCCCCCCGTCACGCCGGCAGCAGCCGCGCCGCAGCCCAAGGCGGACATACCCTCGCCACCGCGCCCGGCGCCACGCGAGTCACGGCCGTTGACGGGCATCGAGGTGGTTCAGCTTCAGGGCCGCCTGCGCGCGCTCGGTTTCAATGCCGGCCCGGCCGACGGCGTCATCGGTCCGCGCACTGTCACGGCGGTCCGGGAGTTCCAGGCGGCGCACGGGCTTGCCGTCACCGGGATCATCGACTCGGCGGTGTTCGACGATGTCTCGGTGGCCCAGGCCAAGACGGTGAAGCCCGGCGCGCCGTAGTCTGCCGTCACTTCACGTTGTGCCGGATCCAGCGCAGCAGGAAGGAGTTGGCGACCAGCACGATCACGCCGGGAATGGCGCCGTAGAGATAGTAGACGGCGATGGCGGAAGCCAGCATCGCCAGCCCGACGACAACGATAAGGGTGTTCTTGCTCATCGCGCGCCGATGACGCTCATAGGAACGTCACCACGTCGCGCATCGGCTTCTTTTGCACCGCGTGCACCGGCACGACGGCATCCGGCGCCGGATAGCCCGCGACCACGATCATGATCGGCTTCTCGTTCTTGGGCCGGCCCAGGTTCTCGCTCAGAAAACTCATCGGGTTGGGTGTATGGGTGAGCGTCGCCAGCCCGGCATGATGCAGGCACGCCAGCAGAAAGCCGGCGGCGATGCCGGTGGACTCGGGCACGTAGTAGTTCTTGCGCCGCCGCCCGTCGGGCCAGTGCCCCCACTGCTCGGCGAAAACGACGATCAGCCACGGCGCGATCTCCAGGAACGGCTTCTCCCAGTCGGTGCCCAGCGGCTTCAGCGCTTCCAGCCATTCCTCCGAGGCGCGACCACCATAGAACGCCTTCTCTTCGGCCTCTGCGGCAGCACGGATCCGGCGTTTGACGCCCGGGTCGGACACCGCCACGAAATGCCACGGCTGGTGGTTGGCCCCATTGGGGGCATGGCGCGCGGTGTCGATCGCCACCTCGATGAGTTCGCGCGGTACCGGCCGGTCGCTGAAATCACGCACCGTCCGCCGACGCTTGAGGTCATCGGCAAAGGCCCGGGCGCGCTGGCGCATCTCATCGGGCGAATATTCGCGGAACTGCAAGGGCTGGTTGGGGAAATCGCGTTTCATGCGCCGCTTATGGCCCGCGGCCCCGACCGTCTGCAAGGCGAAGATCATCCAGCCGCGGTTGCGCCGCACCGTCTGCCTCGCTAGCGTCGCGGCCATGCATATTTCCGTCCCAATCGACCGATGACAGCAAGACCCGCCATCGACGGCAGCCATCTGCACGCGCACCTGGCCGAACTGGCGCGCATCGGCGCCATCGACGGCGGCGGCTGCGCCCGCCTGGCCCTGACCGACGAAGACAAGCAGGGACGCGACCTTGTCGTCTCCTGGATGCGCGGCCTGGATCTGGCAATCGCCGTGGACGCCATCGGCAACGTCTTCGGCTTTCGCCGCGGGCGCGAGGATGGACCGCCCATCATGACCGGGTCGCACATTGACACCGTGCGCACGGGCGGCCGCTTCGACGGCAACTATGGCGTGCTGGCCGGGCTGGAGGTCTGCCGCGCGCTCGATGTGGCCGGTGTGCGGACGCGCCATCCGCTGTGCGTCGCCTTTTTCACCAACGAGGAAGGCGCCCGCTTCCAACCCGACATGATGGGCAGCCTGGTGCATGCCGGCGGGTTCAGCCTGCAGGAAGCCTACGCCGCGACCGACACGGCAGGCGTGCGCCTGGGCGACGAACTGGAGCGCATCGGCTATCGCGGTCCGGCACCAACAGGCGCCATCCGGCCGCGCGCCTTCGTCGAGCTGCATATCGAGCAGGGACCGGTGCTCGAAGATGCCGGCATCACCATCGGCGCCGTCACCGGCGTGCAGGGCATCTCCTGGCATGAGTTTGTCGTCACCGGCGTCTCGGCGCATGCCGGCACGACGCCGATGCGCCTGCGCCACGACGCGGGCTATGTCGCCGCCGCTGCAGCCACGTTCGTCCGCGAGGTCACGCGCGACATGGGCGGCGCCCAGGTCGGCACGGTGGGCGTGAGCGAGCTGCGGCCCAACCTGATCAACGTCATCGCCAACCACGCGCGCTTCAGCGTCGATCTGCGCAATACCGACGAGGCGCTGCTGCAGGAGGCCGAGCGCTGCGTCTTCGCCTTCATCGACGATCTCGCCCAGGCCGAGGGTGTCACCGTCGAGCGCCGCCGGCTGGCGCGCTTCGAGCCGGTCGTGTTCGACACCGCGATGGTCGACCGGGTCGAGCGCATCG
>Ga0187894_10007032_pt1 | contig 10788 bp, 11 predicted proteins | sample GBC1701081metaG_FD_136650 | JGI IMG/M metagenome (GOLD analysis project Ga0187894, IMG submission 136650) | White microbial mat communities from a lava cave in the Kipuka Kanohina Cave System on the Island of Hawaii, USA - GBC170108-1 metaG ... | reverse complement strand
GAGGTGCATGCCTTCAAGGCCCCCAGCGACGAGGAGCTGCGCCATGATTTCCTGTGGCGCACGACGCGGCGGCTGCCCGAACGCGGCCGTATCGGCATCTTCAACCGGTCGTACTACGAGGAGGTGCTGGTGGTGCGTGTCCACGCCAACCTGCTGGTGCGTCAGAACCTGCCGTTGCCGCTGGTCACGGAAAACATCTGGCGCGAGCGCTTCGAGGATATCGGCGCGTTCGAGCGCCATCTCGCGCGCAGCGGCACCGTGATCCTGAAGTTCTTCCTGAATGTCTCCCGCGAGGAACAGAAGCGGCGCTTCCTCGAGCGGATCGACACCCCGGCGAAGAACTGGAAGTTCTCGCACGGCGACGTCGCCGACCGCCGCCTGTGGAGCGACTACATGACGGCCTACGAGGACATGATCCGACACACCAGCGCGCCCGACGCGGCCTGGTACGTGGTGCCGGCCGACAACAAGTGGTTCACGCGGCTGGTCGTCGCCGGCGCGCTGGTCGAGACGCTGGAGCGCCTGGGCCCCGAATTCCCCGTGGTCGACGAGGCCGGGCTGCGCGAGCTGAAGCGCGCCCGCGACGTGCTGTTGAACGAAGAGAAGGAGTAGTCAAGCCTTCTCCCCGCGAAGGTCAGGGGCGCGAAGCGCGCCCGGGGGAGAAGGTACCCGAAGGACGGATGAGGGGCTTCGCCCCAGAAGACAGATGACAGAGGACAGAGGACGGACTGAGCCTGCGTCCCCTCTTTCTGTCCTCTGGCTTCTGTCTTCTGTCCACTGGCCCGAAGCCCCTCATCCGGCGCTTCGCGCCACCTTCTCCCCTCAGGCGCGCTTGCGCGCCGACCCTCGCGGGGAGAAGGCATCAGATGAGGTCACGACGATGGACATCCTCCCCGCCACCCTCGATCTGCCGCCGCTGATGCGGTTCGCCGTGATCGCCATCGTCCTGCTGCTGTTGCCGCGCCTGACGGAGCGCCTGGGCATCCCCGGCGTCGTCGCCTTTATCATCGCCGGTGTCATCGTCGGGCCGCACGGCATCGGAGTCATGCCGCGCCATGCCGAGGCCGCCAGCTTCATCGCCGAGCTGGGCAAGTTGCTGCTGATGTTCTTCGTCGGCCTGGAGATCGACCTGAAGCAGTTCAAGGTTGCGCGCGCCCGCTCGCTCGCCTTCGGGCTGGCGACGTTCGCGCTGCCCATGGCGGCCGGCACGGCGATCGGGCTCGCCTTCGGCTGCGGCCCGGTGTCGGCCGTGCTGGTCGGCTCGCTGCTGGCCTCGCACACGCTGATCGCCTACCCCATGGTGCAGCAGGCCGGGCTCGTCGCGCGTCCCTCGGTCACCATCACGGTGGGCGCCACCATCCTGACCGACATGCTGGCCCTGCTGGTGCTGGCCATCTGCCTGACGACCCACCAGACCGGCTTCGACGTCGTGGCGCTGGTCATCCAGCTCGGCGAGCTGGCGGCGCTGATCCTGCTGACCGTGGTCGGCCTGGGGCTCAGTGGCAAATGGCTGTTCGACCGGTTCGGCAACAGCGAGAACGCCGCGTTCAGCCTGATGCTGATCATCGTCTCGGCCATGGCTGCCATCGCCGAGCTGATGAAGCTGGAGGGGATCCTGGGCGCGTTCCTCGCCGGTCTGTCGGTCAACGCCGCCGTGCGCGATACGCCGGCCAAGGAGAAGCTGATGTTCCTGGGCAACGCCTTCTTCATCCCGGCCTTCTTCCTGGTCACCGGCTTCCTGGTCGACCTCAAGCTCTTCGTCGCCACCATCGTGTCCAACGCGCCGCTGGTGCTCGCCATCGTGCTCGGCCTTCTGGCCAGCAAGTGGCTGGCGGCGCAGGCGGTCGGCCGCGCCTGGCGCCTGTCGGCGGCCGACCGCGGCCTGATGGGCTCGCTGACCATGCCGCAGGTCGCGGCCACCCTGGCGGCGGCGCTGGTCGGCTATCAGGCCGTCAACGCCGCGGGCCAGCGGCTGATCGACGAGCGAATGCTGAACACGATCCTCGTGCTCGTGGTCGTCAGCTCGGTCCTCGGCCCGATCCTGACCGAGCGGTTCATCCGCTCGCTGCCTGGCGAGCGCGGCGTGCGACGGCAGGCGGTGTCGGGCGCCACCGCAGCCAACGATGCTGGATGACGGACGTGGTCGGGCGGGAATGTCACCGCTACGGAAGTTTCGACGCTGCCGGCCGGTCGCTACGACGATCCCGACGAGCCGCCGGACGGGCCCAGCTTGGTCATGATGTCCAGCAGCGCACGGAACGCCAGGGGCTTGCTGAGCACGGATACCACGCCCTCCTTCGTCGCCTCGCCGATCTGCTCGGCGCTGGCCTGCCCGGTCAGCAGGAACATGGCGGGGCGCGGTTCATGCAGCTGGTTGCAGGCCCTGATGACGTCCAGGCCGGTGCCCGGCGCCATGCGCATGTCGGTCAGCACGACGTCGAACGGGCCGTCGGCGTCGAGGCTGCGGCAGGCTTCATCGACGCCGCCCGCGCCCACGGCCTGGTGACCCCGGCGATTGAGGAAGGCGCAGACCTCCTCGACAATGTCGAGCTCGTCGTCGACGACCAGGGCTTTCATGACTTGATGCTCCGTTGAGCCCTGCGGCACACGGTCGACAGGACGCGCTGACGATGAAGCCGGGCGGCGGTGTCCGCGGCCCGGCTTGGCGAGGTATACGGGCTGCCGCTCATGGCAGCCATGGTGATCGGGTCCGGAATGGTCCGAACGTCCTCACTTCTTCTTGGCGTCCAGCAGCGTCTTCGCCTGGCTGATGAGCGTGTTCAGGACTTTGGCATCCGATGCCACGTCCGACCTTTCGCTCGTCACGTTGACGCCGCAGGCGCTGTGGAAGTCGATCTTGCCCTTGGCCGGCATCGCGACCGTCTGCACGAACCACGGATCCGATACGCGGACCGACAGCGACCGGCCGGCAAACGGGCCTGATTTGAACTTCACCGTCGCGTTGCGGCATGCCGAGTAGAAGAGCACATGCGACGAGCCCGCCGACCGATGGTTCTGCATGAATTCATCGGTATTGATGGCATCGACCGGCGCGTCCCCGATGACGATCTCGTAGTTCCAGCCGTTGTCGAGGATCCCCTGCCCCGTCACCGCATCCCGCGCTGCCCGCGGCAGGTGGGAAGACACGTCGATCGCGAGCGGCAAGGTCCCGGCCGCCCTGGGTTGCGTGGCCCGCGCGGCCAGGAACGGCAGGACGGTGCCGAGGATGCCGCCGACCTGCTGGATCAGCTCGATGCGCTTGTCCTCGATCTCCGTGCCGACGCTTTCCAGCAACTCGGTGTTTTCGCGCTTCGTCACCTTCAGGTGGGTCACCGACAGCACACCGGACCTGGCGGCGATCGAGAAGGTCCGCGATTCGTCCTCCTGCGGCACCGCGGTCAACAGGATGGTGGTGCTATCGGCGCTCTTGCCGTCCCGGGACGACGCGTTGTCGACCAGCACGGCAGTCTTTGCCAACCGGAACTTCGTCAAGCCTTCGTAATCCTGCGGCCTGTCGAGCTGGTACTGGACGGTCGGCTGCAGCCCGCCGCAGCCCGCCAGCAAGCCTGATGCACAAGCCGCGACTGAAGCGGCGCACAGTGTTTTCAAGGTCATCTTCCTGCTCCCCAAAACAGCGAGATCGTCTCGCGTAAATTTCCCCTCTGGCCCGTAGCCTCAGTAGGCGATGCCCGTACGCTCCGGATCCCAGGCCTCCGGGATCCGCAGGCCGCTGCCGACGGCGAAATCCTTGCCCCCGTCGGACAACCCGAGGTCCTCCCGGGCCCACAGGCCGATCTCCTGCCATATCCGCGAACCCGGGTCGGATTGCCGTTGGTTCGACGCTTGCCGGTGCGCATGGATGAAGCCGATGCTGCCGCCGGCCGAGGCGACTTCGCCCACTATCCATTTGACGGCCACCCGGCAGGCTTCGAGCTGCACCGCCGACGGCGTCAGCGCGACCAGGTCGGGCTTGTTGGGCGGCCGCCACAGGGTGCCGGGTTTGCCCTCGATGCCTTCGAAATAGCCGTCGATCTCGACGCCGATGTCGCTGCGGTTCAGGCTGTTGCCGTGCCAGATCACCGTGTCCAGCGCGTTCAGGACAAGGATTTGCCCGCCACGCGTGATCCCGATGTGGCAGGCGATATGGAACCAGTGGGCCGGCGTTTCGCCGATCAATCCCGCCGTCTGATGCAGCATGATGCCGGTGACGGCGCTCCAGGGCCGAATGCCCCGCTGCTGATCGCCCAGGTGCGCCGCGCGCAGGTCGCGGATGACCGGCACCACGGGAACCAGCGCCGCCTCGTCATAGAGCTTCTTGATGGCATCGCGGATGTCGCCGGGCACGGTCCTCGGGATCTCGTCGCCGATCGTGCCCAGGTTGCGGTCGTGGCGCAGCGCGGCCACGGCCATCAGCGTTTCATCGCCCAGGACGCCGTCGGCGCCCCAACGCGGCAGGTGATAGCCCAGCGCCAGGAGTTGCATCTGCAGGGTGCGCACTTCGGCGCCTTCCGCGCCGTATGCCAGGTCAGCGGTCATGATCGGGCCTCCCCTTCTCGCGGCAAATCCGCATCGCTTTCCCGGGTCGGCCGAAGCAGCCTTCTGCTCCAGCCCCGGTGCGGCCAATTTCCCGGTGGACGGCTCGAAACCCGCGACCTGCGCGCTCGCAACGCGTTACGCGTGCGTGAAAAGGTATGCGTTCCCGTCGCTCCGGTGGTCGAGGTGCCAACCCGGAACGAGTTGTGTGCAATGCCGACCTGATGGCGGCGGCAGCTATTTCATCATCTTGACCGGGTCCAAACCACGCCTGGCGCGTTTCAACCGGTTGCCTGCGCCCGGCCGCCGGGCCTCCGCGGCGTCCCGTCCGCCTCTGCCGCTGCGTGTGCTATGCACGCGCTCAGGGATAGTATATACTCACTCACTTACAGTGTCGCATCTGCTTCGGGCCCATGCTTGTTGCAGTGCTCTCACCATTGTCGCCGAACCCATGCCGCAGGACTCGAACGTGCCGTCAGGCGCCCTTGCCGCCCAGAGAGTTCAGGCCCGCGCCCGGCTCCCGCGCCGCGTCATCGGTCACGCCCGGAGGGCAGCCGGACTCGTCGGGAAGGCCGTAGACGTCCTGCGCGTCGCTGAAACCGGGCAGCACGAACTGGCCGACGGCGGCCAGCGCGCCGGCGCAATGGCGCGCGAAGCCGCCGGACGTGAGCACGGTGCGTCCCAGCCTGCCGGCCAGCTTCTCGATCCGGGCCGCCAGGTTCACCGCCGGGCCGATGCAGGTGAAATCGAGCCGGTTGCCGCCGCCGATGTTGCCGTACAGCACCTCGCCGATATGCAGCGCCAGGCCGAAGCGCTGGCCGTTGACGCCGGGCACGCCGTCGAGCCCGGCGACCATCGCCCGCGCCGCGCGGGCCGCGTCGAGCGCGCGCCGGCAGACGGCGCCGACCTCGGAGTCGCTGCCGGCGATGGGGAAGATCGCCAGCAGCCCGTCGCCCATGAACTTCAGCACCTCGCCGCCGTGCTCGACGATCGCCGGCGTCTGGCAGTCGAAATAGCGGTTGAGCAGGTCGATCAGGTCCTGCGGCGGCAGGCGGTCGGCCAGCGCCGTGAAGCCGCGCATGTCCGACAGCCAGATTGCCGCCGCGATGGTCTCGGAGTCGCCGCGCCGGATGTGGCCGGAGAGGATGCGCTCGCCGGCCTGGTGCCCGACGTAGGTGTCCAGCAGGTTGCTGGCGGTGCGCCGCAGCGCCCGCACCTCGGCGACCCGCGCCAGCGGCGCGACCACGCTGTCGATGCCGGCGACCTGCGCGTCGGTGAAGCCGCCGGGCTGGCGTGTCGTCCAGGTGACGGCATGCACGGCGCCATCGGTGAAGATCAGCGGCGAGATCAGGTAGTCCGTCACCCCCTCGCCGCGCAGCTCGGCCAGCATGGCGAAGTCGTCGGCGCAGCCGGGGTCGGCCAGCCGGCGCCGCAGGGCGAGGCCGGTCGCGGTGACCTGCGCCACCGGGCTGTCGCGGTACTCCGCCGTCTGCAGCATCTCGTGCGGCGCTTCCGAGACGGTGACGCCGCTCCCCTGCCGCCACAGGAAGCGCCGCCCCATGATGTGCGGATGCAGCGTGCGCACGAAGACGGCCACGCGCCACAGCGGGACGCCGCTCTCGACCAACCGGTCGGCCAGCTCGAGCAGGACCTGCTGCGGCGCGGCGGCCGCACGCGCGCCATCGGCAAGCCAGTCGACGATCGCTTTGGTGTCGCAGCGGTCCATGGCCCCGATCCTAGCCGGCTCCTCGACGCTTTGCCGGCCAAATCCCGGCCGTGCGCTCCCAAGGACGCGCCGCGCGCCCTGAAATCGACACGCGTCGTCTTGTTTCAGAATTTCCGGACAGCCTCGGGGGCAGGAATGACCGTTGCCAAGCTCGTCGTCGTGGCCGCGATCGGCCTGCTGGTGGCCACCCCCTCACACGCCCAGCAAACCAACCGCTTGGCGTGCCAGGGTCATTTCCAGGGCGCGCAGGCGATGATCGTCGGCTTGCGCCAGTTCGCCCCCACCTCCGCCATGGGCGACGGCTATGTGCGCTTCCAGGGCGAGATCGCGGCCGGCGGCATGACCGGCCGGATCATTTATGAAGGTTACACCGCCACCGGGTCCTTCGACGGCTATGTCAGCGGACCGCCCGGCACCATCAGGATCGGGGTGCTCGACAACACCGGCGGCCGCATGATCATTTACGGCGGCACCGCGTCCCTCGGCCCGCCGACCACGCTCGGCGAATTCCGCTGCCAGTGGCAATAATCCAGCCGGGAACGCGACACGCCAGTGACGCGTCACGTGCCGTGGAACGCGAAGACGCGCCACTGGAGTGGCGCGCCCCCAGCGACTTGCCGCGCTATGCCCCGCTGCCGTAAGGCTTCGTGATCACCTCCAGCAGGTGGCCGTCGGGATCCTTGAAATACATGCCGCGGCCGCCGTCGTGGTGGTTGATCTCGCCGGCCCGCGTGCGGCCGGGATCGGCCCAGTGCTCCAGCCCGCGGTCGCGGATGCGGCCGAAGACCTGGTCGAACTCGTCCTCGCCGATCAGGAAGGCGTAGTGCTGCATGGCGATCTCGCCGTCCTGTTCGTGGAAATCGAGCGAGATGCCGTTGTCGACCGCGACCACGTGGAACGGCCCGAAGCGGGTGGGCGCCGGCAGGCCGAGGATGTCGGCCAGGAACGACGCCGACTTCTGCTGGTCGCGACACCAGATGATGGTGTGGTTCAGTTGCACGCTCACGCAATCCTCCTGCCCAAGCGGGGCGTTCGGCTTCGACTGTGTCCCCCTGATCTGGGAGCTTTCGCGCAATCTACAAGTTCAAGTGAACTTGAAGTCAAGAGGCCGGATATGGTCTATCTTCCGCATGGAAACGATGCTCACCATCGGCGAGGTGGCGCGGCGCAGCGGCGTTGCGTCATCGGCGCTGCGCTTCTACGAGGCGCGCGCCCTGATTGCCTCGGCGCGGGCCGGCTCCGGCCATCGCCGCTACCCGCGCGCCGTGCTGCGGCGGGTCGCCTTCATCGTCTTCGCCCAGCGCGTCGGGCTGACGCTCGAGGAGATCGGCGCCGAGCTCGCCCGCCTGCCGTCGGACCGCACGCCGATCGGCCGTGACTGGTCGCGCCTGTCCGGCAAGTGGGCGGCGCGGATCGATCGCCGGATCGCCGAGCTGCAGCGCCTGAAGGTCGGTCTCACCGGCTGCATCGGCTGCGGTTGCTTGTCCTTGGAACGCTGCCGCCTGGTCAACCCCGGCGACCGTGCCGCCCGCGTCGGCCCGGGGCCACGCGCCTGGGTCAGCGACGCGGCCGCCTCGGCGAAGCGCTGCGGCACCTGACACCATGCCCGGCCGACGACGTTCGGCGGTGCGCGGCTGGAGCGTTCCCGGCTATAACGCGGCTGCGGATGAACCACATCCCGGTGGGGCCGGTCCGAAGGACCAGCCGGGAATCCCATGAGCGGCCGGAGGAAGCACCCATGAACGCGGACGATCGGGCGTTGGCCCGGCAGGCGGCTTGCCAGGCGCTTTTGCGCGAGGCCCGGGCCATCGAAGCGGCCCACGGCATCACGCCAGCCGGCATGGACCGGATGCGGCAGCTCGTGATCGGCCTGGCGCAACAGGGCGATACGCTGTTCCCCGATGCGGATTTCGCGCCGCCGCAGGCGTACGGCCGCAATCACCTGCTGGACGACACGACCGACGCGCAGTTCGCGCTCTATCTCACCGTGACGCTGCCCGGCAAGGAGTCGACGCCGCACGATCACGGCATCTGGTGCGTCAATGCCGGCCTGTCCGGATCGGAGCTGCAGCGTTTCTACCGCCGCACCGACGACGGCAGCCGGCCCGGCTTCGGTACGGTCGAGGAGATCGACCGGGCGGTGGTGTCGTCAGGCACGGCGATCGCCATGGCCAACCACGATATCCACGCCACCTTGACCACCGGCGACCGGCCGTCGCGCAGCCTGGCGCTGTACGGCTACGCCTTGAACCGCTTCCCGGAGGTGACCTTCTTCCTGCCGGAATTCGGCACGGTCCGCACGCTGCCGTCGCGGCGTCCCCTCGTCCGCGCCTGATCCGGAAGGAACGCCCGCCATGAAGTTCGCGGTCACCTTGGGCAACGTCGGCAGAACCATCGAATGCCGCGCCGACCAGACCATCCTCAGCGCCGCTGTCGGCGCCGGCATCGACTACCCCTACGCCTGCGCCAGCGGCAACTGCGCCACCTGTATCTCCGACCTCAAGGCCGGCGATGTCGACCTGCTGCCCTACGGCGACGGCGCGCTGAGTGCCCAGCTGAGATCGCAGGGCAAGACGCTCGCCTGCCGCGCCCGCCCACGCTCCGACGTGGAGATCGTCTGGCTGGGCCGCCCGAGGGCATAACCCCTCAGAGCGCCGACTTTAGCTGGATCACACTGCTCCTCACCCTGAGGAGGCCGCACAGCGGCCGTCTCGAAGGGTGGGGAACGGTCGTGGTCGATCGTTCGAATTTTTTCGGACCACCGGTGCGGTTCTCCACCCTTCGAGACGCGCGCCTGCGGCGCGCTCCTCAGGGTGAGGAGGAGTGTGAACAGCCTGAGCGCGGGAGAGGTGACGCCCTACCACAGCGGCTCGCGGTTCATGGTCGAGACGTGCGCCGCGACCACCTTCCAGCCCTCGGGGAAGCGCACGAAGGTCTGGCTCTGGCGCCCGACCAGGTCGCGGCCGCGCACCTTGAACTCCAGGTTCACGGTGGCGAGGTTGCGGCCCAGCGTCAGGATCTCCAGCCGCAGCCGTTTCTCCTTGATGCCCGGCCCCGGCGGGCGCGCCACGCGATGGGCGTGGATCGCGGCGAAGCCGTAACCGTTCTCGTTGAGCGCGTAGCGGATGGTGTGCGGGCTGTCCCAGAACGTCGCGTCGAGCACCGCCACGTCCTTGTCGATCAGGGCCTGCTCGTAGCGTTCGAGGATATCGCGGATCTCGGCCACCACCTCGGGGCGGTTCGGCGTCAGGTCGCAGCCGCCCTCGCCCGCCGCGCCATCGCCCGTCGTCATGCCCCTGCTCCCCTTCCGCCGTCCACCGCCAGCGCCACCGCCGCCAGCATCGCGTCGCTGCCGCGCGGCCCGACGATCGACAGCCCGACCGGCAAGGTCGCGGCCGGCGCCCCGCCCTCGGCCGGCCGTGTCACCGTGGCCCCAGGCAGGTTGAGCTGCGGCACGCCGCTCAGGCCGCCGAGCGCGGTGAGGCAGGTGATGCGGTCGCGCCACAGGACCTGCTCGGCCAGCGGCCGGCCGCGCGGCGGCGCCGGGAACGGCGTCGTCGGCAGGCACAGGATCGTGCCGGGCGGCAGCAGCCAGTGCATGCGGGCGCGCGCCTCGGCCCGCATCAGCGTCGCCCACTGCCGGTCGGCCTCGGGCACCATCGTTGCCAGCACCAGCCCGCGCGCGACATTGAAGGCGAAACGCGGGTTGTCGCGCTCGATCCAGTCGCGCAGCGTGGCCCAGGCCTCGATCGGCTGCAGCGTGCGCAAGGTGCGGGCCCAGACGGACAAGCCCTGTGGCGCCATGGTTTCCTCGCGCACCTCGGCACGCAGCACCTGCGCCAGCCGTTGCACCATCGGCCGCAGTGCCGCCGCGACATCGCTGTCGGCAAAGCCGAACGCATCGGCCGCGACGACGATCCGGCGCGGCAGGGCGTCGCGCGCGGCCGGATCGGGTATCGCCTCGCCCAGCATCACGGCGGCGGCGCGCGCGAAGCTCGCCGCATCGCGCCCGAACCAGCCGATGGTGTCGGCGCTGGGCGCCTGCGCCATCATCCCGGTGCGATCGACGCGGCCATGGGTCGTGCGCATGCCGTGCAGGCCGCAGAAGCTGGCGGGCACGCGCACCGAGCCGCCGGTGTCGGTGCCCAGCGCCACGTCGCACAAGCCGGCCGCGACCGCAGCCGCCGAGCCCGACGACGACCCGCCGGCGACCCGGCCGGGCGCCCGCACGTTGATCGGCGTGCCGTCGAAGGCGCTCTCGCCCAGGATGCCGAGCGAAACCTCGTCGGTGATGGTCTTGCCGACCAGGGCGGCGCCGGCGTCCAGCAAGGCCCCGACCGCCCAGCTGTGGCGCGCCGGCACCGGGTTCTGCCGCGCCCAGTCGTGGTTGCCGCCACCCGTGGGTTGGCCGGCCACGTCGAACAGGTCCTTGGCCGCGAACGTGAGGCCCTCGAGCGGCCCGCCGGCGCGGCCCTCGATACGGGTGATGCCGCCGGGAACGAACGCATTGACCGTGTCGTGCATGTCCG
>Ga0187894_10007031_pt1 | contig 10789 bp, 5 predicted proteins | sample GBC1701081metaG_FD_136650 | JGI IMG/M metagenome (GOLD analysis project Ga0187894, IMG submission 136650) | White microbial mat communities from a lava cave in the Kipuka Kanohina Cave System on the Island of Hawaii, USA - GBC170108-1 metaG ... | reverse complement strand
GCCCGCTTTAGCCATCATCTCGGCTTCCAGATAACCGCCGTCCATCGTCTTGAGGTCGGCGACGATGGGCACGCCGGGGAACTCTTTGCGCAAGGCGCGCACGCCGTGCAAACCTTCGGCCAGGATCAGCGGCGTGCCGGCTTCGAGCCAATCCACGCCGGCTTCCAGGGCGATGCGCGCCGTGTCAATGGCTTCGTTGATGTCGGTCAGGTCGAGCGAGATTTGAATGATTGATTTCATAAGGTTGTCAACGTAGATCGTGGCCGGGCGATTCAATCCCTTCGCGCTGATCGCAAAACGCCGCACTCGGCCGAGCGCCAGGCGGCGCGAGGCGGATGAAACTTCCAGGCCGTCGAGTTTGACTTCGACGTGGTTCATAGGCTGGACTTTAACGATCCCCCGATTGCCATCGGGGGGATTCCGGAATCAGATTTGTGTAGATACCAATGGGTCATTGCTTTGTTGTAGTTCGCGATTCTCTCTTCCTGCTTTCTCATCTCGCTTAATTCAATGTCATCGGGCTAAAGCCAGTACTCCAAACACCGTCTTTTTGAAAAAGCGAAACTGGAAACGCGCCTTCTCGGTGAGCATGAAGTTCTTCGAGAGTCCCGCGTTCCAGAGGCGCGTGCCCGGGCCGACCGGCACGAAGCGGCCCGAATTGCCGTAGAAACCGCGTCCGGCCGCGGGCGTGACGAAGGCGGCTCTGTCCCACATCGGCAGCCCGGACTTGATGCGGTCGCGGAGGTCGCCGATGTTGCCGTCGGCGACGCGGTCGGGGCGGCCGCCGAACTGGTTCGTGTTGGCCGGGTCGACGCCTGAAAACGACGGGCTGTTGAGGGGCTACACACTCAACTTCCACGGTTTGCGATATTCGCGCGAAACATATTTGTTCGCCGCCGGATCGTTTTCGACTCTTTCAGTTTCCTTGTTCCAGGTGATGCGCTTGCCGGAGCGCAAGGCGATATTTCCCAGCAAAGCAGTTGTCGTCGAACGATGCCCGATTTCGATGTCGCAAATCGGTCGTTGGCGCGACTTCAAGCAGTCGAGGAAATTGCGCGCATGCGTCAAGCCTTGATTGTTGGTGTTTTTGACGGTTTGCGCTTCCATACGCGGTTGCGGCTGATCATTGACGCGGCGTGTTTCGGGAATGATTTCAAAGTGCCGGCGGTTAATGAACATTGTGCCTTCAGTGCCGTGAAATAAAATCCCATACCCCGCGCCGTTCATTCCGTATCCGTTGCAATCGCGGTTTTCGTAGGTGCAAATAAAACCGGGATATTCATACGTGACCATCAACGTATCCGGCGTTTCGCGGTTGTCTCGCATCGCCAGCTTGCCGCCCATTGCCGTCACGGCGTTCGGCGCTTCTACATTCATGGCCATTTGCACAATGTCCAGGTGATGCACGCCCCAATCGGTCATCATTCCGCCGGCGTAATCCCAGAACCAGCGGAAGCTCGACCAACGATCCGGCACAACCCCAAAGCGATTGGCGTTGAAAGGCCGCAATGGCGCGGGGCCAAGCCACAGATCCCAATCCAAATCGGCGGGCGGGTTGGAGTCCGCCGGCGCGCCTATTCCTTCCGGCGCCCCATTGCCGATATTCCACGACTGCACGCGAGTGATTTTGCCGAGCGCGCCGCCTTGAATCAGTTTCGCGGCCTGTTGGTAGTGATCGCCGGAGCGCTGTTGCGTGCCCACTTGCGCGACGCGGTTATATTTCCGCGCCGCCCGAACCATCGCGCGACCTTCGGCGATTGAGGTCGAAATCGGTTTTTCAACGTAGACATCCTTGCCAGCCTGACAGGCATAAATCGTGTGCAACGCATGCCAATGATCGGGCGAGGCTACAATCACGGCGTCAATATCTTTGCGGTCGAGCAGCTTGCGAAAGTCCTTGAAAGTTAGCGCGTCATTCGCTTTGGTTTTTGTTTCGTTGAGATTGGTCGCATAAACATCGGCTAGAGCTACGACCTGAACTTCCGGGTAGCTCATAAAATTATCCATGACGCCACGCGCTTGGCGGCCACAGCCGATAACGCCAATGCGCACGCGCTCATTCGCGCCTAGTACGCTGGCGCTGGCCAGGGTTGCGCCCGTTCCGGCGGCGAGTCCTTGCTTGATGAAATTCCTGCGTTGATTGTTCCGGTTCATGATTTTCTCGAATTGGCCTCCTGCGTCTTTAGAAATGCGCGCATCAGCGCCGCCACTAGGGAGCGCTCATGCCAGTAGATCGTTCACGACCACGCCATGCACGTCGGTCAGGCGGAAATCGCGTCCCGCATAGCGATAAGTAAATCGTTCGTGATCAAAGCCCAGCAACTGCAGGATCGTCGCGTGAAGATCGTGTACATGGACTTTCTTGTCCACCGCCGCAAAGCCGAATTCATCCGTCGCGCCGTGTACGTATCCTTTCTTCACTCCACCGCCCGCCAACCACATCGAGAATCCATGATTGTTGTGATCGCGTCCCCACGTGGCTTTATCGCCGCCGCCGGAATCACCCGTTAATTCAACGACCGGCGTGCGGCCAAACTCACCGCCCCAAATCACCAGCGTATCGTCCAACATTCCGCGCTGTTTCAAATCGGTCAACAGCGCCGCGATGGCTTGATCCGTGGCCTGCGCTAGTTGCTTATGTTTGATCCGCAAATATTCGTGATTGTCCCAGGGCTGATCTTTACCCTGCCATATCTGCACGAAGCGCACGCCGCGTTCCAGCAAGCGTCGCGCCATCAGACATTCCCGTCCAGCCATCGTAGCGCCGTACATATTGCGGATGCGCTCCGGCTCCCGGCTGATGTCGAAGGCGTCGGTCGCCTCCATTTGCATGCGATAGGCCAGCTCGTAGGATTGTATCTGCGCTTCGATCAACGGGTCTTCTTGCCGGTTCTGTTGATAGCGGCGATTGAGTTGCGCGAGCAGATCGAGTTGTTGTCGTTGTTGTGGGCGGGAAGTATGCGAGTTTTTGACGTGTTCGATCAGGCGCTCGATCTCGGTTTCTTTGGTGTCAATGTACGTGCCTTGATACACCGAGGGCAGAAAACCAGCCGTCCAGTTTTGTGTGCCGCTCACCGGATAACCAGAGGGACACAACACCACGAAGCCCGGCAAATTCTGATTCTCCGCGCCCAGGCCGTATGTCAACCAGGCTCCGAGGCTCGGACGAATTTGGCGCGCATCGCCGCAATTCATCAACATCAACGAAGGCTCGTGATTCGGCAAATCGGTGTGCATGGAACGTATGACGCAAAGATCATCTACGCGCCGCGCGACGTGCGGGAATAGTTCGCTGACTTCGACGCCGCTATCGCCATACCTTTGAAACTTGTACGGCGAGCCGAATCCGACACCGGTTTTGCGCTCCGTTTTGAGATGAATCGGCAACGCTTTGCCGTCATATTTAGTGAGCATCGGTTTGGGGTCGAAGGTATCCACTTGCGAAGGCCCGCCGTTCATAAACAGGTGGATCACGCGCCTTGCTTTCGGCGCAAAGTGAGGCTGTTTTGGCGCGAGCGGATTCGCAAGGCCCTTGTCTTGTATCGGCGCCGCGCTGCCGGTGAGGTGCGCCAGGGCAATGGCTCCCAATCCAAAGCCGCAGCGATCCAGCATTTCGCGCCTGGTTAGGAACTTATCTTTGAATTGATCTGTCATGCGGTCCTCAATCAATAACCAAAAACTCTACCGTCGCAAACAGCGTTTGCGCATAGCGATCCCACACATTCAACAGCCCGGCGGAAGGCTCGCGAAAATCGCGCACGGAATCCCATTCTTCCGCCCCGCGATCCGGGCGACGAATTGTCACGGCCCATTTGAATTCTCCGCCGATCGTGCCCTGGCCAGCCTCGGCGATGAAATCGAGAATCTCTCCGCGCCTGACTTCCATCGGCGCAAGATTGGTTTCGATCTTGTTTTGCGCCGTGTCCCATTTGCCAATCGTACCGGAGCGACCGGACACCGCACGGGCATAGACGCCTTTGCAACTGCTGCAGCCGTTCTCGAAACTGTGTTCGAGCCGGCCGGTGATGGAAATCTTTCCGTCGAATGGCGCAACCCAGCGTCTCAACGCCGAATTCGCTTTTGAATCGCCCAAACCGCCGCCTTTAGCGGTCAAGCTCGCGGTCGTGGCGCGCGGATCGCCCGGCATTGGTGAATTACGCCATTGTCCATTGATGAAATATGCGAGCGGCTTGAAAGTCTTGACGCGGTCGGTTTTGTCGTCGTATTCGCCTTCCCCGTATTGCCAGTCGCCAGATAACGCTTTGGATAATACGTTCGGCGCCGAGGTTTCTTTTGCGCTCAAAGCTATATATTTCAATCCAAGCGCGGTTTCATCGGCGTTCGGCGCCCGCCCATAAATCAATTGGTAGAGTTTGGTGATGCGTTGACGCGGATTTTTCAGGCCGGATATTTCAGGCCGTCGCATGACCGCTTTGGCTTGTTCGATCACAAACGGGCTGTTGAGCATCAATAACGCTTGTTGCGGCGCGGTCGTCAAAGAACGCTCGGCCACGTGCGCGCTCGGATCGGCAAAATCGAAGATGCGGAAATCGTTCGGCACAAGCGCTCGATCGATAAAGGAATAGATCGTGCGCCGGTATGTGTAAGGATAAGCCTGTGCGCTCACCGGCAACCCGAACATGCCGCGATCCAGTTTACCGCTGACGGCCAACAATGAATCACGCAGCTCTTCGATCCCTAAACGCCGCCGGCTCATCCGCCACAGCCATTTGTTTTCAGGATCGAGATGGCGCGCGGTTTGATTGTCGGCGCCGCTTTGTTGATAGGCGCGTGAAAGCAACATCAGCCGGTGCGTCTTTTTCATTGACCAGCCGTTTTCTATGAAATTACGCGCCAGGTAATCCAACAACTCGGGATGCGTCGGAGCCTCGCCCCGCGCGCCGAAATCGCTCGGAGTACGCGCAAGGCCATGGCCGAAATGATGTTGCCAGAGGCGATTGACCAACACTCGCGCGGTGAGCGGGTTATCTTTGCCGGCGATGGATTGGGCTAGTTCGAGACGCCCGCTGCCATTCGTAAATGGCTTCCGGTTGTCGCCGGCGAGGACCAGCAAAAACCGGGGAGGCGTCGCTTCGCCTTTATTTTCGGGCTTGCCCCGCAGGAAGACGTAGCCGGGTTCGGGTTCCGATACGTCTTCGAGGCTTTGAGCGCGCGGCGGCGCGCCCTTGTACGCTTGCGCCAAAAATAGGCTTTCCAGTTTGCGCCGTCTGACATCTTCGTTTTGTTTGTCAGTCGAAAGTCGAAATTGTTCGTAATCGCTGAACGGCATCGCCATTGGCGCATCGGCGCCATATAAGACCTGGCGCAACCGCTCTTCATTCGAATCGTTGAGCGGTTGTGGTTTGTCGTACGCAACCAGCAACCTGGCGTAGGTTTCAGTGGCCTCGCGCATTGACGCCGGCGGTTGCTTGAACGCGTCCGCCACGAGCTGATTGGTCCCGCGGGTCGCGACTAGAGCGATCGCCGGCGCGGCTTCGTCTTTGAACTCTTTTTCCGGAATAGCGGCGAGCCGCCGCCAAATTGCCCAGACTTCATCCGCGCGTTGTAAATACGCACGCCAACGTTTGAGCATGTAGGGGCTGTAATCTTTTTCCTGCCCGAACTTTTGCAACTCGGCGTCCGTCTTTAGCTCGCGCGCGCCATACACCATCTGTAACGCTTTCGTGATCTCCGGTTCCGTGCGATAGAGCGCCTTGAGTTCGGGGTAGCGTTTCTCACGCATCTTGTTGATGTCCGCCTCAATACTGGCTTCTTCGGCTTTCGTCTCGGCTTCCCACTTACTCAACCCGGCGCGCATGGGATCGAGCAGCGGCGGCGTTTTCGGCTCTCGCGAGTTATTGAAGATCGTGTAGAGCGAGTAATAATCCGCGGTCGGAATCGGGTCGAATTTGTGATTGTGGCAGCGCGCGCAGTTTACGGTTAAGCCCATCAATCCGCGTGTGACGACGTCAATTTTGTCGTCAATGTTTTCCGCCTTGGTTACTCCCAAGCCACCCCGCGTAAGCGATAAAAAACCCAGTGCGGCGAGATTTTTCGGCGCGTTGTTCGGCGCTTTATCAGCGGCGATTTGCTGAATGATGAACTGGTCGTAGGGCAAATCTTCATTGAGGGCGCGAATCACCCAATCGCGGTACGTATACGCGTAGGGGAACCAGGCCTGCAAATTCTTGCCCGCATCGATCATGCCCAAGGTGTCCGAATAACGCGCTAAATCCAGCCAATGCCTGCCCCATCGTTCGCCATACGCGGGCGAAGCGAGCAAACGGTCTACAACCTTGGCAAAGGCGTCCGGCGAAGTGTCTCGTATGAAAGCGCTGATCTCTTCTGAAGTCGGAGGCAACCCCGTCAAATCATAGGTTACACGCCGTAGTAACGTGCGTTTGTCGGCGGGAGGGTTGTGGGTCAATCCTTTCGCTTCAAGTTGGGCCAGAAGAAAAGCGTCAATTGGGTTGTTCGTTGCGCCTTTAACGATTGGAACGGCGGGATTGCGAAGCGGTTGAAACGACCAAAAGGTTTTGTGCTCCGGCTTGATGCGGTAATCAGTTTTCGCGGCTTTAGTCGCGGGCCAAACCGCCCCACCTCTAATCCAGTGCGACAAATCAGTGATCTCTTGTTCTTTGAGTTTCGCCCCGCCTTTCGGCATACGCAATGATTCGTGTGTATGCGCAACGGCTTTGATCAGCAGGCTTTCTTCCGGCTTGCCGGTCACAACGGCCGCGCCGCTTTTGCCGCCTTTAAGCAGGGCTTCGCGAGAATCCACACGCAATCCGCCTTTCGCCGAATCGGTATGGCAGTCATAACAGAACGTCGCCAACACGGGGCGAATGCGCGATTCAAAGAATTCGATTTTCGCGACGTCAGTGGTTTGCGCCGCTTGCGCCGAGTCATCAAGCCAGAGCGATAGTCCGGCCATCAACCCAATCCCTGCGATCGCCAGGATGCTTAGCTTGATGTGAGACTTCATTGCGCGCATAGATTTCATGTTTTCCAGCCGGTTCTACTTTGTTCAGTCCTGATCCGATTCCGCCAGGATTCGGCGGTAAACCTGCCGGGCGTGCTCGTAAGCGGCGGCGGCTTCCGCGCGTTCTTTCTCGGCGATCATAGGCGCCTTCTGGCTCCAACACTGATCCACCCCTTTCAGCAACCACTCAACACTCCGTCGTGAAGCGCGAATTGGCTTGCCGCCGACGGTGATGAAGATCGGATTGGTGTGAGCCGAAGGGTAAATCCGCAGCGCCGCCCAACTGCTGCGTTCGAGGGGAATTTCAAACGCCAGTTCACGCACGGAACCGTCGGCGAGGAGATTTTTCTTCGCCACCGGTTGTCCGTTGACGACGACTTCCACCGGTACTTCGCGCGTGGCGCCGATGCGCGTGCGTTCGACATCCCAATAAGGCTGCTGATCCGGACGCCGCCCGCGAATAAATTCGTTCGGTTGTTCGTCGAGCCGCGCGGCTACTTTGGCTGTCACGCGCACTGTCTCCGGCTTGTCCAGCTTGATCTCGCTCCCGCGTGTGCCGGCCAGCAGGCCATTGACGCGAAAGTCCATCAGGTGGCTCTTGCCCTCCGAAACGTAAGCGCGCCCGTCACGCAGCCCTTGCAGCCACGCATCGAAATTAAGCCGCCCGTCCAGTTGAACGTAGCTGCGTCCCATCCCCAGGCGCTGGCCGAAAATACAGGGGAAATCCGTCTCGCCCGCGATGCGCGGGCGGAAACCGGCGTTGAGCGTGTGATACCACATGTTGAGTTCCGACACGGAAGGCGTATCCACTGTCGAATACAGATCCACCAAGTCGTGCGCCACATCCACCACTATGTCATAACGCATGAGATGAGCGGGCGTTGAGAGTTGATTGACCTTGCCATAGATCTGTTGCTGAAAGGCGAAGTCGGGCGCGAGGCGCTTGGCCTGCGAAGGATAGATGTGGCCTTGCGCGTCACGAATGATGAATGAGGCGGTGGCCGGCTTGCCCTGTTCATCCAGGACGCGCAGTGTCACGTCCGTTGAAGGCTGGCAGGTGAAGAGGATGTCCACCTCGTTGCGCAAACCGAGGTCCTGCGTCCCCTGGCCGACGTGGAAGCTCAAGCGCGCTTCACGCTTGCCCTCATCGCGGCTGTAAAGTTGCACGATGAAGTATTCGAATACTAAACCCGAAAGCCGCTGCCTCATCGGCGGCTTGGTATACAGGCTGATTTCGAGCCAGCGATTGACCACATCGCTCTCGGTGATGCTCGGCCTGGGGTTGTGAGAGAGCGGACTATGGGAGTCGGCCTTCGCGCGGGCGTGAACGGGCAGGGCGTTCGCGCTCACGATTTCGAGGGGCGCAGTGACGCCCGCTTCGTTGCGGACTTTGACGAGAAACGTCCGCCAGCCGCGCTCGACGAGTTCGGGTCTGACCCCGCCTTGCGCCACCCTCACGCGGCCTTCCGGGTTGATGTGGATGTCAACCAGCCGGTGCTTGTCGAGCGCGTCCTGAACCGCGCGATTGGCCCACGCCGCGTCTGTTTCATTGAGAGCCTGCTCCAGCGCCTGTCTGTCGGAGGAGTTGAGCGGCGCGCCGAGATAATCGAGCGTTTCGATCAAACGTTTGATCTGCGCCGCCAGCGGTTGCAACTCCACCGGCGCAAGCGGGGCCGGCTGTTGTGCGGCGCCCGGGGCGGACAAGAGGATGAACACGAGCCAGCACGCGGTCGCGCGCCTGCGCATCACAGAAGCGAGCCTAAAACTTTTCACTCTTCTCTCCTTGAATCAGGACGTTTCTCCTAGCACAACACTGTGTCATCAGTTGTATCTCCGAATCAGTACCGCGAGCGGTAGCGAGCGTGGCTCTCTTAAATAGCCTTCTGTGGGAGCCACGCTCGCTACCGCTCGCGGTACTGATCCTGCAACGCGCTGAAGCTCAGAAATTGAGCTTCAGCGCGAACTGCACGAAGCGCGGCAGATTGGTTTGCGCCCGGACACCATCGCCGATCTTCCCGAAATTGCCCGAAGCCGGATTGGTCTCCGGGCCGTTGAAGAACTGCGGCGTGTTCATCGCGTTGATCAGCTCCGCGCGGAACTGCAGCGCGACACGCTCGGTGAAGTTGAACGTCTTGAAGGCCGAGAGATCGAAGTTGCGGATCGGCGGATTGCGCAAGCGTCCATAACGGTTCGAGAACCGCCGCAGCGTGAAGGCCGCCAGCCCGCGAAACGATCCCGGCGTGTACCATTGGTCAATCGTCTGATTCGACGGAATCGGATCAACGCCGGTCGGCTCGGCGTTGTTCGGGAAAGTGGTCGGCATGCCGCTCTGCAACCGGATCAGCCCGTTGACCGCCCATCCGCCGAGAATCGTGTTGGCGACGACGCCGCTCGAGGCCAGAAATTTTCTGCCGCGTCCGAAGGGCAACTCATAACTGCCGTTGATGCCGGTGTTGTGCGTGACGTCGAATTCGGAAATCTGTTTTTCCAGTTCGGTGTCCTGCGGGTTCTGGAAATTGATGCGGTCTATCACCTTCGCCCAGGTGTGCGAAACGCTGAAGGTCGCGCCCGCCGAAAAGCGTTTCTGCAACGACGATTGCCAGCCGTAATACTGGCTCCTGCCGCCGGTGAAGCCCTGCACAGTGATGCCGGTGAATTGCGGGAACGGGCGCAGCAGTTGCTGGCGCTGCACTGTTGCGCCGTTCAGCCCCGTGCCAGGCGCCGTCCCCGCGAACGGATTCGTGACCTGCGCCGTCAGGAAGGCCGCGCCCTGCGCCAGGTTTGCCGCCGAAATCTCGTTGATCGCCTGGTTGACCAGCAGGTCACGACCGCTGCTGCCGACCACCGCCGTCGAAAAGAGCAGGTCGCCCGGCAACTGGCGTTGGATTTCAAACGCATAGTGCCAGACCTTCGGAATCTCGCGGTTCGGATTGAAGACCGCGAAGCCCAGTCCGATGGTGTTGGTGCGTTCGCGCGCGGCGGGCACCAGTCCGCTCGGGAACGGATCGCGTATATCCGCGTCCGGGATGCCGGCGCGCGTGCCCGTCACCAGGTTGGTCACATTCGAGTAACCGGAGCTGCCGCCGTCGTCCCACACCTGCGCGTAAAAAAGTCCTGCCCCGCCGCGCAGCGCGGTTCGATCATTCAACTGATATGCGAGGCCGAAACGCGGCATGAAATTGCTCTTGTCCGTTTCAAAGATTTCGCGCGGCGCGCCGTTGACTCCGGCGTACACGATGTTGCCTTTGCCGCTGAAGTTCGGGACGTTGACCGGCAGCGGCGCATTCGGGTCGAAACCGCGATTGATGCTATCGAAGCGGTCGGTCATCGGGCTGATGATTTCGTAGCGCAGGCCGAGGTTGAGTTTCAGCCTGCTGGTCAGGCGCCAGTCGTCCTGTATAAATCCGGCGTAAGAGATCTGTTGCCGCGCGGGAAAGGCGCGCACCTCGATGTTGCCCGAAAACGGATAACCCAGCAGGAACGACGCGATCGGATTGCCCGAATTGCGCGTCGCCCCGCCCAGCGGATCGGCCTGGGTGAATTGCGAATTGAAATTGAACAGCCCGTTGGCGTTGCCGGGGTTGCGTTCGTTGACGCGGTTGTTGCGCGCCTCGAAGCCGGTCTTGAGCGAATGCGCGCCGAGCAGCTTCGAATAGCTGGCGACGAAATGATAGAGCGTCGAAGCCGGCGTCACGCGGGTGGTGGCGGAACCGAGGCCTTCATAATCCTGAAAGCGGAATTGTGGAAAGTGATTGAGCGCCTGCCCTGTGAAGCGCGGCGAAAAATTCAGCTTCGACAGATCGAAGT
>Ga0187894_10007030_pt1 | contig 10789 bp, 9 predicted proteins | sample GBC1701081metaG_FD_136650 | JGI IMG/M metagenome (GOLD analysis project Ga0187894, IMG submission 136650) | White microbial mat communities from a lava cave in the Kipuka Kanohina Cave System on the Island of Hawaii, USA - GBC170108-1 metaG ... | reverse complement strand
TTCCTTCGACGTGGTGTATTCGCGGATTTTCGCCGTATAGTCCGCGTCATTTTGTTGCACCGCGGCTGCGGCCTTTGCCCCGGGCGCAGCAGTCTTTCTGGCCTGCCCCGCGGCCGGAGCAGGAAGCCCCATGCTGCAAACCATGGCCGCGGCCATCGCCGCGGCGAGAACTTCACGTAAACCAGTTCGCTGGCTCATAACGTCTCCTCTGCCTGCATTTCGATGAATGCGGATGAACGCCCACCACCGAGCGGCGCAAAAATACCAAGCGGAAGGACGCAACGCAAGCCGCCCGCGTTTCCACACCAAGGCGGCGGCTCGGCCGGGGCTGCCCGGAGGCTCTCGTCATCGAAAAGTTCTTCAACGGTGGGTGGCGCTGTCGAGTGTCCTGAGCCGTGACGAGAAATCAAGAAAGGATTTCAATAATTCCGAGACCCGCGAAGAAATACCTGTAGGTGCTTACAGGCAGGGTGGTTTTGGTGGACGTGAAGGGATTCGAACCCCCGACCCCCTGGTTGCAAACCAGGTGCTCTCCCAGCTGAGCTACACGCCCACGTCATCCTATTTTCGGGCACGCGCGCGGAACGGTCAAGCTCGCGTGCCGCATGCTGCAGCGGGTGCAATACGAAATGACCATCACCACTCCGCAGTCAGGACCAGAGAGCGCTTTTGCGCTTATGGGGAGGGCTCTTTCGCCCGCGGCACCACGTGCGGGCGGATACGCTGGCGGGCGTAATCGCACCACGGGCTGTTCGGATCCAGCTCCAGGTAACGCCGCCAGTGAGGCAGCGCTTCGCCGGCGGCATCGAGCCGTTCGCAGAGCAGCGCGAGATTGTAATGCGCATCGGCAAACGCCGGGTCCAGCCGCACCGCCTCGCGCAGATACTCCCGCGCGGAGTGAACCTGCCCCAGATCCTCGAGCACGCAGCCGACGTTGTACATGGCCAGCGCGCTGGCAGCGTCAATTTCGGAGGCGCGACGGAAACACTCATAGGCCCGCGGGAACTCGCCGCGGTCGTAGTGCAGCGTGCCCAGGTTGATCCACGCGTCCACATGGCGCGGCTCGCGCGCGACGGCCTGCTGGTAGGCCCCGATCGCTTCCTCGCGGATTCCCCGGCGCTCAGACTCGGCGGCGCGGGCCATCCAGTCTGCGGCCGAAGACGCAGCCTGCTGCTGCGTCCGGGCAGCCGCGCCTCCGGAAATCACCGTGACTTGCGGGCGCTGGGTGGCGGAGGGCGCCTCGCCTGAAAGCGCAGGCTGAGCCGCGCTGCTCGGCGGCAACACGCGGATTTTTTCATCCAGCTCGCGTGTTTCAAAATTCAGCACGAGCTGGCCGGTCAGCGGCTCCAGCCGCGAGCCGGCGTAATCCACAACCAGGTCCTTGCCGTTGGAGACGATGCGCAGTTCGGTGAGCGGCGCCTTCACGTCGCTCAGCTTTTCCTCGAGCGCCAGCAGCGCGCGCCGGAGCTTGTGCGCCGGCACGCCTTCATCAATGAGTTGCTTGGTGGTGCGCAGGCTGATCAGGTCGCGGAAGTCATAGATGCGGCGGCTGCCGCGGCGGCGGGCCCCGAGGATTCCCAGCCGTTCCCAGTAGGCGAGCTGCGCCTGGCTCACGTCTGCAAGGCGCTGGACCTGGTCACGGGTGAACTGTTCGTGCGCGTTCATCGGCCGCCAGAAGCAGAAACGGAGTTCGCGCATCGCTTTTGCGCGAGCCCTGAGGAGCGGCGCGTTGCCGCTGGCAACGCCCGCCCGGCTGCGAGGAGATTATAGCGGAAGGTCTAGCGTGAAGCGGCTTTCTTCCCGCGCTTTTCCATCACCACCGGAGGCGAAGCCGCAGCGCGTGACGGCGGTTTCTTAGCCAGCTCTTCCTTGCCGGAGAGGCTCTTCTTCAGCGCTTCCATCAGGTCAATCACCGGAGCCAGTTGCGGCTGGTTGACGGCCACAATCTGCTGGCCTTCGAGCTTGGCCTTGATCATGGCCTTGAGGTTTTCCTGGAAATTGTCCTTGTACTTCTGCGGCTCGAATGGCGCGGCCAGGCTTTCGATCAGCTGCAGGGCCAGCTTTTTCTCCTGATCCTTCAGCTGGACGCCTTCGCTCTGGCCGTACTCGGCCACTTCGCGGATTTCGCTGGTGTAGTACATGGTGTACAGCGTCAGGCCATTCTTGCGCGGGCCGATGATGACGATGTGTTCCCGCTGATGCATGGTCAGTTTGGCGATGGCCGCGTAGCCGGACTCCTCCATGGCCCGGGTCAGCAGGTGATAGGCGCGCTGGCCGGCGTCTTCCGGAGTGAGCAGATAGGAGGCGTCGTAGTGCAGGCGGTCCACTTCGTCCATTTTCACGAACTCGAGAATCTCCATCACCTTGGCCGAAGGCGGCTCAGTCTTTTCCAGTTCTTCTTCGGTGAAGAGCAGGTACTGGTCTTTTTCGTACTCGTAGCCCTTGACGATCTCCGAGCGTTCCACCTGCCGCTGGCACGTGGGGCAGAACAGCGGCTGCTTCAGCCTCGAATGGCATTCCTTGTGAAGCTGGTTGAAGCTCACGCGCTCGCCGCGCGCCGCCGTGTACAGGCGCACCGGAATCGAGATCAATCCGAATGTTAAATGCCCCTTCCAAACCGTGCTGGCCATCGCCTCGCTCCGTAGCACAGGCTCCCGCCTGCGCGTTTGTCGCCGTGCCTTCCCTGCCTGGTCTTCCCGCCGTTTGCGGACAATCACTTAGACTATGGCCACAGGCAAAGCGATGCAAGCCGCCAGCCCCAAAACTCGCCCTGAGAGATAACCTCCTCCGGCTCCGCCATAAACAACTTGATAATAAGGGCTGCCGAAACACCTGCACCGCACTGAATAGGTACAATGCTCGCGTGGCACTGGACGAATACAAGCGAAAACGGAGGTTCGCCGGCACGCCAGAGCCTGCCGGTCCCGGGGCTTCGGGACGCCCGGCCGGGCATCCGCCGCTCTTTGTGGTGCAGAAGCATCGCGCCACGCGGCTGCACTACGATTTTCGCCTGGCCATTCACGGCGTGCTGGTTTCCTGGGCGGTGCCCAAGGGCCCTTCGCTCAATCCCGCGGATAAGCGCCTCGCCGTGCAAACCGAAGATCACCCTATGGACTACGGCGGCTTCGAAGGGGTCATACCCGAAGGCAACTACGGCGCGGGTACGGTGATGCTTTGGGATCGCGGCCTGTTCGCGATGATCGGCCCGCACGACGCGCGCGAGCAGCTTTACAAGGGTGAGCTGAAATTCCGCCTGCACGGCGAAAAGCTGAACGGCGAATTTGTGCTGGTGAAACTGAAGCACGCGGAAAAGGGCAACGAATGGCTGATGATCAAGCACAAAGACGCCTTCGTGGATGCCGCTTACGACGTGGAGGCGCACGACGGCTCGGTGCTCACCGGCCGCACCATTCCCGAAATCACGGAGAGCGCGCCGCCGCGCCGCGCGCCGCTGCCGGTTTCGCCCGCCGAACTGGAGCGCGCTCGCAGCGCCAGCATGCCCGCGGATCTGAAGCCGATGCTGGCTACGCCCCTGGAGCATCCATTTTCCAGTCCCGAGTGGCTCTTCGAGATCAAGTGGGACGGCGTGCGGGCTATCGCCTTCCTTCGCGAGGGCAAGGTGGAGCTGCGCGCCCGCAGCTCGATTGTCATTACCGACCGTTATCCGGAGCTGGCCACGCTGCCGCAGCAGGTGGCCGCGCGCGACGCCATCTTCGACGGTGAAATTGTGGTGCTGGAGGAGAACGGGCGCAGCGACTTCGAGCGTTTGCAGCAGCGCATGCACGTCCGCGGGCCGGCCCCCGCGCTGCAGCAGAGCGCGCCCATCCTGTACTACATTTTTGATCTGCTCCATTGCGACGGGTACGACCTGCGGGCCACGCCGCTCGAACAGCGCAAGGCGCTGCTGCGGCGCATCCTGCATCCCGGGCCGCATGCGCGCTACTCGGATGAACAGCGGGAGCGCGGCAAGGAACTCTTCGAACTGGCCCGGGCGCACGGCCTGGAAGGCATCCTGGGCAAGCGTGCGGATAGCATCTACGCCCCCGGACAGCGCAGTCCGAACTGGGTGAAACTTAAGACCAGCCAGGATGTAGACGCCGTGATCGGCGGCTGGACAGAGCCGCGCGGCAGCCGCGAACACTTCGGCGCGCTGCTGCTGGGGCTTTATGACAAGGACAAGCTCGTTTTCATCGGCAACGTGGGAACGGGATTCACGCAACAGACCCTGAAGGAAATCGCCGCCGATCTGAAGAAGCGCGAGGTGGCCAAGTGCCAGTTTGCAGAGGTGCCGGACGTCATCGAGAAGCCCTACTGGACGCGGCCGGAGCGAGTGGCGCGCGTCCGCTACGCTGGCTGGACCAACGAGAAGCGGCTCCGCCACCCCTCGTTTGTGGGTCTTCGCGACGACAAGCGCGCCGCCGAGTGCCGTTTGGACGCAGAAACGATGAGCAATGCTCAGCCGGGCGAGAAGGGGCCGGCTCCGGAGCCTCCCGTCGTGGTTACATCGCCCTCCATCGCCGGGCGCGTCATCAGCAAGAAGTCACAAATCGAAGCCGAGCTGTTCAAGGGAAAGGCCGACAACATCATCATCGAGGTCGAAGGGAAAAAGGTTCGCCTCAGCAACCTGAACAAGGTTTACTTTCCTGAGCCGAACCTCACCAAGCGTCACCTGCTCGCCTACTTCTATCGCGTGGCTGACTTCATTCTGCCCTTTCTGCGCGAGCGTCCTATGGTGCTGCGGCGCTATCCGGACGGAGTCAAAGGCCAGGCATTTTTTCAGAAGGATTTTCGCGACGCGCCGGACTGGATGGAAACCATCCTGATTCCATCCGACGGCAAGCAGGACGAAACGCAGTATGTGACAGCGAATGACCTGCCTTCGCTGCTGTTTCTCACCAATTTGGGCTGCATGGATCACAATCCATGGTCGAGCCGCCGCGACGACCTGGAGCACCCGGACTTTTTTTTCTTCGACCTGGACCCCTCGGATGGCACGGATTTTTCCGTCGTCGTGACTTTGGCCCGCGCGCTGCATGAAAAGCTCGACGAACTGGGCGTGAAGCACTTCCTGAAAACTTCCGGCGCCAGCGGCTTCCATATCTACGTGCCGGTGGAGCGCGCGTACACCTACGAGCAGCTCCGCGCCTTCGCCGAAATCGTGGCGCGTCTGGTGAGCGGCGCGCATCCGCAACTGGTCACCTATGAGCGGACTGTGTCCAAGCGCCCCGCGGGACGTGTCCTGATTGATGTTCACCAGAACGCGCAGGGCCGCCCGCTGGCCAGCGCCTACAGTGTGCGCGCTGCGGCGCCGGCGCCGGTTTCCACCCCCGTACTCCCGCGCGAGCTGCGGGAATCCCTCCGGCCGGAAAAGTTCAATGTGAAGACAATTGATGTTCGCATCGAAAAGGTGGGCGACCTGTGGCGCGATTTCTGGAAGTCGGCGCAGCGCCTGGAGCCGGCGATTGAAAAGCTCGGCGGGGAAATGAAGAAGAGCGAAAAAGCGAGGAAGTAAGGAAGCGAACGAGAAATGAGAGCGACTTCCCTCGTCATTTCCTCGCTTCCTCATTCGTGTGGTTAAATTGCAGTCCCCGGGGGATGAGCGATTCCCACAGCAGGCACACTTCGAGTGGGCACCAGCGGCTACGCCTACAAGCCGTGGAAGGGCGCGTTCTATCCGGAAAAACTGCCGGACAAGGACATGCTCACTTTCTACGCCACGCAGTTTCCCACCGTGGAAATCAACAATACGTTCTACCGCCTGCCCAACGAAAAAGTCGTTGCCCAGTGGGCGTCCAGTGTTCCAGAGAGCTTTCAATTCGCGGTGAAATGCAACCAGAAAATCACCCACATCATGCGCCTCAAGAATGTAGCTGACCTGCTGAAACACTTCCTGGCCGTGCTTTCCGTGATGCAGCAGTCGAGCCGTCTGGGGCCGATCCTGGTGCAGTTGCCGCCCTATTTCAAATTTGATGCGGCGGTCCTCGAGGACTTTCTGGCGTTGCGCCCGCCGGCATTTCGATTCGCGTTTGAAGTGCGCCACGCCTCGTGGTTCAACGAACAGACCTACCAACTGCTGCGCAAGCACGATGTGGCGCTGTGCCTGGCGGAAACGGACGAAGCCCCGGCTCCGGACGCGGTCACCGCCGGCTTCGTTTATCTTCGCCTGCGCAAGGAAGAGTACACGCCGAAGGAGCTGGCGGCGTGGCGCAATCGCTTCGATGCGTGGCTCGCCGAGGGCAAAGACGTGTACACCTACCTGAAGCACGAAGACGCCGCCAAAGGCCCGGCCTATGCCCGCGCGCTGATGAAGGGCTGATGCCTGATTCGCCGAGCCGGACGACGCGCCGGCTGCAGCCGGTTCATGTTCCCGCTTCCAGAAGATCCAGCGTTACGCCGGGGCCAGGCTGGAAAACGGCGTTACGAAAGTCCTTGACACCTATACATAGGATTGTTATATATACGCGTATGGCGACGCGGCTGAATGCCCGCATCAAGCGAGGTAGCGCGGAGCTGGCTATCCTCTCGGTGCTGGCCGAGGTCCCGCTGCACGGTTACGAGATCGCGCGGCAGATTGAGCTGAACTCCGGCGGCGTGCTGCGCTTCACCCTGGCCTCGCTCTACCCCATGCTCTATCGCCTGGAGGCGCGGGGCTGGGTCGCTGGGAAGTGGGAAACTCTTGCCAGCGGCCGCCGCCGCCGCTGCTACCGGCTTACCGAAGCGGGTCGCAAGAGGCTCGCCCCACTGCGCGCCGAGTGGCGCCTTTTCTTCCGCGCCCTGCATCGCCTGGCGGGGGTGGGCCATGCCTGATTGGCATGCGTTGGTGCGGCAGCGACTGGCGACGCTTGGCCTGGCGGCGGCGCGCGAAGAGGAAATCCGCGCAGAGCTCGCCGAGCATTTGGAAGATGCGTATCAGCATGGGCTCGCGCGCGGATGCACGCCCGCCGAAGCGGAAGCCTGCGCGGAGCAGCAGGTGGCCAACTGGAACGCTCTGGCGGCGCGCATCCGCCGGGAGGAGACAATGAGCACCACAACCCGAACGCTTTGGCTGCCGGGCACCAGCGTAATGTTGTTTGCTGCGCTGTTCGGCCTGGCCATAATCCGAGTGGTACCGCCGCCCGCCTGGGTGGACGAACGGCGCCCGTGGCTGGCTGCCGCGTGGCTCGCGTTGTACTTGGTGCTGGGAGGGCTCGGAGCTTACTGGTCGCGCCGCGCAGGTGGCACACTCGCGCAGCGGTTGCTCTCAGGAGCGTTTCCGCTGATTCTGCACCTGGCTATCGCCTGTCTGACCGCCCTCGCTGCACTGTTCTCTCCTGCCCCCGCGTTCCCCGAGCACTTGCGGCTCAGCTTCTGGGCAGGCATCGCGCTCGGCTGGGTACTCATCCCCGGCGCGGCGCTTGCCCTGGGCGCACTACCGTTCCTGCGCGACAGCACGGTGAAGAAGCCGTTGCCGGCCAGTTAGGCCAGCGGTCGCCCACTAGCCCGCATCCCCAGGTTCGTTCCCAATGAAGGCCGAAGCAGATAAAGGCGCCCGCGCGCTGATGAAGCGTTGAAATCAGAACCGTCGCATGCCGCCAGCTTTCGGCTTACTATGACAAGAAATCGCATCCCTTGATGCAGTACAACGCCACTCCGGCGCACTCTGGTACTGAGACTCCGTAGGCGGTGATGCCACAGAAATATACGTCGGCACAATAGGGAAGTCCTCATCCGTAATGAACCATGGGTCAGTTCTCAAGTACACTTCCACGTCTTCGACTCCCGTTGCCGCGTACAAACTTGAGGTCACGGATCGAGCCAAGCTCTCGTCAACTCCCTCACGCGAAAGCACATAAAACCCGAGGTATTCCCTCAAGCCGCTACCACTCCCAGTGTGTCTCTCTAGAGGGGAGAGTCTGCGGGCCACTATGTTCAGGACGTCGACCACTCTTCCCTCTGCCCTAAAGCTAAAGGGATCAGCACCACCGCCTAAAACCTTTGACGTGATTGCGCCGTGCTTGTCTCGGGTGCGCACGGCCGCATTGCCATTTAGGATCAAGAGCTCTCCAGACACAGGGATCCGATTACCGAGTCCACCATAAAGCCTACTCCACGCTTCGTAGCTGACGTCTGAGCGACACTTACAATTATCGTTCCAGCGTCCGTCGGCGTCAGGGAACACCTCTATTCTCACCATACGCACCCTAGCAGAGTCTAATCGGAGTTCGTCATACGTTTTCTCTAAATAAGGAACCAGGGAAAGGTCTGGAGAGATAACAATCGTGCGTGTTATCACGGAGGGCCACCTCTGCTCAGTAACCACCCTCTCGTCCAGGATTTGCAATAGGAAAAAGCAGATAGCTGCCGCAGCGCACACTGTTTTCATGGCTTCGTACCTTTCTCAGGACAGCCGGCTTCAATCCACTTCTGGAAATTAACACTGGCGGTAGCGGACTGCGATACCGGAATCGCTCCGTTCTTTTGCGCGAAATCCCACAGTTGCGCATCGGTCCGCTGCCATGCCATGTGGGTGCCTTCATGCACGAGAGTGGCTTCGCGCTGCTGTGTGTTTAGAAGCCTGAAAGCCGGGCCAATAACAATGTTGTGAGTCAATGCTCGATTGTGAGAGCCAATTACCCACGCAGCATCTCCCGGTGTCGTCGCCTCGAAGACCCTCTTGGTTGAGCTATTCTCGACGATGTCGGATAGCCTGACCGTACCGTCACCGCTCGGTTTTGTCCCGTCAAAAAACTCAGTGTCCTGCAATGCTGAGGCTATCTTGTCGGTCGGCAGAAGATCCTTGCAGCGCTGGGCCAAGTGGGCTAGGGCATCCTTCAGTGTTTTCTGTAACCTGTCCGTGAGGCTACCTCGCACTCTCCCCTCGCCGGCGCCGGTACCGGGCGGGCAGGGCGGAAGATACGGAGCTGCACGGGTCCTGCCGTCGTCGCAGCCTTGCCCATCCCCGCCGCTGCCGCCGTCCCCGCCTGCGCCTGTTCTGGGTCTTGGGCACCCAGGGAGGTTCGGGTTCCCTGCGCAAGTCGGCCGAAAAAACAACCCAAGAGGATCAACGTAATCAAGCGGGTCGTTTGAGACGTAGCTGTATCTGTTGAGCGATTGAGGGTTCGCGGCTTCGCCGGCGATGGGATCGGGGGAGGAGAAGCGGCCGAAGCGGTTGATGTAGGAGCGGAACATGGCGTAGTCGTTGCCCGATTCGGCGTCGCGCTCGTAGGAGGTAAATTTGAGCTTGTTGGTTCCTCCACTCTCGTACCAGCTTTCTCCGAACGGGAAGTGCCCGCTGCTGGCGACCACCGAGCCGCTCTTGTCCGTTGCTGCGCGCATCGAAAGATGATCGTGGTGGAAGTAACGCGTGTTCACACTCAGGAACCCATCGTCAAACCGTCCGACCACCGCCATGCTCACTCCGCTGATGTGCGCGTACAGCGTTACCGTCGCCGCGCCGGTGGGCACGGTGTACGTCCACTCGCCGTACGTCCATGCCGCCGATTTCAGCGAGTTAAGATCATCCTCCCGTGCGCCTCAGCAGGCGGCTAACAAGTGAACTCTTCTTTCGCGCTTCAACTCCGAAGAGGAGCTCGGAGCCGTAGCGCTTGACCGTCGTCGTGGGCCCATTCCGCCCCCACGCAAATCCGGAGCCAATTTCTAGCCGCCGAAGGTCGGCCACGCGAAACGTCTGTGGAAGTAGCTTTGAGAATCTCGCTACAGCCGGGTCCGGCGACGCTCGCGACGATTCAATGTCCAAAAGATACGGGTCATCGCGCCAGATTCGATTTGTGGCCTCCCTCACCGAACTCATCCGATTGCTTGACTGGGCGCGACCTTGCTCAAAGACCTGCCCGAGGAATTGAGCAAGATCCGGTGCCTGTATGGCGAGCACTGGTGGATCATGACACATGAATACGACTGGACCCCATGCCCCTGTCTCTGCGCTGATGTCTATCACCCAATCGTTTCCTGCTTCATCCGTCGCGATCGGCAGTCCAAGAGGGAGCATCTCCCTCAACGGAAAAAGCTCCTTGGGGAGGAAGCTCACGTCTCCGAACGACTCGAAACTGAAACCTGAAGTGAAGGCTAACAACTCACGAGCTTCACTGGGAAGGCGCACACCCAACTGTGACTCGAGTTCTCCCATCCCGACATCAGAGAGCCCCGGCCTCAGCTGAAGCCGAGGCAGGGTACCCGAGACTGGTCTGCCCATCTCCGCTTGGACAACTTCCCTTGCCGTCATTGCGTACCTCGACTTCGCAAAATCAACGGCCGCAGCTACCCAGTGCGGCGGATGCTGTCCCAATTGCCATCCCAGCGGCGGCTCCCCGAAGGAGGAATGGTATACGATTCAACTGCTGGAGCCAGCCAGGGTTCATCGGGTTTGCGGCCTTCCACGCTGCAGACATGAATTGATAACGAAACGGGCCATTCTAGGCGTGCGCAAGGTACCTGGCGCTGTCCGAATCTTGCGCCACAAGCTGGCTCCGAGCGGACTGCGGCTCGGCAGAGAGGCAAGGTAGCGGTAATCAGCACCAACTAATCCTTGGCTGCTCTCAATTCGTTGATATAGGCGCGGATGACACTGAGTCCTTCCTCGCTGCAATACTCGTTGGGCCTCGCGGGAGGAAATTCTTCACTGAGCCCACGGCATCGAATTCTAATCGCCTCCAACCGCTGGTCTTCGAACGACATCCCCAACGTGAAGTTGTCCCAACTCCACCGGTTGCCCGTACCGTTCAGAAACTCCTCAAGTATTTCCGCTACCTCGTGTGGGCTCACCTGTTGCTTCATGTTGTACCACCGTATT
>Ga0187894_10007029_pt1 | contig 10793 bp, 10 predicted proteins | sample GBC1701081metaG_FD_136650 | JGI IMG/M metagenome (GOLD analysis project Ga0187894, IMG submission 136650) | White microbial mat communities from a lava cave in the Kipuka Kanohina Cave System on the Island of Hawaii, USA - GBC170108-1 metaG ... | reverse complement strand
CTCAACCGTGACTTCGCCCGTTTCCGAGACGCCAGTCATCAATTCCTCCGGCAACTTCAGTTTCCTTACCAGCAAGGCGGTACGCCGGTCCACAAACCGTTGCGTCAGCCGCTGGTGCAATGCGTCGGACAGGCGGTCCTCGATGGCCCGCGTCCTTTCCTGCCACTGTGCCGCACGCTCGAGCCAGCCGACGCGGTGCGAAATATAGGTCCAGGTGCGCGTGTGCGCGATACGGCCCATCAGGGTATCGATATCGCCGTCGTAGCGCTCCAAGCGCTTGATATGGCTATCAACCCAGTCGTCCGGAAGGCGTTCCTGCGGTGCGGTCAGGTAGCGAAAGAGCTGAGCGAGCAGGCCGGTGTGCTCCTCGCTCATCGTTTTGCGAAAATCGGGGACCTGGCAGATGTCCCACAGCAGCCGCACGCGCTGATGGCTCTTTGCCGCATCGGCGATTTCCGGTCGCTGTGTCAGTGCGGCGAGCGCGATCTGGTCGTCGGCATCCCGCGCCCGCTGCAAGCCGGGCAGCGACGGCGGCGCACCCAGCGATGTGCTGAGGGCTGCGATCGACCGGAAATCAAGATCGGCACTGCGCCACTGGATGGTGCGTATCGGGTCGAAGCGGTGATTTTCAATCGCCTCGACCTGCTCCTGGGTCAACGGTCCGACGTCGGCCGTCGTGCCGAAGGTGCCATCGGTCATATGCCGTCCGGCGCGTCCGGCAATCTGCGCCAGTTCTTCGTTGCGCAGCGGTCGGACGCCGCGGCCGTCGAACTTCTGCACGCCGGCGAACCAGACGTGCGTGACCTCCATGTTGAGGCCCATGCCGATGGCGTCGGTGGCGACCAGGTAGTCGACCTCACCGTTCTGGAACATCTCGACCTGGGCGTTGCGCGTGCGCGGACTGAGGGCACCCATCACCACGGCGGCGCCGCCGCGCTGGCGGCGCACCAGTTCGGCCAGCGCGTAGACCTCGCTGGCGGAAAACCCGACGATGGCCGAGCGCGCCGGCAGGCGCGTCACCTTCTTGCTGCCGCCATAGCTCAAGGTCGAGAATCGCGGACGGGCGATGATCTCGATACCCGGAAACAAGCGCTGCAGCAGGGGCCGCATGGTGTCGGCGCCCAATAGCATGGTCTCATCCATGCCCCTGGCGCGCAGCAGCCTGTCGGTAAAGACGTGGCCGCGTTCCGGGTCGGCGCACATCTGGATCTCGTCAATGGCCAGGAAGCGCACCGGGCGATCCAGCGGCATCGATTCGACGGTGGCGATGAAATAGCGCGCGTTGGGCGGCTGGATCTTCTCCTCGCCGGTCACCAAGGCCACGGCGCCCGCACCCACCTTGCGCACGGCGCGATCGTAGTTCTCCCGCGCCAGCAGGCGCAGCGGAAAACCGATCATGCCCGACTCGTGGCCGAGCAGCCGTTCCATCGCCAGATGGGTCTTGCCGGTATTGGTCGGCCCGAGCACCGCGATGAGGCGGCGCTCCGAAGGCACAGACACACTCATACCGCACGATTCCGCGCCGCGCCGAGAAAGGCAAGCACCTCCATCGGGCGGGAGGTCGCAGTACGTACGCCAAATTATGGTGTTGCCCTACCTTCCCCCGCTTGCGGGGAAGGTAGGGCAATCGCTCATTACGCCCCTCGCACAGCCACGCTGCGCCGTCCGTCGACGCTGACGGGTACGGGGCCTTTGATGGTCACGCGCCGAACGATGCGGGGCTGATTGCCGTAGTCGTCGATCGCGCGGTGCTGCGTGGCGCGGTTGTCCCAGATCGCCACGTCGCCGGATGCCCAACGCCAGCGCACGATATTCTCGTGCCGGGTGATGTGGGCCTGGAACAGCTCGAACAGGTGCCGCGAGTCGGCCGCGTTCAGACCGACGAAGCGCTTGAAGAAGTGGCCCAGCACCAGCGACCGCTCGCCGCTCTCCGGATGCACGCCCACCAGCGGATGCTCGGTCTCGTAGACTGTCTTGGTGAAGATCTCGTTATGGCGACGAAGATCTTCCGGCCGCACGTTCGGACGGCTAGCAGCGTAATCGTAGTCGTTGCTATGGACGGCCCACAGCTTGTCGGCCAGCTCGCGCAGGATCGGCGGCAGGTCGGCATAGGCGATCGCGGTGTTGGCCCATACCGTGTCGCCGCCGGCGTCCGGCACGACAACACCGCGCAGAATCGAGATCTCGGGCGGTGCGTCGACGAAGGTGACATCCGTATGCCACGAACTGGCGCGGCCGCCGCCGTGTGCTCCATCGATGTCCAGGATGAACGATGTTCCGGCGAGCGACGGTACGGTGGGATGCGGTACCAGCTCACCGAGCAGCCGACCGAACGCCTCCTGGCCGGCCTCGTCGAGATGATGCTGGCCGCGGAAGAAGAGCACCTTGTGTCGGATCAGCGCCTCACGGAGGGCCGCAACGCGTGCCGGCTCCAGTTGCCCCGACAGTGTGATGCCCTGTATTTCAGCGCCGATGCGGGCCGTCACCGGTCTTATATCGAGCGCCGCGCGCTCCAGAACAGCTGCCTGTGCACTCATCTTCCTCTCCTTTGCTCTCTCACCTGTCATGCCGACAGCGACCCTCAGTGGGGCCGCCAGCGTAGAAGCCAGGCCTCGACTGCCGAGGCGCCACGGTTGATCAGGAATCCGACCAGGCCGAGGATCAGGATCCCAAGCATCACCAGGTCCATCTGGAAGCGCTCGCGGCCGGCGATGATCAGCCCGCCGATCCCCGGCCCGACCGTCATGAAATATTCGGCCCCGACGCTGGCCACCCACGAATAGATCAGCGCGAGATGGACGCCGGTCAGGATCGACGGCAGCGCCGACGGCAGATAGAGCCTGGTGACCAGCTGAGTCGGCGTGAACCGCAGCGCCTGTCCGACCTCGACGAGTTGATTCGAAGCGCTACGCATGCCCTCGGTCGTGTTGAGAACGACGGGGATGAGTGCCGCTGCGGCGATGAAGGCGACCTTGGCCGCTTCGCCAAACCCGAACCAGATCGAAATCAGTGGGATCCATGCCAGGATGGCGATCTGGCGTACGCCGTTGAAGGTGGGCGCGACCAGGCGGTCGGCCAAACGTGACAACCCGAGCAACGTTCCCAGCACGATGCCGGCGACCGTGCCGATCGTGAAACCGGCGATATCGCGAACCAGGCTCGCCGCGAGGTGGTAGAGCAAGTCCTCGTCGGTGATCTGCGCGATCGCCGTGCGGGCGACCTGTTCCAGCGGCGGCAGGATGCGTGGATCAACCAGACGCAGGTGGCTCGCCGTCTCCCACACGATCAGCAGCAGGACGGGCAGTGTGAGGCCGCGCAGAGTACGTCGCCCGCGACTTGCGTGATGCTGCGGTTGTGTCGTCATGACCGAACGGCATCCGTGCCGTCGGCGAAGCGCCAGCGCTGCAGCCGGCGCTCGATGACCGCCATCAGCTTGTCGAGGCCGAAGCCGACGATGCCGATCATGACCATCGCGATCATCACGGCATCGAGCCAGAACATCTGCCGGCCCCACACCAGCAGGTAGCCGAGCCCCTCCGACGAGGCCAGCAGCTCGACGGCGACCAGCGCCATCCAGGCATGCGTGAGCCCGTAGCGCACGCCGGTAAAGATCGGCGCGATGGCGCCGGGCAGCACGACCTTGTGCAGCAGTTGCCAGCGGTTGAAACGAAACAGCGCGGCGACCTCGCCATAGGCGGGCGGGACCCCGCGAATGCCGGCAAAGCTGTTCAGCGTCATCGGTACGAAGGCAGCCTTGGCAATCACCAGGATCTTCAACCCCTCGCCGATGCCCACCAGCAGCATCAGCAGCGGAATCCACCCCAGGGTCGGTACTTGTGCGAAGGCGGTGAACAGCGGCCTGACATAGTCTTCGACCGTGCGCGACAAGCCCATGGCAATACCCAGCGCCAGGCCGACGATTGCGCCGATACCGAATCCGTAGACGACGCGCTGCAGGCTGATGCCGGTGTGGCGCAGCAGATCACCGCTGCGCCACATCTCGGCCAGACCGTGCTCGACGTCTGTCGGTGCCGGCAGGATCTGCGGCGGCAGCCATTCGAGCGCCGCGCTGACCGTCCACAACACCAGCAGTGACAATGGCAGCAGCAGTGCGACAGTCGCGCCACTGGCCGTCCGCAGGCGTCGCTTGATGCGCGTCATCCACGCTGGCCACGCGCCGACGATGTCGGCCGCGCGTCGTGACGACAGGGCGTACGCCAAACCGGCCTCGATCATGAGCCGCCGGCGGGTTTGCCGTCCGCCCCATAGCGCGTCCAGTAGGTCTCGAGGCCAAGCTCCTTCAGCGCGGCGTCGAGGAATTGCGGCGTGAACCATCCGTCGACGCTGACATCGCGACGGATCAGGCCGTATTCCTTGGCTTGCTGAGCCTGGTACCGGTAATGCGCGACGATGGAGTCGTCGATCAGCGGCGAGTTGCGGTATTTCAACGGCTGGTCGGCAAAATCGGCCTTGTAGGCGGTGACCGGGCGGCCGGATTTCGCCCAGATCGAGAACACCTCGTCGCGATTCTCCTCCTGCGAGGACCACCACGACGCCCGCACCAGCGCTTTGACGATGCGCGCCGTCAGCGCCGGGCGCTTGCTCACGAAGGCTTCTGTCGCGATCAAGGTCGAATGACGTTCGAACGCCGGATTGTCGCCCTTGGTCGTGTAGACGATGGACGCCAGGCCCTGATCGGCCAACAGCAGCAGACCGAAATTCCCAAAAGCAGCGTCGATGTTCTTGCTGGCCAGCGCCGCGTTGGTCGACGCCTCGTCCATGTTGATGACCTGCAGGTCACGCTCGCTGAGGCCGTTTGCAGCCAGGACCTTCACGGCCGCGAGATGGTTGTTGGTACCGCGGAAGATCGATACCTTGCGCCCCTTCAGGTCCTTGACGCTCTTGACATCGGCGCCGGCGGCTGCGGCCAGATAGGTCGGTGCGTGTGCGCCCGACGCCAGCAGGATCTTGGTCTTGAGGCCGCTGGCGCGGCCGATCACCTGCGGCAGGTCGCCCTGGATGGCGAAGTCGAGCTGGCCGTTGGCAAAGGCTTCGTTCACGGCTGGGCCGGCGCCTTTGAAAAAGAACCACTCCACCTTGATCGCGGGATCGGTCTTGAACTCGTCTTCGACATACCGGTTGGCGTGCGCGATCGCGGCCGAACTGCCGCCGGCGAACTGGCGGTTGTCGATACCGACCGAGGCGAACCCGATGCGGATCGTGACGGGTTCCTGTGCCACGGCCGCCGGCGCAAGCAGCAGCAAGCCGAGTGATGCCCAAGCGACGGTGCGTCGCGTCAATGTCGTGGAGAACATTGTCATCACGCAGCCACCTGCTCCGGTGTGATGTGAATGGTCGCCGACCGCGCCTGTGCCTTGCCGGGCCACAGACCATCGGGTCCGGTCGTGGCTTGCAGCGCCGCCATCACCGCGTTGCGCACCCGCAGCAACCCGGCATCGGCGCGGTCGCGCGGATGGGCCAGTCCGACGTCGAACGTTTCGGCAATACGACCCGGACGCGGCGCCATCACCACGACGCGATCACCCAGGTAGACAGCTTCGTCGACGTCGTGCGTCACCAGGACCATGGTGATGCGCTCGTGCGCCCAGATCCGCTGCAGCTCGGTCTGCAGCCGCGCGCGCGTCAAAGCGTCCAGGGCACCGAACGGTTCATCCAGCAATAGCAGGCTGGGCCTGTTCACCAGGCCGCGCGCAATCGCGGCGCGCTGCGCCATGCCACCGGAGAGCTGGTGCGGATAGGCGTTCTCGAAACCTGACAGGCCGACCAGGACGATATGCTCGGCCACCGATCGTCGCTTGGACGCCGCATCCATGTCGGCATTCAGCAGGCCCAGCGCGACGTTCTGGGTCACCGTCAGCCAGGGAAACAGCCGCGGCTCCTGAAAGACCAGGCCACGATCAAGGCTTGGTCCGGCGATGGGCGCGCCGTCATAGCGGATGTCGCCATGATAGTCGCGGTCGAGCCCCGCGATCAGCCGCAGCAGCGTGGACTTGCCACACCCGCTGGCTCCGACGACAGTCAGGAACTCGCCGGACGCCACCGACAGGTCGACGGCGTCGAGAACCGGCAGCGGCGCTCCATTGACGCGGAACTGTTTGGCGACGCCATGAATGTCCAGATGTCCCTGCCGTGCCATGCGAAGCCTTTCGGGAAGATGGCGACGCAGCAACAACGGCGCGCGTCAACCACAACGACCATGGCACACAGGGGCGGTCAGCTGTTTTCGATTTTTTCTTTAGGCGTACGTCACGTTTTCTATCGCGAGGGTTCTCTCTCCCCGCGACGGCGGGGAGGGAGAGCTAGAACAACTGCGAGCCTATATCTCTGCCGGCCGTCGTGCGATCAGCGCCGTGCCTTCCAGGATTTCATTGATGGCACCATCGACGACGTAGGGTGCGAGGCCGGTGCGCACATCATTGGCGAGATCATCCAGGCGCGGTCCGTCACGGCCCTGCCATGCCTTGGCAAAAGACAGCGCGCGATCGACCATATGCGCTAGCGTGGTGCGGCGCGGCTCGAGAACGGCGATGCGCTCCAGGTGCGAGAACGCCGACTCCAGCAGCACGGCCTCGTGGTCCTTGTGCGAGGCCAGCCGTTCACGCGCCGGATCGTGCGTGGCATAGCTGTCCACCGCGTATTGGAAAGCGGCGTACCAGGCATTGGCCGGCACCGGCGGATAGGATTCGCTGAACAGCGCCACACCGCCACCGGGATCGATCAATGCGTCGAGCGCCTGAAGTGTCTTGCTGCGATCCATCCAATGGAACGCGCGACCGATCGTGACCAGGCGGAAATGGCCCAGCGCGGGGCTCAGATCATGCGAGCTACCGAGCACGAAATGGACGTTCCTGGCGGCACGCTCGGCGCTGCGCCGGGCCACGCGCAGCATCTCCGGCTCCGGATCGAGCCCCGTCACCGCCCGCGCGAAGGGAGCGAAATCGAGTGCCAGGAAACCAGGACCGGTGCCGAGATCGAGAACGGCCTGCGTGCCGTCCAGATCCAGTAGATCCGCCACGCGGCGGGCCAACAACGGTGGATAGGTTGGCCGCCCCGTGACGTAGTAGTCGGCAAGAGCCTTGAAACGGTCAGGAAAGAGGACTGGATCGACCAACATCGGGTGTTCCCTGTGTGGACATGGGACAGCACCCTACGATTTCGACAACGGCCATACGCTTCAGACTTTCTAACAACCTCTTTAACGCCGACGTATGACGGTCGATGAAGATTTTCTTCACCGAGGTTCATCGTTATCTAAATTGTGCTGGTGTTCCGCGTCGTAGCTAATGGTCGAACTCCGTGACGCCACGACAGGACACCGCGATGACAGCCAGGCCGCGTTCGGTTCACACCGTTTCCATCATCGGCGGCGGCTTCTCCGGCACGCTGGCCGCGATCAAGCTGATCAATGCCGCAACGCAGCCGTTGCTCGTGCGCATCATCGAGCCGCGTACGGAACTGGGTCGTGGCCTTGCGTACTCGACGCGGCAGTCGTCGCACCTGGTGAATGGCCCGGCAAAGCTGTTCGGTTTGCACCCGGATCAGCCTGATCATTTCACGCGCTGGCTCGCCGACTACGGTGCAAGCTGGGGCTGGCGCGATCCGCTGGAGCCTGACTACGCCAACGCCTTTTCGCCGCGCTGGGTGCTGGGCCTCTACGTCCAGGCCGAACTGGCGGCGGCCGTGGCTCAGGCAGCGCCCGGTGTGAGCCTTGAGCATGTGGTGGGCGAAGCGCGCGATGTATGGCGCAACGGCGACGCGCTGAGTGTCGCGCTCGGCGATGGCCGCGTGCTCGTCGCCGACCATGTCGTGCTGGCGCTGGGCGTCTTTCAGGCGCGACCGCAGTTTTCCGGCGATCCGTCGTTGCTTCAGTCCGGCCGCTACATTGAGGATCCCTGGAACATTCCAGCCTACGATGCCGTGCCGCCAGACGGTGAGGTGGCGCTGATCGGCAGTGGTCTCACGATGCTCGATGCCGTGGTGACGCTGGAACGGCGCGGATTTCGCGGCCGTTATCAGGTGATCTCGCGCCGTGGTTTGCTGGTGCAGCCGCGCCGTGAGGTCTCCCCGTGGCGCGACTTTCTGGCCGAGGGTGACCTGCCGCGCAGCGTTGTGGCGTTGCTGCATCGGATACGGCGTGAGCTGGCATCGGTGCGCCAGGCCGGTGCGGATTGGCAATCGCTGATCGCCGCCATTCGGCCGCATGTCGGCGCGCTTTGGCAGGGCGCGAACGAGACACAGCGCAGCCGCTTCCTGCGCCACCTGCGGCCGTTCTGGGAGAACGCCATGCACCGCGCCCCGGGCCCGTCGGCCCGCCTCCTCGAGGAGGTGCGTGCGGCGGGGCGCTTTGTCCACCGTGCGGCGCGCGTGCTGGACCTGCAGTTCGAGCCCAGTGGCCGTGTCGCCGTCGCCTTGCGTCCCCGAGGCAGTGACGTGCGCGTGGCGCTATCCGTCGACACCGCGGTCAATTGCACCGGCGCGCACTACGAGTGGTCGCAAACCGGCAGGCGGCCGCTGGTAGCGAACCTGTTGCGACGTGGCCTGGTGCGCCCCGGGCCGCTCGCCTTCGGCATCGACGCCGACCAGCACGCAGCCGTCATCGAGCGCGACGGCGCGGTGTCCGATCAGCTCTCCGCCATCGGACCGCCGCTGCGCGGCACACGCTGGGAATCGAGCACCAACGTCGAGCTGCTGCAGCAGGCGATCGCGCTCGCCGCGAGGCTCGATGCCGCGATTCCGGCGCCGGCCGAGACCATAGCAGCGGCTTAGGGGAACCTTCGGTGGACGCAGACAAATCCCGGCTGTCGCTCGTTCAGGCGGACGACGATCCTGGCTGGGGTCTCACCAGTGTCGTCGAGGCGCTGCGCGTCTCGCGTGAAGTGATCAACAAGGTCCGCCATCGTGGTTCCGTCCGCGAACTGCCGTCCCGCACCGTGCTGGCCGACGTGGTTGGCAAGCTGGCCGCGGCGCTCTTTCCAACGCACTACGGCCGGACCGACCTGTCGGCGGAAAGCATCGACTATTTCGTCGGCAACACGCTCAACAGCGCGTTGACGGCGCTGGCCGAGCAAGTGCGCCGCGGGCAGCTGCTCGACGACCGACATGGTGGCGACGACGCGGACGGCAGCGCGCGGGCGACCGCGATAACACGCACCTTCGCGGCAAGGCTGCCCGCCATCCGTGCGCTGCTGGTCAGTGACCTGTTGGCGGCCTATCACGGCGATCCCGCGGCCACCAGCGTGGCGGAGATCCTGCTATGCTATCCCGGCATGGCCGCCATCATCCACCATCGGTTGGCCCATGCGCTGCATCGCCTGGGTGCGCCTGTCGTGGCACGGCTGATCGCCGGCATCGCCCATGCTGCGACAGGTATCGACATCCATCCCGGCGCGGAAATCAGCGGCAGCTTCTTCGTCGATCATGGCACCGGGGTGGTGATCGGCGAGACCGCTATCATCGGCGAGAACGTTCGCCTCTATCAGGCCGTGACCCTGGGCGCCAAGCGCTTCCCGATCGACAATAACGGCGCGCTGATCAAGGGCGGTGCGCGTCACCCGATCATCGAAGACAACGTCGTGATTTATGCCGGCGCCACAGTGCTGGGCCGCATCACGGTCGGCCGCGATTCAGTCATCGGCGGCAATGTCTGGCTCACGCACAGCGTGCCGCCGGGCAGTAACGTCAGCCAGGCACAGGTCCGTCAAGGTGGCGATAGCAGCGCCGCCACTCCGTGATTTTAGAGTGACCTGATCGTTATCCGCTCTTGGCGGCGCCATCCATGAACGTCGCTAATTTCACGTCCAGATCGGTGACGCCGCTGGCATCATGCGTCGATAGTGTGACCTCGACGCGATTGTAGACGTTGAACCACTCCGGATGATGATCCATTTTCTCGGCGGTGAGTGCCGCGCGCGTCATGAAGGCGAAAGCGGCGTTGAAGTCGGCGAAGCGAAACGACTTGGTGATCGCGTCGCGGCCTTCAACCTCGCGCCAGCCGTCGAGACTGGCCAACGCCTGCGTTCTTTGCGCGCCGCTGAGTTTGGTTGGCATGCGAATCCTCCTCTTGACAGATATGCCGGTGGTCGTAGCACCATTCAAACCACCATGGACCCACGTCCCTTGTGCACGTTGCACGCCGGGTCTAGGAGTTGACCATGGCTTCATATAGCGACGATACGCCACCACGTATTTTTACGTCGGCCCCTACGCTGGAAGAGATCGAACAGATTGCCGCCGAGGCCCTGGCGTCGATCCCGCCCGAGTTCCGTCGCCACACCGGCAATGTCCGCATCCACATTGAGGAATTTCCGACGGAAGAGATCGAGAAGGCGATGGAACTCGAAAGTCCGTTCGATCTTCTCGGACTGTATCAGGGCGTGTCCATGGCTGAGAAGAGCACGGCCCATGTCGCCAACGACATCGACCGCGTGTTTCTCTATCGCCGGCCGATCCTCGACTACTGGATCGAATCGGGTGAGGACCTGGCCCATCTGGTGCGCCACGTGCTGATCCACGAGATCGGCCATCATTTCGGCCTCAGCGACGAGGACATGGACGCGATCGAAGCGCAGGCCGAGGCGCGCGCCGCGCAGGGCTGATCCCTGGGAGCGTAGGCATCCCGCCCGCATCAGCGCTGAAACATGAGCGGGCCAGAGGCCCGCGCTCGTACGCCGCCGAGCGTACACGACCGGAGGGGTGAGAGTCCCCTCGAGGCCCGCCCTGAGGGCCTGTAACTGACCGTAACTGCGTCGCCGCGAGGCGGGGTGGGGAGTAAT
>Ga0187894_10007028_pt1 | contig 10794 bp, 6 predicted proteins | sample GBC1701081metaG_FD_136650 | JGI IMG/M metagenome (GOLD analysis project Ga0187894, IMG submission 136650) | White microbial mat communities from a lava cave in the Kipuka Kanohina Cave System on the Island of Hawaii, USA - GBC170108-1 metaG ... | reverse complement strand
GCAGCCTTCTCCACTCACGACGGAAAGGAACTTACTCCCCCACAGTTCCTCCGAATGCATTGCTGCATTCGCTCCGTACCTGAGCCTGACCAGAATCGCAAGTGATCGGTCGTCCGTGATTAACGCAATCACAGTGCCACCAAACCGAAAACTGGATTTGGCGTGAAAAACCGCGCAGACACATAAAGATGAAGCGCTAAACGAGAACTAACTGCGTTTTCGAGCGCAATCTATGATCAAACGCCCATAAGACCAGGGTAGACTGGGAATGGCGCTGTACTGGCGACGAATACCCTTGAATGAAAGGAATGCAACGGCCTGTATCGCCGGATAGCAGGGTGTATCGGCGCGAGTACGCTTGGGCCCACCGCCCATAGTGGCCGCGCCAGCCTTTGCCCCTCTGTCTCGCCCCTGTCTCATTGGATCCTTTGTCTCTTTGCGTTGAAAAAGCTCAATCCATGACCGCCTCAAGTATAGTGACGCTGGAACGACACAGATGGCTTTCCAATTGCTTGATTTCCATATTCGATCAGGTCGAAGCGTTGGCGGATCGTGCAGGCGGACCGTATCGGACATTTTTCAAGGAGGGGCGATGTTCCACCGAAAAGAAAGAACGTGGATTGAAAAAACAGGGATCTTTGACCGGGAAACGAGAAGATCTCTGAAAAAAGAGTTGAGAAATTGGCTGGTGATAAACCTGCTGCTGGGAGGCCTGGGCCGTATAGGTTCAAGGCTGTTTGGGCGGAAGCGATCGGTCGCCGGAATGACCCCGACGATGGCGGCTGGCGCGGCTCTGGGCGCCGGAGCCGGGGTGATGTACTTGTTTGACCCCGACCGCGGCGCGAGCCGTCGCGCGAGGCTGAGAGACAGGGCCACTCACACGATCAATAAAACCGGCTCGGCGGCGGGCGCGGCTTCGCGCGATCTGACCAACCGCGCTCGCGGATTCGCGGCGCAAGCCGGTTCGATCCTCAGGAGCGGGGATACCGATGATGATAGGCTCGTCGCGCGTGTGCGCTCCAAGATGGGCCGCGCGGTCTCGCATCCGGGCGCGATTGAAGTCAGGGCGCTCGACGGCCTGGTAAGACTCAGCGGTGATATCCTGGCCCGCGAGGTTGACGCGCTGCTTTCATGCGCGCGTTCGGCGCCGGGAGTACGCGGCTTGGACAACCAGTTGCGGATTCACAGCAAGCCCGGCGATATGCCCAATTTGCAAGGTGGACGGGCGCGGCGCGGCGCGCGTTTCGAGTTGATGCAGAGCAACTGGTCGCCCGCGGCCAGGCTCCTGACCACTCTGACCGGAGGCGCGCTGATGGGTCTGTGCCTGCGCCGCAGGGACGCATTCGGAGTCGCCGCCGGGACGCTCGGATTCGGATTGATGGCGCGCGGTATTACGAACGTCGAAACGAGCCGTATTATTGGAATAGGCGGAGGCCGGCGCGCGATAGATTTTCACAAGACGATCAACATTGAGGCGCCTGTCGAACGCGTCTTCGAACTCTGGAAGAACTCCGACAACTTCCCTCACTTTATGACCAATGTGCGCGAAGTGCGCAACCTGGGCGACGGGCGCTCGCAATGGACGGTGGCCGGCCCAGCGGGACTCTCGGTGAAATGGAACGCGGTGGTGACTGAGTTCATTCCCAACAAAATAATCGCGTGGAAGAGCGAACCCGGCTCGGCCATCGCAAACGCAGGCATCGTCCGGTTCGAGCCGAGTAATGGCGCCGGCACGCGCGTCACTATCAGGATGTCGTACAACCCGCCGGCCGGCGCCGTCGGCCACGCGCTCGCGAAGATATTCGGCGCAAACCCGAAGCGCGAGATGGCTCAGGACCTGCTGCGAATGAAGACAATGATTGAAACAGGTCGTCCCCCCCATGACGCCGCGCGACCGGCGCGAAATAGATCGTTCGACGCGGACCCAATGCGCAGAGTTACCATCCACTGAGATCGGATGTTCGCTCATGGCGTTGACATTGCTTCGATCCACACGGAGACCACGCGGTCTCAAGCCCAATCGCTAATCAACCACATTAATTTTATTGACCGCGTATTAGGAGTTAGGTAAACTGCGCGCGGTTCGCGAGTTTTCCTCGTAAACTTTGTCTCCCAACTCGCAATCCACCTAATTTGAGTCTTACGGGAACTCAACCAAGGTAGTTTGTGCCCTTCCAATATTCTCTTCTGTTGTAATTATTCTCTTCTGCTGTAATTGCTCATTGGTTTGAGGTATTTGCAGCGTTGCAGAAAACCTAATCACTGATCCGGGTTTCAGCGCAATGCTGTCGTCGGCCTAACAAGCCGAGTAACAACGCGCCGCATTTATAACAACAACTAAGTTGTGCAGCCGATTTTACAGCCGCATCTTTGTTGTATTCGGCGCTCAAAAAGCCGTGGGCAATGACCTTCTGCTTTTTACACTCAGATCATCCAATCACCCTGATGATTAAGAGTGCGATCTTGGCCCGGATGTTACCAGGAAGTAACATCCGGGCGGAATGGTTGGGAGTGGTGTCACGATCAAGCCCAGAGTGGAGGTAATGTCGTTTCCTTGCCACAGTTCACGCCAATTACGCAGAATCTGAAAAAAATTCTTTTGGCTCTTGGTAGAGTAATGCTACGAGTTGTGTGGGCCTCCTTCACTGTCGCAGGCGCAGCCACAACGCAAGAGAGATCGCAGAGAGAATATCAGAAGGCTATTCTCTCTCTTTGTCTTCTCTAGCGAGGTCTCCGCGCTATGCGGCGCCTCCGCAGTAAACTCAGTATTATAACTTTAGCGCTACCTGGCTCTCTTCGATAGCGGCGTGCGGCGCGGAACGACAGACCTGGATGCTCCGATTTTCCCGCAGCGGCGTGTTCGATGATTACTCGCACAGGAAAATACAAATGCTAAAAAAATTCGGCAAACTACTCGCACAAAAACGGAAAGAAGCTCATCTTTCGATCCTCGAACTGTCGGTTATGTCCGGCGTAAACGAGGCTCATCTGGAAGCTTGGGAACAGGGTGAAGGTGAATCGCCAAACTTCGATATGTGTTACAAAATCGGGATGGCCATTTCATCGAGAAGCGGTCAGGGATTTGTGCTGCAGGATCTGTGGTTAGCCTTAAGAGCGGACCAGGGCAAACCGCATTATGGCTTATTGCAATCATTCACCTTCCAACAGTTTTAAGGCGCCAAAGGTCACGCGCAACTTAAAGCTTTCAACACCAAACCCTGTGATTCCTGAATTGATAATGTGTGCTCTGGAGTTGAAGGGTGGAATATGAAATCAATTGAATTAACCAATACCGAAGCGAGTTTTTTGCAGGATGGAATTGCCGCCGCTAAGTCAGGTGATAAGGCTTTAGCCCGGTCTTTGTTGCTGGAGGCGATAGAACACGACTCCAACAATGAGATCGGGTGGCTATGGCTCGCCTACGTGGCTGATAACTTGCCGGAAGCCATCGAGTATTTGCGTCGGGTTCTCGCGATCAATCCACAAAACGATCAGGCCCGGGCGAATCTGAACAAAGTTTTGCTTCGCCACGGCGTCGCATTGGCGAAAGAAGGCGACAAATCGCAGGCGCGCGCGCTGCTGTTGGAAGCGTCATTTTTGAATCCGGACAACGAGCTGGTCTGGTTGTGGCTGGCCTCGGTAGCTGAAAACTCCGACGATGCTCTGGCCTGCTTGCGTAGAACGATTGAGATCAACCCGGCCAACGAGCAAGCTACTTCGTGGATGAACAAACTCCGCTCCCAACCGGCGACACAAAAGGCAGACCGCCGCTGCCTCGATTGCGGGGCGGTGTTGCCGGAGAAGGCCGATGGCTGTCCCACTTGCCGAACCGCCCTCACGCCCGCCGTTGCGGAGCAAACCACGGCTGAGGCTGCCGAAGCAACCGTCGCCGAAGCTCACGCCGAGGAAGTGACTGAATTGAAGGAGCAGGCCGAGGTCGAGCGAGCCAAGGCTGAGGCTGTTCAAGCAGTCGTCGCCGAAGCTCACGCCGAGGAAGTGGCTGAATTGAAGGAGCAGACCGAGGCCGAGCAAGCCAGAGCCGAGGATGAAGTCCGCGTCAGCGAGGAGGCCGAACGCAAGGGCGCGGGGGGGGAGGCCAGGATGCGCGAAGCCGAAGCGCCGCCCCAAGAGGAAGAGGCCGAAGCCAACCACATCGTGAAGGCTGGAGACGAAGCCGAGCGCCGCCGAGAGTACGCTGATAGCCTCGCGCGAAGGTTTAACCGCATCATGAACACGAAAGGTGAAACCGAGATGGCGCGGGCCGAGATCAGGACTCGTGAAGCTGAAGCGCGGCCCCAAGAGACTGAGGCGGGGTGGAGAGAAGAGGCGCGGGCTGAGGCCGTGTCTCAGGAAGAAGCCAAAGCGCGAGCTATTGCCGGGCAACTCGAGATCGAGACTGGGGGGCCCATCACTGAGGCCCACGCCAAGGAGGTGGCTGAACTGAAGGCGCGGATCAAGGCCGAGCAGGTCAAGGCCGAGCCCGCAGTCCGCGCCAGCGAGGAAGTCAGGCGCGCGCGCGCCGAGGCTGAGGCCAGTTTGCGCGAAGCCGAAGCGCGGTTCCGGGAGATCGAAGATAGTTTGAAGGAAAAGACCGAGGCGCGAGCGATGGCCGAGCAACGAGTCAAGGACGCTCAAGAGGAGTTTAAGCGCATTGTGAATGCGAGACGCGAAGCTGAGATGGCGTGGGCCGAGGCTGAGGCCGAAGTGCGAAAGGAAGCTAAAGCGAGGGCTTCGGCCGAGCAAGCCAGGGCCGACGCCGAAGCCCAGGTTGTGGACGCGATCAGCGCCAGCGAAGAGGCCGAGAGTAGGCGCGCCGAGGCCGAAGCCGGCCTTCTCGAGTTTATAGCGCGCCTCCAAGAGGCTGAGGCGAAGTGGCGAAAAGACACCGGAGCGCAGGATAAGGTTCCCGCCGCAGAGGCTCCCGCCGCAGAGCCTCACGTCAATGAGGCGGCTGAACCAGAGGCGCAGGCCAGGGTCGTTCAGACAATATCCCGGATTAAGCAACCACTATGGGAAGAAGACCGATCTCCGGCTGAACAGGTGGTCCAAAAGATGGGCGGGGAGATAGGCGCGGCTCTCGGCCATACTTTAGCTTTACACGTTGAAGCTGACCATGTCGATTTTAAAGCAAAGGCCAAGCTGGTGAGTTACTGCTTGATTGTTATTCTGTTAGTCACTTTTGTATGGTTAGTGACCAATTACTATTAAAGGTAGAACCCGAAATCTGCCATGACATCCGCTGATTTGACATACACCGGAGCAACCTTGCTGCAGGGAGGCATCGCCGCGGCTAAAGCGGGCGACAAGGCTTTAGCCCGATCTTTGTTGCTGAGAGCCGTGGAACACGACTCCAGCAATGAGGTCGGGTGGCTATGGCTCGCTTCCCTGGCTGACAACCCGCCGGAAGCCATCGAGTATTTGCGCCGCGTTCTCGCAATCAATCCACGAAACGATCAAGCGCGGCCGAGCCTCAACAAAGTCCTGCTGCGCCACGGCATCGCGCTGGCAAAAGAAGGCGACAAATCGCAGGCGCGCGCGTTGCTGTTGGAAGCGTCGTCTTTGAATCCCGGCGACGAACTGGTCTGGCTGTGGCTGGCTTCGGTGGCCGAGAAACCTGCTGATGCGGCAATCTGGCTGCAAAAGACGCTGGAGATAAATCCTAACAACCAACAAGCCATCTCGTGGCTGAAGCGACTTCGTTCACAAAACGGCGTCGCCAAACCGCCCAACCCATCGTGGCAATGCCCTTTTTGCGCCACAATCTCTCAAGGAAAACTCTTCGCCTGCCCGCGCTGTCGAGCCGTCCTCACGCTGACGGACTTAAACGCCGTGATCGAAAACCGTCAGGCCGATAGAGACATTCTGAGCCAAGCGATCAAACACTATCAAAATCTCGTCGAAAGCAACGAAGAGTTCAGCGCCCATTACTACCTGGGGCTTGCGCACCTGAACCTGAATCGGCTTTCCGAGGCGATCCCCTGTCTACAGAAGGCCAGCCAACTGCGGCCCGACGCCGAGATGTTGAAGGCTCATCTCGCGGCTCTCGAGCAGCGTCAGAAGGCCAGGCGCGAGGCGTCGAACAGAGGGCAAAGAAAGCCTTCTCCGTTGAAAACGGTTCTGATCGTTGATGATTCGGCGACCGTGCGCAAGCTCGTACAGGTGATTCTGGAACGCTGCGGTCATCAGGTGCTGACCGCCTCAGGGATGATGGAGGCGCTGACGAGACTCGAAGAAACGGCCCCGGATTTGGTGCTGCTCGATATCTGTATGCCACGCATAGACGGATATCAACTCTGCAAGATCATTAAAGGCGCCACCAGGGACGTGCCGGTGGTGATGCTGAGTGGTAAAGACGGTTTTTTCGACAAGGTGCGCGGGCGCATGGCGGGAGCGGTTGGATACATCACCAAACCCTTCGAGCCGGCGGCGCTGATCCGGGCGGTCGAGACCTACTGCAATCAAAACAGCCTGAGGTGAGCTTACCTGAGGTGAGCGGAAGGAAAGATGAAAGGGTTAAAAGAGAGCATCAGGTTGGCGCGCGCGCGAAGGCTTGCTGTTTCAAACAGGAAGGCGCTGCCCCCCTCCAAGGTCCATTGGGACAACGAGCTCGAGGATAAGCTGATCTTTTTGATTTCGACTCTGGAGCAACTGATGATCAAGTGGCTCGAAAAGAGCTCCGAAGAGAGGGCTTCGGGCACGCTCCAGCTCCTGGCCGAGATGGTCAATCGCACGCTGGACTTGGCCGAGAAATTACCACAGCCGGGCGCGCGCGCCTACTTTTTGACCCATGCGTTGAACCACGCCGGCCAGAGCTATCCGCTTGTCCGCGCCCTGCCGGCGACTGGTTATCGTCTAGCGATCGAAACGACTGCGGGCGCCGGGAACAGCTTGATGGAGTGGCTCGTCAAAAGCCGCTCCTCACTACGCCAGGTCTGCCAGGGTTTGGTACTGGCCCTGGAATTCTGCTTCTTGCTCTTCGAGAGGTTCTTCTACCTGCCCGAAACGCGCGATCGGTGGAAGACAATCTATCAAATCCTCATCCTCGAATTGAAACAGGTGGTGGTGGTCCTGGTGTAGGTCTAAAAATATGTGGGGTCATTCATGGCGCTACAGCGACGTGGTTGATTTTCCGCAGGAGGAAAAGAAATGCCAAGAACAATTCTCATAGTGGAAGACAGCCCGACAGAAATGCAGATGGTCAGAACCGCGCTTCTGTCCAAGGGCTATCACGTGATTACCGCGACCAGTGGAGAAGAAGGATTGGAGAAAGCCCGCCGCGAGCATCCGGAGCTGATCTTGCTGGACGTGGTTCTTCCCGGAAAAAACGGTTTTCAAATTTGCCGGGACCTCAAATCATCGCCGGACACCCAAAACCTGCCCGTGATTTTGCTGACCAGCAAAAATCAGGTGAGCGACCGTTTCTGGGGTATGAAACAAGGGGCCGACGCCTATCTGACCAAACCGTGGAAAGCCGAAGAACTGCTGGCGACGGTCGCACAACATCTGTGAATCACGTAGTAACGAATTTATTCGTTACATGATGTAACGAATAAATTCGTTACTACGTGGTTACGTCACGTAACGAATAAATTCGTTACTACGTGGCTATTTCCTGAGGACTAAGAGATGGATGATGGAAAAGAGACGATGATTCTCCCACCCGGGTTCGAGTTGGATCTGGACGAGTTGATGCCCAACATTGACGCTGACAGCTTCCTGCTGCCTGACGACTTGCCGGATCCGATGCCGCCCAAGAACCCGCCGGCCCCGATTCCGCCCAACAACCTGCCGACTCCGATCCTGCCTGAGAACTTGCCGGTCCCGGACGAAATAGAGGCGGGGATAGAGGCGTTGTTCGAGGGCAAACCCTCTTTTGATCGCCCCGAATTTGACCTGATCCTGGCGGAGGAGCCTGATTACATAGAGGAGGAGTCTGATTACGAGGAGGAGGCCAGCGCGTTTGGCGCCGCACAACAGTTGATTCCCTCCTTCAGCCGCCCCGACACAGCCCTGATTCCAGCCCGGCGCGCGGAGATGTCGTCCACGGACCTCGCCCTTGTTCCAACCTGGCGCACGGAGAAAGCGGAACCGACGTTGTCGTCCGCGGACTTCGCCGTCGCTCAGGAGAAATACGTCGTCTTCTCTCTGGCCGGAACCAAATACGCCGTTCCGATGAGCCATATTCTTGAAGTCTGTGAACTCGAGCATTTCACGCCTGTGCCGAACGTCCCGGAGTGGGTTATGGGCATCACCAACCTGCGCGGCGACATCACCTCCGTCGTAAACATACGCGCTTTGCTCAGTTCGGAGCCGGACGAATGGTCGGAAGCCCGCAGCCTGCTGGTGACGCAGACGCTCGAGGGCGACATCACAGTCTGTCTGGCGGTCGAGCGCGTGATCGGTCTGGCGACCGTCCCCATCTCTGAGATTCAAACGGTGGACTCGGTACTCAGAGACAGGCTCACACCTTATGTGCGCGGAGTTCATGCCGGCGCCGGCGACCTGTTAAGCGTGCTCAATCTGGAGAGCCTGCTTCGCTCTCTCGAAATTGTTAATTGAAGGGAAACCTAAACCATGTCCATAACAATGAACGCGAAGAACGACAACACCCTTCGTGGAAGAATCACCGGACGGATCAAATCCAGCATTTCCGCCAAATTGGTCCTGGCGATGACGATGGCGGCGATCCTGCCACTGGCGCTGGCCTGGCTCCTAACCTCCTACTTCAACGGGGGGTCGGGGGATCAAGGCGGAAGACTTGCCCAGGAGTCGGCGGTGAGAGCCGCTGACGTCGTGGCGCATACGCTGGCTGAAAACGTTCGTCTGCTGCAGACGCTGGCGATCTCCAACGATATACGCAATCATCTCAGCGCCTCCAACAGCATGTATAGCGGATCGCGGCAGAGCATCAATTCGACGATCAGCGAACTGAACCAACAGTGGACCGGCGCCGCATCGGGCGGCGCCGGGAATGACGCGCTGATTCGGGAGATCACCAGCAATAAACCGGCCGTCAATCAAAGCGGATATCTGTTACACAAATTCAAGGAGCAGTTCCCGCGGCACCTGGAGTTGCTGTTGACCGACAAATACGGCGCGAATCTGGCCGTCACCGGCGTCACGTCGCGTTACTCGCACGCCGATGAAACCTGGTGGCAGCAGGCTTACCAGGGCGGCGCGGGAGCGGTTTATATCGGCAAACCCGGATCGGACACAAATGCCGGGTCAATCATCCTGGCGGCGCCGGTCGTCAGTGGCCCGAAGCAAGTGGTCGGCGCGCTTCGTTCGACCTTCGACGAGCGGGAGATAAAAGAGGCGCTCGGGGCCATCAAGCCTGGCAAAGCAGGCCGTATTTACATCGCTGACGCCGATGGCGCGATCATCTTCGATTCATCCAAACAGGCCGCCGCCGCCGGACAAAAACTTCCCGGCGCGCTTGCGGGGTTTGCGAAAAAAGAACGTCCGGGTTTCTCCTATCAGGATGAAATTGTCGGATACGCCAAACCGTCGCGCAGCTTCGGCGTGCCGGAGATAGATAGGCTGCAATGGGTGGCGATCGCCACCTATGAGCCGGGCGAGGCGTCCTCTTCATGGTGGAGCCCTCTCCTCCTCCCGCTGCTTTTGGCCGGCCTGGCGATTTTGTTCGCCCTGATCCTGGGGATCGCGCTGGCCAGAGGTTTCATAACGCAGATCAACCACGTCGGAAAGCTTCTCAGACAGATCCGCGCCGGCCGGATACAGTCGCCCGCGGAGGTGGTGAGCGCGGATGAACTGGGACGGATGACGGACGATCTGAACTCAGTCATCGGCGAAACCTTCGGGCAACCTCAAACGATGGGAGAACGCGAGGAACTGCGCGACTCGTTGATGGAGCTGCTCGTCGAGGTGTCAAGAGTGGCCGACGGCGACCTGACGGTGGAGGCGGCGGTCAGACCCGACCTGACCGGCGATATGGCTCGAGCCTTCAATCGAATGATCTCGGAGCTGCGCCGGATCATCGGCCGCGTGCAGGACGTGACCCTTCAGGTTGAGTCTTCGGCGAACGAGACGCAAGCGACGACTGAACGCCTGGCCCTGGACAGCGAGAAACATGCCCGGCAGATGATCGCCGCGCGCGAAGTCATCGGAGGGATGACGGCGACGATCAGGCAGGTGGTCGAGACCGCCGACACTTCGAAAGACGTGGCGCAGAAATCGCTCTCGACAGCCAAACAAGGCGCTGAAGCGGTGCAGAACTCGATCAAAGGCATGAGCAGTTTGCGCGAACAGGTGCAGGAAACGACCAAGCGCATCAAGCGCCTCGGCGAGAACTCACAGGAGATCGGCGAAATCGTCAAACTGATCGGCGACATCGCCTACCGCACAAGCGTGCTGGCGCTGAACGCCTCGATCCAGGCCGCGCGCGCCGGCGAGGCCGGGCGCGGATTCGCGGTCGTCGCCGAAGAGGTCGAACGATTGTCCAAGCGTTCGACCGAAGCCGCCAAACGGATCGCAGATCTGGTCAAGACGATTCAAGCCGGAACAAATGAGGCCATCGCCGCCATGGAAGAGAGCACGCGCGAAGTGGTCGAAGGCTCCAATCTGGTTTATGAGGCCGGCTCCGCGCTCAGCGAGATCGAGGCGGTTTCGACGCGCCTGGCTGAGCTGATCCAATCCATCTCAGGCGCCACCGAACAACAAGCGCAGGACTCCGAGGTCGTCTTCAAAACCATGGTCGAAATCTCGGAGGCCACGCAGCAGACCACTTCCGGCATCAAGCGGTCCGCATCATCGGTCAACCAATTGGCCGCGCTC
>Ga0187894_10007027_pt1 | contig 10795 bp, 12 predicted proteins | sample GBC1701081metaG_FD_136650 | JGI IMG/M metagenome (GOLD analysis project Ga0187894, IMG submission 136650) | White microbial mat communities from a lava cave in the Kipuka Kanohina Cave System on the Island of Hawaii, USA - GBC170108-1 metaG ... | reverse complement strand
TGCGGGCCCGTCATCTGGACGAACTGGCCGGGCGCGAGGTTGACGCCGGCTTCCTTGAAATCCACGCCGAGAACTACCTGAGCGGCGGGCCGGCCCTGCGCAAGGTCGAAAGGCTGTGCCGCGACCATGCGATCAGCGTGCACGGCGTCGGGTTGTCGCTGGGCAGCGCCGAAGGGCTCGATCCAACGCATCTCGGCCGCATTGCCGCCCTGGTCCAGCGGCTGCAGCCGCAGTTCGTCTCCGAGCACCTGGCCTGGAGCGTCGTCGGCGGGACGTACCTCAACGACCTGCTGCCGCTGCCGTACACGGACGAAAGCCTGGCGGTCGTCGTCCGCAATGTCGATCGATTGCAGGCGGCGTTGAAGCGGACGGTCCTGATCGAGAACCCGTCGAGCTACGTCGCGTTCGTCCACTCGACGATCCCCGAGCCGGCGTTCCTGGCGGAGATCGCGGCCCGTACGGGTTGCGGCCTGCTGTGCGATGTCAACAACGTCTTCGTTTCCGGCAGCAATTTCGGCTTCGACCCGGCGGCCTGGCTGGCGGCCCTGCCGGCGGCGGCGGTCGGCGAAATCCACCTCGCCGGGCACGCGCGCAACGATGCCGACGGCGAGACGATCCTGATCGACGATCACGGCTCGCGCGTCGCCGACGCCGTGTGGTCGCTCTACCGTGATGCAACCGCGCGCTTCGGGCCGCGGCCGACGCTGGTCGAATGGGACACCGACGTTCCCGAGCTCGACGTGCTGCTCGACGAGGCGGCGCGTGCCGACCGCGAGGCCATGGCGGCCGGCGCACCGCCGCTCTCGACGGGGCGGGTGGCGTGAGCGCGCTGCCCCTGGCGGAGCTGCAGCACGCCTTCCGGGACCATGTCCTGGGCCGCGAGGTCGCGGCGCTGATCGCATCGTCGGTTGGTGACCGCATCCCGGCCGCGGCCCGGCTGCGTGTCTATCGTCACCACGTCCTGACGAGCCTGGCCGCGGCGTTGGCCGCGACCTTCCCGACGGTGCGCGCCGTGGTCGGGGACGATTTCTTCGCCGGCATGGCGCGTGCCTTCGTCGTGGAGTCGCCGCCGTCCGGGCCGGTGCTGAGCGAGTACGGGGATGGGTTCCCGGCGTTTGTCGGGCATTGGCCGGCGGCCGCCGGGCTGCCATATCTCGCCGACGTGGCCCGGCTGGATTGGGCGCTGACCGGGGCCTACAACGCGCCGGACGTTCCCGGGCTTGGCGCGGACCAGCTCGCCGCCGTGCCGGCGGACCGGCTGGCCGATCTGCGGCCGGGGCTGCGCGCCGGCGTCTCGTTGCTCGTCTCGCCATATCCGATCGACCGTATCTGGGCGCTGAACCGTGACCCGGGCGCCGACACTGTCGACCTCGATGCCGGTGGTGTCCGGCTCCTGGTCTTTCCCCGCGCGGATGATGCCGCTTTCGCTCCGCTGGAAGACGGGATAGCGGCGCTGGCTGCCGGACTGCGCGACGGGCAGCGCCTGGGGGTTGCGATCGAGCAGGCGCTGGCCGTGCAACCGGGTCTCGATGCCGGCGCGGCGCTGGGGCGCCTGCTGACGCTGCAAGCGCTGGCCGCGCTCGAGCCGCGGACGTGACGCCGCCGCGCCGGCCGCGGCGCGCCTGATCGCCACAGCGAACCTCGCCGCAGACCGGCATCTTGCGCCGCGACACGGGTCCCCGCCAACCCCCGCGCAAGGATCGGCCGCTTTACGACGCCATCGCGCAACACATTGTTACGACTTGATGAATCGCCGCTGCAAATTTTTGTTGCGGTGCACTACAACTGGAGCCGGGGTGAGATGGAAACGCTTGTTTCCGCACCGCCCGTCCCTTATTACTCCGCGCGCCCTTGGGCCCGCGACACAATAGAGAGTGGTACGGCGTAGAAGCGAGGGGTTGCGCACATGATGCTGCCGCAGAATTACCGGCCGACGGAAAAAGAGCTGTTCATGAACCCGATGCAGCAGGAGTACTTCCGACAAAAGCTGCTTCAATGGAAACATGAACTTCTCGACGAGTCCAACCAGACGCTTCAGAACATGACCGAGGAGACCCTGGCACAGCCCGATCTGGCGGATCGTGCGACGGCGGAGACGGACAGGGCGCTGGAGCTGCGCACGCGGGACAGATATCGCAAGCTCATCTCCAAGATCGACTCGGCGCTGCGCCGCCTGGAAGAAGACACCTACGGCTATTGCGAGGAAACCGGCGAACCGATCTCGCTCAAGCGCCTGGAGGCGCGTCCGATCGCGACGCTGACTGTCGAAGCCCAGGAGCGCCACGAGCGCATGGAGCGCACCAAGCGCGACGATTGAACGCCCGTTCGGCCTGACCAACGCAAACTGAAAAACGCTACGGGACGCCTCCGCTGCATTGCGGGGCGTTTGATTTGCTGACAGTGTGAACCGCCTTGACGTATGCATCCGCGCCGGCGGCCCAACGCATGGTCGCCGACGGACAGCAGCGTCATCGAGAACAAGGAGCAGGCGATGAGAACGATAAACTTCCTGCTCGCCATCGCAGCACTGTTGGGGACTGTGCCGGCGACTCAGGCCGACATGGGCGGAACGCCCGTACAACTCGCACAACAGACACCACCGGCCACGCCACCCGCGGCAACGCCACCGCCCGCGGCGACACCACCCGCGGCGACACCACCCGCGGCGACACCACCCGCGGCGACACCACCCGCGGCAACGCCACCCGCAGCAGCAACGCCACCCGCCCAAGCAACGCCACCGGCGGAAAAACTCACGGGCATGGCGGCGTGGAGCAAGCTGGTCGGCAACACCGTCGTGGGCAAGCTCGAAGGCAAGGATTTCGCCGACTACTACGTGGCCGACGGCACCGTGAAGTCGATGGTGGACAGCCAGATCGTCACCGGCAAATGGTCGCTGGAAGGCGACAAGATCTGCTTCGTCTACCCGACCGAACCGAAGGAGTGCTACGCCATGGAGGTGGTCGGCGAGACCGCCACCTTCACCGATCCGTCGGGCACCGGCATCCGGGCCCAGATCCTGAAGGGCAACGCGAAGAACCTGTGACCTGAACCCTCTCCCGCTGCGCGGGAGAGGGAGGGGCCCATCGCGCCAGCGATGGGAGGGTGAGGGCTTCACGCTCGATGCCTGTGCGTGGAGCCTCACCGAAGCGCTGTGCGTGAAGCCCTCACCCGGCGCGAAGACGCGCCGACCTCTCCCGCATGCGGAAGAGGTCATATCACTCGAACTTGATGTCCAGCTCCTTGAGCTTGGTGCCCCAGAAGGCGTGCTCCTTGCGCACGGCGTCGGCGAACTGCGCGCGCGACTGAACCGGCGGCAGCTCCAGGCCGTCCTTGGCCAGCGCCTCTTCCATCTTCTTGTCGCCCAGCGCCGCCTTGGCCTCGGTCTCGAGGCGGTCGATGATCTCGACCGGGGTCTTGGCGGGCACGAACAGGCCGTGCCAGCCCTTCACCACCAGCCCCTTGAAGCCGGCTTCCTCCAGGGTCGGCACGTCGGGCAGCGATTTCACGCGCCGGTCGCCGGTGACGGCCAGCGCCCGCAGCTTGCCGGCCTTGATCTGCGCCACGGCCGGCGGCAGCGAGCTGAAGTTCATGGTGATCACGTTGCTGATCACGTCCATCAGCGCCGGCCCGGTTCCCTTGTAGGGCACGTGCGTGATGTCGATGCCGGCGGCATGCGCGAACAGCACGCCGCAGAGGTGGTTGTTGCCGCCAACGCCCGACGACGAGAAGGTCAGCTTGCCCGGCTCCTTCTTGGCCAGCGCCACCAGGTCCGTCACGCTCTTAGCCGGCACGTCGGGATGGACGGCCAGCACGTACTGGTAGTCCGTGGTCTGCACCACCGGGGCGAGGTCGTTGAGGGTGCTGATGGTGAAGTTCTTCAGGATATGAGGGTTGAGCACGATGTTGGTGCTGACGGCGTAGAGGACCGAGTTGCCGTCCGGCCTGGCGCGGGCGACCACCTGGGTGCCGATGGCGCCCGCGGCGCCGCCCTTGTTGTCGACCACCAGCGGCTGGCCGAGCCGGGGCAAGAGCAGGTGCGCCAACTCGCGGGCCACGATGTCCGCGCCGCCGCCGGCGGCGTAGGGCACCACCAGGGTGATGGGCTGCGTCGGCCACTTCGCCTGCGCACCAGCGGTGCCGGGCAGGGCAGCGGCGAGGGCGGCCGAACCGGCGACGAAACTGCGGCGCGTGGTGATCATGGACTCCTCCCTGCGATTGGCCTGCGGCCTGCACTAGAGACCAGCGGCATGGCTCTGACCTGCTATGCCACTGTTGCGACCCTCGAACAACACGCCCGTACCTCAGCCACTGGCAGGGCACGGCAGAAATGGCTAGAGTGTCGATATGACGTTCAACCGCATCACGATCGATCCTGCGGTTTGCACGGGAAAGCCGTGCATCCGGGGCCTGCGATTCCCCGTGGCTCGACTGCTGGGCCTTCTGGCCGCGGGGGAAACCCGCGAAGCTATCCTGAAAGCTTACCCGTACCTGGAGCCGGGCGATATCGATGAAACACTGCGGTATGCCGCATTCCTGGCCGAGGACGAGACGGTAGCGCTTGCGCCAGCCGAACCTGCGGTGTGAAATTCCTCGTTGACATGCCGCTGTCGCCGACTCTCGCGGCATGGCTCCGGGAGCATGGACACGACTCCGTTCATGCGTCCGAACTGGGCCTTCATCGCGCATCCGACTCGGACCTGATAGTCCGCGCAGCCAAGCGTCATTCTATTCCGCGACGGCGAATGGAGCGAAGCCGAGGTCATTGAACGAATGGCCGAGGTGCTGGCAGCTCTCACGGAGAACGATATCGAACAAAGCATTATTGTCGTCGAAAGAGATCGAGTACGGAGGCGACGGCTACCTCTTGGAGCCTGACCGAAAACTTGGAGGCGCTTCAGAGCCTGTCGAGCCATGAAGCGCCGCACTACTGCCCGTGCGAGGCCTTCATGGTTCGACCCTTCGACAAGCTCAGGGCTCACCATGAAGGCTACTGGAGCACTGCAGGTCGTTCTTCTCGCTGAACTCGTTCTCAGTCACGCTAAGGTTGTGCTTCGTCGATATGGAGCGCCAGCCATATGGTCGTCCGGTCGGTTGCGGTCCAGGCGACGCGGTGGCGGCGGTGCGGTGCGATCCACAGGTAGTCGCCGCGTTGTAGCTGGCGCGGCGCCTTCTCGCCCTCGAATTGTAACCCGGCCGCTCCGTCGAGCAGCAGCACCCATTCGCCTTGCGGCTGGTCGTACCAGAAGTCGGGCGGACTGGCCTGGCCGCACGACACGATGCGCTCTATGCGTACACCAGGCAGCGACAGCAGATCCTCGACATGCTCGGCGGCCGGATCGGGATTAAGGTCGGCGAAGATATTGCCGGCGCCGCTGTCGCGCCTCATCGCGCCGCCATCGCCGCGCGGCCGGCGCTGTCGCCGGCGGTCTTGCCCAGCACGGCGCCGGACACCAGGCCGGTGCCGCCGGGGTAGTTGTGGTAGAACAGGCCGCCGACCAGCTCGCCGGCGGCGTAGAGGCCGGGAATCATCGAGCCGTCGATGTGCTCCACCTGGCAGTTCATGTCGACCTTCAGGCCGCCGAAGGTGAAGGTGATGCCGCAGGTGACGGCGTAGGCCTCGAACGGCGGCGTGTCGATGACGTTGGCCCAATTGCTCTTGGGCACCGCCAGCCCGCGCGTGCCGCGGCCATCTTTGACCGCGGGATTGAACGGCACGTCGGTCATCACCGCGGCATTGTAGGCCTTGATGGTGTCCAGGCAGCGCGGCGCGTCGACGCCTTCGAGCTTCTTCACCAGCTCCTCGATGGTGTCGGCGCGCACCTTGGTGACGCGGCGGATTCGGTATTCGTCGCGCAGCCGGCCCAGCACCCTGGCGTCGAAGATCTGCCAGGCGAACTGCTCGGGCTGCGACAGGATCACGCCGCCGTATTTGGCATAGGTGTAGTTGCGGAAATCAGCGCCTTCGTCGACGAAGCGCTCACCCCGGGCGTTGACCATGATGCCCAGCGGATAGGAGTGCTTCTGGAAATTGTCACCCACCTCAAGGTCGCCGAAGGGCGGGGCGTTGAGGTCCCAGCCCACGGCGTGGCAGCCCGACCAGTGGCCGTGCGGCTGGGCGCCGATGTCAAGCGCCATGCGGATGCCGGCGCCGGTATTGAAACGCGTGCCGCGCACCTTGGCGAGGTCCCAGGTCGGGCCGAGATAGCGGGTGCGCATCTCGGTGTTGGACTCGAAGCCGCCGCAGGCCAGAACCGTCTCGCGCGCGCGGACCTCGAAACGCTTGCCCTTGTGCCGCGCGACGACGCCCAACACTGCGCCGTCCTGCTCGATCAGGGATGCCGCGGCGGTCTCGTAGTGCAGGTCGATGCCCTGCTGCTTGCAGGCCTTGTGCTCCAGCTCGACCAGGCCGGGCCCGCCGCCCCAGGCCTCGACGGCGAGGCCGCCCCAGAACTTGAACTTGCCGTCGACCTTGAAGGCCTGCCGGCCGTAGCTGGGCTGGAAGCGCACGCCCTTGCTGCGCAGCCAGCGCAGGGCAGGGAAGCTCTGCCCGACCAGCATCTCGGCCAGCTCGGGGTCGCTGCGGTACTGCGTGATGCGCATCAGGTCGTCGAGATACTGGTCGGCGGTGTAGATGCCGAAATCGACGTTGCGGCGCTCGTCGTCCGTCAGGTCATAGAGCTGCGCCAGGTCGTCGACGCCGTTGAACACCACGCGCATGGCACCGGCGGTGTAGCGGCTGTTGCCGCCGGAATCGTCCTCCGGCGCCGCCTCCAGCATGACCACGCCGGCGCCGTGCTCGCGCGCCGCCAGCGCCGCGCAGGCCGCCGCGTTGCCGGCGCCCACCACCAATACGTCGCACTCGATGTCGTTCACGCTCTTCCCCGATCCGGTCCGGAATTGTAGGATTGGCGCGCAGTTTGCACGCTTTCGCGGCAGAGATACAAGGGTACCCACAGACCCCGAGAGTAGACCATGGGTGATCGTTACGAACGACGTGCCTTTGCGCCGCAGGTCGAGATGCTGCTGCGGCGGCCCGGCATCGGCCACAACGGCGGGCCGACCTTCGACATGTCGGGGGAGGCCTGGACCTGGCGCCGCGCCGTCGCCAAGGCCTGGAAGACGCCAAAGCCGGAAGTGGCGCTGCGGCGGCTGGCCAGGGCGGAGAAGCTGGGCATCACCTATCGCGAGTTCACGGCGGTGATCCTGGATACCGGCACGCACCTGTCGACCGCGCTCCTGCCGCTGGGCCTGGTGGCGCGGTTGAAGCCGGCCGACGACGGACGGCTTCTTGCCGAGGCGCGGCCGGAGATGGCCGCGAAGCTGGCGCGCTTCGGGGGGCGGCTGTTGCTGCTGGCGGACTCGCTGCTGCACGGCCCGCTGGATGCGGACGCGCGCGAGGCGATCCGCCTCGAGCTGAACCGGTCGTTGGACGACAAGATCGAGGCGATCGGCATCGCGACCCAGGGCAGCAACCGGCGCGATCCGCGCGCCGACGCTATCCTGGCGATGCTACGCCAGCACAATGTGCCCAAGCAGGAGGTGTTCTTCGTCGGTACCGGCTTCGCCGACGCAGGCCTGGCCGAAGCCGCGACCCTGCCGCTGTTCAAGTGGGCCCACGAGTGGTTCGGCGACTCTTGACCTCTCCCGCCTGCGGGAGAGGTCGCTACCCTTGGCTTGTCCAAACTGCTCCTCACCCTGAGGAGGCCGCGTAGCGGCCATCTCGAAGGGTGGGCAACATTCACAGTGGTGCGCTCGGATGGGTTTGAGGCCGACCCTGCGGTTCCCCACCCTTCGAGACGCGCGCCTGCGGCGCGCTCCTCAGGGTGAGGAGCCACATGAACGCTCCAAGAGGCGCGCGTGACGAGGAGCAGCCGGCGGGCTGTGTTGATGGGCCTTGGCGCCACGGGCGTTGCCGGATGTGTCTCGCCCGGCGCGTCCCGTTTCGTCGTGCCGCCGCTGGCACCGTTGCGCATGCAGGCGGACCGCATCACCCGCATCACGGTCTGCGCCCGCCCGTTTCGCGCCGCCGGGCCGCGGCTCGACGTCGAGACGGTCGCCAACAAGCGCGTCGTCCACAACTACGGCCACGGCGGCAGCGGCTGGTCGCTGTCCTGGGGCTCGAGCACCATCGCCGCCCGCAAGGCGCTGGAAGGCGGGACGCGCGACGTCGCGGTGATCGGCTGCGGCGCCCTGGGGCTGACATCGGCCCTCTTGCTGCGGCGCGCCGGCGCCAGGGTGACGATCTACACCCGGGAGCGCACGCCTGAGACCCGCTCGGCCCGCGCCACCGGCGCCTGGTCGCCGGACTCGCGCATCGCCGATGCCGACAAGGCGGCGCCAGGCTTCCCGGCGCTGTGGGAGGAGATGGCGCGCACGTCCTACGCCACCTATCAGACCTACGTGGGTCTGCCCGGCGATCCGGTGTCGTGGAGCGATCGGTTCTTCCTGCTGGACGACGCACCGGCGGGACAGTCGCTGCCGCCGGCTGCGGTGCCGGCGGTCCGTTTCGCGAGCTATGGCGAGCGCCTGCACGGCCTCGCGCCGCCGTACCGCGGACTCTCGGCCAGCGAGCACCCTTTCCCGGTCGCCCGCGTGCGGCACGGAACCTCCATGCAGTTCAATGTCGCGGCGCTGGCGCACCAGCTGACCAGCGACTTCCTGCTGGAGGGCGGCCGGATCGTGACCATGACCTTCAACACGCCGGCCGACCTGCGGCGGCTGCGGGAACCGGTGGTCGTCAACTGCACCGGCTATGGTGCCCGGTCGCTGTGGCAGGACGAGTCGATCACGCCGGTGCGGGGCCAGATCACCTGGCTCGCGCCCCAGCCGGAGGTCCGCTACGGCCTGTACTATCGCGGCGTGTCGGTGCTGCCCCGACCTGACGGCATCGTCGTTCAACAGGTGGGGGATGGCGACATGCACGGTTACGGTGTCGCTGACGAGACGCCCGACCGCAGTGAGGCAGAGGCGGCGGTCGCGACGATCGCCGAGCTTTACGGACGGGCGCGGGCGAGCGGCTGAGTACATCATTCGTCCTGAGCGAAGCGAAGGACCCGGAGCGCGGGCGTCCCGCCCGCATTCGCCCGGAGGGCGAAGTCACGATGGTCGGCGCTTCGCGCCGATGCGGGCCAGAGGCCCGCGCTCCGGGTCCTTCGCTTCGCTCAGGACGATGAGAAGTCGTGCGGCATTGCCGGCGCCGGAGCGCGGGGGGCGTTCATGACCTATGTATTTGCGATCCTCGCCGGCGTCGTGGGCGCTGTCGTGGGCTGGTTCGTTGCCGGTTATTTCTCCGGCCTCATTGCCGGCGCCGCCGGGATGTCGGACTTCGAGGGCGGGCGCGGCATGTTCAGCTTCCTGGTCGTCGGGCCGATCGGCGGCCTGATCGGGCTGGTGGCGGGTGTGTGGCTGGTGCTGCGCTTTCACGGCGGCGTCGTCGACGTCGGCGCTGTTGCGGCGCACGGTGGTCTCGTTGTCCTGGGGATCGTCGCGCTGGTCGCGGCCGGCATCGGCATACGCTACCTGACCCTCGACACCTTCAGCGGCGAGCAGGGGCAGCCGACCATGCTGTTCGAGATCAGGGTGCCGGCGACGTTCGAACTACCGGCCAAGGAGCGTATCGACATCGAGCTCCATACCGATCGCAACCAGACCAACGCCTTCCTGCATACGGAATGGCTGCGTCGCGACGGCAGCCATCAGGTGATCAGCGGCGGCGTGCCGCTCTATTTCAAGAGGTCGCGGCGGCTGCTGGTGTTGAAGGTGGCCGACCAGCCGGTGCGGCTGTTCGATGTGCGCCTGTCGGCCAGTCCGCGTTCGTCCCGCGAGTTCGGCACGTGGCATCGCACCGATCACATCGACGCGCCGGGTTCAAGCCAACCTTCGAGAGCACCGAAGGACGATCCGTTCGAGATACGCTACCGTGTCTATCGCGCCGGCGAGGAATGAAGCCACTATTCGATCCCGCCCCCTACCAGACAACGCGAGGTTCGCCTCATGCTCGACCATATGACGATGCGCGTCGCCGACTATGGGAAGTCGAAGGCGTTCTACCTGGCGGCGCTCGCACCGCTGGCCTACAGCCTGATGGTGGAGATGGAGCACGACGGCGCCAGGATCGCCGGATTCGGCTGGACCCGGCCCGACGGCCGCAAGAAGGTCGACTGGTGGATCGTGCAGACTCCGGCTGCCGCCGGCCTCGCTGTTTCAGGCCCAACGCATCTCGCCCTGCTCGCCCAGGACCGGAGCGTGGTCGACGCATTCCACCGCGCGGGGCTGGCGGCGGGCGGCAAGGATAACGGGCCACCGGGCCTGCGGCCGCACTACCACGCCGATTACTATGGCGCGTTCGTCTTCGATCCCGATGGCAACAACATCGAAGCCGTGTGCCATCTGCCACCGGCGTGACTTTCGACGCCATCGCGATTCTGACAAAATCGCACGGCTTGCCGCAACAAGGGAAGGTGTGGTCATGGGACCGGAAGAACTGGCCGAGCTGGAGAAGGCACAGGCCGAGGCGGCGCAGCGCCAGGCCAAGCCCGAGGAAGGCTCGACGGGCGTGGCCGATGCCGTCGAGGCGGTGGTGGATGTGGCCGCATCCGGTATCGACATCGGCAAGATCGCCGGTGATGCGCTCGAGGTCGCCGGCAGCGCGGCCGAGGCCGTTGGCGACGCGGCAGGCAGCGTCGTGGGGGCGATCGGTTCGCTGCTTGACGGCCTGTGAGCCGCTACACGCTCGCCACCGGCATCAGCTTCGGTGACCGCGCCGCCGGCAGGTGGTCGTAGAGATCGGCGA
>Ga0187894_10007026_pt1 | contig 10795 bp, 6 predicted proteins | sample GBC1701081metaG_FD_136650 | JGI IMG/M metagenome (GOLD analysis project Ga0187894, IMG submission 136650) | White microbial mat communities from a lava cave in the Kipuka Kanohina Cave System on the Island of Hawaii, USA - GBC170108-1 metaG ... | reverse complement strand
TACAATGAAATCTGTTTTCCTTTCTGTGTTGCGCTGTGGGACCGTACTCTTGACACTCTTGGCTAGTCTGGTGCCACCAGCACGAGCGCTAGTCATCAATCCGGTCACTCCCACGACCCTGTATGTCGCGATCAGTGATCAAGGACTCTCCAAAAGCACTAATGGTGGCGCGACCTGGGCTACGATCGACGACGGTTTACGTAACTTTGCTATCTTAAGCCTTGTGATCGACCCGCTGTCGTCGGGTACTTTCTATTCCATTGGGGGCCGCGATGGCCTCCTAAAGAGCACCGATGGAGGCAGACATTGGGCGCTTCTCCTTCCTGGTACCGTTGAGGTCCCCGTGCTTTCCTTAGCGATCGACCCGCGGACACCGACGACCTTGTATGTTGGGACGAATGGCGGCGGCATTCTCAAGAGCACGGATGGCGGACGCAATTGGACCAGAATCTTGGGCGAGGCACCTCCCCCTCCCCAACCGGAGGAGACAACAGAACCGGAGGGCATCGCGGGCTATAGTTTGACTCCAGTCACACCCCGCATTCCTCAACCCACGATCTTCACCCTCGTCATTGATCCGCAGACCCCGACGACTCTCTACGCCGGGACGGACGCGGGGGTGAAGAAGAGCACGGATGGGGGTCGGCACTGGGTGGCCATGATCACAGGACTGCACAGCATGCCGGGGACGGCGTCCTTTTACGCGCCAGTTCAGCACTTGGTGCTTGATCCTCTTACCCCTACGACACTGTATGCCAGCGTTGATTTCAGTAATGGAGGCTTGATTAAGAGCACGGATGGGGGCGCGAGCTGGGCTGCTCTCAAATTGGGGTGGCCTATCGGATACGGCGTCGATGCCTTGGCAATCGACCCCAAGACGCCAAGTACGTTGTATGTGGCCGTCAACATGGCGGGACTCTTTAAGAGCACGGATGGCGGCCAAAGTTGGACGGCAATCAATCAGGGGCTTCCGCTCTATGTGGAACCGAGCGACGCTACGAACCTCTACCCGATAGACCTTGCTGTTGATCCACAAACGCCCACCACGTTGTATGTTGAAATGTTCACCAACGGTGGTAACGGTGTCTTCAAGAGCACAAATGGCGGCCGCTCGTGGGCCTTTAGCAATCTAGGTGACTCTGGACTCGCCCGCTCAGGGGAATAATGGTCGCCTTTTATAGCGGGTGGGATGTGTAGGAGAGCACAAAAAAGAACGCTGCCGCTTTCCTACACCACCCAGCCTTCCTGCCGATAGGCCTGCTCCCAGAACAGATACTCGTAACGGCTGCTCTGCACGAAGTGCTCTTTCAACCGTTTCTGCTCTTCAAGTGAGATGTCCGAGGCCAACCGGTCAATGAGATCGAGCTGCTGTTGGACATGCGCGCCAAATCCCTCATCACTGTAGGCCCGAATCCACTCCGCATAGAGCGGCTCGGCCGGGGGTGAAGTGCTCAAGTGTTTGCCCACCTCCCAGTAGATCCAGTAACATGGCAACATCACCGCTACCGTCTCGGCGAGCGTCCCACCATGAGCAACGGCAAGCAGATGGCGCGTGTAGGCTTGCGTGACCGGTGCCCGCGCGGTGGCCGCCAACTCTTGCGGAGTCAGCCCGAGTTTTCCACTCCAATTGCCGTGCAGGTTCCGTTCAACGCGCACGACGGTGGCGGCATGATCGGCAAACATGTCTAACGTATCCAAGGATTCCGCTTTGGCTCCCGCCAAACACAACGCGCGAGCGAAATCCTGTAAGTAGAGATAATCCTGACGAACGAAAAAGAGAAAGCGCGCGCGACTGAGCGTGCCCGCCCCGAGTTCCTTGACAAAGGGATGGGAGAAAATCGCCTCCCACACCGAGCGTGCCTCCTCACGGAGAGATTGATGAAAGGGGGTAGTCATCGACACTCCTCTAAATCAAATTGTCGCTTAGCTTAAGCTCGCGGAGTGTGGTATGCAATGCGAAGGAAGCTCGTACCAAATCTCGATTGAGCCGCTCTCTATGCCATTATCCATGGGTCAAAAAATCGGCGTCGGCTTCGGCATAACGTTAGTCACGCTCTGCCTTGCCAGCGTGGTTTCGTACCGGGTGATAACTTCCTTCATTCAAGAAGCCAGGAAAGAAGAACAAAGCTGGCGGATACTGCAAGAGCTCGGCGAGGCGCGCACTCAACTCCTGACCGCCGAGGTCGGGCAGCGCAATTACCTCCTCAGTGGAGACGAGGCCGAGTTGCAACCGTATCACCGTGCGGTTGGCACCCTCAAGCAAGCCATAACGGAACTCTACCCGTTGGTCGGCGAGGACCCCGATCAACGGCGGCGACTCGACGCGCTCGCGCTCCTGATTGCCAAGGCTGTCACTGAATTCGAACGGGCAATCGACGCGCGCGGGAAGAGTGGAGACGCCACTGCATTGCCGAAGGTTGCAGAGGGTCAGAGCAAACAATTCGTGAATGCTAGTCATCAATTACTCGACGTCATAGAGGGCGAGGAAAAAAATGTACTCCACACCCGCCAAGAGCTGTTCGATACCAACGCGCGGAGGATGACGCTTGCCGTGCTCACCAGAAACTTCTTGGCCCTGCTGTTTGTAGCCGTCGCCAGCCTGATCCTTTACCGCGATATCCTCATGCGTAATCGGGCGGAGGCGGAATTGGCGCGGCTCAAACACCAATACGAGTTGACGTTGCAGTCGGTGGCCGACGGCATCCAGGTGCTGGACCTGCAGGGCAACACGGCCTTTGTCAATCCCGCGGCGGCGCGCATGCTCGGGTATGCAGCCGAGGAATTGCTGGGCCAGTCCATGCATGACATTCTGCATCAGACGAAACCAAACGGCGTCCCTCATCCGCGCGAAGAGTGCCCGCTCCATGCCCCCCGCAAGGAGGGGAACCTCCGTCAGGACATGCGCGAGCTGTTTCGACGCAAGGATGGCACGGGGTTTCCCGTCGAGTATCTCAGCGCCCCGATCCGTGAACACGGGACGGTCGTCGGAACGGTTGTCACCTTTAGAGACATCAGTGAACGGCAGGCCGTGGAGCGCATGAAGGATGAGTTCGTTTCGGTGGTCAGTCACGAGCTGCGCACGCCCTTGACCTCGATCCGCGGCGCGCTCGGGTTGCTGACCAGCGGACTCATTGGCACTCTGCCGGAAAAAGGGCAGCGGATGTTGGAGATCGCGGTCAACAACACCGACCGACTGGTGCGACTGATCAACGACATCCTGGATCTCGAACGCATACAATCCGGCAAGGTCGCCTTGCAGCGGCAACTCTGTGATGCGGACGCGCTGCTCACGCAAGCCACTGGCGAGATGCAGGGAATGGCCGAAAAAGCGGGAGTCACGTTCGTCGTGACTCCACATTCCTCTCTCCGCTTGTGGGTAGACCCTGACCGCATCGTGCAAACTCTGACAAATCTATTGAGCAATGCCATCAAGTTTTCTCCGGAGGGGGGAACCGTATGGGTCAGCATGGCGCGAGAGAATGAGGAAGCCGTGGTAACAGTGCGGGATCAAGGCCGGGGGATTCCAGCGGATAAAAGAGAGAGTGTTTTCGAGCGTTTTCAACAGGTGGATGCTTCGGATGCGCGCACCAAGGGCGGCACGGGGTTAGGATTGACGATCTGCCGCAGCATTATCCAGCAGCACGGCGGGCGGATTTGGGTGGAGAGCCGGCTGGGGGAAGGCAGTGCGTTTTCTTTCACCGTGCCCTTGTGGCAAGAGGCCGAGTCGGGCTCGATACCCCCTGAGGGCAGCCCATTGGTGTTAGCTTGCGATGACGACCCCTCGGTGTTGGCCGTCATCCAGGCGGCGTTGGAACGGAAAGGCTATCAGGTAGTGACAACGACGACAGGACACGAGGCGGTCGCGCAGGCGGAGGCGCGGCAGCCGGCGGTTATTCTGCTCGACATCCTCATGCCACACATGAACGGCTGGGATACCATGGCCGCGTTGCAACGGAAACCGGAAACGCGCCGGATTCCCATCATCATTTTCAGCATTTTGTCTCCATATGGGACGCCACTGCTCAACACGGACTTTGTTCAGTGGGTGCAGAAATCCTCGGACGAAACAGTATTATTGCAGGCATTGAAACGGGCTTTGGAGGAACGGGCGAAAGCGGCGCAGGTCTTGATCGTGGAAGACGATCCGGACCTGGCGAAAGTCCTGGTTTCCATGCTGCGGCGGCACGGTATCAAGACGGCGCAAGCGCGGACGGGGCAGGAAGCGATTCAGCAGTGTGAGCGTTTGCGCCCGGATTTGCTGGTGTTGGATTTGCTGTTACCGGAGGGGGATGGCTTCATGGTCGCCGACTGGCTGCGTCAACAGGATCAACTGCGATATACGCCTCTCGTTATCTACTCGGCCAAGGATGTGGATGAGACCGAACGTCAACGACTGCAGTTGGGCCAGACGGAGTTTTTGACCAAGGCACGTATTACGCCGGAAGAATTCGAGCAACGCATGCTGGTGCTGCTGATGCGTCTCGTGCCTCGCCCGGACAAAAGTTCTTCAGGGCGCGCCCAAAACCACGTCAAGCCCTGAGCGGTGCTATTGGTTGTTTTCCCGAGGAATTGCGCGTAGAGCGACTGGAGACATGGCGAAATTGTCCGCGGCTCCTAACGGCTTGATCGAACGGGGAGTTCCTATGCAATCGCTCATCAGTAAGAAACTCGGCGCCGGCTTCACCGCCGCACTGGTTATTCTGCTTGCGATCGGTTGGGTTTCGTACCGAGCGGTCACCAGCTCCGTTCAGGCCACCCTGTGGGTAACCCACACGCACGATGTGCTGCAACGCCTTGAAGAGATATTTTCTCTGCTCAAAGACGCCGAGGCCGGGCAGTGGAGCTACCTCATCACCGGAAACGAGCGTTACCTGGACCGCTATCGCGCGGCGAACACGGAGATCGAGCACAAAATCCCCCAATTTCAACAATTTATCGCGGATGATGCCAACCTGCAGAACAGACTGGACGCCTTAACCCCCCTGATTGGCGAAAAGCTGAGAGCCTTGGCGGAAATGATCGAGGTACGGCAACGCGAGGGCTTCGCGGCCGCGTGGCAGGCGGTGCGCATCGAGAAGGGAGAGCAGCTCATGGCCACCATTCGTCAAGCCGTCCATGCGATGGAGGACGAAGAAAGAAAGCTGCTGGCGCAGCGGCAAGTGGCGGCCCAGAGAAGCGTCACCCTCTCAATAGGGATCATTCTTATCGGCAGCATTACGGGGATTGTTTTCGTCGCCGCGGCAGGCTTACTGATCGCCCGTGACGTCACCGAACGCAAACAGGCCGAGGAGGCACTGCGCGAGAGTGAAACACGATTCCGCGCGATCTTCGAGAACGCCGCGATCGGCATCGGACTGTCCAATATGGAGGGGCGCCTGATCAGGAGCAATCCCGCCATGCGCGAAATGCTCGGCTATAGCGAGGAAGAACTGCGCCGGATGGTCTTTACCGAATTCACTTATCCGGACGATAGAGTGCTGGATTGGAACCTCTTCAAAGAGGTAGTCGAAAACAAACGCGAGCACTATCAACGCGAGAAGCGGTACCTCCGAAAAGACGGCGGTTTAATTTGGGTCCGCTTGACCGTCTCCTTGATCCGAGGAAACGCTGGCGCCCCCCAGTTTGCTGTCGGCATGGTGGAAAACATCACCGAACGGAAACAGGTGGAGGCGGCGCTCCGCCACAGCGAAGAGTATTTCCGTGCGCTGACCGAGAATGCCTCGGATATTATTACGATCTTGAGTGCCGAAGGGACCATCATGTACGAGAGCCCTGCCTTTGAGAGAGTGTTCGGCTATGCGCAGGAGGAAGTCATCGGCAGAGACGCCGCCGAGTTCGTCCACCCGGAGGATTTAGCAAAAGTACGGAATGCGTTCGCGCGGAGAATCCAAAAACCAGGAAGCACCGCGTCCGTGGAGTTTCGCTTTCTCCATAAAGACGGTTCGTGGCGAGTGTTGGACAGTATCGGCAAAAATATGCTCGACAACCCCGCGGTGAAAGGGATCATTATCAACTCCCGTGATGTAACTGAACGGAAACACGCTGAACACGCCTTGCAGGAAAGCGAGGAGCGATTTCGCTCATTGTCGGCTTCCTCACCGGTCGGCATTTTCTCCAACGACGTCAAGGGCGATTGTGTGTATACCAACCCACACTGGCAAGAGATCGCGGGGATGACCTTGGAGGAGAGTCTGGGCCACGGCTGGGCAAACGCTATTGCTCCTGAGGATAAAGAATCCGTAATTGCTGAATGGCAATCCTGTGTACGCGAAGAGCGTGAATTCTTCAGGGAATTTCGCTTCAAGCAACCCAATGGCGAGGTGCGCTGGGTACGATCACGGGCAGCGGCTCTGCATTCCGACTCCGGCGCTCGACTTGGTTACGTCGGGACCGTTGAGGACTTCACCGAACGCCGACACGCCAGCATGGAATTGGAACGACTGCGTCGTCAGCTTGAACTCATTTTAACCTCGGTCGCTGATGGCATTTACGTGCTGGATCGCCAGGGAAGAACGACCTTCGTGAACCCGGCGGCGGAGAGAATGGTCGGGTTCCGCTCCGCGGAACTGGTAGGCCATCCCATGCACGATCTCGTGCATCACTCTAAACCGGATGGCACTCCCTATCCGTCGGACGAGTGCCAAGTTTACGCGGCCCTGACGGACGGCGCGGTGCACCATGTCACCACTGAGGTGTTCTGGCGTAAGGATGGGAGCAGTTTTCCGGTCGAGTACCGGAGCGCCCCCATTCGCGAGCAGGGCGAGGAGATCGTCGGCGCGGCCGTGACCTTCAGAGACGTAAGCGAACAACGAGCAGTAGACAAAATGAAGGATGAGTTCGTCTCGGTGGTCAGCCATGAATTGCGTACGCCGCTGACCTCGATTCGTGGCGCCCTGGGGCTCTTGGCCAGTGGATTGGTCGGGGAGTTCCCCGAGCGGGGACAACGGATGTTGGAGATCGCCACCAACAATACCGAGCGTCTGGTGCGCTTGATCAACGACATTCTGGACATCGAACGCATGCGGTCCGGTAAAGTCACCATGCAGCGGCAAGCGTGTAACGCCGCCACGCTCATTAGCCAGGCCACGGATGAGATGCGGGCGATGGCCGATAAAGCCGGCGTAACGCTCTCCGTCTCTTCCCAATCTGTCCGGCTCTGGGCTGACCCTGACCGCATCATCCAAACCCTGACCAATTTGCTGAGTAATGCCATCAAATTCTCGCCGGAAGGAGGCAAGGTATGGCTGACGGTCACCCCCCAGGGGGCGGAGGCCAGGTTCACGATCAAAGACCAGGGCGAGGGGTCCCGGTAGATAAGCTGGAAAGCATCTTTGAGCGCTTTCAGCAGGTGGATGCCTCTGACTCGCGCAAAAGGGGAGGAACCGGGTTGGGACTGGCCATCTGTCGCAGTATCGTCCAGCAACACGGCGGACGGATTTGGGTCGAGAGTGTGTTGGGGGAAGGAAGCACCTTTTTCTTTACGTTGCCGATACTGCAAGAGGTGGAGCACCGTGTCGTTCCGGCAGTGGCGGACAAGCGTCCAGTGATTCTTGTTTGCGACGACGACCCCGCAATCCTCGCAATAGTAGGCGCGATGCTTGATCAACACGACTATCAAGCGCTCACCGTCACTTCCGGCTCGGAGGCGGTCAGACAAGCCATGGCCCAGCGCCCCGCCGCGATTCTCCTCGACCTGGTCATGCCCGGCATGAACGGCTGCGAAACCCTCATGACCCTGAAAGAAAAACCGGAGACGAAAGACATTCCGGTCATCATTCTCAGCGGCTTACAGCCGCGGGAGAAGGAAGGCTTCCCCGCCAGTGTGGTCGATTGGCTCCACAAGCCCTTTGACGAAGGCTCGTTATTTCTGGCTCTGAAACGCGCGCTGGACGGACACGCCAAAGGAGCCCGGGTGCTGGTGGTTGAAGACGACCTCGACCTGGCGGGTGTTCTCATAGCGATGTTTGAGCGTCACGGCATCGAAACCTTTCACGCCAAGACGGGACGAGAGGCCCTGCAGTTCAGCCAGAGCACCCTCCCGGACCTGTTGGTGCTGGACCTCGGGCTTCCCGACGGCGACGGTTTTTCCGTGGTGGATTGGCTGCGGCTACACGACCGGTTGCGTCAGGTTTCTTTGGTGGTGTACACCGCCAAGGACTTGGACGAAGCCGAACGACAGCGATTGAAGTTGGGACAGACGCAGTTTTTCACCAAGGGCCGCATTTCGCCGGAAGACTTCGAGCAGCGAGTGATCGAATGGCTCAATCGGCTGATTTCCGCGTGAATAGCCTCCCGCCACCCGGAGAGGGCGCACGGGACATCAAAACCCAACAGGTGGAGTTGCTGTACACGCAGGCCCCGGCGGCTTTTGTGGCCACGGTGCTGAATGCGGGAATCGCGACCACCGTGCTGTGGCAGAATGTTGATCGTCGCCTGCTCTGCGGCTGGCTCGCGCTCATGCTTGCGATCACTCTGTCTCGTTTTGTTCTGGTGCGGCAATATCATCGCACGGCTCGGACAGCAGACCGACTTCCGCTCTGGCGTCAGCGATTTCTTCTCGGAACCGGGCTTGCCGGCACCGCCTGGGGATCGGCGGGGATCTTGTTGTTTCCCTCTGACTCCACCGTGCATCAGGTTTTTCTCGTCTTTATTCTTGGCGGCATGGCAGGCGGCGCGATTGCCACTCTCTCCGCGGACATGTCCGCCTTCCTCGTCTTTTTTCTGCCTACGCTGCTGCCGGTCACGGCACGGATTTTCACTCAGCACGACAGCGGAATTTCCACGGCGATGGGACTTCTCCTGCTGTCTTTCGCCGGTGTCCTTTTGGTAACGGCGCGTCAAATGCACGCCTCGATTGTCGAGTCTCTGCAACTCCGGCTGGCAAATCTCGAGCTTGTGCAGCACCTGTCCGCCGCCAAGGATCAGACCGAAAGCAGTAACCGGCAACTTGCCGCATCTAACCAGGCCCTGAGCGTGGCTATGCTGGAAGTGCAAGCCTCTGAGGAACGCCATCGCTCCATCATCGCAACAGCCCAGGATGCCTTTGTCGCGATTGAGACGAACGGTGCGATCATAGAGTGGAACCACCGGGCCGAGATCACTTTCGGTTGGACCAGCGCGGAAATACTGGGACGCGGCCTGACCGAGACCATCATCCCTCCACAGCACCGAGACGCGCACACCAAGGGCTTACGCCGTTTCCTGGCCGCGGGCGAAGAGCAGGCCTTGAGCAGGCGGTTTGAATTGACGGCCTTGCACCGTGACGGGCGTGAATTCCCCGTGGAAATCGCGATTTGGTCCGTGCGCTTAGGATCAACTTACACGTTCAATGCCTTCGTGCGCGACATCAGCGAACGCAAGATCGTCGAGCGGATGAAAGATGAGTTCGTGTCAATGGTCAGCCATGAGCTGCGCACGCCGTTGACCTCGATGCGCGGTGCGCTCGGGCTGCTCGCCAGCGGCGTGCTCGGCACCTTGCCCGAGAAAGGTCGCCGCCTGCTGGAGATTGCCCTCAACAACACCGAGCGCCTGGTGCGCTTGATTAACGACATTCTGGATATTGAACGGATGGCCTCCGGCAAGGTCATGATGAAATATCAGGCGTGCGATTCCGCCTCTCTTATCACTCAGGCGGCTGAGATCATGCAGCCGATGGCCGAGCAGGCCGAAGTGACACTGTCTGTGTCAACGCAGCCGTTGCCGCTCTGGGCTGACCCTGACCGTATCATTCAAACTCTGACCAATTTACTCAGCAACGCCATTAAGTTCTCGCCCCTTGGGAGTACGGTGTGGCTGACGGTCGCACGCCGGGGGAAGGAAGCCGAGTTTCAAGTCAAGGATCAAGGACGCGGGATTCCGGCTGAGAAGCTGGAGTCCATCTTCGAGCGTTTTCAGCAAGTAGACGCTTCCGACTCCCGCAAAGAAGGCGGAACCGGATTAGGACTGGCCATCTGCCGCAGCATCGCCCAGCAGCACGGTGGCCGTATCCGGGTCGAGAGCACCCGGGGTGAAGGAAGCACTTTCTTTTTCACCTTGTCTATGATGAAGGAAACAGAACTCTCCGACGTCGCCCGCGCTTCGGTATCACACACAGAGGATAAAACTTCATGAGCACGCCTAAGCGTATTCTGGTCGTTGATGATGAAGACGATATTCGGGAAATTGCCCAGATCGGCCTGGAAATGATCGCTCATTGGCAAGTGCATGCGGCCAATTCCGGACACGACGGAATCACCAAAGCCAAAGCTGAACGGCCTGATGCCATTCTTTTGGACGTGATGATGCCGGATATGGATGGGCCCACAACTTTTCGAAATCTGCGGGCCGATCCCGAGACCTCTCATATTCCGGTGATTTTTCTGACCGCGAAAGTGCAGTCCGCCGATCGACGACAATTCACGGATTTGGGGGTGAAAGGCGTCATCGCCAAACCCTTTGATCCTCTCACACTCGCCGAGGAAGTTGCTCGGATACTGGCATGGCAGTCATAAGGAACGCCCACCGCTGAGGGACTCGTGGACAGCCAAATGCAGCACGTGCTGGCGGCAGTGGCCAAGATTTGGGAACGGTCCAAAGAAACAATCTTTGCTCGGGTGGCAGTGCTTGAGCAGGCCTCGCGGGCGCTCTCGACGGGCATCCTCGACGACGCCCTGCGGCAACGCGCTGAACAGGACGCCCATAAGCTCACCGGATCGCTAGGGACCTTTGGTTTTGCCCAAGGTTCACGGCTCGCCCGGGAGCTGGAACAGGCATTGAGAGCCGGAGGGCCGTTAGACCAAGCCGAGGCCTCTCGTCT
>Ga0187894_10007025_pt1 | contig 10798 bp, 7 predicted proteins | sample GBC1701081metaG_FD_136650 | JGI IMG/M metagenome (GOLD analysis project Ga0187894, IMG submission 136650) | White microbial mat communities from a lava cave in the Kipuka Kanohina Cave System on the Island of Hawaii, USA - GBC170108-1 metaG ... | reverse complement strand
CGCCGTTGATGGCCGGGAGATCGACCGGTTCGCCATTGGCGAAGATGATCTGACGGCGAAAGATCGGACCGGCGATACGCTCGGCGCCAAACCGCGCACGGTGCGGCGGCTGAATCAGGCCGATTTTCCAGCCAGCGATGTGATCGTCCCATTGGTCGATCGCCGCGTCCTGGACAGCATAGGCGCCGGCAAGGTCCGCCGGCATCTCGCCCGGATATTGCGCCAGCGCACACGCGTTTTTGCGCGCTTCAACGAAGCGGGCCGCCAGCAGCGCCGGGTCTTCCGATTTGGAACGCGTGTGGGTCACTCGTGAGCCGCGCCTTCTGTTGTTCCCACGCTCCGGGGCCTCCCGAGACCCTTGCGGCGGAGCGCGTCTTCGCTTCTATTGAGACGAATAGGTAACCGGTGTCAATTGAAACGGCAACCGGGCTAGGGCGAACCACAGACGCCCATCAAGGGAGCGATGCGATGAGCCGGTTCACAATGGCGCTGGCAGGCCTGCTGGCGCTGGCGTTCACCCCAATGTCCGCCGCTCAGCAGGCGCAAACGGACCCGGCGACGGCGCCGCTGGCGTTTCCGGGAGCTGTTGGTTGGGCCGCGAGCACGCCCGGTGGGCGAGGCGGCCAGGTGCTGCGGGTCACGAACCTCAACAGCGAAGGCCCGGGCTCCTTCCGCGCCGCGCTCAACACGCCCGGCCCGCGCATCATCGTGTTTGAGGTTGGCGGCGTCATCGATCTCAATCGACAGACGCTGCGCCTCACCGAACCGTTCGTCACCATTGCCGGCCAGACTGCGCCGTCGCCGGGGATCACCTTCGTTCGCGGCGGCATGGATATCGCGACGCACGACGTGATCGTCCAGCACATTCGCATTCGCCCAGGCTCGGCCGGTCAGGCGCGCGGCAGCGGTTGGGACGAAGACGCGATTTCCACGCAGAGCGCGTACAACGTCATCGTTGATCATTGCTCACTGACCTGGGCGACGGACGAGAATCTCTCCGCCTCCGGCCCGCGTTTCACAGGTTCAACGCCGGAGGAATGGCGCCGCGGCACATCGCATCGCATCACCTTCTCGCACAATTTGCTCGCCGAGGGCCTGGCGGATTCCACGCACGCGAAGTTCGAACACTCGAAGGGCTCATTGATCCACGACAATGTCACCGACATCTTGATCTACGCGAACCTCTACGCGCACAATTACGAACGCAGCCCGATGTTCAAAGGGGGTGTGCATGGCGCGATCATCAACAATTTGATCTACGATCCAGGCCCGCGCGCGCTGCACTACAATCTCATGGCGGAAGAATGGGGCGCCGTGCCGTTCCAGAACGGCCAGATGGTGGCGGTCGGCAACGTCATGCGTGCTGGCCCATCGACGCCGTCACCGCTCGCGTTTCTGATGATTGGCGGCTACGGCGATCTCGAGTATTTTGGCCACGACAACATCGCGGTTGATCGCATCGGTGAGCCGCTGCCGATGTTTGGCCGCTATACAACGTCAAATGCGCGCATCATTCGGCTTCGTCGGGCGCCATTCTGGCCGGGCGACCTGACAGCGATGCCCGCTGTCGACGTGCAGCGTTACGTGCTCGCGAACGCCGGCTCGCGGCCCTGGGATCGCGACCCTCACGATGTCCGCGTGATCGCCAATGTCGCGGAAGGGCGGGGCGAGATCATCAACCACGAAGATCGCGTTGGCGGCTATCCCAATCCGGCTCCCACGCGCCGCGCCTTCAATGCCGACGATTGGAATCTAGACGACATGACGCCACGCCGGCCGGAAGCGCTCGACAGCGGCGCGCGTGCGCGCGGCACCTAGCCGAGCGCCGCGGCGATCTGCGAGATCAGCCCGCGTGGGGTGATCGGTTTGGTCACGTAGCCATCGGCTCCGGCCTCAGCCGCTTCGGCGGCGTGACCGGCGTCAGCGCTGCACATCAGGATCGGCGCGCGCGGCCGGCCGCTGGCTTGCTCTTCAACGCGGATCGCGCGCACCGCGTCGATGCCGCTCATGCCGGGCATGCGCATGTCCATCAGCACCATGTCGAACGTTTCGCGCGCGCACGCGGCGATCGCTTTCGCGCCGTTGTCCACGACTGTGACCTGGCATCCGGCCCGCACAAGGATCGCTTGCATCACCATCTGATTGCCCGCCACATCGTCGGCGACGAGCACCTTGAGGGACTTCCCCGCAAGCGGGGCGTAAGCGGCGTGCGAAACGGCGGTCACCCGTCGAGGGTCGCGCGCATTTGCTAATGACGGGTCAAATTCGATGCGGCGGAAGCGGAATGAAATCGGAAGTACGCTTAAGCCGCCGCCGGCTCGACCACTTCTTCCTTGTCCTTCGGCGCCAGCAGCAGGTACATCGCCGGCGTCACGATCCGCGCTACCAAGGTGGAGCTGACGAGGCCGCCGATCAGCACCATGGCGATGGGCGAGAAGAGCGGCGAATCTTCCAGCAGCAGCGGCGTCATGCCGCCGATCGCGGTGGCGCTCGTCAACAGCACCGGCAGGAAGCGCACTTCGCCGGCGCGCTCGATCGCGTCGCGCAAGCTCGCGCCGCGGGCGCGGAGTTGGTTGGCGAACTCGACCAGCAGGATCGAGTTTTTAATCTCGATGCCGATCAGCGCAATGAAGCCGATGATAGCCGTGAAGGACAGCGACTCGCCGCCGATGAACAACGCGATCAGTCCACCCATGATGCCGAATGGGATCACGAAAGCCACAACCGCCGTCACTGCGAACGTGCCGAACTCCAACAGCAGCACCGCCAGCACGCCGAAAATCGCCACCATAATCGCGGGGCCGAGGCCGCTGAAGCTGCGCTCCGAAGCTTCCGCTTCGCCGCCGAACGAGATCGAATAGCCCGGCGGCATCCGAAGCGCCTCGAGTTGCTCGGCGACGTCATTGGTGACCTCGCTGATCAAATAGCCCGTCTGCGTGTAGGCGCTCACCGTCGCGGTGCGCTGTCGCTGGAAGCGATCGATCGACGCTGGCCCGCTTTCCAAGCGCGGCTGCGAGATTTCCGCCAGTGGCAGCGCGCCGCCTTGCCCGTTCCACACGTACAGGCCATCGAGCGACGAGACCGGCATCGCGTCGTCGCGCGGCGCGCGCAGTACAATTGGGAACGCGTCGCCCGCCGGATCACGGAATTGCGACACCGGCAAGCCGGCGACAGCGATGCGCAACGTTTGATCGACCGCGCCCGCTGCCACGCCGCGCAGCGCCGCTTCAGAATCGTTGATGTTGAGATCGAGATCGAGCAGCCGCTGCGCCATCGGGTTGGCGATGTCGCGCGTGCCCGGCGTCGCGCGCAGGATGCGCTCGACCTCGGTGGCGATTTCGCCGATAGCAGCGAGATCGGCGCCGCTGATCCGCACCGCGATCGGCGCTTCGATCGGCGGGCCGTTGGTGAAGCGGCGCAGATTGATGCGCGCGCCTGGATAGGCGGCAAGTTCGGTGCGGATTTGCTCGACCCTCACCATGCCTTCGGTGCGATGCCAATCGCGGAAGCGCGCGTAAATCTGGCCCTGATTGGAGAGCTGCTCCGGCGGAATCTCGTTGTAGTAGATCTGTGGATTGCCGCGCCCCGTATTGGCGAAGCGCCACTCGATATCGGTATGCTGCGAGAGCACGCGGTCGACAAACTGCACTGCGCGATCAGTCTCGCTCACCGCCGTGCCTTGCGGTGTTTCGATGTCGACCAAGAAATACGGGCTGTCGTTCTCCGGGAAGAGGCTGAAACCGAGCTTCGGGATCAGTCCCAGCGACAACACAAACGCAGCCAGTCCGATCGCCACAGTTTTGCGCGGATGCATCAGCGCAAAATGCAAGGCGGGGCGGTAGATCGCGTGGATCGCGTTCATCACGCCGTCGAGCAGGGCGTTGGAGTGCCCCGAATCGCTACGCGGCAACAAGCGGCTCGCGAGGAATGGAATGATCGTGAGCGATACCACCAATGACGCCGTGATCGTCGCCACTACTGCAACGGGTAGCGAACGCACGAACGCGCCGGCGCCCTCGGGTAGCGCCATGATCGGCACGAACGCCAGAAGCAACGTCGCCGTACAGCCGATGACGGCGATGTTGATCTCGGACACACCCGCGATGGCCGCCTCGCGTGGCAGCATGCCTTGCCTCAAATGCCGAGCGATGTTTTCCGTGACGACGATGCTGTCGTCCACGAGCAGCCCGAGCGCCAGCACGAAGCCGGCGATCGAAAGCTGATTCAGCGAATAGCCGAGCGCATGCAGCGCCACGACGCCCATCGCCAGCGACAGTGGGATCGACACCATCACGACGATCGACGCGCGGAAGCCGAGCGGCAGCAATGTCAAGAGCACCATGAACACGGCGATGGCGAAGTCGCGTCCGAGATTGCCGAGGCGGTGTTTAACCGTTTCGGATTGGTCGAAGGCGCGGTGAAGCGTGATGTTGGCGGGCAGCGTTCCTTCGAACGCGTCGATGCGGGCGCGAATTCCCTCAAGCACCGGAAACACGTTTTCGCCCAGCCGCGCCCGTGCGCTCACGAACACCGCGCGCTGACCGTTGAAGCGCGTGACGTGCGGGCGCTCGTCATTCGCCCATTCGACGCCGGCGACATCGCCCACGCGCACAATCGATCCGCCCTCGGCGCGCAGGGCGACATTGCGGATTTCATCGAGGCTGTTGAACGAACCAGAAGCCTGCAGATTGAACCGCCGCCCGCCGGCCTCCACGGCGCCGATAGGCGTATCTTGTCCTTCGCGTTGGAGAGCATCCGCAACCGCTGTCAACGGCAGACGATAGGCAGCGAGGCGACCGAGGTCAGCGCTGATGCGCACCTCGGCCGGCGGTGCGCCCCACACGTCTGCTTGCTGCACGCCGGGTGCGCGCTCGATCGCGTCGCGCAGTGCTTTCGCATACGCTTCCATCTGCCGGAACGATGCGTCTTCGCTCGTCAGCGCGACCTGCACGACGCTCGACTGCGCCGGATTGAAGCGGCGATAGCGGATATCGACGACGCCGTCCGGCAGCGACGGCCGTACGACGTTTACTTCGCGGATCACTTCGCCGAACTTCTCTTCCGGATCGACGCCCCATTCAAACTCGACCGAAACGACTGCCAAGCCGGCGCGTGAGGAGGATTGAATATCCTGCACGTCTTCGATGCCGTTGATCGCGTTTTCCAACGGGATGGCGACAAGCCGCTCCATCTGCTCGGCGTCAGCGCCGGGCATGATCACGGCGACGGAGGCGCCGGGGAATTCTGTGATGGGATCTTCAGATTTTGGAATCGCGCTCACGGCGCCGATTCCGAGTGCGATCAGCAGAAAGAAGAGGATCGCGGTGAATTGCCAGCGATCAACGAAGAAGCGCGTGATCGCCTGCATGTTGGATCAGGCGCCCGCTTCGGCGATGCGCACGGGCTCTCCGTCGCGCACATAAGCTGCTCCGGAGGACACCACGCGGTCGCCCGGCGCGAGACCTTCGATCACGAGCACGCCTTCCTGCGTCACGCCGGCGGTGCGCACGGCGCGACGGCGGGCAATGCTCTCTGCGTCGACAACGAACACCACGCCCTGGTCGGCGCGGGCGTCAAGCAGCGCCAAGGTTGGCACCAGCATCGTCGATTGTGCGTCTGCGCCAGCGGCCGGTGTTGCAGCGATCTCGACATCGGCGACCATGCCGCTTCGCGCTTCGCCGGGCGAAGCGATCTCGATTTCAACTTCAAAAGCGCCGGTGTTGTCGTTGCCTTTGGCGCCGACGCGGGCGACTCGACCTACGAGCGCTTGCCCGCCGAGTTCGCTGATCGTGACGCGGGCCGCGTCGCCGACGCGAATGCGCGCCGCTTGCGCTGAAGCGACAGGCGTCCGCACGACAATGCCGGAGCCGACTTCGCCAAGCGCCAGGATCGGGCTGCCGGCGGCGACGCTCTGCGATTGCTCGGCGTGGCGGCGCAGGATCACGCCGTCGGCGGGGGCGGTGAGTGCGGAGGAGTCACGCGCGCGCTCAACCGCGAGCCGCGCATCATCGAGGCGCGCTTGGCTGACAAAGCCGCGATCGAACAATTCCTGCGTCCGCGCCAAATCGCGTTCCGCATTAGCGCGTGCGAGCGCGGCTTCATCGGCGTTGGAGCCAACACTTGTGCGACGGAGCGTCGCGAGGCGTTGGCCGCGCCGCACACGGTCGCCCGCATCAACGCTGATCGAGGAGACAACGCCCGGCGCATTGAACGCCAGCTCCGTCTCGCGCTTGTAGCCGACCATGCCGCTGCCGCGGATCGCGCCGGCGGCGGAAACGGGCGCCGCCTCGGCGACCTGAACCAAGGGGCCGGGCGTTTGCGCGGGTTCCGCGCTACCGGAGGCTCCGCACGCCGCCAATGCAAGCGTCGCCGTAGCCAAAATGGCTCCAGAAACAATGCGATATGATGCCAAACCGCCCATTCAATGAACGATATCTGATTTATTCAGCGATCACAAGGACAATCTTGCGATTTGTTCTCAGTTTGCCTTAGCCGGCTTCTCCGGCTTGGCGATCGGTTCGAACCCATCCGCCGTGGCCAAGTCCGGGAAGAGCCGCATCCACCAGGCCGACGCCGCGACGGCCGCGATCCCGCCGACCGTCACCGCCAGCACCGGCCCGAAAATCCGCGCCATCAATCCGGCTTCGAAATCGCCGAACTCGTTCGAGGCGGAGATGAAGACGAAGCTCACCGCCGCCACGCGTCCGCGCATCGCGTCGGGGGTGTTGAGCTGGATGAGGCTCGAGCGCACGTACACAGAGATCATGTCCACGCCGCCGGCAATCGCGAGCGCCAGCGCCGTCAGCCACAGCCATTGCGACAAGCCGAACACGATCGTCGCAAGTCCGAAAGCGATCGTCGCGCCAAACATCCACTTGCCGACATCGCGGCGCAGCGGCGTAACAGCTAGCGCCAGCGCCACTAAAGCCGCGCCGGCGCCCATCGCGGAGCGCAGAATGCCGAGTTCACCGGGGCCGGCATGGAGAATGTCGCGCGCGAACACCGGCAGCAGCGCCACTGCGCCGGCGAGCAACACGACCACCAGGTCGAGCGAGATTGCGCCCAGCACGATCTTGTTGTCGCGCACGAAACGCAGCCCTTCGAGGATCATGCGCGACGTGCGCGGATCTTCCACCGCGGCTTGGCGTGGCGTGCGTGTGAACACCAGCAGGATCACGGAGCCGAGGAAGGCGATCGCGGCCGCTGTGTAAGGGGCGATCGCGCCGAAACCGTACAATAACCCACCTAATGCCGGCCCTATGATCACGCCGCCCTGAAAGCCGAGCGATCCCCAAGCGATCGCCTGCGGCAGCTCCTCGCGCGGCACCAGCATCGGCGCGAGCGCCGTGTTCGCTGGCGGCAGAAACGCGCTGATTGCGCCGGCGCCGATCGACGCCGCAAACACCACCGGGATCAGCAAATCCGCGCTCAGCCCTGTTGAGAACACCAGCCCAAGCGCGATCAGCGCCTTCGCGCCGTAGCAGAAAAACAGGATGAGTTTGCGGTCGTACCGGTCTGCGACGCTGCCGCCGATCATCGACAAGAGCAGCAGCGGCACAAACTGCGCCAGACCCATCAGCCCTAGCAGAAATGCCGATTCCGCGACGCTCTGTCCGTGCTCGCGGGCGCTGTCATAGACCTGCCAGCCGATCGCCGTGAGCTGGATCTGCATGCCGAACGTGGCGAGCACGCGGCCGGTCCAGAAGCGCAAAAACGCTTGGTGGCGAAAGATCGCGAGAGAGGGAAGGCGCAGCATGCGGGGCGGCCGGCGACAATGGCTTGTCCGCCTGCGAGTCGCAATGCAGCGATTTGGGCGTCTGACATAGAGATTTGCTTTGACGGCGGCGGCGGCGCGCCCTAATGCGCGCGCCTTTGGAGGGGCCCGAGCTTTGGCCACGCGCTACGTCGTCGAAAAGCCGGAACATGCCGACGCGATCGAGCTTGTGCTCGACCGCGCCTTCGGCCCTGGCCGCTTCGCCAAGACGAGCGAGCGCGTGCGCGAACGCGGGGCTGTGTTTGAGCCAATGCTCTCTCGCATAGCGCTGAACGAGAGCGGCGAGGTGATCGGCGTCTGCCGCATCTGGACGGTGCGCGCCGGTGCTCCAGCCTATTTCCTCGGCCCGCTCGCCGTGGACCCGAACGCGCAGCACGGCGGCCTGGGCGCGGAACTCACGCGCCAATGCGTCGAAGCTTGCCGCGCCGCGCGCAGCGCCGGCGGCATTGTGCTCGTGGGCGCAGAACACTTCTTCCGTCCGCTCGGTTTCGCCAAAGTTCCAAGCGGCCGTTTGGCAATGCCTGGACCCACCGATCCGGACCGCCTCCTGTGGATGCCGCTTCGCCCAGGCGGGCTCGATCAGGTGCAAGGCGAAGTCGGCGCAGCCTAGACGCTTTCGCGCCGCCAGCCCCACATCAGCAGCGCTGTACCGATCAGCGCCCACACCCAGCCAGGGCCGAGCGGCGAAGCCGCAGCTGCGCGCACGACATAAGCTCCATTGCGCTCAATGCCGAGCCAATCGCCGCCCTCGGCGCGTGCGCCGCGTTCGACGCGACGCACGTCCGGCAGGTTGCGGCCGTCTTCGCCGGTCATGAACACGCCACCGCGGCTCGCCTGCACGATCGGCCGCAGGATCTCATCGGTCGCCGCGAGCGCCTGTGCCTCGCGCGGGTTGAGCGGACCAACTGCCGCCCACGCGCGCAAGCCGCCGCTGCGTGCTTCGAACAAGCCTTGTTCTTCGGTCTCAACGATTCCGCGCCACACGCCTGGCGACGCTTGCTCCAAGCGAACAGAGCTGCGTTCGCCGCTTGGTGCAGTGACTTCAACCGCTTCCGGCGCATTGCCAAGCGTGCCGCGCTCGATCTCCAGACCTTGCGGCGTTGCATCGAGCCTCAGCCGCTCGTCCTCAAGCTCCGGCTCTTGCATCAGCCAGTGCGCGAGCCGGCGCAGCAATTCGCCGTGCGGGCCGCCACCGTCATAGCCGCGCGCCCACAGCCATGGCTGGTCGGACCACAATTGCGCAACGCGTCCGCGGCCGGCGCGATCGAGCACCAACAGCGGCCGTCCGTCCGCGCCTTGCAGCACCGTCTGCCCGCCGCTCGCGCGCGCACCGATCTGGCGCGTCCAGCGCCCCCAAGCCTGTGGATTCGGCAGGCCGCGCACAACAGGGTGGCGCGCGCCGAGCGTCGTCGGCTGCGGGCGATAGACGCGGTTGACTACTTCGCCCGTCGGCTGCGACGGCAAGATACCCGCGAGTGTTGTGCGGAACACGCCGTCCGGCCCAGCTTCCGCATCGCCGGCCGTGATCAACAGCGCGCCGCCTTCTTCAACGCGGCGGACGATATTCGAGTAATAGTACGGCGGCAGCAGGTTTCCGCGCCGGCGATAGCGGTCAAAGATGATGAGATCGAACTCGCCGAGGCGGCGTTCGAACAACTCTTCGGTCGGGAAAGGAATAAGCGAAAGCTCATGCACTGGCGTGAAATCCTGCTTGTCTGGCGGCCGCAGGATCGCGAAATGCACGAGATCGACGGCGGGATCGGACTTCAGCAAGTTGCGCCACACACGCGCGCCCGGGTGTGGTTCGCCCGTCACCAGCAGCACGCGCAGGCGATCACGCACGCCGTTGGCGGCGAAGGCGGTGCGATTGTTGGCGAGCGTGATCTCTTGCTGACCGCGATCGGCCTCAACGATCACCATGTTGCGCCCGCGTTTTGGCAAGCGCACGTCGATGCTGAATTCGCGATTGGCGCGCGCGAGCGTTTCACCTGCCGGCGCGCCGTCGATGGTGACGCGCACGCGTACTTGCGCGTTGGCGGCTGGATCGGTGACGCGCCCAGAGATGCGCATACGCTCACCGACGATGCCGAAGGTCGGCGTTGAGATCAGCTCAAGCCGTCGATCGCCACGGTTGGGATCGCCGACGACGAGGAGATGGACGGTGCCGAGGTCCGAAAAGCGGCGCGGATCGTCTGGTGGATCGGAGGCCTGGCCGTCCGTGATCACGACAACGCCGCCGATGCGGTCGCGGCCCACATCGCTCAGCGCGTCCTCGATCACCGAGGCGATCAACGTGCCGTCCGGCCCACCGCGCGCTTCGCGCACGCGCACGTCGAGCCCTTGCTCCTGCGACAGCACCTGCGCGATGCGGTCGCCGGCCGCGCGCGCCGCGTCGCGGCGCCCGGCAAGGCCCAGGCTCTCGCTCTGGTCGACGACCACCAGCGCCACATCATCAGCAGGCTCGCGCGCTTCGCGCACGATCTGCGGCTGCATCAGGCCGACGAAGATCAGCAGCAGTCCAAGCGCGCGCATCACCGGCGCGCCACCGCCACGCCAAAGATAAATCGCCCACGACAACGCTGCGAGTACGCCGAGCGCAATCAACGCCGCTTGCGGCAGCGCAGGATCGAAACCGATGCGGCTTGCGCCGATCATCGTTCGCCGCCCATGCGCTCAAGCAGCGCGGGCACGTGCACTTGGTCGGCTTTGTAGTTGCCGGTGAGCGCGACCATCACCACGTTCACGCCGAAGCGCAGCGAAAGCTCACGCTGGCGTGCATCGAGCTGCGCTTCGCCGGACCATGCCGCCGCCCAATCGCCATCGCCGACAAAAAGCGCCGCGACCCCATCGCGCGTCGAAGCTGCGCTTGCGGCTTCCGCCCACAGACGTGGCGATTGCGCGCGGCCGGGGAAGGAGCGCATCAGGTAAAACGCACGGGCGACGACGTGCCCGCTCGTCACGGGTTCCAGCGGTGGTGCGTCAACGCCTTGCAGCATGATCGCCGCCGGACGCTGTGCGGCTTGT
>Ga0187894_10007023_pt1 | contig 10802 bp, 11 predicted proteins | sample GBC1701081metaG_FD_136650 | JGI IMG/M metagenome (GOLD analysis project Ga0187894, IMG submission 136650) | White microbial mat communities from a lava cave in the Kipuka Kanohina Cave System on the Island of Hawaii, USA - GBC170108-1 metaG ... | reverse complement strand
GGCGCTGGACGAGGGGCAGGATGTCGCGAAGGATCAGGTCAAGGTAGTCGGCCGGACGATCGCGGAACTCCGGGCCAACGCCGATGGCTCCGCCGAAGCTGGAAATGATGTCGAGGGGGTGGGCGCGGAGGTGATCGAGAACGCGCAGCATGCGCATTTCACTGGATTCATCGAGGCCGTAGCCGGATGCGGCGCCGAGCGATGTGGTTCCGTAGCGGGTGAAGAGGCGGAGGCGGCGTTTGCCCTCCATTTCGAGTCGCTGGGCGGAGAAGCCGCGCATCGTTTGAACGCCTGGGGGGATGGGAGCAGGTTCGGGGTCAAGTTTCCTGGCGTGACGAGTTTCGTAGGCGTCGAGGGCGGACGGCGGGCAGAGCAGTTGCGTTTGGCAATCGATAAAGCCCGGCATGACGACTTTACCGGAGGCGTCAATCTCCTCGGCATTGCGGGAGACGGCGAGCATTTCGACGCGGCGCCCGGGACCGACTTCGGTGATCTTGCCGTCGACGATGAGAAGGGCGCCGTCCTGAATGATATTGAGCTCGCGCATGGCGGCTCCGCGGCGGGGGGCGGCGACCCCCCGCACGGTGACTAGTTGGCGCGCACCGCGCACGAGCAGTTTTCGCGGCGCGGCGGCCGGCTGATTTCTTTTGTTCTCCCTCACGCGGCGGTCGCTTACCATCACAAGTATATTTCGATGAAGAAGACGCTCGAGCGGATTTTATCGAAGGCGGGGGTTGGATCGCGCACGGAGGCGCGGAAATGGATCGCGGGTGGGCGTGTGCGGGTGAACGGGAAAACGGTGCAGGACCCGGAGACCTGGGTGGATGCGGAGCGGGACCGGGTGCAGTTGGATGGCAGGCCAATTCGGGAGGCTCGTAAGCGCTATCTGCTGCTGTACAAGCCGAAGGGTTATGTAACCACGCGGCGCGATCCGGCCGGCCGGCCGACTGTTTACGACTTATTGAGGGACGTGAAGGAGTTTGTGGGGACCGCGGGGAGGCTCGATTTGGATACGAGCGGGTTGTTGATTTTGACGAACGATCACGATTTCGCGGATTTTGTGACGAGTCCGGAGTCGCACGTGGAGAAGACGTATCTGGTGAAGGCGGCGCATGTGTTGAGCGAGGAGCAATTGCAGATGTTGCGCGCGGGGGTGCAGTTGGACGATGGCCCCACGCGGCCTTGCGAGCTGCGCCGTTTACGCGATTCGGAGAAGTATACGCACTTTGAGATGAAGATCACCGAGGGGCGCAACCGGCAGGTGAGGCGGATGGTGGAGGCGGCGGGGAGCAAGGTATTGAAGCTGGTGCGGACCTCGATCGGGGCGGTGGAGATTGCGGATTTGGCGATCGGTTCGTGGCGGGAGTTGACGGCGGCGGAGGTGGCGGCGCTTCGTTCGGGCAGCCGGCGGAAAAGCCGGATACAATAAGGCCAGCGAAAGGTCTGCCCAAATGCTATCGATACCTGGAAAACCCGTACATACCTGCGAAGGCGTCTCGCGGCGCGAATTGATGCGCGTTGGCGGTCTGAGCCTGATGGGCTTGGGCCTGCAGGATTATTTCCGCCTGCAGGCGGCTTCGTCGAAGGTGGAGTCGAAGATCACGCCCCGGGCGAAGCAGGTATTGATGATCTTCCTGCAGGGCGGGCCGAGCCACATCGATATTTGGGATCCGAAACCGGACGCGCCGGCGAACATTCGCGGCGAGTTCAAGCCGATTCCGACGAAGATCAACGGCGTGCAGGTGAGCGAGGTGATGCCGAAGCTCGCCACGGTGCTGGACCGGGTGACGCTGGTTCGCTCGATGAGCTATACGCCGGTGGGGTTGTTCAATCACACGGCGGCGATGTATCAGATGATGACCGGCTGGGCTCCGGACAAGGTGTCGCCCTCGGGGCAGTTGGAGCCGCCTTCGCCGCGCGATTTTCCGCACATGGGGTGCCATATTGGCAACTTCCTGCCGCCGAAGGAATCGATTTTCCCGTTCGTTGAAATGCCGCGGCCGTTGCAGGAATCGTCGGTCATCGGAAAGGGCGGCGCGGCAGGATTTTTGGGCAAGGCGCACGATCCTTACCGGCTTTATCAGGACCCGAAGAATCCGCTGCGGATGGACGATTTGACGCTACGGCCCGAGGTTTCAAACGACCGGTTGCGGGACCGGTACGATCTGCTGAAGGGCATCAACGGGTCGATGAAGGATTTGGACAAGGCGGTGAGTTCGTTTGCCTTGAACGAGTATTACGAGAAGGCTTACGATTTGGTGTTGAGTGGAAAGGCTCGCGATGCGTTCGATTTGAATAAAGAGAAAGATGCGTTGCGGGAGCAGTATGGGCGGACGACGTTCGGGCAGAGCTTGCTGCTGGCGCGGCGGTTGCTGGAAGCCGGGACGCGGTTTGTGCAGGTGAACTGGCCTTCGGTGGCGAACGGGAATCCGGAAGTGGATGCGTGGGATACGCATGCGGCGAACTTTGCGCCGCTGAAGAATCTGCACTGCCCGGTGCTCGACAGCGGGTTGTCGGCGCTGTTTGAGGATTTGGACCAGCGAGGGTTGTTGAAAGAGACCCTGGTTGTGGTGACGGGTGAGTTCGGGCGGAGTCCGAAGCTAGGGGTGAGCACTTCGGGCAACGTGAACGCTCCGGACGGCCGCGACCACTGGCCGTATTGCTACACGGCGATTGTGGCGGGCGGCGGCGTCAAGCGCGGCGTTCAGTATGGCGAGTCCGACGCAACGGGATCGTCGCCGAAGGAAAAGGCGCTGCACCCTGTGGACTTGGTAGCGACGATTTACTACGCGCTTGGCATCGATCCGCACATGGAAGTGCTGAACGACTTGAAGCAGCCTCGGGCGCTGGTGGAAGGCACTCCGGTGCATGGGTTGTTTGGGTAGGGTTTTGGCGGGCGACTGAGTCAACGCCGGCGGTTCGCTTATCTAGCTTCGACCAGAGGCCTGTCACACTTGGAGCTAAAGTGTAAGGTTCAGAGATGGGGAGCTTTTTCGAAGCACCTTGTTTTCAAAAGGTTTCTGGAGCCACCCGCCGGGATCGAACCGGCGACCTGCTGATTACGAATCAGCCGCTCTACCAACTGAGCTAGGGTGGCCCGTCCGTGCGGCGCGCGGGCAATGGCAGGAAAACCTGAACCGTCTATCGAATTTTAGCAAACTACAACGCCTCCACAACCTTCAATAGCCCCGCAAGCGAAGTCCGCGTCGCATGCGCCTTCCCCATCGGACTCTTCCAGTGCGTCTCCAGCGTATACGAGCACTTCGCCCCATCCTTGCGCAGCGCCCGCAACTGCCCCAAATTATCCATCTCCCCTTCCCCAACCGCGCACCATTCCACCTTGCCCGCCGCATTCTTCCGGAAATCGCGCAAGTGAACGTGAAAGATTCGCGCCGGATCAAGCCGGGAATAGCCGTCCGGAAACGGCCGTTCACCCGTTTCCGCCGCATTATTGGGATCCCAGGTCAATCCAAACGAATCCGCCTTTACCGCATTCAGCATGCGCCCCGCTTGCTTGCCGGACCAAACGTAGCTCTGCCCCACATTCTCCAGCGCCAATCGGAAGCCACGCGCCCCAGCGCGTTTGGACGCTTCCCGCAACAACTCCGCGATCCGCGCATACGCGCTCTCGTCAGGTTTTTCATCCCTCCCATACGTGAACGCAAAAACTCGAATGGTATCGGTCCCGAGAATTTTCGCTCGCTCGAATGCCCCATCGAGCAGCGCCCATTCACGATCCAGCGTCGCGCGTCCCTCCGCCGTCTCCGGCGGCAACGGAATCTTGAAAAAAGGAGTCGCCAGCACGTTGATCCTCACGCCATGCTCGTCCAATAGCGAGCGTAGCTCCTGAATCTTCCCCACAGGCTGTGCCGTGTTGTACTTCCCCCAAACGTTGCGCAGTTCGGCCCACCGTAGCCGATACTCCTTCAGCATCCGCACGGCAATCAGCGCATCGTCGTCAATTTCATCGGTCGCCACGCCAAGAGGAAACTGATCGAGCGGCATCGCGAGCGCTCCGCTCGCAGTGAAAACGGAACTGGAAGCCAGAAACCGGCGCCTTGTAAACATGCCGGAATTATATCCGGCTAGTGCGCTGCCGTCCTGCCCAGCCAGCGCGACAAGTCCGGAAACAACAACTCCTTCACATCGGCGCGCTCCAAGTCGGCGCTTCGAATAAGCCGCGCCCCGGAGTCGACTTCCGCCCGCACATCGCGCCCCGCCCGTTTCTCTCCAATCGCCCGCACCGACTCATATCCCATCCGAAACGGGTCCTGCACGACGAGCGAATCGATCCAGCCCTCTCTCAAATCGCCCACAAGCTGCTCGGAAGAGTCGAATGCCACCAGCTTCACGCCTCTCGCCCCACGCATCTTTAACGCCTGCACCGTTCCCGATGAACTGGATTCATTATCGGCAAACAACCCCGCCAGATCCGTATGCGCGGTCATCATGTTCTCCGCGGCCGCCATCGCCTTGGCGCGATTCGCCATGCCAAATTGCAAACCCACCAGTTGCATCGCCGGAAACTTGGCCTTCAACTCTTCAGCGAAACCCTCCTCGCGCTCCATCGTGGCGCCGCTGCCCGGCATGAAGCCGATCACGCCAACTTTGCCCTTGCCCCCCAAAATCTCCGCCAACCGCCGCGCCGCCATCCGTCCGCCCTCCCGGTTATCGGTCGCAACATAGGAAATGCGCTGCCGCGTATCGATCGCCGAATCGAAAACCGCCACAGGAATACCCGCCTTCGCCGCGCGCTCCACCACCGGCACCAGCGCTACGCGATCCACCGGCGCAAGCGCAATCCCCGCCAAACGCCGGTTCACCATCGATTCCACAATTTCAATCTGGCGGCTGGAATCGATCTCCAGCGCCGGCGCTTTCCACTCCACATCGAATCCGTATTCCGCCGCCGCCTTCAACGCGCCGGCATGCACCGTCTGCCAGAAAATGTGATTCGCGCCCTTCGGAACGACACCCACCACCGGCTTTCCGGAGCGCGAACACGCGCAAGCCCAAATCGCCAGGATGAAAAGACAGGCTCTCACGGCCTTGCCGGTGCGGCCGGAATCGCCACTTCGCGAGCCTCACGCCACAAGCGATCCAGATCGTAATACGCCCGCGCCTGCTCGCTGAACACATGCACCACCATATCGCCGTAATCGAGCAGCACCCACTCGGCGTTCGAGAAACCCTCCACGGAATTGGGCCGCTCTCCCACCTGCTTCAGCGCCGTTTCCACGGAATCGCAAATTGCCTGTACTTGCCTCTGGTTGCCGCCGCTGCACAACACGAAAAAGTCGGCGAAAGAAGTGACTTCCCGCAAATCCAGCACCCGGATATTCATCGCCTTTCTATCCTCGGCGGCACGCACCGCCGCCAGCCAGTTCGCCGGCGACTCGACAGGCGCCGCCGTGGCTGGGGTTGCTTTGCTGGCAGGCTTCTTGCGGGGCTCAACCGTCTTTTGGGCGGTCTTCTTGGGGCGAGCCGTCTGCACGGCTTTTCGGGTGGGTATGGCCAATAACTCCTGATTCAATGCTACTAAACGGTAACCTGGCGCCGGGGGATAAACGTATTAAACTGTAGACCTATGGTTTGGAGAGCGGCCGCTACCCTTGTGTTTGCGCTCCCGCTCTGCGCCCAAACCCCTCCTGCGGACGACATCGGCAAGCTCCGCGAGCTCGTCGCCATCGGAGCCGCCCCTCGTAAGTCGTTGGAAGAAGCGGAAAAGCGCCTCGAAGACCAGCGCGACACCCAAATTCTCGCCGAAACCCTCTACGCCAAACTCGAACTCGACCAGCTCACTCCGGAATCGTCCGGCGAAATGATCGCCGCCGCCGAGCGCCAACTCAATCGCCGCAAGCAACGCCTGGACGAAGCGTCCAAGTTGGTCGACGCCGGCGCCGCCCCCCGCACGAGCCTGGGCCCCTTCCTCGAAGATCTCGACCGTTCGCGCCGCACCGTCGACGAGGCCATGCATCGCGCCAATCTCTTGAAGGAACTTTCGGAAATCGCCCGCCGCGAAGCTGAGTACGAAGAACGCGCCGAATCGCTACTGACGCCAACGCCCATGGGTCCGATGCCCGTCGCCGAGCGCTACAACGGCGATGGCGTTTTCCAGACCGCTCACTGGAAATCAACCGTGCTCGCCTTTGAGAAGGAATTTCGCCGCGGCCTTCCCGTCAGCGCAAACGGCGAGACCACTTTCCATAAATCCCTCGGTTACGATCACCGCGGCCGCGTCGACATAGCGCTCGATCCTGACTCGGCTGAAGGCAAGTGGCTGCGCATCCATCTCGAATCCATGCGCGTTCCCTACTTCGCCTTCCGCGGCTACGTGCGCGGCTCGGCCACCGGCGCACACATCCACATCGGTCCTCCCAGCAATCGCGTCCGCCGCGCCGACTGATACAATCGGTTTCCCATGCCCGATAACGCCGAAGCCAAGCTGCGTGTGCTCATCCCCCAGGAAAAAATTCAGCAGCGCATCAGGGAACTAGGCGCGCAGATCGACAAAGATTACCCGGCCGGTCCCGTCTACATGATCGGAATCCTCAAAGGTTCCTGGATCTTCCTAGCCGACCTCGCCCGCGCAATCCCCCGCCAAGTGCGCGTCGATTTCATGGGCATCTCCAGCTATGGCCGCGGCAAAACTTCCTCCGGCGAAGTCCGCGTAACCAAGGACATCGACGTCTCTCTCGAAGGCGTGGACATCATCGTCGTCGAAGATATCGTCGATACCGGCGTCACCCTCACCTATCTCATCCACCTGATCGAGCAACGCAAACCGCGCAGCATTAAAGTCGCCGCCCTACTCGATAAACCCTCCCGCCGTCTACGCCCCATCCAAGCCACCTACACCGGCTTCACCATCCCCGACGAATTTGTTGTGGGCTACGGTCTCGACTTCGCCGAAGACTATCGAAATCTCTCCGACATCTGCGTCGTGGAAACCTAATTTGCGCCGCTCTACACGCGCCGCTTCGCAATCTTCTTCTTTGCCGGGGTCTCCCCCTTCGGCGAATAGAACAACCCTTCGATCGACCGCTGCAAATCCGCAAAAATTTCATTCGCGCTCCGCGACGCGTCCACCGTCACGAACCCATACGTATCCTGCATACTGTCCAGCGCCTTGATCAGCCGCGTCTGATATTTCACGAAGCTCTCATACATGTCCTTGGAAAGCCCCAAGTCCATGCCGCTTTCCCAGTAATCGAAATAGCCGCGCCCCACCACCACCCGCGACACCAAGTCCGGCACCTCCGCCCGCAGGTAATAAACCACGTGCGGCACCAGCGCGAATCCAGCCACCGTCTCAATCCACCGCCGGTCCTCGCCTCGCGCGATCGCCCTCGCAATAATCGAAAAAATATAGCGGTCCGTCAGCACCACGAACCCCGCCCGCAACGCCGGAATAATTTCATTCTCCAGCCGGTCCGCGAAGTCCGTCGTATAAAACAACGTCATCGTCAGCGGTCCAAAGGTGTTCCCGTCTTTCGCCTGCTGGATCCCGCTTCCCGCCAGCGCCGACCGCGCCATCCCCGTATCCAGCACCGCATGACCGCTCTGCTCCAGCCACGACCGCAGCCGCGACACTTGCGTCGAACGCCCCACCGCGTCCGGCCCCTCAACCACAATCAGCTTCCCCTGCAACTCCGCAACATCCACGTCCGGCAACGCATCGCTGTAAAACTGTAACGGAATTCGCACTTCCATTACCGCCCCCCCGCGCGCGCCGTCTTCTTGCTGATCCCAAGCTCTCGAACCGTAATTTCCCGCATCTGCTGCTGCTGCTCTTCAATCGAGCCCGACGCGTCGATAATGTGAAATCCCATCTCCTCCGCCATCGAATCGTACTCTTCCAGAATGCGCCCTTGAAACAAACGGAAGCTCTCCACAATATTCCGGCTCAGCCCGATATCCATCCCCGCTTCGTAATACTTGATCGCGTCGCGGCCACCTAAAATTCGCCCGATCGCCACCTCCAACGGCACCCGGAAATAGAACGCCAGATTCGGCTTCACCGCAAAACGATACAAGTTCCGCACCCACCGCCGGCTTACCCCGCGCACCACATCGCGCGCAAACGCCGTGTACGCATAACGGTCCGCGCAAACCACCGCGCCGGATTTCAACAACGGCATAATGTACCGCTCCATCCGGTCGGCGAAGTCCGTCGCATGAATCAGGCTGAACGTCGTCGGCGTGAACATCTCCTTCTTCTTGCCCCGCCGCGTCGTCTCTTTTACCAGCGGCGACGAGTTCCACGAGCTGAACGCCACCGACATCTCCTGCGACCGCAACCACTGCGCCAGCAACGAAAGCTGCGTCGATTTGCCGGAGCCGTCGATCCCTTCGACAACAATCAATTTCCCTTTGTGTCGATTGGGTTGCAGCGATGCGAGGGCCATTTGGAGAAGCCAGTATTATAGCCATATGCCTCGTTACGCCGCCATCGACATCGGCTCAAATTCGGCGCGCATGTTGGCGGCGGATGTGGACTCCAAAGGCAAGATCGCGCAACTCGCCATTGACCGCCAGGTCACCCGGCTCGGCGAAAGTGTTTTTAATCATGGAATCATCAGCGAAGAGGCCATGACCTTCGTTTGCGGCGTTCTCGCGCGCATGGCAGCCACCTACCGTAGGCTCGAAATCAAAACCGTTCGCGCCGTCGCCACCGCCGCCGTCCGCGACGCCAGCAACCAGGCCATCTTTATCGAACGCGCCGCCGAAGCCATCGGCTCTCCCGTCGAAATCGTCTCCGGTCAGGAGGAAGCCCGCCTCATTCATCTCGGTGTTCAATCCTGCTGGCCCCATTCGCACCAACGCGTCCTCATCATCGACATCGGAGGCGGCAGCGCGGAACTCATCGTCGGGGAAAATGGCCGCTTCCGCGAGGCTTACTCAAAACCCCTCGGCGCCGTCCGCCTTACCGGAATGTTCTTCAAGGAAGATCCCCCCGCTCCACGCGAACTCACCGCTCTCAACAGCTACATCGCTCAACGCCTCGACGCTGCCGCTCGCAAGTTCGGCCGCCTCAAGTTCGACCGCGTCATCGCTACGTCCTCTTCCGCTTCCGCCGTCGTCAGCGCCGTCAATCGCATCCCCCGCGCCCGCCGCGATGAAGCCGATCGCCGCCGCGCCAGCGCCTCTCAAATCGGAAAGCTCTACCATCAACTCTCCACTCTCGATCTCGACGCCCGCCGCCGAGTCACCGGCATCGGTCCGCGCCGCGCCGAAATCATCGTCCCCGGCGCCGCTGTCTTCCACCAGATCCTCACTCTCCTGCGCCTTCCCTCCCTCTATCACTCCGCCGTCGGCGTCCGCGAAGGCATTATTGCCGATCTCTTCGCCCGGCGCGCCGGCAGCGAACTTTCTCAACTCAGCACCGAACAGCGCCGCATCGTCGAACAGGCCGCCAACCGCTTCGGCGTCGATCCCAAACACACAAACAAAATCGCCACTCTCTCCAACACCCTTTTTGAAGCTCTGCAACCTCTTCACAAACTGCCCCCGGAATCGGGCAAGCTGCTCGAAGCCGCCGCCTACCTTTACGACACCGGCCACTACATCAGCGATACCGGCCACCACAAGCACTCCGAATACATCGTCGCCAACGCCGAGCTCCCCACCTTCACCGCGCGCGAGCGCGGCATCGTCGCCACCCTTTGCCGGTTCCACCGCAAGTCCATGCCTGGCGCCCGCCACCTGAACTTTCAGGCGCTGCCCGCCGATGATCGCCATACCGCGCTTCATCTCATCCCCCTCCTCCGCCTCGCCGACGCACTCGACCGCGGCAAAGCTCAGCGCGTCAACAAACTCGAATGCGAAATCCGTAACGGCGATGTGGTCTTAAAAATCGACGCCCGTCAGGGCATGGATCTCGAATACTGGGCCAGCGAACGCGTGGCCGAAATTTTCCAGGACGTTTATGGCCGCACGCTCAAAGTCAGTGCCCGCTAAACCCGTCACCTTCCGCGCCTACGCCGCGTCGCAGGTCGCCGCTCGCATCGGCCGCCTGGCGTTCGAGTTGCGCAACGCCCGAAGGAAAGCCTCCGATAGCGGCATTCACGATCTGCGCGTCGCCATCCGCCGCCTCACCGAAACGCTGCGTGTGTTCGAATCCGCGTTCCCGGAGAAGGAAGCCCGCAAAGTGCGCAAACAACTCCGCGAGATCATGAAAAGCGCCGGAGCGGTGCGCGAACTCGACATCGCCCTCGAATTGGCCGCCGCCGCATCCGTTCCTCCCGATTCCAGCCTCGCGGCCGCCCTCCATCGAGAGCGCGGCCAAGCCGCCCACCGCCTTGAAGAAGCCGTGCGACGCGCATACCGCCGCGATATTACCTCCCGCTGGCGAGAGAACCTTCTGTTAACCACATGAAAAAGATCCAGCCCAAATGGACGCCCGACGCTCCCGTTGCCGATAACGTCCGCCGCGAACTCCCCCTCATGATGAAGCGCTTCCTGCTCGAAGGCGACCGTGCCGCCCGCTCCAACACGCCCGTCGAAAAGCTCCACCAATTCCGCCTCTCCGCCAAGGCTCTCCGCTATACCCTCGAAGCCTTCCGCAGAATCTACGGTCCCGCCCTTTCCAACTACGTCGAATGCGTCCGCTCCGTTCAGACAGCGCTGGGCGAACTCAACGATTGCCACGCCACCCGCGCCGTTCTCGCCGGCCTCGCCGGCGACCCCGCCACGCCCACGCTGCTCGCTTACCTCGAAAAGCGCGAATTCGAAAAGCGCGACGCCTTCCAACGCCTCTGGACCAGCCGCTTTTCGGACAAAGCCTTCCGCGCATCTTTTGT
>Ga0187894_10007022_pt1 | contig 10802 bp, 8 predicted proteins | sample GBC1701081metaG_FD_136650 | JGI IMG/M metagenome (GOLD analysis project Ga0187894, IMG submission 136650) | White microbial mat communities from a lava cave in the Kipuka Kanohina Cave System on the Island of Hawaii, USA - GBC170108-1 metaG ... | reverse complement strand
TGGTCTCCCGAACAGTACGCGCGCTTCCGCGCGGAGCGGGCGCAGCCGTTTGACGATCTGTTGGCGTTCGTGCGTCGGCGCGCGGGCATGCGCGTGGTGGATCTCGGCTGTGGGCCGGGAGAGCTGACGAAGAAGCTGCACCGGGAACTCGGCGCGCGGGAGACGCTCGGCATCGATTCCTCGCCCGAGATGCTGGCGAAGAGCGTGCCACCCGCGGACGCGGGGCTGCGCTTCGAGCGCGCCGACATCGGCAACTTCGCGCCGAGCGGGAAATTCGATCTGGTCTTCTCCAACGCCGCACTCCAGTGGCTGCCGCAGCACGACGCGCTCTTCGCCCGCCTGCGCGACATGCTCGCGCCGGCCGGACAACTCGCGGTGCAGATGCCGGCGAACTTCGATCATCCCTCGCACGCGATCGCCGCCGAGGTCGCCGCCGAGGAGCCCTTCCGTTCGGCGATGAGCGGCCACCGGCGAGATCTCTCGGTCCGGCCTCCGGAAGAGTACGCGCTCTTGTTGCACGATCTCGGCTTCATCGAGCAGCACGTGCGCCTGCAGGTGTACCTCCATAGGCTCGACTCGCGCGAGCAGGTGGTCGAGTGGGTCAAAGGTACGCTCCTCACCGACTACCAGTCGCATCTCAGCGCCGATCTGTACGAGCGCTTCCTCGCGCGTTACCGCGAGCGCCTGCTGCCGGCGCTGTCCGCGGCGCAGCCGTACCCGTATCCGTTCAAGCGCATCCTGTTGTGGGCAGTGGTCGGCGGCTAGAGGCGCAGCATGCTCTCGCTCGCCGAGCTTCGCCGCGCCGTGCGCATCCTCGACGCCGAGCTGCGCCAGGCGCGGCTGCAGCACGTGATCCAACCCGACGCGACCTCGGTGGTTCTCGAGCTCTACGGCCGGGGCGATGACGTGACCGTGCTGCTGTCCTGCCGCGGCGAAGCGGCGCGCGTCTCGCTCCTCGACCGGCCGCCGCCGGCGCCGCCGAAGCCGGCGGCCTTCGCGCAATACCTGCGCGCGCATCTGCAGGGCACGCGCTGCACCGGTGTTCGACTCCTCGGAGAGGATCGACAGGCGGCGATTCGGCTCGAGAGCGGCGGCGGTGCCTTCGATCTGATCCTCTCGCTGCTCGGCCGGCGCAGCAACGTCTATCTCATCGAAGGCGAAGCTCTGCGCGCGAGCCTGCGGCCGCTGGCGGAGACGCGCCGCGACCTCGCCGTCGGCCAACCGTGGAAGCACCCGGCGAGCCCGGCGCCGGCTCTCGGAGCCGACCGTTGGGCGGAAGTCGGCGACGAAGATTATCTCGCTGCGATCGAGTCGAGCTATCGCGGCGTCGAAGACGAGCGCGCGCGCGACGAGCTGCTGCGGCGAATGGACCAGTCGCTGCGCAAGGAACTCCTCTATCTGGAGCGGCGCGAGGCGAAGATCAGTGAGGACATCGCCTCGGCGCAAGCCGCGACCGGTGCCCGTCGGCTGGGGGAGTTGCTCAAGGGGGTTTTGCACCAGGTGAAGCCGGGCGATCGCCGTGTCGTCGCGATCGATCACGCGAGCGGCGAGGAAGTGCAGATCCCCCTCGACCCGACGCTGTCTCCGGCAGAGAATCTCGCGCGGCTCTTCGCCCGCTATCAAAAGGCGCAGAAGGGCGTGAAGGCGCTCGAACAGCAGCGCGGCGATGTGCTCTCGCGACGCGACGAGATGATGCGTCTCGCCGGCGAGCTGCGCATGCTGGGTTCGACGCCGGACCTGGCGGCGCTCGAGGCATTTGCCGCCCGCGGTGCGGCGCGCGCTCTGCTGGCGCGACACTATCCCCGAAAGCGCACCGCGCCACGCGAAAGCGCCGCCAAGCCCGCCCGCGCTTCACGTTTCGGCAAGGCGAAGGTGCCGGCGCGACTCCTGCCCAAGGTCTACGTGAGTGCGGACGGCCTCGAGATCTGGGTCGGCCGCAGTGACGAGGGCAACGACTATCTCACGACGCGGCTCGCGCACGGCAACGATCTCTTCTTCCACGTCGAAGGCCTCGGCGGCAGCCACGTGATCCTCCGCACGGAAGGGCGCAAGGACCCGCCGTCGACCTCTCTTCTCGACGCGAGTGAGCTCGCCGTGCATTTCTCCAAGGCGCGCGAGGCCGCTCGCGCCGAGGTGCACGTGGCGCCGATCAAAGACGTGAAGAAGCCGCGCGGCGCCAAGCCCGGTCTCGTCCACGTCCTGCGCGGCAAGACCATCCATCTCCGCCGCGATCGCGGGAGGCTGGAGCGACTACTCAACAACAGGACCGAGGACTGAGTGCCCTCCGTGCCCCCCCAGGGGAGCATGACTCGTGAGCTGGTCGGCGGGGGCTCGGTCCTCAGTCCTGACTCAGTCCCGGTATGCCGATGCGTTGAACGCGTGCCGCGTTCTCGCCTTCTTCGTAGTGGGGCAGCTTCCCCTCGCGTTGTTGCAGGCGGTAGGCGAGCGCGGCGGCGAGGACGCGCACGGGGTAGTCGCGCGGCAGGTCGCGCAGGTACGGTTGCGCGGTGACGAAGTCGCGCGCGCCGTACTGCTCCATGATCGCGCGCAGGCCGCCGTTGCGCGGTCCGATGTTGTAGGCGAGCAGGCCGAGGAAGACGTCGCCGTTCATCTCGGCGAGATAGACCCGCAACGTCGCCGCGGCGAGATAGGTGTTCTGGCGCGGCTGCGCCAAGTCGAGCGCGGCGACGCCCAACGCCGAGCGAGCGTCGTCTTGCGCCGCCGACGGCGGCGCGGTGATCTGAAAGAGGCCACGACCGCCGTCACGGCTGTCGCGCGGCACAAACCCGGACTCCGCCGCGGCGACTCCCATCAGCACCTCGGGGTCGACGCCGAAGGCGTGCGCCGCATCGACAACGTCTTTCTCATAGCTCGCCGCGCGCGCCAGCATGCGCTCCCAGGCTTCGGGCGGAGTTCGGCGGTAGGTGGCGAACACTTGATGCGCGAGCGTGCGGCGCTCGGCAGCGGCGCGGCCGCCGAGCAGCGTGCGCAAGCTGTCGAGGTCGTCGCGGAAGGCAGGGCGGCTGGCGTACCAGCCTGCCGCCGTCGCGAGCAGCAGCGCCAGCGCTGGCGGCAGCCAGGTTTGCCAGCGCGCCAGGGCGCCCCGCGAGCGCCGCCAAGCGCGCAGCAGCAACCCGCCGGCGAGGCCGAAGGACAGCACCAGCGCCGCGAACGAGAGTACGTCGACCCAGGTGCCGGCGCCGCTCAGGCGCTGCGCTGCGCGGCCGAGTGCGCTGATGAGCAGGATCAGCAGCGCTGATGACAGCAGCAGGAGCTCGACGACGCGCCAGCGCCAGTTGCGGCGCCTCGCGTCGCGCTTGCGCGGTCGCGGCCGGGCGCGCCGCCGGCCTTCCCGAGGCGAGAACTTCATCTTGCTCGACGCCGGCGAAGCCACCGGCGGAGTATAGACGACATTGTCGAAAGGGTCAGGAATCGCGCGCCATTCGCGTCGTTTGCCGGCGGCTGTCTTGCCTGCCGCGCCGACTTCCGCCACTCTTGCTGTCATGGTGCGTCGTCTCGCCACCTTCGCCGTTCTTGCGTGCGCGGCATTGGCCCTTGTCACGCCCGCGGTGGGTGCTGACCTGCCGCCTCTGCGCATCGGCAACGGCGAGCGGCTGCTCGTCGTCGCGCCCCATCCGGACGACGAAACCTTGGGCGCTGGTGGACTGATCCAGCGCGTGCGCGCCCGTGGCGGTACGGTGCAGATCCTCGTCGTCACCGCGGGCGACGGCTGGGTCGATGCCGTGCGCCGCGAGACCGGCAGCAAGAATCCGCCGCCGTCGCAGTACGTCGCCTACGGCGAAAAGCGGCTCCAGGAAGTGCGCTCGGCCGCGCTCGAGCTCGGCCAGAACAACCTCCATCTACAGATTCTCGGTTTCCCGGACGGCGGCCTCGACGGGCTCCTCGGGCCCAACTGGGAGCGCAGCGAACCGCAGCGCTCACGCACCACCGGCGCTTCCGATCCTCCGTACGAGGAAGCGCGCGATCCCGATCTGCCTTACGCGGGCACCGATCTGCGCCAGGAAATGGAGCAGATTCTGCAGGACTTCAACCCGACCCTGGTGGCGCTGCCGGATCCGCAGGATCGCCATCCCGACCATCGCGCCGCAGGCCTGTTCACACTCCTTGCCATCGACGACTGGTCGAAAGGTCCCGGCGCGGGACAGCCGTGGCCGCGTCTCCTCTCCTATCTCGTGCACTGGCCGGCTTGGCCGCCGGGGTGGGACGCTGTCCAGTCGCGTCCGGAGGACGCGCACGCTCCGCTCGACCTACCCGCCGATTACCATCTGAACGATGCCGCCAAGGTGGCGCTGCCGCTCAACGATCGCGAGATCGCACGCAAGCGCGCCGCCCTCGCCGAGCACAAGACGCAGAACGAGGTCATGGGACCCTGCCTCGGAGCTTTCGTGCGCCGCACCGAACCGTTCATCCTGCTCAGCCCGGACGACGTCCAGCGGGCCGAGTACGTCGTCGCCGAGCGCTTGCGCACCACCCGCTCTCGTTGAGCCGTACCCTTTCGGGGGGAAGCCATGCCGAAGGAATCGTTGACCGTCACCGACAATCGCACCGGTAAACAGTACGAGATCGCCATCTCGAACGACTCGATCCGGGCCGCCGACTTCAAGCAGATCAGGTTCAAGGCCGACGACCAGGGTCTGGTCACCTACGATCCCGCGCTCACCAACACGGCGACGTGCACCAGCCGCATCACCTACATCGACGGCAACAAGGGCATCCTGCGCTACCGCGGCTATCCGATCGAGGAGCTGGCGGAGAAGAGCACGTACCTCGAGACCGCGTATCTCATCGTCAAAGGTGAGCTGCCGGACGCGCGCCATCTCGCGATGTGGCGCCACAACATCACGCTGCACACGATGGTGCACGAGAACATCAAGAAGTTCATGGACGGCTTCCGCTACGACGCGCACCCGATGGGAATCCTGGTGAGCACGATCGGCGCGCTTTCGACCTTCTATCCCGACGCCAAGAACATCCACGATCTCGAGTCGCGCCGACTGCAGACACGGCGGCTGATCGGCAAGGTGCCGACCTTGGCGGCGTGGGCGTACCGTCGACTGCGTGGGCTGCCGTTCAATCTTCCCGACAACGAGCTCAGCTACGCCGGCAACTTCTTGAAGATGCTCTTCCGTATGACCGAGCGCGACTACAAGCCCAACCCGGTGCTCGAGCGCGCGCTGGACGTGCTCTTCGTTCTGCACGCCGACCACGAGCAGAACTGCTCGACCAACGCGGTGCGCGCTGTCGCCAGCTCGCAAGTCGATCCGTACTCGGCGGTCGCGGCCGGTGTCGCGGCACTCTACGGGCCGCTCCACGGCGGAGCCAACGAAGCCGTCGTCCGCATGTTGCAGGAGATCGGCTCGATCGAGCACGTGCCCGAGGCGATCAAGCGGTTCAAGGCCGGCGACGGCCGCCTGATGGGTTTCGGCCACCGCGTATACCGCAACTACGATCCGCGCGGAAAGATCATCAAGAAACTCGCCTACGAGGTCTTCGAAGTCACCGGCAAGAACCCGCTCATCGACATTGCTCTCGAGCTCGAGCGCATCGCTCTCGAGGACGAGTACTTCGTTTCGCGCAAGCTCTATCCCAACGTCGATTTCTACTCGGGCATCATCTACCAGGCGATGGGCTTTCCGGTGGAGTTGTTCCCGGTGTTGTTCGCGATACCGCGCACCTCGGGCTGGCTGGCGCAGTGGGCCGAGCTGGTGCGCGACCCGGAACAGAAGATCACTCGCCCGCGCCAGCTCTACGTCGGCTCTGAAGAGCGCCACTGGAGCCCGCTCGAAGGGCGCTCCGAGCCCGAGATGCGGGAAGAGGCGGTCAGCGACAAGATCTGACGGCGCCGCGCTCTGGGCGGCGCAGGTCCGCGTAAATTCTCCTCTTTGTGGCGGGTGCGGGTACTCGCTGGCGGCGCCGCGGCCCCGTGCCAGAGGGTCTCGCCCCCCTACGGTCGCGGCTCGGAGCGGCGACCCTTTTGTCGCATTACACGTGCCCGCCCCAAACGTCGTGTCTTGCAAAATCGGCTGGTCCGTCGGAAGATCGGACCTCGGTTCACGACGAATGATCTCGGTAACGCGAGAGCCGCGCGCAGGCAGCAGCCGCGAGAAACCGATGGGCCCGCCTCCGCTCGAGCGTGCCTGACGTCGTGCGTTTCCTCGCCATGGCTCGGCCGTCGCCGATCGCTTGCCGCGGGCGACTCACGCCTCGCCACGCCGTGTCGTCGTTGACACTGACGATCCTCACGCTCGGCGCAGCTGCGGCGCAGGCACAATTGTCGGCGTGTCCGCAGCAGGGGCCCTGCGTCACCGTCAGCGTGGTCGCGCCCGCCGTTCCGATCCCTCACGGCGACGCCTTCAACCTATCGCTCCAATTCCAACCCGGACCTTCCGACGGCGTCGCAGGTGAGCTCGATGAGATCGCTGCGCTGACTTTCAGCCTCGGTATCCCCGGTCTTGAGCTCGCCGATTGCAGCAATCCGACCGCCGACGGTCTCACGCCGGCGATCACCGTTTCGCCGCAGATCGGTCCGCAGTTTCGCGTGATCATCGAGAATACGGTGTGCGACGCGAATCCGGCGCGCCCCTGTCTCTGTCCCGGGGCCGGCCAGACGCGCGCGCCGTACGTGAACGTCGCAATCTTCGGTCCGACGAGCGGAAATCCGGTGATGTTACCGTCGCTCCCCGCCGGCGAGCTGCTCTCGCTCGCACTGCGCTCCCGTCCCGAGGCGCAGGACTCGGTCCTGTTGCACGTCCACAGCGAGAGCGATGCTCCGGCGATGTTTCCCAAGCCGCCATTCGGAGCGCAGGCATCGGTGGGGGACACGACCGGCGTGGACCGTAGCTCTGCCGCCGGCGTCAGCCGGATCCGCACCATCGACGCGACGCTCAACCTCGGCGTCGCTTCGACGCCGACGCGCACCGGCACGGTGACTCGCACCGCGACGGCGAGTGCGACGGTGCCGCCCACGTCGACGCCGCCGCCTTCGTCTACGGCGACCGCAACGCTCAGCCCGACGCGCACGTTCACAGCCGTTCCGACCGCGACCGCGACGCGCACGTTCACAGCCGTTCCGACCGCGACCGCGACGCGCACGTTCACCCTCGAGCCAACGGCGACGGCGACGCGCACCCCGACGGCAACCGATGTTCCGACCGCGACGGCCACTGCGCCGCCGACCAACACGCCGGTGCCGCCGACGGCAACCGGAACGCCGGTGCCAACCTCGACCGCCGGGGGCAATCCGACGAACACGTCGACGCCGGCTCCGACTGCGACGGCGACCCTGCCGCCGCCGACTTCCACCGCAACCGTTCCCGCGCCGACTGCGACGGCGACCCTCGTCCCTCCGACCAGCACTGCGACGGGCCCGGTGCCGCCGACGTCGACGCCGCCTCTCGAAGCGACGCCGACCTCGACCGTAGTGGTCCCTTGCCCCGGCGACTGCAACGAGAATCACGTGATCAGCGTGGCCGAACGCGTCACCGGCGTGCGCATCGCTTTGAAGGAGCTGTCGCTGGGGAACTGCGCCGCGTTCGACACCAATCGGGACAGTGAGGTGACGGTCGAAGAGATCGTCTCCTCGGTGAAGGCCGCGGCGGCGGAATGCCGCTAGAGAACCCCGAGATCTCGGTGCCACAGAGACACCGAGGCTCGGAGGTCTCGGCCTCTCTGGACCGCGACCCCGGTTCCCTGGCATGTGTCCGCCATGACGATCGATCAGACGGCGCTCGAGTACATTCACGACGGCGCCTTTGTAGGGTTGGGATCGGGACGCGCGGCAACCGCGTTCGTGCGCTCGCTCGGAGCGCGTGTCCAGGCGGGGTTGCGCATCCGCGGCGTGCCCACGTCGGAGGGCACGGCGCAGGTCGCACGCGAGGTCGGCATTCCGCTCACCACGCTCGATGAAATCGAGGAGCTGGATCTCACTGTCGACGGCGCCGACGAGGTGGATCCCAAGCTCGATCTGATCAAAGGCTACGGCGCCGCGTTGGTGCGCGAGAAGATCGTCGCGGCCTCGTCGAAGAAGCTGGTCATCCTCGTCGGCGACGAGAAGCTGGTCCCGGTCCTGGGTGCGCGCGGCATCCTGCCGGTGGAAGTCGTCCCCTTCGGCGAAGCCCTCTGTCGCCGCCGCCTTCGCACGCTCGGCCTCGACTCGCAGCCGCGCATGAAGGACGGCCGCGTGTTGATCACCGACAACGGCAATCTGATCCTCGACTGCAAGGTCGCCGCGATCGCCGATCCGGCGCGCCTCGATCGCGACATCCTGCAGATCCCCGGCGTCCTCGGCACCGGCATCTTCGCCGGCATGGCGCACCTCGTCTTGGTGCAACGCGGCGATCGCGTCGAGGTCATGGAAAGAGAGGGCCGGGGGCTGGGGGTCAGGGGCTAGTTTCGCCCCCCGCCAGCGAAGGCCATGCGCGGAACGCTGACATCCGAATCGCGTGACATCTTGGCCGACGCGGAGGCGCTGCTCGAGCTCGCCGAGCGCGAAGGGTGGGGTGATGGTCTACCGCTCCTGCCGCCGACGGAAGAGGCGGTGCAGGCGATGCTCGAAGCCGTCGCCGGTGCACCCGACAGGGTCGTTGGCACGGTCGAGCCTCAGCGCGGCGACGCGACGCTCGAGAAAATCGCCGTGAACGCGGTCATGGCGGGCTGCAGACCGGCGTACTTCCCCGTCGTCGTCGCCGCCGTCGCCGCGGTCTGCGAGCCGCAGTTCAATCTCTACGCGCTCAACACCACCACCTGCTGCGCGACGCCGGCGTTGATGCTGAACGGGCCGATTCGCCGTCAGATCGGCATCGAGTGCGGCTACAGTTGCCTCGGTCACAATGGTCGCGCCAACGCGACGATCGGCCGGGCGCTGCGCCTGGTGATGCGCAACGTCGGCGGCTCGTTGCCCGGCGCGGTGAGCAAGTCCGTCTTCGGCCAGCCGGGGCGCATCTCTCTCTGCTTCGGTGAATGGGAGGAGAAGAGCCCGTGGGAGCCGTTCCACGTCCGCCGCGGCTTCGCGCCAGAGGACAGTGTGGTCACCGCGCACTGTGCCACCGGCACGCAGGACATCGCCGACATTTGGGCCGAGACCGGCGAGGAGCTCATCTGGGTGCTGGCGCACTCGCTCGACTGGATCGGCAACAACAAAGTTCTGGTGCCGCAGCAGGACGGCGAGATGCTGCTCCTCCTCTGCCCCGATTTCGCCTACAAGATCGGCCGCGACGGCCTCTCGATGGCCGACGTGCAGCGCATGCTCTTCGACCTCACGCGCACGCCGATCGAGCGCTGGCATCGCAATCATTGGCCCAAGCTCGAGGAGCGCGGCTACGTCGAGAACGGCACCGTCCCGCTGTGCGCGAGTCCCGAGCAGTTTCTCGTCGCCGTCGCCGGCGGTGAGTCCGGCCACCATGCCCTCAACTTCTGCACCTTCGGCCTCACCAAGTCGGTGTCGCGCCGCATCGAGTTGGACCCCGGCGCGGAGGCGGAGTATTGCGAGCTCCCGGCCAGTTCATGATTCAGGGAGACCGATAAAGGTAACCGCTATCGACCACGTCGGCATTGCCGTGGAGAGCATGGACGCGGCGTTGCGCTTCTATTGCGACCGCCTCGGCCCCGATGCCGGTCCGATCGAGGAGCGGGCCGACTATGGCATTCGCATCTGCCGCGTGCATGTCGGCGCGATGTATCTCGAGCTGATCGAGGCGCGCGACTGGAACACGACGATGCAGCGATTCCTGCCGCACCAGGGGCCGGGCGTGTACCACGTCGGCCTGCGGGTCGACGACGTCGATGCCTGCGTCGGCGAGCTCGAGCGCGACCACGTCGAGCTCCTCGATCCGGAGCCGCGCGAAGGCGACGACATGGCGTGTCTCCTACCTGGCACCGTCGGCCGCGGGCGGCGCGCTGGTCGAGCTGGTCACCCGGAAGCGGCAATCTCGAATACGGAGATTTCGCGCGGGGCGAAGATCCGCACCCGCTGTGCGGTCCAGCCGAGGCCGAGGTTGACGTAGAGGGTGCTGTCGCCGCGTTCGTAGAGGCCGCGGTCGAAGGAGGTCATGAAGCGCGCCAAGGTGAGGCGCTTGCCGCGAAAGGCCGGCAACGACAGCTGGCCGCCGTGCGTGTGGCCGGAGAGAGTGAGCTCGATGCCGGCATCGACGGCTTGCGCGAACAGATCCGGTCGGTGCGAGAGCAAAAGCACCGGCTCGTCCGCAGGCAACTGCGGCAGGATCCCCGTAAGACCCGGATGCTCGAGCACGCCGCGAGCCCAATCGCGCCCCAGGTCGTTGACGCCGACGATGTGCAGCGGCGCGCCGTCGACGCGCACGGTGGCGTAGTCGTCGCGCAATACCGTGAAGTCGGTCTCTCGCTGCAAGCCAGCTTCGACTTGGTCGGCGCCGGCGTAGACGTCGTGGTTGCCGAGGATCGCGAACACGCCGTACTTGGCGCGCAGCCCGGCGAGGACCGGAAACCCGATGGACACGTCGCGCGCCGAGTCGAGGAGGTCGCCGGTGATCACGGTGATGTCGGGCTCGAGCGCGTTCACCTTCTCGACCAAGCGGGCCAGGGTTTCGGGCTTCATCAGGCGGCCGATGTGGATGTCGGAAATCTGTACGATGCGCAGACCGTCGAGCGGCTGGGCGGCGCGGCGGAAGCGGACGCGCAGCCGCGTCACCACCAACTCGCGCTGGCCGAAGGTGTACCCGTAGGTGAACAGCAGGCCGATGGCGGCGAGGCCGAAGGTCGTGCTCGATGCATAGCCGCGCGAAGGCAGCTCGACGAGCGCGGCGGCG
>Ga0187894_10007021_pt1 | contig 10802 bp, 7 predicted proteins | sample GBC1701081metaG_FD_136650 | JGI IMG/M metagenome (GOLD analysis project Ga0187894, IMG submission 136650) | White microbial mat communities from a lava cave in the Kipuka Kanohina Cave System on the Island of Hawaii, USA - GBC170108-1 metaG ... | reverse complement strand
GCTCCGCCAGGTGATCGCGCAGGTCGGCAGCGACCCCAAGCTCGTGAACTCCCGCGCGGAAGCGAGCGTGCTCCTCGCGCGCCTCATCCTGGAGTCCGCGGCGAAGGATCGGTTCGGCGAGGCGCGCAAGGCCCTCGAAGCCGCGAGCGCGCTGCCCGGTCTCTCGGAGGACGCCGCCGGGGGGGTGCACTCCACTCTCGGCGACATCATCTACGCGGGCGGCGACCCGGACGGCGCGCGCTTCCCCTACATGCGCGTCGTGCTCATGTTCCGCGGCGCGTCCCAGTACGCAGGCCACGCGCTCAACAACGCCGGGAAGTGCTTCCTCGACCTGTCCGGTCGGGCCGAGAAGACCGATCCGGAGGCCGCCAACCGCTACTTCAAGGAGGGGTACCTGCTCCTGCAGCAGTGCGCGGCGCAATACCGCGGCACCGCCGACGCCAAGGAGGCGGCCGCGACGGTCAAGCGCGTGAAGGACCGCTACGACGCGCTGCCCAAGTAGGGACGCGGCATCCGCCGAGCTCTCCAGGGTCTGTTCTTCCGGGCGCAGTGCCTCGTCGGGTTGCCATTGCTGCGCGCGTTCCTGCGCGTGACCGTGCGCGGCCCGCGCCCGGCCCCGACGCCGCGCGGCCTGATAGTCGCGCCGAACCACCAGTCCTGGCTCGACCCGGTGCTGGTGCAGGCGGCGGTGCTGCCCCACCGCCTCACCTTCCTCATGACGGAGCTCTTCTACGACCTCCCGGTCGCCGGGCTCTACTTCCGCGCCGTCGGCGCGCGCCCCATTCGCGAGGGGCGCCCGAGCGTCGAGGCGCTGCGGGCCGCGCGCACCGCGCTGGCCGACGGCGAGGCGCTCTGCATGTTCCCCGAGGGCGGGATCACCACGGACGGCGCCCTCCAGGCCGGGCGCCGGGGCGTCGCCCGCCTGGCGCGGCTCTCCGGCGCGCCGGTCGTGCCGGTCGGCGTCCGGGGGGCGATCCGGGTCTTCTCGAAGCTGCAGCGGTTCCCCCGGATCCACCCGGTCGAAATCCGCCTCGGCGAGCCCGTCACCTACGCTGGCGGCGAGGCGCGCGAGGACGAGGAGCGATTCACCCGCGACCTCATGGCCAGAATCGAGGCGCTCGCCTACGGCAGCGGACCCTCGCCGAGCGCCTCCATCGCGGCGCGCCGTCTCGACGCGTAGCGGACGAACCCGACGACGAGGAGGAGCCCGCACGCGCAGAGCAGCGCGAGATCGAAGTTCTCCAGGAGAAGGTAGAGGACGAACGGCAGGGCGGGGGTCACGGACGCGCGCCACGCCTCCTCGAATTCGCCCAGCGATTCGCCCGTGGCGTCGAGGAACGCGTCGGGAAACGTCTTTCCGGCGCCGAGGCCCTCGAGCACGCGCTGCACGCCCTGCTGCCCGTGTCGCGAGAGGAGGAAGGCGATCGCCGCGCGGCCCGCCTCGTACGCCATGGCCGCCGCGTCCCCGTCCTCGCCTTCGAACGCCGCGTCGAGCTCGGCGAGCGGCGGCAGGTCGCCGGCCGACGCGAGTCGGGCGATCGTCGTGTCCGAGGGGAGATACCGGCTGCCCGCGAGCCAGACGCAGATCCCTTCCTCGAACCACATCGCGGGCCTCGCGCCCTCGAGGTGGTTGAGCAGCTGGTGCGTCGCCTCGTGACGCAGGACGACGTCGAGGGGGAGCGAGGAATCGATGCTGTCGAGGCGCAGCACGAGCGTGTCGTCGCCGCGCGTGACGGCGACCGACCAGGGCGGGGCGAAGCCGCCGAGGAACTTCGCCATCGCCTGATGATCGGCGACGAGATGGAGGGTCGGGGAACCTGCGTCCGCGACGCCGAGCCAGCGTGCGGCATCCCGCCGGCACGCGGGGTATCGCGCGAGGCACGCCTTGGCGGTAGCTCGCGCCGCGGCGGGAAACTCCACGGCCACGCCTTCCGCCTCGATGCGATCCGCCGTCGCGGCGGCCGCGATCAGGTGGAGGGCTGCGAGTCCCGAGACGAAAGCCCCAAGAGCGCGAGACCGGCGCCGAACAGGAGGGCGAAGAGCGCGATCTGCCAAAGGAAGGTCGACACGGCCCAGATGGTCGCGCTCGCGACGCATGCGAGGCCAGCCCACGCCTGGACGCGGCGGGTGCGGGGGCCCTTGCGCAGGGCCCGGATGACGCGGAACAGACGCTTCATGCGAAACGCCGGGAGCACGGCGGGCACCCGGAATCCGGCGTATTCTAATGGGCGATGATCCGCCTCACGATCCAGGGACCGGAGGGCGCCCGGACCCTCCGTTTCAGCGGGGCGGAGATGCTCCTGGGGAGCCGCGACGGGGCCGATCTGCGGCTCCGCGGGGAGGGGGTCGCGCCGAGCCACTGCCTCCTCCGCGCCGCGGACGGGGGGTTCCAGGTGGTCGACCTCGGCGGCGGAACGACGGTCAACGGCGCGCGCGTCCGGGAGGCGAACGTCGTGGCGGGGGACGAGATCCGGATCGGCCCCCACCGGATCCGCATGGAGCCGCCCGCCGTCGCGCTCGAACCCCTCCCGCCCGCCCGCGCGGCGGCCCCCCCGCCCCCCCCGGAGTCGCCCCCACTCCGCCCGCGCGCGTCCGAGTTCGAGCGCGAGATCCGGGAGCTGGTCGCGAAGGCGCCGTGGTGGTCCACCGCGTTCGTCATCCATCTGGCGATCCTCTACCTGCTCACGCTGCTCGAGGCTCCCCGGACGCCCGAACGCGAGGCGCGCGCGTTCCACACGGGTCCCGACGCCGCGCGCGCGGACTCCGTCGACCCGCTCCCCGACATCGAGCGGTCGCTGCCGCCCGCTCCCGACGAACCGACGTTGGACCCGGTCGAAGACCTCGTCGAGACCGACCCATTGGCGCGACCGGATCCGACGGAGAGCCCGGATGCGCCCGAGCTCACGCGGAAGTCCGACAAGAACTGGTTCACCCCGATCCTCAAGACGAAGCTCGTGCCGCAGAGTCCGGACCCGGCGATCGGGACCGGCGGTGACGCCCCCGGAGGAGAAGCCGCGCACCAGGCCGCGCGCAGGCAGGCGGAGATCCTCGTCAGCCGGCGGTTGGGCGGAGAGATGGGCAGACTCCGCGGAGCGCTCCGCCGGGACTCCCTCGTGGTGGTCAAAGGCGACTACGACAGCATCGAGGACGTCCTCTCCGCGCATTCGCTCCCGCACGTCGTGATCACGAAGGACGAGCTCCTGACGCGGTCCCTCCGCCGCGACCAGGTGCTGTTCATCAACTGCGGGCTCAAGCCCAACAGCGCGGAGTACGAGCGATACGGAGAGAAGATCCGCGGGTTCGTCGACTCGGGCGGTTGGGTGATGACGAGCGACTGGGCCATCGATCCCTACCTCTCCAGGGCGTTCCCCAAGGCGAAGATCCAGATGAGGAGCGACCGCAACCCCAGGGACGAGACGATCCGGGTGGCGCTCGCGAAGGGGGAGGAGGAGAACCCGCTGGTCCAAGGGATCCTCGGCCTGAACGAGGAGGTGACCTGGTGGCTCGAGAACTCGAGCGACAAGTTCCAGCTCGACAAGGACTCCACGGCGCGCGCGCTGCTCGTGCAGACCGACGCCCTGGAGAAGTCCGGCCCCCCCGTGATCGCGTTCGTGGTCGCGGGGGACCACCAGAACGGCGGACGTGCGGTCCACCTTCTCGGCCACTTCCACCAGAAGTCCTCCCACCCGGATGGCATCGCGGGGATGCAGCACCTCGTGATCAACTACCTGGGGATGAAGTTCGGCGGCGGGTAGACGGGCCACCGGTGAACGCGTCGGCGCTCGGCCGCCTCGTGCGGCCCGCCACTCTGCCTGCGCCGTTCGCGGGCGTGCTCGGCGGCGCGATCGCCGCGGGCGGGGGCTCCGTCGCTTCCATACCCCGCCTGTCGGCCGCGCTGGCGAGCGCGCTTCTCCTCACCGGTGCGAGCAACGCGATCAACCAGATCGCGGACGTCGAGACGGACCGCATCAACCGCCCCGAGCGGCCGATCCCCTCCGGGTCGATCAGCGTCCGCGAGGCGTGGACCGCGACCGCCGTCCTCAGCGCCGCGGCGCTCGCCCTCGCCGCGGCGGTCGGGGCTGCCTACCTCCTCTGCGTCGCCGCCACGATCCCCATCACCGCCTCCTACTCGCTCCCCCCGCTCCGGCTCAAGCGGCTGCCGTTCGCCGCGGGCGCCGCCATCGCGACGCCGCGCGGGCTCCTGCTGGTCGTCGCGGGCTGGGCCGCCGGCGGCGGGGCGGCGCGACGCGAGGCCTGGGTGCTCGGGGTGCTCGCGTGGCTCTACGTCTTCGGGGCCTCCACGACGAAGGACTTCGCGGACGTCCCGGGGGACCGCGCGACGGGCTGCGTCACGCTCCCGATCCGCTGGGGAGCGAAGCGCGCCTCCCGCTTCGTGGCGCCGTTCCTCGTGGTGCCGTTCCTCCTCTATCCGGCCGGCGCCGCCGCCGGCCTCCTCCCCGGCGGGATCGCCGCGTGGGCCACGCTCGGCGGTCTCCTCGCGCTCCTCGGCGCGAGCGCCGCCGCGCTCCTCGTGCGCGACCCGACGCCGCCCGCCGACGGGAGGCCGCACCCGGCGTGGGGGCTCATGTATCTCCAGCTCACCGCCGCGCATCTCGGCGCCGCGGTGCTCTTCTCGCTCATCGGGTGAGCGAGGCGCACCCCTCGTCGCACGGCTCGACGGAGTGCGACAGGTCCTCGTAGAGGTACTGGGCCGTGACGCGCGACGTGGAGGGATCCACGGCGTCGTACCTACGCACCTTCTCCTCTCGCGCCGCGCGGTCGCGCAGGAGGAACTCCAGATGGAAGAGGTGCGCCCGCCGCAGCTTCACGCCCCGCCCGATCGGCGGAAGACGCTCGTGGATGCGCGGGTGCGGAAGGTACCGGAACTCCGGCCGGTTGCGGAAGAGCCGCAGCTGTCGGTCGGGGAAGAGGAGCGGGGTGCGCACGTACCGCAGGGGGTCGACCGACACCAGCCAGTAGCGCGGGATCGTGTACCACGACACGCAGGGGAGGCGCAGGAACCCCCGGACGCGGCGGCGCAACCTGTCGCCGAGGAGCTCGTCGGCGTCGATCGAGAGGATCCAGTCGCCCGCGGCCCGACCGAACGCGAAGTTCTTCTGCTCGCCGTGCGCGTCGAAGGGGCGCTCGAGGAGGCGCACCTTGGGGTGCGCCCGGAGGATTTCGCGCGTCGCGTCGGAGGAGCCGCCGTCGACGGCGACGATCTCGTCGGCCACGGGCGCGACGTTCGCCAACCACCGCGGGAGGAGCGAGGCGACGTCCTGCGCGATGAGGCAGACCGAGAGCGACGGCAGAGTGCCGCTACTCTACGCGCCGGAAACGCGAAGGGGGCCGCGGATCCGGCCCGCGGCCCCCCGGGACGCGAGCTTCGCGCGGCCCCGCCGCGCCGTCGCGTCCTCGTCGAGAGGATCAGTTGACGTCGAGGCTGAGGACCTCCACGCCCGAGGCGCGGATCATCCCGTCCCCGCCGTCGCCGTCGACGCAGAGGTTCTGGACGGAGTGAACGGGGGTCTGCATCGTGAGGTCCGTGATCACCACGTTGGCGAACCGATGGCCGTTCGCGGGCCAGCAGGTCACCATCACGCGGTACGCGTGGTTCCCGACGTAGGCCGGGCCCTGCTGGTCGTTCACGTAGATGTAGCCGTCCGAGCCGAACACGTTGCGCAGGTCCACCGAGTCCTCGGGGATCTTCTCGGAGGCGCCTTCCGCGGTCACCGCTCCGTCGCCCGAGTTGCCGGGGACGATCGTCGCGGTCGCGGACCATACCGGGTTCGACGGGATCGGGGCCTGCATCGACTGCGCGGCCCACGCCACTCCTGCCGCGAGGACCAGGACGCCGAGGACGCCGGCCGATCTCCGCCCGGACGAGATGGTTCTCTTTCCCATACGCCTTTTCCTTCCTTGACCTGGAACAGGTCCACCCGCCTCTCGTGAGGCTGACTAGAGGGGACCACTCAAGGGGCGACGGGCAAACGCGCGGCCCGGCGGGTTGCCGCGTATCGAGACGGTTTCCCTAACCGTCGACGCGCCAATCGGTTGGGGCGACGCCGCGTCTCGGCATCGGTCTCCCCCCTGCACTCGATTGGTCGCTTTGGTGTCAGATCGCACCCACGCGCTTGGCGACATCGCGGAGCTTGGTGCCCGGGATGTACACGACCGCACGGGTTTTCCCCCGCCTCTCCAGAAGATCGAGGGTGACGAGCTCCTCCAGGTCCCGGGCCGTCGTGGACTTCGAGACCCGGAAGAGATGCTGGTACTCGCCGAACGCGACCTTGCCGCGCGTGAGCACGCGCGAGATCGCGGACTGCTGCCTGCGGTTGACCTCGATCCCCCGGTTCGAGAGCTCGGCGATCACCTTGTCCACCTTCGCGGGGTCGAGACCGGGCAGCGCGGGCGCGCTGCGCGCGTCGAATGCGATGTCGTCGGGCGTGATGGCGGGGCCGGCGGTGGTGACCATCGCCCGCAGGATCACGTTCCGCAGCTCGCGGACGTTCCCCGGCCAGTCGTAGGATTCGAGCCGCGCGATCGCCTCGCTGGCGATCGTGACGCCGACGCGCCCCTCCCGGCGGGCCGCCTCCTCCACGAACGCGTAGGCGAGCGGCTCGACGTCCTCGAGGCGTTCGCGCAGCGGGGGCACGCGCAGGACGAACCCCGACAGGCGATAGAAGAGGTCCTGCCGGAACTCCGCCTTCGCGATCATCTCCTCCAGGTCGGCGTTCGTCGCCGCGAGGATCCGGACGTCGACCGTGCGGGTCGTGTTCTCGCCGACGCGCTTCACTTCGCCGCTCTCGAGGGTCCGCAGCAGCCGGACCTGCATGGCGAGGCTCATGTCGCCGATCTCGTCGAGGAAGAGCGTCCCGCCGTCCGCCTCCTCGAGGAGCCCGGCGCGGTCCCGCTCCGCGCCGGTGAACGAGCCGCGCACGTGCCCGAACAGCTCCGCTTCGAGGAGCCCCTCGGGGAACGCCGCGCAGTTCACCGCCACGAACGGTCGTGACTGGCGGGTGCTCGCGTAGTGGATGGCCCTCGCGAGAACCTCCTTCCCGGTCCCGTTTTCGCCCATCAGGAGCACCGGGATCTCCGAGATCGCGAAACGCTTCGCCTCCCGCATCACCGACTGCATCGCGACGCTCCGCGCGGCGATCCGGTCGAAACCCCACCCGCGGTCGCGCCGGTGCGCGCGGATCTCGCGCCTGGCGAGCCGCAGCTCCTGATCCTGGTTCTTGACCCGGTCCTTGAGCTGCCGATTGAGCTCCGAGATCTCCTCGCGCTGCGTCTCGAGCTCGCGCACGAGTTCGGACTTCTCGATCGCCGCGACCGCCTGGTCGGCGAACAGCTCGAGCAGCTGCTGTTCGCGCTCGGAGAAGTTGCCCGGGTGGAACCGGTTGTCCATGTAGAGCGCGCCGATCGTCTTCCCCTGCGAACGGAACGGCACGGCGACGATCGAGCGCAGCCGGAGGTTGCGGACCGAGAAGAACTCGGCGAACCGGCCGTCCGCTTCGGCATTCTCGCTCGCGACGATGCGGCCCGTGCGGATCACCTCCTTCACGATCTGCGTCGAGATCTTCTGCTCCGGCTCCGAGACCGCCTCGCGGTCGAGGTTCCGGGCGAGGTGGATCACCTCCTGCCCCTCCTTCAGGAGGATCACGAATCCGCGCTCCGCGCCCGTGAGCTCGATCGCCCGGTCGAGGATGAGCGCGAGCAGGCGGTCGCGGTCGAACTCGCGGTTCATCTCCCGGACGACGTGCAGGATCTTGACGAGGCGGTCGGTCTCGACCGAGCCCGTGCCGCCCGGGGCGACGCGCGGCAGCTCGGCGAGATGGAGATCGATCTTCCGGACCATGGGTTCGTTCCCGTAGAGCGCCCAGATGGAGCGCGAGACCTCGAGCAGGGACGCCGCGGCGGCCCCGGTGGGTTGGCGGAGGAAGCGCTGCAGCTCGACTTCCTGGAGGAGCGACGCGGCTCCTTCGTAGAGGAGGGCGCGCGCGGGGAGGGAGTCGGCGCGGTTCGAGACCGCCACGGCCTCCTCCAGGAGGCGGCCCGCCCGGGCGGGATCGTTCCGGTGCAGCGCGGCGTGGGCGCGGACGAGGAGCGCCCCCGCGCGGGCGGGCGTCTTCCACCGGTAGGCGGCGCCCTTGCCGCGCGCGACGATGCGCTCCGCGAGGTTCCAGGCGCCGCGCACCGCGGCGCACTCGGCGCGGCCGAGCCGCGCGTCCGCGAAGTAGCGGCGGTCCCTCGCGCGCACCGCGTGGCGGACGACCGTGCCCCACGCGGCGTCCGCCTCCTTCACGTCCTCGGTGAGCACGACCGTGCGCGCGAGCAGAAGCGCGGCGCGGGGTGCGGGGGCGCCGCGGCCGTCGGCGACGCGAATCACGTCGTCCAAGGGCTTCCGCGCCTCGTCGAACCGGCCGGAGAGCGCGGCGAGCCGGGAGCGGACGAGCGGCGTCGCCTCGCTCACGCGCGCGAGCCGCTCCGCGCCGGGGACGCGCTCGGCGCGCGCAAGCCGCGCCTCCGCCTCCGCCGGTCGGCCGAGCTCGACCAGGGCCTCCGCCTCGACGACGAGGCACGTCGCCACGAGATCGTGGGCCGCGCTTCGTTCGAAGTCGCGCCGCGCGCGCTCGAAGAGCGCTAGGGCGCGCGCGCTCCGTCCGAGCTGGAACAAGTCCTCGCCCAGGTTGAAGGCGAGGCGCGCCTCGTGCCCCGGCGTCCCCGCACGACGCGAGAAGGCGAGCCCTGCCCGCAGGTCGCGGACGGAGTCATCCGTGCGGCCCGCGACGCTCCGCAGGATGGAACGATTGGAGTACGCCGCGATGCGCACCGGCGTCCCCAGCTCCGCCGGCGGCGCGTCGAGGATCGCCGACTCGACCCGCGCCGCCGCCGCGCGCCGTCCCATGCGGCGGAGGATGTTCGCGCGCACCCGCGCGACGTTCGCGCCGAGGCCGAGCAGGCCCCCCGTCGCGGCCTCGGCGCGGCGGGACTCCTCGAGCGCCTCGTCGAACCGTTCGAGGGAGTCGAGGATCGCGGCCTTCGCGTTGAAGAGGCGCGCGGCTTCCTGCGCCGGCACCTTCCCCTCGTGCCGCGCGAGGAGCGAGAGCGCCCGCTCGGCGCGGTGCGAGTCGCGCAGCGCGGACGCCACTTGGAAGAGCAGCTCCGTGTGGATCGACTTGTCGCGCGGCGAGAGGAACGGCAGCCCCACGTCCGCCGCCTCCTCGTGTCGGTCGAGGCGACGCAGCGACTCCACGAGCGCGCGCACGACGGCGCCGTCGTGCGGCTCCCGGTGCAACGCGCGGGCGAGCCTCAGGGCCTCCTCGAACTTCCGCGCCGCGCGCAGCGCCGCGACGGCGGGGAGGCCGACCCGCACGGCCTCGTCGAGCTTCCCCGCCTGCGCCCAGAGGTGCGCGGCGGCGGCCGGCGCCGTTTCCTCCAACGAGCGTGCGGCGTCGACCGTCGCCGCGACCCGCGCGTCGCCCTCGAGCAGGTCGGCGCCGGTCCGCGCCAGCTCGTCCGGGAACCGGACGCGGCCCAGGTCGCGGACCAGGAGGCCGGTGGCGAAGAGACGGCCCATTTCCTCCTTCGCCAGCGCGCGCGCGGCGTCGAACGGCAGGTCGCCCTCCACGAGCGCGAACCGCGCGAGCAGGTCGCGAAGCCTCGGCTCGAGCCGCTTGGCCCGCGCGCGGACCGCGGACGCGACGCTCTCCGGAAGCCGCATCCGACTCCAGCGCTCGTCGTCGATCGAGGCGCGGCCCGCCTCGACCACGATGACCCCCTCCTCGACGAGGCCGCGCAGGAGTTGGGCGAGCATGCGCGGGTTGCCCTCGCTCGCGCGGTGGAGCGCCTGCACGACGTTCGCCGGAGGCCGGGGGGTGTCCAGGGTGATCGACAGCGCGGCGCGGACGTCGCCGAGGGTGAGCGCCGGGATGGAGCGCAGCTCGACGGGCACGGATCGGCCCGCGGTCTTGAGCAGGGAAGCGCCCGCGGAGTCCGCGTCGGAACGACCGCCGAGCGCGAGCAGGTACTTGGGACGCCCCGTCTCCTTCTCGAGCGCCGCGATCCAGTCGTGGATCGCGGCGGCGTCCGCCGCGGACGCGCGGTGGACGTCGTCGAGCAGGATCACCGGATGCGCCGCCGGCCCCGCCCCCTCCAATCGCGTCACCACCTGGTAGACGATCGACAGCGGATCGTCCGCCAGGACCTCGACGGGCGGTCCCAGCCCCGGATGCTCCAGGACCTCCTGCGCGAGGCGGCGGAACTGGTTCCCGGAGAACACGAGGCAGCCGCGCGCGGCCGCGTGGTTGCGGAGGGTCGCGAGGAGGCGGGAGACGCCGGCGCCCGCGGGCCCCGCGACGATGACGATCGGATCGAGCAGCTCGCCCGCCTGCAGCGCGAGCACACGACCGAGGAGCGTGTCGATGAGCGCTCGGCGCCCGACGAGGGGAGGCTCCGCGCCGAGCGGGACGGACGCCGGCTCGAACTTCCCCGCGACGACGAGATCCTCGTACGCGGCGGCGAGCGCGCCGGCCGCCTCGCCGGCCGACGCGAAGCGCGCTGCCGGGACCGGCGCGAGCAGTCGCGCGACGAAGTCCTCGAATCGGCGCGGCACGGCGCCTCGCGCGGACGCTCGCATCGCGCGGCGCAGGCGTTCCGACCCGAGCACGCTCGCGGGGTTCCGCATCATCTCCTCGGGCGCGGCCGGCGGACGCCCCGTCGCGAGCTCGAAGAGCACGACGCCGAGAGCGAACAGGTCGGCGCGCGGATCGGGCGAGCCGCCCGCTAGCAGTTCGGGCGCG
>Ga0187894_10007020_pt1 | contig 10803 bp, 3 predicted proteins | sample GBC1701081metaG_FD_136650 | JGI IMG/M metagenome (GOLD analysis project Ga0187894, IMG submission 136650) | White microbial mat communities from a lava cave in the Kipuka Kanohina Cave System on the Island of Hawaii, USA - GBC170108-1 metaG ... | reverse complement strand
CTTGATCGCGCGAATGGTCTCGCGGTAACGCTCGCGCAGCGCGTCGGGGCGCGACGTGCGGACGTAGACGCGCGCCAACTCGCGGAACACGTCCAGGTTGCGCGGGTTTTCGTCGTAAAGTTTTTTGAGCGAGCTTTCAGCCGCCGCCAGTTGGCCTCGTTCGATCTGCCGCGCGGCCAACTTGCGCGCGAAGATGTAATGAAATCTGCCGCGGCTGCGCTGCGAAGCCTTCGTCAACAGGTTGATCGCATTGTCGCGCCTGCCTATCCGCCAGTTGAAGTCCGCGGCTTCGGCCAGCACGCCGTAATTGGTCGGATACTTGTTGACCAGGCGCCCGATCATCGCCGAGGCGGCGTCTTTCCGCCCGCCGCCCGCTGCGTGTTCGGCCAATTGCAACTGATACGAGATGGCGAAGCGCATGTTCTTCGCCGCCACGACAAGCCGGCGGAGCGTCGCCAGTTCGCCCGCCGTGTCTTTGTTGTCTCTGAAATAGTCGCGGGCGCGATCAAGAAAATCCTGCGAACGGCTGCGCGCGACTTCACAGCGGAGCGCCGGCGCAGCCTCATTCCATTTCTCCAGGCTGCCGAGCAATTCGATGTAACCGAGCGTCAGCGATTCGCGGTCTTTCGTCCGGCCCATCTCGCGTCGAAACGCCGCGCGAAGCTGTTGGGGAACGCCCTTGCGCGCGTAGAGAGTCTTCAGACGCCGCTGTGCGCGCTGGTAATCGTCGCGGTCCTCGTCGAGCGCCTTCACGTATTCGCCAATCGCCTCATTCGTCCGGTGTTTGGCTTCGAGCAGCGCCGCCATCTGGAAAGCGTAGATAGTCTGGTCGTTCATCTGGCGTCGCAGCGAGGTGAGCGTGCGTAGCGCGTCGTCATATTGAAAGTAATCCCAGTAGATGGTGGCCGTGTCGAGGTAAATCTCCTGGTCGCCCGGTCTGAGATTGATCAACCGCTCCCACCGCTCTCCGGCGAGTTTGTAATCGCCAAGCTCGGCGTAAATCTCCCCGGCCTGTGTGCGGTAGTTTTCGGACGCGGGCGATGAATCGGCCATCGCCTGCCCGACCTTTGCCGCTTCGTCCAACGACTGCCGGTCTTTCTGGCCGAACGAGCGCGTGAAGGCGAACAAACGCTCCGCGAATTCGGGCGTGTTCGGATAGAGCAGGTTGAGTTCGCGGTAAGCGACGACGGCCTCTTCGTAATTCGACAACCACGCGGCGGCGTCCGCGCGGAAGAGTTTGTAAGCGAGCGCCCCCTTCGACGTGGCGGCTTCAGTCGCTCTTTTCTTCGCCGTCTCCGCGTATTCGCGCAGTTTCCCTTCGCTCGCCAGTTGCGGCAGGTAGCGGTCGCGGATCGTCTTCGACTCGAAGTAATGTTCGGCCAACAGCCGCCGCCAATCGTCCCATTGTTTGTGACCGGCGTAATAGCCGAGCAATCCTTCGACGAATCCCAGGTTATGCGGGAACCGCTGGTGGGCGCGCGTGTAAAGGCTCAGGTAGAGATTGGCTTCGAACGCCGAAGCGCGATCGCTCGTTCCCGAATTGACGAACTTAGTGAGCCATGTGGTGATTTCGTCGTCGTTCATCTTTTCGATCAGGTCGCGCGAAAGTTGTTCGAACTCGCTCTTCCGCTCGCGTCGCAGATACCACCGCGCCAGGCGATCCGTCCAGATGTTCGACGGGAACCGTTTGATCGCCTCCTGATAAACCCGCAACTGCTCCTCGACCAGATTGGTCTGCCCCAACCATTGCAGCATCTGTTCGTAAAGTCCCTGCTCATCGGGATACTTTTTGATCTCGTTCGAGTAGAGGGCCATTATCTCAGCCGTGCGGTTTTCGCGCGCCAGCGAAGCGACGTGACGCGACAGCGCGAGCGCATAGTTGGCGGAATCTTCGTCAGCTTTTTTCCTGAGCCTCAGCGGGACCGCGCTGAACCGTGTCACGCGTGAATAGCCTTGCTCATCTCCCTCCGCGTCGGCGGCGCCAGCGCTCGGCGGGTACGTAATCATCGCCGGATGATGCGAAGTCAGTTCATCAATGCCGCCGGCTTCCCACACAGGCATGAGGGGTTTGTCTTTGCCGCGGTGTTTGCCTGCGTGGTCCATGACGCGTTGGTACACGGCGCGCTCATCGGCGTGCTTGCCATAGTTGACGTAACAATCGGCGAGCTTCAACGCGACCTCGGAGTATTGCGGCGCATCGCCGTATCGCTTCTCGAATTCGGTGAGTAGCTCGGCGGCGACGTTAGCGTCGCTCGTGGTTGAATAAAGGCGGATCAGGTCTAGGTACATCTGCGCCATTTCGGGCGAGGTCGGATATTCTTGCCTGTAGGCGTTGAACAATCGAAAGGCAGCGGCGCGGTTGAAATGCTCGACCGCCGCGTCCTCTTCGTTTCTGAACTCGCCCCGCGGGTTTGAATCGGCGAGGATCAGCGATAACAGGCCGCCCAGCATTCCCGGATGCGGATCGGCCTTCGCCACGTCTTCGTAAAATTTCAGGTCGCCGGCTGTGAGCGGCGTGCGGCCGGTTCCAGCGTTGGTCAGCAATCGGAACATCTCGTAGAGAACTTTAGCGCGCAACTCGCCGCCGCGCTCCAACCCGCCTTGCTGGTTGAGCGTATAGAGGAACCGCGAAGCCTGATCGACTTTTCCGTCGGCGATCAATAACCGTGAAACCGTCGCAAGCTCGTCCGCAGTCCATTTCACGCCGCGCGAGGCGCGGGCCTGTTCGAGTCTCGCGAAGATGTTCGCCGCCGCCTCCTCGTTCTCGGCGTAATCGTAATGCCGGTAATGAAAGAGCCTGACCGCTGTGTCGAAGTTCGCCGGGTTGCGGCGGAACGACCCTTTCAATCCGCGGCCATAAGCGCGCAGCCTGTCGCGCCCGCTCAAAAACTCGTAATAGAAACGCTCCGACTGTTTATCAGTCCAGAACGGATCGAACGAGCGGACGTAGAACAATTCGGCCTCGCGGCCCCGGCCCAGCTTGACCAGAACGTCAACCTCTTTTTCGAGGAAGTGATTTTTTTGATCCTGGAAAGACGACTTGTGCTGGCGCAGCGCGCCGAGCGCCTCGTTGAAATCCTTCTTCTCGATCAGGTGATCAACAAACTCTTTGACTACCTCGAACGAACCCGGGTCGGAAGCGATCAGGCGTTGGAAGAAATCAGGCCGCTGGTATTTCTCCAGCTTGTGCCGGCGAGACATCTCAATCAGCTCGCGCAATATCGGCGCGCGTTCATTGCGCGGTACAACCGCGATCATCCTCTCCCGCGTGGCGGCCTCATCGGCGAACCTCGCGCGACGGTGGTAGAAGTTGGCGAGCTTTTCGAGCGCCGCCAGACTGTGGCTTTCAAGCTCGACGTAACGCAGCGTCTCAGCGCGCGCTTGTTCAACGTCGCCCAGCTTTTCGTCAAGCTCGGCCAGCTTCAACTCGATTTCGGAATCTTGCGGATAAAGCTTTCGGACTTCGGCCAACCGGGCGCGGGCTTCGCTCACTGGGAAGGAGATGATCGCCTGAGCGCCAAAAAATTCCGAGCGCGTAAACAACGCCGATTCGATACGCGCGGCGCGCTCTTCGGCCGCTGATGACGCGCGCGCGGTTTTGGTCGTCCGCGACGGAACGATGATCGCTAAAGACAAAGACGAGACAAGCGCCGCAAGCGCGATGACTTTACCGAATCTCAATCTGCGTTTTTTCATAGCGAGCCTCCATAAAAACACTTGCTAACGCCCGATCACCGAAACTTGCGCTTCAACGCTCGACTGGTTATGCGCGAAATCTTCCGCCGAAACGGTCAGCGTGTATTGCCCCGAAGCCAGTCCGGCGGGCACGCGCAAACGCCCGATGTTCGCCTTCTCCTTTTCAGACCAGGCGAGCCGGACTGGCTCAGCGCCGTACATTTTCGCCACGATGCGCATCGCGTCCTGGTCGGCGTTCACGCGCACCAATAGCTCCTCGCCCGCGCGAACGGATTGCGATTGCGCGATGAGGCTGAGCTTTGGCGCGCGGCTGTCAACGACGAAACTCTTCTCTTCCTGGTAGCCGTTGCCCTGTTTGTCGGTCATCAGCAACCGACAGCGGTAAGTTCCATCGGGCATCCACGCGGGCGCGAAGAATCTGACTTCCCAAACGCCATCGCTCGGCAAGAACTTCAATGGCAGTGTTTCGCCGAACGGCAGCACGGCGAAGACCGATTTGATCGAAGGGTCGGTCTTGACGCGGATCACCGGGTCGCCGGGCTGAATCACGCGCGGGCGCAGCAGCGAGCGCGGCGCGGCCAGGAAAGCCGTGTAGGGCGTGACGAATCTGTATTTCTGCGAAAGGCGGATGATCTCGGAGATGTAATCTTCGCGTTCCCCGTTCAGGTTCATCTCGTAAATCAGCGCGGCCACGCGGGCGCTCGCCCATAATCGCGGCAGGTGGTCATGAGCCGTTTCGAGTTCGGGTAATGAGACGCGGCGCGAGAGGGTGACCGGCTGATCGGCGGACCGGCCTTCGATCTTCAACTCGACATTCGGCGAGGGCTTTTTGTAACGGCCCACGAAAGCCGCGCTGGAGCCGTCGAAACCGTGCGGCGATTGCAACGCGTAGATGTGCGAGAAGTTCTTCGGATCGGACGCGGTGAACTGCAATCCGTCAATGCTCGGATGACCCATCCGCGCGAAGATGAGCTTGAGCTGAATCGTTATGTCTTCGGTCTCGCGGGCCTCGGCGAAATAGCCTTTGCATTTGCGTGTTAGCTCTTCGAGCAGCGTACGGTTGGCGTCGGCGCCGATGGCCAGCGCGAAGAGCCGGGTCTTCGGTCGCGCGGCGGAGGCGTTTGCCTGATCGAAGGCCTGAGCGATGCGTTTGACACCGGTTGCTTTCAACGTCGAGTTGGCGTCGGAGATCAATACGACGCTGCGTTCGCCCGGCGGGAAGCGGTCGGCAAGCTCGATGGCTTTTAACAAAGCCTGGCTCAAATCAGTGCCGCCGCCGAGCATCGAGTTTTTGACGAAGCTCAGAGCGCGTTCGACGTTTTCAGCGGTCGCAGGCAGAGGGGTTGGCGACAGCGGCTCGACGTGATCGTTGAACAGGATCAGGGTGAATTGATCCCGCGGTCCGAGGCCGTGCAGGAAGAAATCAATCGCCTCGACTGCGCGTGAGAGCTTCTCGCCGTGCATTGAGAGAGATGTGTCGAGCAGGAGCAAAACATTGCGCGGCGCCCGCTCGCTACCGCTCGCGGTACCGAATCGCTCGTTGAAGATCGCTCGCGCCTGGAAATATCCATCAAGATTGGCAGGATTGGTCGCGGCCAACGCGGGGTCGCGCAGGTCGTAAGCCGTGATCCGTTCGGGCGCTCGATGCGCGATCCACGACAGCGCGCTCTGCGGGACGTTGATCGTGTAATCGAATGAGAGGTCTTCTTTCAACTCGACGTTCCGCGCGTGAAATTCATATTGCATCTCGTTCGGTCCGGCCTTGATGGCCTTCATCGCGTAAGCCGCCGAATGGAAGTTGAGAGGCGAGATCGGGGAGTCGCTAAGCGCTTGCACATTGATCTGCAACTCCCCGACGCGTTGAGGCGGGCCGAATGATGGTTTCAGCGGAAAGCTGAAACGCGAGGTCAGGTTTTCAACCGGCAACATCTCCGTGTACTCCAACTCCACGCGCTTCGAGCCGTAAGCCGGGATGGGGAAAACCTTGGCCGAGAACGCGGAAGTCCCGCCGCGCTCGTCGTCCTGTTGCAACAAGCCCGGATCGGTCATCTGGCTTTTGATCTCGGAATAGATTCGATTCGCGCGACGTTTCTCCATAATCACTCCGGGCAATCGCAGGTCGCCGTCCCACACGGCGAAATCGGCGATGGACGATTGTGGCGGCAATGCGAACAGATATTTGCCTTCCAAAACCTGACTCGTGTGGCTGTCGAAAATCTGCAACACCTTGACGCGCGCATGCTGGTTGTCAATTACGACGTCAACCTTCATCACCTGAAGCGAGAGGATCGAAGAGTCGGGTTCGTTTTTGACCGAGACTGGGATGAGCGCGCCAGACTGGGCTTTTGCGCGAAGCGAGGGCCAGTAAACTGAAATCGCGATCGAGCAGGCGGCGATCAAGCAGATGGTCGGAGCTAAATCAATTGGGCGCCGTTCTTTTAATACGACAGAGAGAACGCGAAACACGCGGAAAATTATCGAAAGAGCGTTCCGCTTTTCCGCGATTTCCGTTATTTCCGCGTGTTCCGCGTTCTCGAAGACTTTCCCATTCCGTCGTTCAAAAGCGCTGTCGCCAACCGCAATTCGGTTCTTCAGGTGTCTCCATTTCATCTCTCTACTCCTCAATCTGTTTCAAATAGGTTTTGTTTATCCGAGCGATCCCGCTGGTCGCGCCGAAATAGACGTGGTTCTCGTCGTATGTCACGCTCATCACGACGTTTGACGGAAGCTCCGATTTCAGCCTGATCCATTTCTGCGAGCGCAAATCCAACACCCATGCGCCTTCGATCGCGCCGACATACAATCGCTCGCCGTCGCTCGCCATCGCGTTCGGATTGATCATTTGACGGCCAATCTCCGAAGCGAAGCTGACGAATTCTCCCGCCGCGGTCAGCTCAAACACTCCGCCGCCATACGTGCCGATGAACAATCGAGGGCCGGCTTCGCAGAGCGCCGTCACCCAGTTGTGCGTCAGTTTGGAGTTTGAATCTTTGAAGACCCGCGCGACGCGCTCTCCGGCGATCTGCGAAAGCCCGCCGAGCGTCCCGGCGTAGATGAATTCACGATGGCTGAGGACTGAATAGACGCTGTTGCTCGGCAATCCCTGCGCTGTGGTCATGCCTCTCCACCGCTTCGATTCGCCGAGCGAGAGGCCGCGGCTTGTAGCGAGCGCAAAACCCGCGCGATCTCCGCGTTGAAACGCAGCCGCGCTCAAGACCGAATTGCTGAGCAACCCATCCGCCGCGCCAATCCGCTCGGACCCGAACGAACCGTCGAAACTGATCAGCCCTTGGGCGGTCGCCGCCAGCATTCGCTTCGACCTTTCATCCCAGAGCAGCGCGTTGATTTCGCGGACGGTCTCCGATTCGAGATGCGCGACGCGGCGGCCATCGGGAGCGATAACGTCAATGCCGTTTCTGAAACTGCCCGCCCACAAACGGCCCAGATCATCGAAGGCGAGCGCCGAGATCAGATTGCTGGCCAGCGCGTCCGGTGATTGTTCGCCAAATCGCGAAATCCGCGGCGTTCCCAAAAGCCTTTCGTCCTGCTTATAGGCCAGAGGGCCAAGACGCCAGATTCCTTCGTTGCTCATCAACCAGAACGTTTCCCCCATTGGCTGGTTGTTATTGACGAAGGCGGCCAGTTGGCAGGACGAAAGACTTTCAGGACGCTTCCAGGCTACTGGAAAGAGTTGAATGCGATTTGAATTGCGCGAGTCTGCGGCCCCGGATGTCGCGAGCCGGAAAATCTCGCCGTTGTCTTTGCAGAGCAGAACGTCGCCGCCGTATCCAATCGCGCTTGAAAGCTCAGGAAGAGTCGCGATCGTCTGGAAACGTTTTTGCGAGGAGTCCGCGCTGTTGAGAAGTTGGTTGATTGGAGCCGCGGCCACGCCGAAATCCGAAGCGGCGATCAACCGGTCGCCATCCGCCACAACACCGACAATGCGGTTGGACGGCAGCCCGTCTACAATCGTGAAATGCGACCAGCGGCCAGAATCGTTTATCCACAAGCCGCTGGCGAATGTCCCGACGAACAGCCGCGAACCGTCCGCGGTCAGGCAGTTGATCCCCGCCAGGCGCTGTTGGCTTTTCTGATCGGATTCGGCTTTGATCTCTTTGAAACGCCTGCCGTCGAATTCGAGCAGACCGCCCGCGAACGTGCCTACCAGCAGGCGCCCCCGGTCTTCGAGCAACGCGGTCACGGCCTGGGCGTTCCGGTCGGTCCATCGGTAACGCTCAAAACGTTTCCCGTCGAAAACGATCAACCCCTGCGAACGAGAGCCGATGAAGAGTTTGGAATTAAAGACGGTAATCGAGGTCAGATCGCTTTCCGGCAGACCGTCGAGCACGGTGTAGCGCCGTTTTATTTTTCCGTCCTGCTCGAATTCGACCAGCCCACCGCCGGTGGCGGCGAAGACCGAGCCGTCGAATCGCGCGAGACCGCGAGCGCCGCGGCTGCTTTGAATCAGCCTGACTTCATCGCTTGCGAACGCTCGCCGGATTTCCTTTTCGAAAGGCGCAATCGCTTGCGCCTCCGACAATGCGCGGGCCGCCTCGAATTCGCGCTCGGCCCGGCGTTTGATTGTCCACGCGGCGACCAGAATCGCGCTCACGATCAGCGCTGAAAGCGGCGCCAGCCAACGACGGCGCGATCTCAGAAACGTCACGGCCCGGGCCGGCAAGAGAATCATGTTGATTTGATAGAACGACCATTTCATGGCGGCGCCTCTCTGGTTGATTTCAATCTCGATCTCACTATTACTTTCGACGCTCGCGATTATGCTCAGGTAATGGAGTGAGCGCGCCGTGACAGGCTTCGGCTGTTTGTGGTGATATTGCGGATAATTGTGATGGGTGATTGCGGCTGAATGAGCGCCCGCCCCGCGACCTTAATGTTGTTGATACGCGGGCGGGGATGTGGGTTTCCACAGTGGGTTACACCCACAGGATTCCTTTCAGCTTTTCTGAGGCGATGTTCCGCCCGCAAAGGACGATCACGACATTTTGACCGGTGAATCTCTCGCGCTCTTTCAGGTAAGCGGCGACGGCGACGCCCGCCGAGCCTTCGATGACCCAATGCTCCTTGTCGAAGATCAGGCGCATCGCCTCGCGGATTTCCGATTCGGAGATCAACGCGTGATCGTCAATCAGTTGTTGGCAGAGCGGGAAGGTGAGGGAACCTTTCTCGAGGCCGCCCGCGGTGCTTTCTGAGATCGTCGGCTCTTCGGGAACTTCGATGATTCGGCCCGCGCGCAGGCATTCGTACATCACGCGCGAATTTTCAGGCCAGCATCCGATGATCCGCGTTTGCGGGCTGACCGATTTCAAATACGCCGCGATTCCCGCGATCAATCCTCCGCCTCCGACCGCGACGAAGACCGCGTCAATCCGATCTATCTGTCGCGCAAGCTCCACGCCGATCGTGCCTTGACCAGCGATGACCTGAAGGTCGTTGTACGGCGAGATGAAGACCTGGCCCGATTTATGGGCAGCCGCGCGGGCCTTGTTTTCGGCGTCGAGGCAGTCGTCGTTGGACAAGACCGGGATTCCGCCGAGGTGTTTGATCACCGCCAGTTTCTGCTCCGAGACATCGCGAGGCAGATAGATCGTCGCCGTCGCGCCCGCATGGCGGGCCGCGTAACAGACTCCCATCCCGTGGTTGCCCGTCGAGGCCGCGATCACGCCTCCACGCAACTGCTCATCGGTGAGCGAGAGAACCTTGTTCGTCGCGCCCCGGAGTTTGAACGAGCCGGTATGCTGCAGGTGTTCGAGCTTGAGGTAGACGTTGGCGTTTCCCAGTTGGCTCAGATGAAGAGAATGATCAACCGGCGTTTCGCGGACGAGCGGGCGGATGCGCGATTCAGCGGCCAACACTTCCTCGGCGGAGAGCGTGATCATTCCTTTTGCGCCTCACTTGATGTTCACAGTCACTGTGTTCGACCTGATCCCGTCAACCGTCAGGATCATATCTACCTCACCACGTCCGATCAGACTTCTCGGCAAGCGCGCGTTGACCTGATCGAGTCCTACAAGCCCGCCCACCGCCCCGATGCCAGACACCTCGACATTCGTTCCGCCAATCTCCAGACTCACGTTTGAAAGAGAGCTGTAAAAACGAATGCCGACGCCGTAAAGCAACAGGAAGACTGTATCCGCCTCCGGGCCGAGGTCCAACGGTATCGCGACGAGCCTGTTGAGCGATGGATCGAACCTGGCCACCGGCTCGTAGGTCTGCGCTCCATCGCGGATGCGCAGCGCGACAGCCGCAGCGACGCCTTGTCCATTTCCGTTCGCGGCGAAAAGACATGGCGCTACGTTAGTAATTCGAATCGCGCCGGTGAAGACGGCGCCGTCGCCGGCGGTGACCGTGACCGTCGCCGCGCCAACCGCCACGGACGCTGGGAGCAGATAGTTGATCTGGGCCGGCGACACGTAAAAGAGCGGCGCGTTCTGTTCGACGCCCGCGCTGTCGGTGATCTTGACGCTCGTGCCCGCGATCGAGGTGGGCAAAGGCAATGTCGTCGCGGCTTGCGTCGCCGTCGCCAGCCCGCCGCCGAACAAAGCCGTAATCGTGTCGCGCGCGAGCGGGTCGCCCCTGTAGCACGCCGCCGAGACTGACGTGATGTGGCTGGCGAAGCGATAACCGATTGATTGCATCTTTGCGGTGTAGACCGAAGTCCGCGCCGTGACATAGAGCGTTTTCAGATCGGGGCCGCCGAATGCGCAGTTGGAAGGGGCTTCCTGAAACGTGATCGTACCGAGCGATTCGCCGTTGGGTTTGAGGACCTGAATCGCATTGATGTTTGGGCGGGTGACGTAGAGATTGCCCTGCGTATCAATGGTCATCCCGTCTCCGCCGCCGGCGCCTTGCAGCGCGAACATTTGCGGCGTCCCCAACTGCCCCGGCGAATTGACCGGATAGACCATCACATTGTTCGAGCCGTGCAGGACGTAGAGCGTCTTCTCGTCGAGCGAGAGGATCACTCCGTTCGGGCGCGTCAGGTTGTCAATCAACCGCGTGACCGCGCCGCCCGGCGCAATGTAATAGACCGCCTGTCTGTCCTGTGTCGGCGTTCCGCCGAACGAAGGGTCGCTAAAATAGATTCCG
>Ga0187894_10007019_pt1 | contig 10804 bp, 5 predicted proteins | sample GBC1701081metaG_FD_136650 | JGI IMG/M metagenome (GOLD analysis project Ga0187894, IMG submission 136650) | White microbial mat communities from a lava cave in the Kipuka Kanohina Cave System on the Island of Hawaii, USA - GBC170108-1 metaG ... | reverse complement strand
GGCGACCTCAATGCCTTTCAATTCAATGATGGTTTTGGTGATTCCATAGGAACCATTCGCGGCGTACCCTCTGCCGATGATACAACCGTGGTGTCAGGCGACGGCGCTGACCTCGTGAATCCCGATATGGTTGACCTCGTAGAGCAGGCTACCGCTAGCGAACGCTATTCGTTCAACTTTGATGGCAATGCTCAGGTACTCGACCATGAACTGGCGAATGATGATATGTTCGCCGTCTTTTCGCGCATCGCCTTTGCGCGAAGTAACGCCGACTTCCCGGAAATCTTCCGCACGGATGCCAACCGCCCGGAACGCCTCTCCGATCACGATATGGCAGTCGCTTACTTCCTGTTAGAAGCGCCAACCTTGGCGAAACTCTCAAGTTTTGAAGCCTTGTCGCAAGGGCAGGAAGTCTTGTTGCAATGGCGCACCGGCGAAGAAGTCAACAATCTCGGTTTCAATGTCTATAAAGAAGAGAACGGCGCTCGCCGCCGCCTGACGCCGCAACTCGTCGCCGGTTCAGCCTTCGTCGCCGGTGAAGATACAACGCTTGCCGCCGGACGTTCCTATGCGTGGTGGGGCAACTTCACCGACATAGGCGCACAGTATTGGCTCGAAGAGATTGATTTGAATGGCAACAGCGTCTGGCACGGTCCGGTGCGTATCAAATCGGCTGACCGCCTCTCTGGTTCTAAACAACGACAGGCAACACTGCTCAACATGATGGGCAGAGAACAGGCTCAGGAAGGCGTGACGCTGCCTCTGGATGTGAAAGCCGAGTCTATGGACGCAATGCTTTCCGGTGACGGCGCTTATGAACTCGCGGCAATCCAATCTGGCGTTGATGTTGCCGGACGCGCCGCCGTGAAGATTGCCGTCAAACACGCCGGACTCTATCGCCTGACCCAACCCGAACTGGTTGCCGCCGGATTGAACCCTTCGGCGCAGGCGCAAAAGCTGCAACTCTTCGTTGACGGGCAGGAAATCCCGATTTCGATAAACGGCAAGAGCGCCGGACAATTCGATGCCTCATCAGCCCTTGAGTTCTACGGCGTCGGGCTGGATTCGCCTGTCACCGAAGCGCGTACCTACTGGCTGGTATGGGATAACGCCGATGGCAAGCGTGTGCAGAAAGTCAGAGGTGATGGCAAACCAGCAACGACAACAAGCTATCCCTACACAGTAGAACGTCGTGACCGCACCCTCTATTTCTCAAGCCTGAGAAATGGCGACCGCGAGAACTTCTTTGGCGCAATCGTGTCACGCACTCCCATTGACCAGCCGATGATGTTGCAACACCTTGACTTGAAAGCGCCGGGACAAGCGATAGTCGAAGTTGCCCTGCAAGGCGTCTCACAAGTCGCTCATCGCGTCAATGTCATGGTCAATGGCGCGGTTGTCGGCGAATTGCGGTTTGATAAACAGGAACAGGGTATTGCCCGCTTTACAGTTTCCCAAGCGCAACTCCGCGACGGCGCAAATCAAATTAGGCTTGCATCGCAGAATGGCGACAACGATGTGAGCCTTGTTGACTATATCCGTTTAACCTACAACCACAGCTATACGGCAGATAATGATGCGCTGACGCTGACGGCAACGGGCAAACAACAAATCACGGTAGACGGCTTCAGCAACGCGGCGATTCGCGTCTTTGATGTGACCAACATCGGCGAGCCGGTTGAACTTGTTGCTGATGTGACCGCGCAAAAGAGCGGCTATGCGGCGACCTTCGCCCCTGCTGCCGATGGCAACCGCAACCTTCTGGTGACGACTGCATCGGCAATCAGACGACCGGCAAACATCGCCGCTAACCAATCATCGTCATTGCGTTCGGCAAGCAACAGCGCCGACTGGATGATTATTGCTCATAGCAGTCTCTTTGAAGCTGCAAGGCAGTTGCAAGCCTACCGCCAGAGTCAAGGGCTGACGACGAAGATTGTTGACATCGAAGATGTCTACGACGAATTTGCTGCCGGTAATAAAGCGCCGCAAGCCGTCAGGAGTTTCCTTGCTTATGCGGCGCAAAACTGGCAACGTGCGCCGCGCTATGTTGTGCTGATGGGCGATTCGACCTTCGACCCGAAAGACTATCTCGGCAGAGGCGATTTCGACCTTGTGCCGACGAAGTTGATAGACTCGATGTTTATTGAGACCTCAAGCGATGATTGGTTTGCCGGTTCCATAGCGGACACTGGGACAAAGATGATGATCGGGCGCTTGCCGGTTCGCGGCAGCGATGAAGCGTTGCGAATGGTGGCAAAGATCATCAACTACGAACAGACGCCGAAAGCCGACAGCGTTCTGCTGGTCAGCGATGTCAGCGATACCTACAACTTCGCTGCCGCCAGCAATCGCTTGCAGGAGATCATCACCGATGGCTCACGGGTCGAACAGATAGACCGGGGCGTTACCGATACGGCAACTGCCCGCCGCGCTCTGCTCGATGCCCTTAAACGCGGGCTGAAGGTGGTGAACTACACCGGACATGGTTCGATAGATATGTGGCGCGGCGGTCTCTTATCCGCGAACGATGCGCGGGGCTTGACCAATCAGGAGCATCTGCCGCTCTTCGTGATGATGAACTGCCTGAACGGGTATTTTCAGGATGCGGCAAGCGACAGTCTCGCGGAAGGCTTGATGAAAGCTGAACGCGGCGGCGCGGTAGCAGTTTGGGCGTCGTCGGGCTTGACCGTGCCGAGCGAACAGTCGTTGATGAATCAACAGATGTTCCGTTTGTTGTTCAGCGATGATGCGGCGCGGGCAAAAGCCATTACGCTTGGCGAAGTGACCTCACGAGCAAAAGCGACGGTTGGCGATGCCGATGTCCGCAATACGTGGATACTGTTCGGCGACCCGGCAACGCGCTTACGTTGAGAAGGGAAGAACAAGCAACGCGAAAAAGCAATGCCTGTGTGAATCAAGCTACAGATTCACCACAGAGACACCGAGCAACACAGAGGTTGCACAGAGATTGTTACGGACTCTCTGCGCGGTCTCTGTATTCTCTGCGTCTCTGCGGTGAATTGACAGATACGGAGATTCCTCTTCCTCTTCTCTGTGCAACCTCTGTGTCTCCGTGTCTCTGTGGTGGAAGCCCTCTCTTAGCAAGATCATTGCTTCGATAACAACATTCAGTATTACTTTCAATGTGGTTGAGTAGTGACTTCTTTTTGCTCTTTATCGTGTGGCAATACCGGCAGAAAAACTGCTACTCTTTCGCTATGCAAAATTGCCGTATCCGGTTGCTTCAGCAAGTAGCCGTCTATCTTGTGTCAAGTCTGCTTGCCGGATTCCTGTGCCTTCCGGCGCTCTCCGTTTCCGGCAACCAATCCATACAGAGCAGCTACCAACCAACTTTGCGGCTTACTGAATTCGGAACCCTCGATTGCGGCTTTGATGCGAACGGCGCAGATGAAGCCTTGCACAATCACCGCCGGAATCTTCACCTCGACAACAACAAAACACCGAACCGGGCGATAACTGCGCCGCCGCAGATGAAAATTACCAATAACATCGCCGTTATCGAAGACGATGGCTCGCTCATCCTGCCGCCTAATAAGTTCGATTTGAATAACTCTTCATTGCTCTTTATTCCTGATGGCAATACTTACCGTCTCAGTCGCGGCGACATCGCTTTCAGCAAAGACTACGGAACCCGGATAGAGGAGTTTCTTGGCATTGACGACGCGCCGCTCGATAATGCCAACAATGGTTACTATCGCCTGTCGCTTGCCGCCCAACCTTTCTCTTACTTCGGCATAAGTTATGCTGAAATTTTCATCGGCACAAATGGCTTCGTCACCTTCACTCGTGGCGACACCACAGGCAGAACTTCTGCGGCGATGCTGGCTCAGGATATGCCGCGCCTTGCGCCACTCTGGGCTGACCTTGATGTGAGCGAAAACGGCGGCATCTATTTCAATCGCCTTGCCGATGCGTTATTGATTACCTGGGACAAAGCGCCGCAGGCACAGTACAGCAGCCCCAGTACCTTTCAACTGCGCCTCTTCAATGACGGGCGCATCGCCTTCGTTTATAAGAAGGTCAAAGTCAGAAATGCGCTTATCGGTCTGTCACCGGGGTATTCTGCCAGTGAAGCGCAGTCGCTTGATTTTTCGACGGTGCAAAGTGAACCAATCAGCCGCGCCATCTTTGAATCCTTCTCCAAGCAAAAACGCCTCGATATTCCGGCATTGACGCGGGCTTTTTATGCGGCGCAACCCGATGACTTCGATACGCTCTACATCTGGACAGATTTCGCGTTTGATAATGGCGCTGGTTACGCCACCTTCTTCAACGTGCGGAATACCATTCAGGGCATCGGCTTAAAACAGTTCGATAAAGGCGCGGCTTATGGCAGCGCGGCGCGGCTCGCTTCGATAAGCATAATGGGCGATATTGTGCGAAGTTGGCCCGATGATCCGAATGCCAATGTTGTTGGACTCTATTCTGCTGTGGCGATTGTCTGTCACGAGCAGGGGCATCGCTGGCTTTCCTATGTCCGGTTCAAGAGCGGCAATAGTGTGAGAGACGACCTACTGGGGCGCGAACGGAGTCACTGGAGCTTTTTGATGAATACGCAGAGCGCCCCGGATCGCAATGCTTCTTCGATTATGGAAGGCAATGTCTGGAGCGCAGGCAGCAGTAACTCATTCACCAGTTCACAGACCGCCGCTAACTATTACAGCGAACTCGACCAGTACCTGATGGGACTCCGAAGCGCCGATGAAGTCAACGACCTCACTTATCTCGACATCAGCGAGCCGTTGAAATCGAGTCTCAGAATCGTCTCTCCTGCGGTTAATGTTGCGTTGGCGGCAGAGAAAAAGACCGTCGCTTTGCGGCAAATCATCGCTCAGGAAGGCGAACGAGCGCCGGATGCTAGCCAAGCGCCAAAGAATTTCCGCATCGCCTATCTTCTACTCACCGAACGTGGGGTTATGCCATCAGCGGATACGGTAAATCGCACAGACCGCTATCGCGCTGCGCTGGAACGCTACTTCTCTCTGGCAACCAGTCGTCGTGGCTCTCTGGATGGTAGGCTAAGTCAAAACCAATCAATACGTTAGCAAAATCATAGTGAAATTTTTCTGATTTTTTGCACAGGCAAAACTTTTTTTGTGCAAAACTTATTGCCCGACTGCGGCTTATTCCTTTATTTACATCCTTTAGCTTTTCGGTGTAAAAGTATTATGCGAACCTGATAAACTACTTTAACTTTTTTCTTGCATCTTGTTGATGGATATGATATAACACCGAACCATAAATAGTGCTTCCTTGTGTTCCTGCCATAAGGCAGCGCTGTTTTCGCGGTGCGCTGGGTAAGGAACTATCCAGAAGGGGGCTACTGGATGTTCAAGGGGGCTTGTCGATTCGACGATCCGGTGCACCGCATTATCTTCTTCTGTCGCTTCGCCCCCGCCCCCGGTTTCCCACTCAAGCCATTTTCGTTTATTCTAACCTTTTAGCAAATCTCTCTTCGAGGCAATAGCTTTATGCGAGCCGTCATCCAGCGAGTATCACAGGCATCCGTAACTGTTGAAGATAAAATTGTTGGCAAAATTGCCGCAGGTCTTGTCGTGCTGCTCGGCGTAGCGCGGCACGACAACGAAGCCGACCTTAATTACTTTGTCGAAAAAATTATCAATCTTCGCATCTTTACAGATGCGGAGGGCAAAATGAATCAATCGCTTCTCGACATAAGCGGCGCAATGCTTGTCGTTTCACAATTTACGCTTTATGGCGATGCCCGCAAAGGTCGCCGCCCTTCCTATATTGACGCCGCCGAACCGGAGAAAGCAAACGCCCTTTATGAAGCCTTCGTCGCGCAGGTCAGAGCGCGAGGCATCCGCGTCGAAACCGGCGTCTTTCAGGCGATGATGCAGGTGCAGTTAATCAATGATGGTCCCGTGACCATTTTACTTGATAGCAAAAAGACGTTTTAGAGCGATGCAGATAATCCCCGCCATCGTAGGTCCCACCGCGTCCGGTAAAAGCGAGCTTGGCATACGGCTCGCCCTGCACTTCAACGGCGAGGTCATCAATCTCGACTCCGTGCAAGTCTATCGCGCCATCTACATTGCCACTGCCAAAGTTACGCCCGAAGAGCAACGCGGCGTGCCGCACCATTTGATTGATATTGTCGAGCCGACAGAGAACTTTACTGCCGGGGATTACGCTAAAATTGCCATCGCCACCATTGAAGAGATTGAAGCGCGGCAGCACTTAGCATTATTGGTCGGCGGCACGGGGTTTTACCTGCACGCCATCACCAATCCGATCTTTGAAAGTCCGCCAACCGATTTAACTTTGCGTGAACGCCTGACCGTCTTGCGCGACCGGCGCGGCGTTGAGCATCTGCATCGGCTCTTGCAGCGTGTTGACGCGAAAGCTGCCGCCGCCATCAGCCCGCGTGACTGGTCAAAGACGATGCGAGCCATTGCCTTCTATTTTCAGACCGGCAAGCGACTCTCCGAAGCGCAAAAAGAGTTGCCGCCCGCGCCCGCGCTTGCCTCGCGCATTCGTATTCTGGCGCTCGCGCCGCCGCGAGATTTACTTTATGACAAAATCAACCGTCGCGCCGAAGTGATGTTTGAACGCGGACTGGTTGAAGAGGTTGAAGCGTTGCTGACGGCGGGCATTCCGGCAAACGCCAAAGCCTTTCAAGCGCACGGCTACCGCCGGGTCGTCGAATGCCTGCAAGGACTACGAACGAAAGCAGACGCTCTCAATCAGATGAAACTCGACACGCGCCATTATGCCAAACGCCAACTCAGTTGGTGGCGGGCGCAAGCAGCCGTCAAATGGATTCACGATTTCGGCGATACCGATGCCGCTTATGCAGAAGCTCGCACTTGGCTTGAAGCGTTCAAAGAGCAATAGTCATTCGTCCGGTCTATTCGGCGGCGCTTGGTTTCGACAGTTGCCGCCCGATGATTTCGTTAATCGAATCATCGAGATGGTATAACGCAAACTCCTCGCGGTTTGTTTCCAATAGCCGTTGCAACTCTTCATTGATAAAAGCGCGTAATTGTACCGGCTTGGCGCTAGCTTGTGCCGCTTCGGTAATCGCCATCTTGACGGCTTCCGTAATCCCCTCGATGAAGATAGCGGATTCACAATGCCCGATGAAAGCGATTTCGCCGTCGAAGTATTCAAACTCCGAGCCGAACGGGTCGAGAAAAGCGAAGCGGTCGGCAATCTTCAATTGTCCGGCTCGCAGATGCAGATTGAAATTATCGCGTTGCTCGACCGTGCGGGCGGCATCAGTAATGGTCTTCAACATCTTTCCCAGTAAGCGTTTGACTTCCGCCATCTTCAAGCCTTCGAGCGCCTCCCGGTTATTTCCCAGCGCCGCCATCAAATCATACGTCGGCAGCGCCTCTGCTTCTTTCTTTACCTTGCTGTCGGCTTCGCCGTCGTTCGCCGCCGTTGGCGCGGAAATCTCGTTTACTACGGCTTCCGGCTCATCATCAGAAGCGTCCGAAAAAGCGGCTGAGGCGCGAGACGGTTCCTGCCAATCATCTTTCGAGGGGTAGAGTGATTCGGCTTGTGGTTCCTCAGTGAGGGCTATATCGCTATCCTCGTTTTGCCAGACGAAGCCCGCATGACTTTCGACATCTAGGCCTGCTGCTGACTCCTGCATTGCCGCTGCCTCTGCCGTTTTCATCTCTTCGCTCAGTTGCGATGGTATGGTGGTGTCAGGCGATTGATTTTGTGAGTCGCTTTCTGAATGTTCAGTCGCTGTCTGTGCCGCCTCGACTGAGAAAAGCTCCTCATCGGCTCGTTGAAACAGCACGTCAAAAGAGCCGCCCTGCGCGTGACATTTTTCGATTAACTCCTTGAGTTCGGAGTTTCGCAATTCGCCGGTGGTCTGCCCGCCGACGCGCAGCATTTCACCGGCGGCGGTAATCAAGGTGCAATTACCGGCGTCAATAAAGATCAGCGCCTTCTCTTTACCCGTCGTTACTTCGATAAACCAGCGACGGTCGAGTTCGCGCATCAGCTTGATAATCAGTTTTTCAAGGTCAGCAAAATCGGCGCTGAGATTAACGTAAAGCGGTTCGGCTGCCATCCGCGCCGCGAAGGTCAGCGCCAGTCCTTGCGGATAGGTGTGGATTGAAACGCCGCCAGGTTCAGCGCGGCAGCGTGACACAACGGTGGCAAGATTAGCTCCGACAAATTGCGAGTCAAGGATTGCCACAATCTTTCCTTCATCCATCAGGACGTGGTAATTTTCGTCCGGCAGATTTGCCGCCACCAATCCGGCGAAGGCTTGCTCGCTCAAGTCTTCAATCAACGCATCAACCAACAGATAGCGGGTTGAAAGATTTTCGTGTAGAGGTTTACCAAGTGGAATAAACATAGGTCTTTCCGTCCGAGTTGGAATACGGGGCGAATTTTACCTGACAAATGGGCGGGGTAGCTTCCAGCAATGATGATGAAGCGAAGCGCCTGCTATTTGCTTCCTGCGGTCTTTACGGGCGTTTTGAATTTGCCCTTTTCAATGCTTACAATGAGCCGCTTTGCCTGATTGCGGGCAATCAACGGCGCTTGATCGCCGGTAGCGATTTCGCGCAATTTCGGCAACAGTTGTTGCGGCTCGGCAATGCGTTCAAGGCGCAAATCGTTTTCGAGAATTTCTATCTGTTTCGGGACATCGAGAGGTTGAAACTGCTGCGAAGTCTCAATGTCAAACAAATTCATGTGCTGCGTCGCCAGAGCGCGATAGATGTCCGCCAATTCCTTAATCTGCGGATTGGGCGTGTAATTGAATCGCGCCTCGCGGTTGCGTTCCCCGGCGTTCATCGAAAGCGTCACCCAACCGAGATTGGAATGATCTTTCTTGTCCTGATAATTCTCCGTCGAACTGAGAAAATCGGTCTCCGCGTAAAGTTGCCGAATCCGCGCCAGCGTTTCAGGAAACAGCTTGAATTTCAAGTCAATCAAGTCGTCGCTTTCGCCGCGTTTGAATTGCAGCAAGCCTTCGCCATGCGGACTCAAATCAATCTTAATTAGCGGAATGTAGAACCGCGCATTCTCGAACTGATAAGCGAATTTCACTTCGCTCGCCTCGCCATTTTGCGCCACAGCAAAAGGCGAAAGCAAAAAGAGAAGAAGCGCCATTGTCCATTGTACCTTGTTCATTATCCCTTGCTGTTCAGAGAGTAAAGATTCACCTAAACAACCCTTCAGAGATTATACCAAAAAGTAAACGCAATGAAACACAGATACAACGGCTTGGCACACCTAATCCGCGTCAATCCGCTCAATGCGCCCGATTCGCGGTCTATCGGCTCGGCTTATCGCTCAACTGCTGTTGACATTACCTCATTCGACAATGACCAATGGTTAATGAACAAGGCTCCCTATTTCGCCGCTTCGCCGCTTTTGCCTTGCTCGATCAGCGGCTATTCAAATTTCACCGATACCAATTTCGAGACGCCCAACTCTTCCATCGTCACGCCATAAAGCGCCTTTGCCGATTCCATCGTCCGCTTATTATGGGTGATGACCAGAAACTGCGTTTCGCGGCTCATCTCTGTCACTTTATCAGCAAATCGTCCGACATTCATCTCGTCAAGCGGCGCATCCACTTCATCGAGGATACAGAACGGCGACGGCTTATATTGAAAGATTGCCAGCACCAGCGAGATAGCCGACATCGCCTTTTCGCCGCCGCTCAACAGCAGGACGCTTTGCAGTCGTTTGCCGGGCGGTTGGGCGATGATGTCAATGCCCGATTCCAATACGTCGTCTTCATCAATGAGAATCATCTCGCCGCGCCCACCGCCAAAAAGTTCAACGAACATCTTCTTGAAATTCTCGTTGATATGCGCGAAGGCATGGCGGAAGCGTTCCCGCGAACGGCGTTTGATTTCTGTCAGCGCCTCTTCGGTCAGGCGTATCGAATCGAGAATATCGCGTCGTTGTTCGGACAGGAATTTGAATCGCTCATCGGCTTCTTCCAACTCTTCGAGCGCCATCATATTGACCGGACCAATATCGTCAATCTTGACGCGCAATTCATCGAGCCGCGTCTTTGCCGCATCCAGAGAGTCTGGAGTCTGGAGTCTGGAGTCTGGAGTCGTTTCGCTATTGCGTATTGCCCCAACACCAAAATTCTCTGCAACAGCGTCGCTGCTATTGACACTTTTTCCTGCAAATTCCGGCGCACTTTCACCATCGCTTATTTCAATACCCACAGGTTGATTCGCAGATTCCAGACTCCTGACTCCTGACTCCTGACTCTGTGCCTGTTGCGCTACCACTTCTTCAAGCGACATTGCCAGTTCGGAAAAACAGGTACGCGCCAGATGCGTGGCTTCGGCTTCGAGTCGCGCCTGTTCGACTTCCAGATGGCTGCGCTCATCGCGCACTTGTGATGTTCGCGGTCTGACATCGCGCAGAATCGCATCCAGCGAATCGCTTTTTTCACGCGCTGTCTTTACGGTTTCGCTGGCGATCTGAATGGCTTGGGCAAGCGTGTGCTGTTCACTGTCGAGTTGTTCAGTGGCGCTATCGCCTTCCGCCTGTGACTGGCTCAACTCTTCGATGCGGTTATGGCTTTCATAACTTTCAACGCGATTGCGATTGATTCTGGTATGCAACTCTTCGACTTCATTTTCGATACGGCGAATTTCGGCACGCGCCGCTTGCAATCGCTCTGCCTGTGCTGCCACCGAAGCGCGTAATGCTGAGAGTTTTTCGGCAAAGGCTTCCGCACCGGAGCGCATCTCCACAAACGCCGTCTGTTTTTCGGTAAGGGCTTGTTGTACGCGGTCACGCGAGGCTTCGGCAGTCT
>Ga0187894_10007018_pt1 | contig 10804 bp, 6 predicted proteins | sample GBC1701081metaG_FD_136650 | JGI IMG/M metagenome (GOLD analysis project Ga0187894, IMG submission 136650) | White microbial mat communities from a lava cave in the Kipuka Kanohina Cave System on the Island of Hawaii, USA - GBC170108-1 metaG ... | reverse complement strand
TTCTCGTTCGCCAGCACCTTGACCCGATCGAAACCCGGAATGTACTTGGCAACCGGATCGTCCAGCAGAAACTTGCCGTCCTCATAGAGCGTCATCGCCGCAGTGGTGACGATCGCCTTGGTCATGGAGGCAAGCCGGCAGACTGTGTCCAGCCGCATGGGCTTTTTGCCTTCCACATCCTGATAGCCCACAGCGCCGCGGAAAACGATCTGCCCGCGCCGCGAGACAAGGGCTGCAATCCCCGCCTGCTCGCCGTTCTCGATGCAGTCGCGCAAGTAGGCATGAGCTTTAGCGAAGGCGGAAACACGGCGCGCGGCGGGCGTTTGCGCCATAGCGCACCCACCCGCCGCGCCGAGGAAGATTCGTCGATTCACGCGAATCATCCTACCAGAGCAATCAGAAAATCAGTTTGAGCGCCAACTGCACCTGCCGTGGATTGGCCGTGCTCGTAATCGTTCCGAACGCGTTCGAGCTGCGGCTCGAATTCGGCGTATTGAAGTTGGTCTTGTTCGTCAGGTTGAAGAACTCGCCCCGGAACTCCACCGCCATCCCTTCCTTGGGCAGCGGGAAATCCTTGTGCAGGCCCAAATCGATGTTCAACAATCCCGGCCCGTACACCGAGTTGCGGCCGGAGTTGCCGTAGGGATTATTCACGTCCTGAGGAACAATCTGCACACTGTTCGGATTCAGGTAGTTGAACCATTCTCCATTCGGCGTCTTCGGATCGCCCGTAACGTTCGGCCGGTATGGCCCCACCGTGCCCGTCTGCTGCCGTGTGACCGGCGAGTAGTTCAGGTTCACCGGCGAACCCGTCCAGGCCGTCATGATGTTAGTCAACCGCCAGCCGCCGAGTAGGAAGTTAACGGGCGCGGCAACGCTCGATCCATACTTGCGACCGCGTCCGAACGGAACTTCGTAGACGAAAGTCATGGTGTTATTCAGCCGCTGATCGTAGCCGCTGGCGGCCTTGTTCTGCCTAAGCTGGCTCAACGGTAAGCGCGAATCGTCGCCGTTCGCCGTTTCCAGGTGACCGCTCGCGTTGTCCATCGCCTTCGCCCAAGTGAACGAGTTCAGGAAGTAGAAGCCGCCGCCAAAACGCTTCTCCAGCTTCACCTGCATGGCGTTGTAATTCGCCCAGCCGTAGGAACCGGCGATCTGAATCTGCGTGAAACCGGTGATCGGCCGACGCTGATCGACGCCCAGGTTCTCCGTGCCGTTGTTCAGCCGTGCTTCGTTCAAATCGCTCAGAATGACAAGCTTATTCGAGCGATTTCCGACATACGCCACATCGAGCACGAAGTCCTTGGCCAGCTCCTGCTGAATCGTGAAGTGCCAACTCGTCGTGTACGTCGTGCGGGTATCGGCCGGAATGTGATTCGTGCGCGAAGTCGCCGTGCTCACCCGCGTTGGATCGAGCAGGCCCGAAGGATAGCCATCCTGCGTCGGCTTGAAGCAGGTCTGCGGCGCCGCGCTGCCCGCGCAAAGCGGCTGCCCCGGATTTTGATTGACCGAGATGCTGAAAATGTGCGGAAGGTTGTAGCTCAACAGGTTCTCGCCGCCCAGCCGGTTGAAGTGAACGTAGCTCACGCCAAATCCGGAACGAATCACCGTCTTCGGGAACAGCGTGTAGGCGATGCCCAGACGCGGCGCGAAGTTGTTCCTATCGGGACGGACAAGCGCGCGATCGTAAATTCCGCCGTCCTTCGCCGTAATTAATGTCCGCGTAGCCGGATCGAAATTCGAAAGACGGTTCTTCTCCTCCCACTGCGGCGTCGCGAATTCGTAGCGCAGGCCGGCGTTTACCGTTAACTTAGAGGAAACTTTGAAATCGTCCTGCAAGTAGAAGAAGTGCATCCGCTGCCGCAGGTTGATGATGATGTCGTTGTTCAACGAGTAGTTGTTCCGAAGGCCGAACATAAAATCGGCGAGATTGTAGCGGTTATCCCCGCTGGGTCCGCCTGCGACGAAACTGAAACGCGAGCCGTAGCCGTCGCGGCCATATTTGGGGTTGAAGTCGTCGATCTGCGTATTGATCGCCTGATGCTCGTAGCCCATCTTGACCGAGTGACGGCTCTTGATGAGCGAGTAGTTCACCTTGGGATTGATCACGCGCGGGTTCTGGAACTGAGGATTCGATGACTGCTGGCCAAAGGCGGTGTAGCCGCCTACTTCCTGGGCATACAGGCCGCCCGCGTAACGCGGGTCCTCCGGCAGCCCCGGAATCCCATAAGCCACGCTCGCCGGAGGCTGGCCGATGAATACCGGCGATTTGCCGCCCTCGGTCTTCGCGATTCCAATGCGAAAGTCAAGCAGCGAAGAAGCCGACAGCGTGTAGTTCAAACCATAAGCCACCTGCCAATTCAGCACGCGCACATTGCCGTTCGAATTGCCGCCCGAAGGCCCCGGAATCGCCGGCGGTTCAAAGTTATTCATCAAACGATGGCTATAGCGCCCAAAGTGATTGAGCTTCGAACTCATGTAGTGGTCCACGCGCAGGTCGCCCTTGTCGTTCACATCCGAACGGCGCGGCAGCGCTTCGAAATTGTTCGAATTGCCCGGGCGGTTCACCGCCGGAAGCTCGGCGAGCACCTTGCGCGCAAACGCCGTCATATCGCTCTGCGGAATGACGCCGTTCGCATACTCGCGCCCCGTGAGCGGATTCCGAACCGGCAGCCCCCCCAGGTTGCCCGCGCGATGCTCCATGGTCGGCAGCGTCGAAAGCGTAAGCGTGCGGCTCACCCGCCGGAAGCCCTCATAATTCCCAAAGAAAAACAGCGAGTCCTTCTTGATCGGCCCCCCGAACGCAGCGCCAAACTGGTTCTGAATCAACGTAGGCTTGCGATTCTCCAACGGCTTGAAAAAGCCAACAGCGTTCAGGCTCGTGTTCCGCAGATAATTCCAAGCCGCGCCATGAAACTGATTCGACCCCGACCGCACGGCAGCGTTAATCACCGCCCCGCCCGCGCGCCCAAATTCCGCCGAGTAGTTGTTCGTCTGAACCTTGAACTCCGCCACGGCATCGGGCGAAAGCTGCACAAGCTGGCTCGAAAATCCTTGGTTCGAAGTCCCGTAGGCGTTGTTGTCCACTCCGTCAATCACGAAGTTGTTGAGCGAGCTCCGCAGTCCGTTCACATTAAACGACGCATCGCGCGAACCGGAAATCGAGGAGCGCCGCACGCCCGGCGCAAGCAGCGCCAGGTCGGCATAATTCCGCCCATTCAACGGCAGATTCACGATCTGCTCCGAGCGAATCACCTGCCCGCGATCGCTCGACTCGGTCTCCAGCACCGCCGCCGCGCCCGTAATCGTGACGCTTTCGGCGACCTGCCCCACTTGCAGCGTTAAATCCACGCGCTGCCGGGCATTCACCGTAACGGCAAACTCCTCGGCCACGGCGCGCGAAAAGCCCTGCTTCTCGGCGGTCACTCGATACTTGCCCAAACGGACGTTCGAAATTTCGTAATTTCCGTTTTCATCGGTGTCGCGCGTCACTTGAACGCCCGTTTGGACGTTCTCCAGCGTCACCTTGACTTGCGCGATCACCGAGGCGCTGGGGTCGCGAATCGTTCCCAGTACCGTTGCCGTGTCAAACTGCGCGAAAAGCGGAATGCATGCGCACACCGCGAACAATAAGCGAAAGAATCTCATAAGACCTCCCTGACGGAAACGACCGAGTATCGCATCCGGAAGTTTTCCCACCGTTTCAACTATGTTACAGCACTGTGAAAGGCGATACTATCGCAATAATCCGCGCATGCGAAGCCAGTCCGCCAAACGCGCCGGCCAGGTCGCTAACACGGCGTCCGACCAGGCCAATCCAACGCCGTGCGCCCCTTTTTCATAAATGTGCATCTCCGCCGGCACCCCGGCTTTCCTGAGCGCCAGGTAGTAAAGGACGCTATTCTCCGGCGGCACAGCCGTGTCGGCATTCGTATGGAACAGAAACGTCGGCGGAGTCTCCGGCGTCACTTGCAGTTCGTTCGAAAGCCAACGCACCAGCGACGGATCGGCGTCATCGCCCAGCAGCGCCTGCCGCGAACCCTTGTGCGTGTAATCGGTCGTGAAGCTGATCACCGGATAACCGAGAATGGCGAAGTCCGGCCGCGAAGACACGCGCTCAATACGATCCGCCGCGCCCAAATTGCCCTTGTCCCAATGCGTCGAAAGCGTGGAAGCCAGGTGTCCGCCCGCCGAAAAACCCATGATGCCGACGCGATTCGGATCGACGCGAAACTCCGCCGCTCGCGACCGGACCGTGCGCAGCGCCCGCGCCGCGTCCCCCAATTCCACCGGATGCCGGTACTTCTGTCCGAGCCGGTACTTCAACACAAACGCCGACACGCCAAGTGAATTGAACCACTGCGCCACCTGCTTGCCTTCATGATCGATTGCAAGCCCGCGATAGCCGCCCCCGGGGCAAACAATTACCGCCAAGCCCGTGGCGCGCTCGGGTGGCGCAAGCCAGGGGGCCAGAGTCGGAATGTCTGCGTCGCCCGTACCCTGCGCACCCGGCGCCGCGCCATCCCAAAGCGGAAACGCGGCCGGTTCAGGCACGGGACGTTGAGCGAGAAGCAAACCGCTAAGGCAAGCAACTAACAATAAACGCATGAACCTATTGTCGTTGAGCAAGCTCTTCGCGACGATCCCGGCCATCATCTCTTCTGCGTTAGCGGCTTTCGCGGTTCGCGGAAGGACCGCCAGCCGGATGTAATAGCTGCTCCAGCGTCGGCCCAATCGCCGTGTGCCGGAACGCGAACCCGCTCAATTCAGTCGCCTGAGGAACCACGCGCTGGCCTCCAAGAATGATCGCCGACATCTCACCAAACAGAATCCTGAGGGCAGCCGCCGGCACCGGCAGAATCGCCGGTCGCCGCACCGCCCGCGCCAGGGCCTCGGTGAATTCGCGATTCCTCACCGGATTCGGACCAGCCGCGTTCAACGCACCCTGCGCCGCGCTCGACTCAATCGCGTGAACGTACAAATCCACCATATCGTCCATGTGAATCCAACTCATCCATTGCTCACCCGAGCCAAGCCGCCCCCCCACGCCCCATTTGAAAGGAGGCAGCATCTGCCGCAGCGCGCCCCCCTCCGGATGCAGCACAATACCCGTGCGAAGCAGCGCCACGCGCGCCCCAAACTCCTTCGCCCGCAGCGCCGCCTCTTCCCAGGCAACGCAAATCTCCGGAAGAAATCCATCACCGGGCTTGGCCGCCTCGCTCAGTTGCTCCTCGCCCCGGTCGCCGTAGTAACCGATCGCCGAAGCGCAGACCAGCACGCCGGGCTTGCGCTGCGCCGCTCCCATCCCCTGTACCAGCAAATTCGTCGAATCGACGCGGCTCGAACGAATTCGCCGCTTCACGTCGTTCGTCCACCGTTGCGAGACCGGCTCACCCGCCAGATGCACGATCGCATCCGCGCCCTCAATGGCAATCGGCGGAGGCGGAACCGTCGACGCATCCCAAATCGTGAATTGCGCGCCCGCCGGCAAGCCGCGCTTCGGCGATCTGCCCAGCAGGTGCAACTGATGCCCGCGCGCGTCGAGCGCCGCCGCAAGACGCCGCCCGATAAAGCCCGAGCCACCGCTGAGTGTGATCCTCATGCGCCCCGCAAGCTACTTTAACCGAAACGGATCGATCCCCGTTTCCTCCAAATGCGCAATCTCGCGCAAATAAGCGTCAACACCCGTCTTCCGCTTCATACCGTCGAGCGACATGTAGCGAATCATCCCGAAAACCGGACGCTCCTGCCACGGTCGGTCATGCAGCCCGAAACACCAAAGGATATTGGTGTACGTATTCGGATCGCGTCCGTCCAGCGCATACCGGTCATGCAAATAAACCATCGTTTCAAGAGCGGCCTCGGGTGTGGCCGACCACTCGATAATCTTCTTGCCCCAATACATCCGGTAGTAGCCATGAATCTTTCCGCGCAGAAGCAGTTCCTTCTGCGTGGCGTTCCATAACGCGTCATGCGTCGTGGCGCTCTCAAACTCCTCACTCGTATAAATGGGATCGCGCTTGTCGGCCGCGTGATTTCGCAATGCCTCCTTAGCCCAGTTCGGAATCGAGTCAAGCGAGTCCGGCTCTCGCGCCCAAACGGCATGGTTGAATGCCAACTCGCGCCGGACGATCAGCTCCTCAAGAAACGCGTCCGCGTTCAAACCGTGCTCGGCCGCATAAAGCTGCGCCGCCAGCGCAATCTCCAGCGAAGAAATCTGCCCAAAGTGCAGCCACGGGCTCAAGTTGGAAGTAGCATGCTCGGCGGGATTGTTCCGCCCCGTGTCGTAGCGCTTGAGATTGTTCGCCAAAAAATAGTCCAGATGACGCCGCGCCTCCGCATACCCGCCGCCCCAGGTAATCGACCGCTTCACCTTATGATCGATCTCGCACGAAGCCACCAATTCGGCAACGTTGTCCGCCGTCACCTCCACATGCCACTCCGGACGCGCCCGCGTCCACTTCTTCTTCACCTCCACCCTCTCGACAGGCTTCAACCACTCCGGAAGCGCACGCCGTATCTTCGGACGAATCGTGTAGGCCCCATACTCCTTCTTCTCATGCAACCGCATCGGCACGACGCAACTTGCGTCCACCGCGAAGTAAGGAATGCCGATCTTCCCCGGCACCGCCGCATTATGCCTCGCCGCGATGAACGTCGGATAGTCGTCGGTAACCACCATTGCCGCACGCTCCGCCACTCGATAGAGAAGATCGTTTGCATCCTTCTTCCGACGCCGCAAATAGAACGCATAACCGATCCCGCGCTTCCGCAGCCGAGCCTGCGTGTCGGGCACCCCCTCCACGACAAAATGATGCATCCGGTCGTTTGCATACGGATACGTGCACGTCAATCCCTCATAAACCAGCAACGGCAACCCCAACTGATTCGCCTTCGACGCGGCGAACTCAAGCGCGTGATTCTGTTCTGCGCGCCGGTTCATCTGGGCCCAGTAAAGGACGTACTCCGCCCCGCGCCTCACCGGCGAATCGTTCAAACTGCGCACACGAGCATCCATGGAAGGCACTAACCTTAACAGATGCCCGGCTTGCCCCGGCGGTTAGAATAAAGAAAATGCGCGCCTGGAACCGGGCCAAGCTGTTGTGGTCGTACCTCGCCAGGCGCGACCGTACGGGCGCCCTCCCGGTCGAATACATCGTCGAAACCACGGCCAAGTGCAATATTTACTGCCCGATGTGTCCCCGCGAAACCCATGTCCAGCCGAAAGAGGACATGGCCGACGAGATCTTCGAGCGCCTCGTTCGCGAAACCGGCCACTCAGCCGAGCATATGATGCTGATCGGGCTCGGCGAGCCCTTGCTCGACCGCAAGATCTTCGACCGCATCGAATACTGCGAGCAACACAACATCCATACGCTGCTCTCCACAAACGGCACCCTGCTCGACGAAGCCGCCGCGGAGAAAATGCTCGCCTCTCCGCTTGCTCACATCACGCTCAGCTTCGACGGCTCCACGAAAGAGTCCTTCGAGTTCTACCGCAAAGGCGCGAAATTCGAACGTGTGCGTGACAATTTCATACGCTTCGCCCAGCGCAAGAAGGAGCGTGGCGGCGGCCCGCAAGTCGTCGTCCAAATGGTCCGCATGGAGGGAAACGCCCACGAAGTCGACGACTTTGTCCGCTTCTGGAGCGCTGTCCCCGGCGTCGATCAAGTCCGCGTCAAGGAAGACGAGACCAACCTCATGCGCCCCGACGCCGGTCACGCGGGCGCCGATTGGAAACATCCCTGTCACTACCTCTGGCGCGGCGCCATGTACGTCAAGTGGAACGGCGACGTCTACCCGTGCTGCCAAAGCTACATGCTCGACGGCCAACCGGTAGGCAACGTCGGCCGCGAACCCATGCAAGACATCTTCGATGGCGCGCCGATGCGTGAACTGCGCCACCTGCACGCCGCCGGGCGTGCGGGCGAAATCGCCATGTGCGCCAAGTGCTGCACCACCATCCCGCATCCCGCGCTAGTGGCCGGCAGCCTGATGCTTCATGGCGCAACCGTGCGGCGAATGCTTCCCTGGGTCGAGCGGGCGATCTATCTAGCGAAGCTGCCGAAGCGCTGGCTCAATCCCCCACAACGCCAAACGGCGCCGCCGCCGAAAGAGGAATTAGTCCAAATCAGCGGACCAGCTTCTCCTCGCCCTTGATCAAATCGAACACGCTCTTCACGCCCGCCAATCCGAGAATCATCACCGCAAACGTAGTCCCGGCGATCGGCATCGGAAATCCGACAATCGCCCCGGCCAACAACCCCTTCCACGGAGCCTTGCGGTCGCCCCCGCGCGATTGCAGAAACGTCACGATGGAGGCCGCCAGCACCGCGCCGATCGTCAGCTCGAAAATCGTTCCCAAGCCGAACGAAAGCGCCGAGCCGCCAAAAAGCCACCAATCGAGCGCAAGAATCGCCACCGCGCTCAGCGGCCGCAGGAATGGCTGCGCAATCTCACCCGTCAGTTCTTTGGCCACGACAAAAGTGTAGACGAAATTGCCGCCGTGCGCGTTCCGCCGGCGTTAGAAAATAAACTTCGCCGTCAATTGCACCCGCCGCGAATAGTTGGCCTGCGTGCTCCCCCGGATCTCGCCAAAGAGCGCGTTGCGCGGGTCCAGATTCGGCGCGGGCAATTGCGCCCGGTTCAGCGCATTCAAAAATTCCGCCTTGAATTGCGCGTTAAACCGTCCATCTCCGCCGAACCGCGTGTTCTTGATCAACGACGCATCCCAGTTGTTCACGCCCATCGCCCGCAAGAACGGGAAACGAAACGGGAAGTACCGCACGTTATTCTGCAGCGCCGCATCTTTGATGAAGCCCGCATTCGTGTTAAACCAGCGCTCCCGTGTGGGATTGTCCAAACGGATGGCGTTGATGTCGCCAGCGAACGGTATGTTGCCCCAGCCAAGCGGCGCCCCCGATTGGAACGAATAGATCGCCGAAATCTGCCAACCGCCGATAATCCCATTGGCGATTCCGCCCGCCCCTGTCGCGAACGCTCGGCCGCGGCCAAACGGCAGTTCCCAAATCCCGCTTGCGACAAACCGGTGCGGAATGTCGAAGTCCGAAATGTTTTCCACCGGCATCGCATCGGCCGCGTTCAAATACGCAACCGCCTCCATGAATTTGGAGAACGTGTAGTTCCCTTGCAGCGTAAAGCCCTTCGAAAAGCGCCTCTCAAACTGCGCCTGGAACGAGTGATACCAGGAATACCCCTGATTCGTCGTCGTATTCAAATCGCCGAAATGCGGAACCGGCCGCAACAGCGCGGAGCGGCTGCGCGTAGTCGCCGTGTTCAAATTCGGAGCTGAAACCGGCGTCAGCCCGCGAAACGGGTTCGGAAGGTTACCGCTCAAATAGTTGTTGTTCGCCGTCATCGCCGCGCCCGGCAGCAAGTCACGGCTCAGAAAATCGTTCGAAATCGCGTTCAGGTTGCGCGTCGTCTCCACGCGCGTCCCGCGATTGCCGACGTAGCTCAGCTCAATCACCAGACTTCCCGGAAGTTGCCGCTGCACGCCCACCTGCCAGCGCTGCATGTAGGGCATTCGCGGATCGCCGTTAAAGAACGTCTGATTGGCGTCGATACCCGTCTCCGCGCCCAGCCCCGCTCCGTAAATCGGGAACAGTTGCCCACTCGGCAATGGATTGGAAAGCGTCGCCGACGGCGTCAGATAGCCGTCGTTGGTGAATTGAAAATCGGTCTGCCGGCTGAAGCCCGTCTGCAGAACATCGCTGCGCCGCTGCCCCAGGAACCCGTAGAAAATCCCGTATCCACCGCGCAGCACCGTAAGCGGCGTCACCTGATAGGCAAAGCCGAAACGAGGCATCAGATTCACCTTCGGCGTGCTGTAAAGCCCGCTCGGCTGCCCATTCACGCCCGCGAAGTTGAGGCCGCCGCGCACGATAAAATCCGACGCCGGCCTCTGCGCCACGGGGTTCTGCGCATAAGCCGCCTGCGCCTGCGACGCAAACGGGATCGTCGCGTTCGGGTCGAATCCGCGAACGCTGCGGTCATAGCGCTCTTCGAGCGGCGTTTCAAACTCCCACCGCAATCCCAGGTTCAACGTCAGCTTCGGCGTAACTTTCCAATCGTCGTGCAGGAAAAATCCCCACGCCGTCGATTGCTCGGAATAAGACGCCGGGCGGAAAATACCGCCGCTCGAAGGAAGCCCCAGCAGCAGCGCCGCAACCGACTGCCCAAAGCTGTTCGGAGCCCCCACAGAAGTGCTATTCGGCCCGCGGGTCCAGTTGGTATCGAAGACAAACTGGCCCGTCACGTTGTTCCCAAACTCGCGCCGGTTCTCTCGATAAGCCCGGAACTCCGTACCCATCTTCAAGAAATGCGAACCCTGCGATTTCGAAACGATCGCGTTCACATTGTGCGTATCGTTCGGCCGCCATTCTCCACCGCCCGCCGTTCCCTGATATCCCGTCAAATCAACGCGCGGGAACTTGCGAACATCGTCGGAGGTCAGACTGGTCATATACGCCGGGAATCCCAGACTCGTCAAATCGAAGCCAACCGACTTGTAAGCTCCGCTGTCCCCGCGAATAAACCGGTTATACCCGTAGCGAACATTCAAAATCGTCGTCGGCGTAATCGTGTGAACATCGTCGATCGTCGCCGCCCGCGATACAAACTGAAACAGGTTCCCCGTCGAAACATTGTTGAAGTAGTCGTTGTACGTGCTGTTACGGTCATACCAATTCACGCGCGCGAACATGCGGTTCGCATCGGTGATCACCTGGTCCACGCGAATCGTATGCGACCCATAATCGGCATGCTCGGTCAACTCCGGCCG
>Ga0187894_10007017_pt1 | contig 10804 bp, 8 predicted proteins | sample GBC1701081metaG_FD_136650 | JGI IMG/M metagenome (GOLD analysis project Ga0187894, IMG submission 136650) | White microbial mat communities from a lava cave in the Kipuka Kanohina Cave System on the Island of Hawaii, USA - GBC170108-1 metaG ... | reverse complement strand
GGGCGTTGGTGTTGCTGTGGGGGCGCTCAATGCCTGGCACGACGCGCTGAGGATGACGATGAGCAGCACAAGGCGGCGGATTGGCATAGTCATTTCACATTCCCAATTGACCTGAATCAGGCCAGTAAGGATAACATGCCATCCGCAGGCCGACTATGCGGAATCCCTACGCTCTGCCGTCGCCGCTGTAATACTACTGCACCGGCTCGTCCGTTATCGTTGGCAGCGCGACCTCAATGCGCAGCGTGAACGGCACCTGCTTCTTGTCCGGGTAGATCACCAGCAGGGTATAGGTCGAGCTGGTCGTCGGGCAAACCTGCTGCGAACTGCTGCCAACCGTCGGCTGTCCCTCGAAATAGACCTGGCTGACGTTGGCTACATCCCAGCGGATGATCGTGCATTCGCCTGGCTGCAAGAAGGTCTTGTCCGCGCGTAGGTTGGGGTTGGTCGGTGTGGGTGAGCCGACCGGGGCAGTCGTCGGCGGAACGCGGGTCGCCAGTTGGAACGGCACGCGCAGCACTTGTCCAACCTGGATCAGGTTCGGGTCGCTGATGCAGTTGGCTTGCTGCAATTGTTGCAGGGTGAGGTTGAAGCGCTGCGCCACTGCAAATAATGTGTCGCCCCGCTGGATCGTGTAGGTTGCCGCCCAATCGGCGCGCGGCGTGCAGGGCAGGGCCGCCGTCGGCGGGATCGACACCGATGTGTTAGTCGGGGCAGGGCGTGTGGTCGGGGAAATCGCCGGGCCGACCGCCACATTCCGTTCCAGCAGCGGGATCGGCGCTTGCGAGACGGTTTGCACATCGAACGGTTCGGGTTCCGATGGTGCGCCCATCACCTGCAAATTGTCGCTGCCACCTAAAGGCAGTCGTACCTGCGCCCCCGCCTGCGCGATCCGCGTCGTGTTGAACGCGCTGACGATGGCCTGTCCTTCAATCGTGGCGATGGTCATCTCGCTGCCTGGGTTGGCCGTGAAATACAGCGTCGAGCCAAGCGTCACGCTCGCGCCGTTGATATTCAGCGTCGCCTGCGTCCCTTCCGGTGACTGCACCAGCATCGCCGATTTGGGCGCGTTGGCACATAAGGTAGACGTGACGCCGGTTCGCAGAGTGACCGCCTTCATCTCCGGCGTGATGCCTTCCAGCGTCGCATCGCCGTACAGCAGCATCGTCACATTCTGGCCGGGCAGGGTGTCGGCCAGGTTCGCCTGCACCTTCAGCACTGCGACGCCCCACACCTGCGCCTGCGTATCGAGCGGTGCAGTGGTCAATTTCTTAATCGAGAATAAGTCGGCAATGTCGCCCGTGTTGTTAAAAACACTGGTCGCATTATCCTGAAATTCGGTATTAATCAAGCGGTTGCCATAGCAGGCCTGGTTGCGTCCGACGCCGGCACACACCTGGTCGGCGGTTTGCAAGGCGGTTGTGACCACCTCATCGCAAGTCAGCGCCGTCTCCGCTGTCGTCAGGGCTTCCGGCGTGGGTTCTGCCGGGGATTGTCCCAGGTTGCAGCCCGCCAGCAGGATCAGCATACCGATCACGATCATCCGGCCAATACGTGACGCCATAAACCCACTCCCTAACAGTATTCCCATGCTCATGATACCAGAATTGGTGCAGGCTGCGATAGGGCTTGCGGGCTAGCGGGCTAGCGGATGAGCGTCGATGATTGGTTTGACAGGAACGTCTCGACTTCCTGGTGCGTGACCAGTACGATGTCGCCCGGCATGGTCAGCTTCAGCGCGGCGACGGCATTCCCATACCGCAGCGCCTCCGCCAATGACTTGCTTTCCATCAGCGCGTACAATAGCCCCGCGTCGAAAGCATCGCCTGCGCCAATGCGGATCGGATGGGGGACTGCAAAAGCCGGCGCGTGATAAGTTCTGTCTCCGTCATAAGCACCCGTCCCGTTGGCGCTGTCGGTCAACACGACCGTCGCTTGTTTCCAGCGTTCGTGCAACCTCCGCATCGCGGCTTCCGGCTCACCCGCGATGTGAAACAGCGTTTCGACATCCCGCCGTGCCGCGATCACCAGGGAGCATCCTGCCGCCAATTCATCCAGGATCAGACTGGCTTGCTCCGGCGTCCAGAGCTTTGCCCGGTAGTTGAGGTCAAATGAGATGGGGATATTCGCGTTGCGGGCAACCTGGATGGCGTGGCGCACGGTCGCTAAACACGATGCGCTCAAGGCCGGGGTGATGCCGGTCAGGTGCAGCCATCCTGCCGTCTTGAGCGGTTCCCAGTCGAAGTCGCCTGGTTGCATTCGGCTGGCGGCGGAATCGGCGCGGTCATAAATCACTTGTGTCGGGCGCGGCGCGGGCGCGAACTCGGCGTAATAGGTTCCCAACCGTCCCGCACCCCATGCCACGCCGGAAATGTCAACGCCGTGCGCCCGCACCGCCTGGGCGACATGCCTGCCCAGGGCGCTGTCTGGCAGCCGTGACCACCACGCGACGCGCTTGCCCAGCCGCGCCAGCCCCGCCGCAACGTTGCTCTCCGCCCCGCCGACGTGAAGGTCGAGTTGATGCGCCTGTTCCAGCCGTTCCCCGCCCGGTGGCGACAACCGCCACATGGTTTCGCCAATGGTGATGCAGTCAAGTCTGGTCGCGGTTGAGGATGTAGTACGAACCACGCTTTTGTCCCATCTTGCGCAGGATGTTCTTCGTCACCAGATCGGCCAGGTCGCGCCGGATCGTCTCCGGGTGGACATCCGGGCAGAGTTGTTGCAAGTCGCTGTTGGTGATGCGCTGGTTGCTGTCCGGGCGGTGCAAATGTGCCAGCGTGATCTCCTGGCGGGGGTTGATTTCAATTCCCTGGTATTCGCCTTTGAATTGGATAGTGGGCGCGGCAATTTTGGCTTCTGTCTGCGCGTCTGGGGTCTGATTGCGCAGAATCACCCGGAAGCCACCCGCCTTTTCCTCAAATAGCGGCGCGCTCAAATTTTGCTGCCGCATCAAGTCAATCACGCGATCCACGCCGTAGCCCAACCGCTCAATGAAACCCATGTCGGAAAGCACCTGTACAATCGCCGGGTTGCGCGAAAAACGCTCGTCTTTGATATTGTCAATCGTGACCGGGCCGGGCAGCCCACCGGGACTAGTGACTTCCATGTGGTTGCTGAACACGAACAGGCGAATGCCGTCGCCGCTGATCTGGTAATCGCGGTGCGCCACAGCGTTCACCACCAATTCGCGCGCCGCCTCTAATGGGTATTCAAACTGCTCGGCGCGTGCCATTGTTGATCCCAATTGGATGTCTTTGCGCAGGTGATCGACCAGGAACATCTCGGCGCGCCGTATCTGGTCGGGCAGCGTCCCCAGGATGTCCTGGCGGCTGAACGTGTCGCTCATCGTCTCGCTGGCGAAGCGCGCGGTGGTGATGTCCGCCCCACGCAAGAACCGCTGTGGGTCTTTGCCAAACAGCAGTATGCCCGCATTGGTCGGGTAGAGCGCCCCATCTTTTTCCGCCAGGCAACCGCGCTTCAACAGCACCTTTTCCGTATTGGTTTCGCTCAACCCGCTCAGGCTGGCCGTGTAAGCCTTCGCCTTTTCCCAGTCGATGTCGTCCAGGGTTGTCCCGCGTGAAATTTCAGTCTCGAAGCTGGCCTCACCCCGCTCGATAATCAGCCGCCGCAGTTCACGCGCTTTGAGCGCCGCATTGTCGCTCCCCTGGCGATACAGATAGCGTCCGTCCAGGCAGTACACGTGCGGCATCCCCGCCGGAATCTGCGCGATCACAATCGCTTTGCCGTTGATGCGCATCACCTGTGGCAGCGGGATAATCAGCGGCGGATCAGACGACAGCGCCGCGTGCAGCATCCGGTCAACCGTGTTACTGACATTCCGTACTCCCGTCACGCTCCCCACCGGCCCGCTCACGCCCAGCAAGACCGTGCCGCCCTGGCTGTTCGCCATCGCCGTCAGCGTTTCGGCCAGGCTCTCCGCCGTGACCTGTTCGCCGAACCAGTCGGTTTGCGCCCCGCGCCCCCGTTTGATGAGTTGCCACACACCGTCAACTGAGTTGCTCATAGCTCATTTGCTGCCTCTGCATTATCCGCTGTCTTTTCTTCCTCCGCGCGCTCCAGGTCACGCTTGCGCCCGCCCGCTGGCGGCGACAGCAGCACCCGGTCGATCACCTGCTGCATGTCCTTTACGAAGTGGAACGTCAAATCATCTTTCGCTTCCTGCGGCACATCCATCAGGTCTTTTTTGTTCTGGTGTGGCAGGATAATCTTACGGATGCCCGCCCGCCGCGCCGCCAGCACCTTTTCTTTCACACCACCCACCGCCAGTATCTTGCCCCGCAGCGTGATCTCGCCCGTCATCGCAAAATCGCCCCGTACCTTGCGTTCGGTGAAGGCCGAGATGATCGCCGTCGCCAGCGTGATCCCCGCCGATGGCCCTTCCTTCGGCACAGCCCCTTCCGGGATATGGATGTGAACATCATAATTCTCGAAGTCGTCGCTCGGCACGTCAAAATCGCGCGCCCGCGCCCGCACATAGCTCAACGCGGTTTGCGCCGACTCTTGCATCACATCACCCAGTTGGCCGGTCATCAACAGCGTGCCTTTGCCCGGCAGCACCGACACCTCGATCATCGTAATGTCGCCGCCGTCATACGTCCACACCAGGCCGGTTGCCAGGCCGACCGTATTTTCCTTGTGCGCCCGCTGGTTAGTGAACAGCGGTGGCCCCAGGTAGTCGACCAGTTTGGGTGCCGTGATCCGCTTCGGATATGGCTTTTCTTCGGCAACCAATCGCGCCACTTTGCGGTACACATTGGCGATCTCGCGGTTCAGGTTGCGCACGCCGCCCTCATAGGTGTATTGGCGGATCAGCGATTGGATCGCGCGCGTTTCAAATGTCGTCCCTACTCCGCTCAAGCCGTGCGCCTCAAGCTGATTCGGGATCAAAAACTGCCGCGCAATCGCAATTTTCTCTTCCTCGATATATCCCGGAAACTCGATGATTTCCAGCCGGTCAAGCAGGGCGGGGGGCATCGGCTCTATATCGTTGGCAGTTGTGATGAATAACACTCTCGACAGGTCGTACGATACTTCCAGATAATGGTCGGAAAAGACGTGATTCTGTTCCGGGTCAAGCACTTCCAGCAGCGCGGATGATGGATCGCCGCGAAAATCGTTGCCCAACTTGTCAATTTCGTCGAGGATGAACACCGGGTTGACGGTTCCTGCCCGTCGCATCGTCTGGACGATCCGCCCTGGCATCGCCCCAATATACGTGCGCCGGTGGCCGCGAATCTCCGCCTCATCGCGCACCCCGCCCAGGCTGACGCGCACGAACTCCCGCCCCAGCGCGTTGGCGATGCTTTTCCCCAGCGAGGTCTTACCCACGCCCGGCGGGCCAACAAAACACAGGATCGGGCTTTTCATCTTGCTGGCTGCCAGCTTACGCACCGCGATGTATTCCAGGATGCGGTCTTTCACCTTCGGCAGTCCGTAATGCTCGGTATCCAGCACCCACTGGGCGTGCGCCAGATCGAGGTTATCGTTGCTTTCCTTGTTCCAGGGCAGCGCCGTCAGCCAGTCAATGTAGGTGCGGATGATCCCGACTTCGGGGGCCATCGGCGGCATCATCATCAACCGCGACAGTTCTTTCACCGCTTTATCGTGGATGTCGGCAGGCATCTTGGCCTTGAAAATTTGTTCCCGCACCTCGTTGAGTTCCTGCTGGAAGATGTCGGCCTCGCCCAGTTCCGTCTGGATCACCCGCATCTGTTCCCGCAGATACATCTCGCGCTGGCTGCGATCCATCTCCTGCTGAACCTGGCTGTTGATTTCGTCTTTCAACTCCAGCATGTTGAGTTCTTGCCCCAGCAGCAGGGCGATTTGTTGCAGGCGCTTGTCGATCTCGCCGATTTCCAACAGGCGTTGGCGTTGTTCAAACGGCAGCATCAGCGCCGCGATCACCAGGTCGGCGAATTGGCCGGCGTCCTGTACGCTCAGCGTGCGCGCCATCACTTCTTCTGGAATCGACAGGTTTAAGTCCGCCGCCCGCCGGAACATACTCATCACGGTTTGCATGGCCGCCCAGGTTTCGTCGCTGTTTCGTCCGGTTTCGATCACGGGCCGCGCTTTGGCGATGATATACGGATCGGTCTGCACCACCTCCACGATTTCCACCCGCCGCCGCCCCTGCGCCAGCACCGTCCGGCTGTCGTCTGGCACGCGCATCACCCGCCCCAGCGCAATCTCGGTGCCAATCGTGTACAGGTCTTCCGGTTCAGGATCAATCGACGACGGATCGCGCTGTGCCAGACCGATCACCGTCTGTTTGCGCGCCAAACCGGCCTGGATTGCGGCGATGGCGCGCGGGCTGCGCACCGAGATGGGCGTGACCACCTCAGGATAAATGACCGCCGCCCGCAGCGCGACAACCGGGCATTCCAACAGCCCGTATGCGTCCGGTTCGGCATTCGGGGTTATTTGAAATTCATTCAGGCCTGCCTGATTGGTCAATCCGATATGATCCTCTGATCGGCATTCATTCTGGAGTTGAATACCCATGAGTCTACCTCATCCGCTATTCACAGTAAAGCGTAACTCGAAGCCGGGCTTGGCGTTCAAAACGCTTTCAGTTAGACTCAGCACGATTGTGAATCAGACAGGAATCATGCGGTTTATGCGTATATCACTTGGTTTCACGGTAATCGTCGCGCTGCTGGTACTCGCCGGGGTTTTGCTGGTCGGGCAGGCTATTCTCCAACCGGATCGCCCGCTCATTACGGCTGCGGATTTTTCACTGGACACGATCACGCCCAACGCCGACGGTGATGCCGATGTGACCGAGTTTGCCTACGGTCTGTCGCGCAATGCAGCGATCTCCCTGCTGTTTGAGGATGAGGGCGGAACGCAGTATTACTTCCGCAAAGTCGAGTCGCGCATTCCCAACGACTACAAAGTGTTGTTCAGCGGTGTCATTGACGGCTATACTTTGCCCGACGAGGCCATCGAAGGTGAAGTGCTGCGCCGTTTGATCCCTGATGGCCGCTACACCTGGCGTTTACAGGCGGTCGGCGAGTCCGGCGAAACCGACGAGCGCAGCGGCACGCTCATTGTGGAGCAGGGCGATTCGCCCCTGCCGGAACTGGTGAGTTTCAGCATTTCGCCGACGGTCTTCACGCCCAACCAGGATGGCATTGACGACCGCACGCAGATGAATGTCTATCTGCCGAAGGCCGCCGACCTGACCCTGTATCTCGTAGGGCCGGACGGTCAGCAAATCTTCATCCCGGAAACCAAATCCGGGCGCGACATTGGCGAGGAAGGGCGGCATTATTTTGACTACGATGGCGGTATCGACCTGGGCGTTCAACCGCCGCCCGACGGTACGTATACGGTGATCGCCCAGGCGCAAGACCTGGCAGGGCAGGTCGTCCGCCAGACTGCCTCGCTCACTATCCGGGGTGGCGGCGATCCCCTGGCGGAGATCGCGCCGCAGCCGATTGGCCTGGATGTCATCTTTGATGTGCAGCCCTATGTCGAACGCTATTTCACGTCTGTCGATCAGGTGGGCGAACTGCTCCCTGAACCCGAAACCGCCGGGGATGTTGGCTTCCAGTCCATCACCATGCCGCTCGGCAATATGTTGGTGTTCAAATTGACCGTCGAGAACTACGGCAGCGTCCCGATCCGCACCAGCGGCCCCTGGCCGGGGACGGTCTACCAGCAGGATCAGGTGTGGGGCGCGATGGGCGTATATGAGCAGTCCGGGTCGTGGCGCGTCGGCATCCAGTGTTCGACCAACAGCACCTCCTGGCCCTGGCGCTGGGCCATCGGGTCGCCGGATACGCTGTTGACCGAGCAGGGCGCGGACGGCAACACCTATTATTACCTGCCCGCTGGCGAGTCCAGCGTCGTCTGGGGCGCGGTGCGGTTGACCAACCTGATCGAAGCGCGCAATCCCCAACAGTGTTGGGCCGGGCTGATCCATGAAGATGTCGAAGTCAGCGTTCGTAATTCGCGGGTCGGCGCACGCGATATTACGCTGGTCGATTCGTCAGCCGTATCTGATGGGTGATGCTATAATGAACTCACTGCCCATGTGACCCAACAGGTGGATGGCCTTGAACGGACAGAGTACCCACAAACTCGTTTTGCTGTTGATCCTGGGTTCGGCGCTCTTGCTGCTCCCGGCCTGCCGCCGTCAGGCTGCCCAGGTTGGGCCGACCGCCGCGCCGACGCTGACTTCGACACCGCGCTCCACGCCGTTACCCGCCGTTGCGACGGCTGTCCCGGCGGGCGCGCAAGGCAATCCGCTGCAAATGGTGATCCGCCCTGAGGGCGCGATGTCGGCGGCGCGGAGTGCCATCGCCGATTTCGAGGCGGCGATCCTGGAACAATCCGGCCTGTCGGTCAGGGTTGAACTGGTCGAACGCTTCGCCGAGGCGCTGGCTGCCTTGTGTAACTCGTCCGGCGGGCAGGCGTCGGTCGCCTGGCTCAACGGCGCGTCCTACATCGCTGCCACCGCCCAGAATTGCGGCATACCCACCTTGCAGGTTGAACGCGGCACGCGGCGCGACGCCAAAACCGGCGAGGCGTCCTCGCTCATCGTCAACGCTGACGCCAATATCAGCACCTTGAGCGGTTTGCGGGGCAAAGCCTTCTGCCGTCTCGCCTATGATGATTTTTACACCTGGCTTGCGCCGTCCTTGATCCTCAAAGCCAACGGCCTGAACCCACTGACCGATGTCGGCGCGGTGGCCGATTACGATGATATTCCGGCTCTGGTCGAGGCGGTTGCGGCGGGTGACTGTGATGCTGCCGGGATACCCGCTGATGCCCTCGACGTATACGCCGACCAATTAGGCGACATTTCTGAAACGGTCGAAGTGCTGACGACGACCGAGGTTGCCTTCCCCTATGCCGTCCTGATGATCCCACCCGATGTCCAATTAGGCGTGCGGCTGACGCTCAATGATGTGCTGGTCGAATTGGCGGAAGACAGCACCACAGCGGTCAAAATGCGTGCGTTGCTCGGCCAGAATGCCGTGCTTCCGGTGACATCCGACGACTTTCAAGACCTGGCCGATTTTATGGACAGCACCCGGCTCGACTTCGCACAGTTAGGGAATTGATGGCTGATCTCGCCGTTGTGTTGGTCACTTGGAATAACCAGGGCGAGGTTCTGGATGCCCTGCGCAGCCTGTTCGCCGATCTCGACGCGCATGGCCCTTCGGCTGAAGTTTACGTGGTGGATAGTGCCTCGTCCGATGGCACATCCGGTCTGGTCGCGCAGCATTTCCCCCAGGTGAACCTGATCGCCAGCCCTGACAACCTCGGTTTTGGGAGGGCGAACAATCTGGCGCTGCGGCACATCGGCTTTGGTCAGCCTGCCACCGGCGACTTGCCCCAGGCCGTGTATCTGCTCAATCCCGACACTATCACCCAACCCGGCGCAACCCGCACCCTGTACGACGCGCTGATGGCGAACCCAACCTGGGGGCTAGTCGGCGCGGCCTTAACCTATGAAGACGGCAGTTTCCAGCATGGCGCGTTCGCCTTTCCGGGTCTGTGCCAGCTTTGGGTCGAATTTTTCCCCGCCCCAGGCCGCTTGATCGAAGGCCGCTTCAACGGGCGTTATCCCCGTTCGCTTTATGCCGCCGGGAAGCCATTTCAGGTTGATTTCACCCTCGGCGCGACCATGATGCTGCACTGCGAGGTCATCCAGCAGACCGGCATGTTCGATGAGCAGTTTTTTATGTATTGCGAGGAAATTGATTGGGCGTGGCGCATCCATGATGCCGGGTGGGGCGTGTACTGCGTCCCGTCCGCGCGCGTCGTGCATCTGGCAGGCAAAAGTACCGGGCAGGCTCACTCGCGCAGCATCGTCAACTTGTGGACGAGCCGCCTGCGCCTGTTCGCCAAGCATTACCCGCCCTGGAAATATGTCCTTGCCCGCTGGCTGATCGCCCTCGGTATGCGCCGCAAGCTGCGTAGCGCAACCGATCATCCAGAGGTTGTCGATGCCTATCGCACTATCTATAAAATGGCCTTGAGCCCGCCATGAAGCTGACTGCCATCGTCCTCACGCGCAACGAATCCGCCCACATCGTCGCCTGTATCGAAACACTGCGTTTTGCTGACGCCATCCTGGTCTTCGACTCGTTTAGCGAGGATGATACCGTTGCTTTGGCGGCGAAGGCAGGGGCGGAGGTGATCCAGCGTCGGTTTGAAAATTATGCCAGCCAGCGCAACGCGGTGTTGGCCGCCGTCACCGGGCAAACTGATTGGGTGCTGTTCGTGGATGCCGACGAACGGGTGACGCCTGAACTCGCCGCTGAGGTTCGCCAGGTGATCCAAGTGCCGGGGTATGTCGGTTGGCGCATCCCGCGCTACAATTACATCTTCGGCAAGCTGACACGCGGCGCAGGTTGGTATCCCGACTATCAAACCCGCCTGCTCAAGGTCGGCGCGGCGCGGTACGACCCTGACCGCCAGGTGCATGAACTTGTCCTGCTCGATGGCTTGGAGGGGACGCTGGCGCAGCCCTTCATCCACTACAACTACGGCGACCTGGCGCAGTTCGTCGCCAAGCAGCGCCGCTACAGTGCCTACGACGCCCGCATCCTGTACGAAAGCGGCGTCCGCCCGAAACCACACAATTTCGTGCTGCAACCCTGGCGGCAGTTCTGGTGGCGCTTCGTCACCCTGAAAGGCTATCAGGATGGTTGGCACGGCCTGCGTCTCAGCCTGATGATGGCCTGGTACGAGTTTCGCAAATACCGCCTGCTGCGCCAGCTTTGGCGCGAACAGCCTGAGACGTAGCTCCTCTCAATCCACCTGCGGC
>Ga0187894_10007016_pt1 | contig 10804 bp, 10 predicted proteins | sample GBC1701081metaG_FD_136650 | JGI IMG/M metagenome (GOLD analysis project Ga0187894, IMG submission 136650) | White microbial mat communities from a lava cave in the Kipuka Kanohina Cave System on the Island of Hawaii, USA - GBC170108-1 metaG ... | reverse complement strand
CGAGGACGAAACCGACGACATGTTCATCAATATCGCCACGAGCCCTGGCACGGCGCGGCGTGGCTCTGCCGGGGCACCGGTCGAGGACACCCTGACGTCCATTGAGAACGTGATCGGAGGGTCTGGAAACGACACGATCACCTCCAACGGCGGCGTCAACTCCCTCGACGGCGGCGCCGGCAACGACACCCTGAGCGCCGGCAGCAGCAACGACGTGCTGATCGGAGGCGACGGCAACGATGTGCTCAACGGCGGCACTGGTGCTGACAGCATGACCGGCGGAGCCGGGGATGACACCTATTATGTCGACGACAGTACCGGCCCAACGCTGGATGTCGTCAGCGAGGGCTTCAACGAGGGCATCGATCTGGTCAACAGTTCGGTGACCCACGTGCTTGCTGCTAATGTCGAGAACCTGACGCTTATCGGCGCATCGGCGATCAACGGCACGGGCAATGGGCTGGACAACGTGATCACCGGCAACACCGCGAACAACGTCCTGACGGGCGGCGCCGGCAACGACACGCTGATTGGCGGCATCGGCAACGACACCTTGCGCGGTGGCACCGGCAATGACATCTTCAACTACACGAGCGGACAGGGAGCGGACAACGTCGATGGCGGCTCTGATTCCGACACTTTGAATATCGTCGGCACGGCCGCGGCCAATACGCTCGGTGTCGTTTACAACGGAATTGCCCTCGCGAGCGTCGCCGGCGGGACGATCACCAGCGTCGAATCGATCACGGCTGACCTGCTCGGTGGAACCGATACGTTGAGCTACGCCGGAACCTCGGCGGCGAATGCCGTCACGGTGGATCTTGCTGGAACCGCTTCCGGCTTCACGTGGATCGCCGGGATCGAGAACGTGACCGGCGGGTCCGGCAATGATACACTGATCGGCGACGGCAACGCCAATGTCCTGAACGGCGGCGCTAATGGCGGCGCCGATTCGCTAACCGGCGGCGCCGGCAACGACACGCTCATTGGCGGCAACGGCAACGACACTTTCATCGCCACTATCGGCGACGGAAACGACAGCTACAGCGGTGGAGCCGGCGTCGATACCTACGATCTGTCCGCGACGACGGCTGCAGCCTCGGTCGATCTCAGCACGAACAACGCGTCAAGCGCTCAAACCGGGATCGATTCTCTGTCCAGTATCCAAAACGTCATCGGCAGCCAGAGTGGCGACGTCATCAGCGGTGATACCGGCAACAATACTCTGGATGGAGGAGCGGGTGCCGATACCATCAACGCGGGCGGCGGCGCCGACATCCTTATTGGCGGTGTCGGCAACGACACGATGAACGGCGGCGCCGGCAACGACATATTCGTGTTCGCCGCAGGCTTCGGCGACGACACGATCAGCGGCTTCGACTCGAATCCTGCGGGCGGCCAGGACCTGCTCGATATCACGGCATATGGGTTCAGCGCTGCCGATTTCGCGGCCAATGTCATCATCTCCGATGTCGGCGGCATTGATACTCTGGTCACCATCGACGCCGACACGATCAATCTGCTGGGTGTCAACTGGAGCACCGTCACCATGAGCGACTTCCTCTTGGCGTGAGAACGCCGCCGTCGTGGCCCAAGTCATCCGTCGTGGACCATGGCAGCCATCGGTCGACTTCGCCGATGCGACCCACGTCAACAGGGTGGGGAACGTGGCCAGCAGCCCTTCCAGCAAGGTTTCGCTGAATCGTTATACGACGGCGTTCCTCGGCGTGGCGTTCTTAAGCGCCCTCGTCAACATACTGCACCTGACGGGCTCCCTTTTTATGATGGAGGTCTATGATCGGGTGCTTCCGAGCGGCAGCTTGCCCACGCTCCTGGCACTCGGCGGCATCGTAGTCGGCCTCTATGCCTTCCAGGCCGTCTTCGACATTGTCCGGGCGCGCATCCTCTCTCGGATCGGAGCGTCGCTCGATCAGCACCTTTCTCCGCAGGTGTTTCAGGGCGTTCTCACACAGCGATTGAGGGGGCCGGTCGAGGGCGACGGCCAACAGCCTCTGCGGGATCTCGATCGGGTTAATATGTTTTTATCATCGGGCGGGCCGTCTGCTCTGTTCGATCTCCCCTGGATGCCCCTGTATCTCCTGGTCTGCTTCGCCTTCCATTGGTGGATCGGTATAGCCGCCCTTGGCGGAGCCTGCCTCCTCATCGCCATGACGCTCATGACGGAATTGTGCTCGCGAAAGGCAGTCAAGGCGGCGCTGGGCGCCGCTCAGATACGCAGCCGCGTCACCAATGCAAGTCAGCGCAACGCAGAAGTCATACTCGCACTGGGAATGTCTGACCGGCTTGGGATGCAGTGGAGCCAGGCGAATGAGCAGTACGTCAGGCACCAACTGCGTTCGTCGGACGTCTCCGGGGGCTTCGGCGCGACCTCGAGAGTCATCCGCATGCTGATGCAGTCGGCGGTGGTGGCGGTCGGCGCTTACCTTGTGCTCGACGGCCAGGCGACGGGTGGCGTAATGATCGCGAGCTCCATTCTTGCGGCGCGGGCGCTGGCGCCCGTGGAACTTGCCATCGCAAACTGGCGAGGGTTCATCAACGCACGGCAGGGATGGCGCCGCATCAAGGAGCAGTTTGCGGGGCTGGAAGACTCGAGTGAGCCAATGGGGCTCGCGCCGCCCCAGAACACCCTGATCGTCGAACGTATTGGCGGCGGGGCGCCCGGAACCCGCCGTTATCTCGCCGACGACATCTCTTTTCGACTGAAGGCAGGAGATGGGCTCGGCATTATCGGCCCCAGCGCGTCCGGGAAATCCTCGTTCGCCCGCCTCTTGGTCGGTATCTGGCCCACCTGGCGGGGAAAAATCCGTCTTGACGGTGCCGCGCTCGACCAGTGGAAAGCAACGGAATTGGGAAAACACGTCGGCTATTTGCCTCAGGATGTGGAGCTGTTCTGCGGAAGTATAGCGCAGAACATCTCCCGCTTCGAACCCCAACCCGATCCGGAAGTGGTGATTGCCGCGGCGAAGGCTGCAGGTGTGCACGACATGATCCTGCGTTTGCCGGAAGGCTACGACACCGAGATTGGCGAAGCAGGAGCGGCCCTTTCAGGCGGGCAACGGCAGCGGCTCGCATTGGCTCGGGCGCTCTACCGGGATCCGTTTTTCGTAGTGCTCGACGAGCCCAACTCCAACCTCGACAACGAGGGCGAGTTGGCGCTCACCGCGGCCATTCTAGGCGTCAGGGCACGCAAGGGCATCATCATTGTCATCGCCCACAGACCGAGTGCGCTGGCTGGCGTGGACCAGATTCTGGTTATGTCCGAAGGCAAGGCACTGAGCCTCGGTCCCAAGGAGGAAATTCTGACGAAAGTGCTGCGTCCGGTCGAGACCGGCCCAAGGATGCCGACGACAACGCCCTTTGAAGTGGCAAGCGGTAGAGGAGCAGCGTCATGAAAACAACGGCGCGCCAGAGCGACTACTCGATCCAGCGCCATCTCCGCGTAGGATCCACTGCCGCCGCGTTTCTCGTGGTTGGCCTCGGAGTGTGGGCCGCCACGACTGAGATCTCCGGAGCGGTGCTCGCATCCGGCGTGGTCGTGGTAGATGCGCATGTCAAGAAGGTCCAGCACCCCACTGGCGGCGTCGTGGCGGCCATCAATGTTCGCAATGGCGACCGGGTGAAGGCAGGTGACGTTGTGATTCGCCTCGACGAGACCGTGGCACGGGCCAGTCTCGCGCTCGTCACCAAGGCCATTGATGCTCTCCTCGTACGGAAGGCACGCCTGGAGGCCGAACGCGACGGAAACGACAGCATCGAGTTGCTTTCGCTCGTTGAAGGAAGTTCCGGCGACCCGACGCTGGCGGATCTTTTGAAGAGCGAGGAGCGATTGTTCAATTCCCGTCTCGAAGCGCGCAACGGCCAAAAGGCTCAGCTTCAGGAGAAGATCGCCCAGACCACCGAGCAGATCGAGGGCCTCGAGCTGCAGGCCGCCGCCAAGGCCGATGAGATCAGCCTTCTTCAGGAGGAGCTGGTGGGCGTCAAGGATCTCTACCGGAAGAAGCTTGTTCCCATCTCCCGTGCCATGCCGCTGCAGCGGGAGGAGGCCAGACTCCGCGGTGCTCGCGGGCAGCTTATCTCCGAGATCGCGCAGGCGAAGGCCCGCATCGGAGAGACGAAGCTGCAGTTGATTCAGATCGATCAGGACTTGCGCGCCGAAGTGACAAAGGAGTTGCGCGAGGTCGAAGATCGGTTCGCCGAACTCACCCAACGCGAGATCGCCGCACGTGACGAGCTCAGACGCATGGATGTTCGAGCTCCCCATGATGGGCTTGTTCACGAGTTGGCCGTCCACACGATCGGCGGCGTCATCGGCGCGGGCGATCCGTTGATGCTCATCGTCCCGGAGACGAACGAACTGGGCATCGAGGTGAGGATCGCCACGTGGGATCGCGACCAGGTCTATCTCGGCCAATCGGCCATGCTTCGACTGTCCGCCTTCAACCAGCGCACGACTCCGGAGCTCAAGGGTATGATCAGCCTGGTTGCAGCCGATCTGGTGAGCGACTCGCGCTCTGGCGCGCAGTACTACCCTGTGCGCATAAGCCTGCTGCAAGGCGAGGCCGAGCGGCTGGGGGAATCGAAGCTCGCCCCCGGCATGCCCGTCGAAAGCTTCATCCAGACTGGCTCTCGAACCGTCTTTTCATACCTGACCAAGCCGCTGTCAGATTACCTGATGCGGGCGTTCAGGGCTGATTGACGAGAGTTATGCTGACGAGTTGAGTGCGTAGCATGGTGACAGGTCAAATCGTTTGCTTTGCAGGCCGCCACTGCCTCCTTGTGCTGATTGCGCTGGTTGGAGGCGGCATTCCGGCCATTGCAATTGAATTGGGACTTCCGGCGGCATGCACGCCCGGCCGCAATTGCTACGTCCAGAACTATCCCGACATGGATCCCGGACCCGGTGCCGTCGATCCATTTTGCGGAAGCGCCACTTATGACGGACACAATGGAACCGACTTTCGCCTTCTGTCCTTCGCCGACATGGCGCGGGGCGTCCCTGCTCTCGCCATGGCTGACGGAAAGGTGCTTCGGTGGCGTGACGGAGAGCCGGATCGCCTGTTTCCGAGCGTCGGCGACAGGAAAGCCGTCGGGTCAAGGGAATGCGGAAATGGCGTAGTCATCGATCACGGCGACGGCATCGAAGTCCAGTATTGTCACATGAAGCAGGGAAGCATCGCCGTAAGGGGCGGCGACGTCGTGAGGAAGGGCGATCAGATCGGAGAGATCGGAGCGTCGGGCCTTGCTCAGTTTCCACATATACATGTCACGGTCAGAGAGAACGGCGTGCCGGTTGACCTGTCGAGCGGCAAGGTTGTGGGCGGCGGCTGCGAGGCGCGCGGCACTTCCGCAGCGCTCTTTTCCGATGCCATGTTGGATCTCCTGGGGCGCGGTGAAACCCAGCTTGTCGCTTTGGGTCTCACGGACACTGCGCTTGAACACTCGGCGCTGGTTGTGTCTGGTCCCCCCATTTTTCCCACGAGTTCTTCATCGGCGCTTGTTGGGTGGGCGTGGATGATCAATCTTCGCAGATATGACCGGATTTTCATTGCCGTGACCACGCCCGCCGGCGACGTATTCGCTCAGCAGACAACCGAAGCCATGGATCGGCCCAAAGCGTCATATTCGGCGTACGCAGGCAAGCAAGGCGCTCCTTCGCCCGGGGCCTACGGCCTAACGGTCATGCTGATCCGTGACGGCAAACCGGTCTACAAGAGGTCCGAGCGGTACCGGATTAAGTAATGCCTAATAGCGCTGGCGCTGTCGTGTCGCGGAATCGGGGGTTAGGTTCTGAGGAGAGGAAGGATCGACGGTCCAATCGCGAACCGGCTCGCCCGCCATGATGTCCTTTATACGTTTCTCTTTGCGGCCGGTAATCATGGCCTTCGTCAGGTTCTCACGATGTTGAAGGCTCGCGACGATCACTCCGCAAACGTGAACGGCAATGAAAAGAAGAGTGGCGTAGGCAAGCGTCTCGTGAAGTGTTTCAATCCACTTCTCACCCCAAAGCGCGTCTGTCCTCAGCGCCCAACCTGTCAGCGATGTCGCTGACACCATCGACAACAACACCACGATCATCGCGGCGCCTGCCGGGTTATGTCCAATACAAGGCGCGGGCGTTCCGCGGCTGATATCGACGAGATAGCGGAGCGTTACGCTCGGCGCTTTCATAAACTCGCTAAATCGCGCGTAGTGGCTTCCCACAAAGCCCCAGATGACGCGAAACCCGATCAGCACCAGGATCACATAGCCAATAGTATTGTGCGCCCAGGTGCCGGCCATGAACAGGAATTCGTAGGCCACTAGAGTCACAAGCATCCAATGGAACAGGCGGACACCAATATCCCACACGGGAATAGAAACGAACCGCTGGTCGCGGTTCGTTTCCATATCTCTGACCTCTATTGTCATTGCTTGACAAGAACAACTTCAAGCGTGGTGGGATCAAAGTAGACCTCAACCAGATTACCATCCTTCGTCCCCTTCACCTCCCAGCAGCCGTCCTCTTCTTCGACGGACCTGACCTCGTAGCCGAGCTCTGCGGCCTTCTTCGAGATGTCGTCCTTGGACGTCCATTGGGACTTGTCGTAGTCCTTGCAGACTTCGGCCGAGGACGCCGGAAACGTTGCAAGCGTTAAAGCTCCTATTGCGGCTAAAAGAGTTTTCATCATCGCGCTCCATGTGTTGAACTCTTATCGGCACGGTCCGCGCTGGGCGGTATTTGCTTAAAGCGAACTCAGGCAAGCAGTCGGCAGATTTTCGTCACATATTCGCCGCAAGGTCTTAGAAGACCTTGCGAAGATGGAATGACAACCTGGCCGCCACCTTGTTACTTCGACGATTGAAGGCTGATATGATCCTTCATGCCTTTCATCATGTCAGGATCAGAGCGCTTTGGTAGGTCCGGAGGTCGAGCGAAAAGGCAGGACGAGCAGTCAGGTTCGTCCTCGGCAAAAGACCCAGCTTCGATTGGACCTTCGTCCCAATTGTCAGTCTGTCGGGCCGGACGTCTGCGGCATCAGCCGGCATGCTCTCGACAATCCCGAGATCATCGAGATCGGGCGGGTCGTCGATGTCGATCATCGGCAGCGCCGACATGCGCTTGGCGCTCATCTGCAACGACCGAACTCAGCAACCTCGCCAAGAGCCAAGAGCCGCGACAAGATGATCGAAGCGATCAAAGACGGATTAGCTAGTCGTCACGAATCTTGGCCGAATTGAGTTTATACGGTTCCGGTGACCCGCCGGCCCGAACACTGGCGAGCCGCCTTGGAATGACCTACTTGGTTACTGTGAAAACGGTGTGCATTCCGGATTCGTAGTGCCCTTTAATGTTGCAAAGCAATTCGTAGGCGCCGGGCCGAAGATTGGCGACAGGCGTTCTGTGCTCTCCGGGCTTCAATCCAGATACTTCGCCAAGTGATTTAAGGTTGCCCTCATCGACACGGTGCTTGTTCTGGTCCACCGCAATTTTCTGATCCGCCGAGGTCAGGCGGACAAGGACCATTTCATGGCTCTCGGTTATCGAGCCGTTGACAACGTCGAACTCGACTTTCCCGGCATTCTTCGGCAACTTGATCTGCATGTCACCTCCCCCTTCAGCCCACCAGGGAAACATCGATTTTGGCCGGCGCGCCGGAAAAAGCGGAGCCGGCCGCGGTCAATGGCAATGCGGCCGCTATGTACCAAGTTCTCCCTTGCATATTTCCTTCCTTTAGATGGGGTCAACTCACCCGCAATCCGCTGGCGCGGTCGAATACATGGACATCCGATGTCTTGGCCGCGAGGTGCCTTGCGTCGCCCGGCGCCAAAACCGGGCGTTCGAGGGTGAGGAGCGTCACACGTTCTTGCACAGCATCGAGCGTCACTTGCGTGCTCATGCCGAGAGGTTCGACGACCGCCACTTTGGCGGGAATGCCGGCGCTCGCGAAGTGCAGATGCTCCGGCCTCACGCCGATCACCACCTCCTGGCCCTCCGTGCCCGTTGACAAAGCCGGGAGTGCCAGCAGCGAGCCATCGGCGAGGCGGGCCGACGTCTTCTCGATGACGGCGTCGAAGAAATTCATCGTCGGCGAGCCGATGAAGCCCGCGACGAAGATATTGGCCGGGCGGTCATAGAGCTCGAGCGGTGCTCCCACTTGCTGGATGACGCCGTCATTCATCACCACGATGCGGTTGGCCATGGTCATGGCCTCGACCTGGTCATGGGTGACATAGATGGCGGTGGTCTTGAGCTGCTGGTGCAGCGCTTTGATCTCGGTGCGCATCGTTGCGCGCAATTTGGCGTCGAGATTGGAGAGCGGCTCGTCGAACAGGAAGACCTTCGGGTTGCGCACGATGGCGCGCCCCATGGCGACGCGCTGGCGCTGGCCGCCGGAAAGCTGCTTCGGCAGGCGTTCGAGCAAGCTGCCGAGGCCGAGCTTCTGCGAGGCGGCGCCGACGCGTTCGCTGATCATGGCCGCCGGGCTCTTGCGCAAGTTCAAGCTGAAAGCCATGTTCCGCCGCACGTCCATATGCGGATAGAGCGCATAGGACTGAAACACCATGGCGATGTCGCGGTCCTTGGGCGCCACGTGATTGACCTCCCGTTCACCGATCCGGATCTCGCCGCCATTGATAGTCTCGAGCCCGGCGATGGATCTGAGCAAGGTCGACTTGCCGCAACCCGACGGGCCGACGAGCACGACGAATTCGCCATCGGCGATGTCGAGATCGATCGATTTGAGCACCATAATCGGGCCGAAGGTCTTGTGGACATTGCGCAGGGAAACGGAAGCCATGGGTTAGCCCTTGACGGCGCCGGCGGTGAGGCCGGTGACCAGATAACGTTGCAGGAACAGGAAGAACAGGCAGACCGGGATGAGGGCGAGCACCGAGGCTGCCATCATCTGCCCCCAGTCGACGGCGAATTTGCCGATAAAGGTGAGAAGCCCGACCGAGAAGGTCTTCTGGCTCTCGCTGTTGATCAGCATGAGGCCGAACAGCAATTCGCTCCAGGCGGCGGTGAAGACGAAGGCGACCGTGGCGCCCATGCCGGGCAGCGTCAAGGGCAGGATCACGCTTCTCAGCGCCATGAGGCGCGTGCAGCCGTCGATCATCGCCGCTTCTTCCAAATCCTTCGGCACGCCGTCGAAGAAGGACTGCATCAGGAAGGTCGCGAAGGCGATATTGAAGGCGGTGTAGATGATGATGAGCCCATAGAGGCTGTCGGTCAGGCCGATCTGGCCCATGATCCGGTAGATCGGCGGGATCACCATCACCAGGGGAAAGGTTTGGGTGAGGAGCAGGACGAGGCTCACCATGGCCTTGCCGCGGAAGCGGAAGCGCGACAGCGCGTAGCCGGCGAAGGAGGCGACCGCGGTGACGATCGCCGCCGTCGCCACTGAGACCAGGATGCTGTTGAGGAAATAGCGCGGAAAATCGGTGGCTTCGAGGACGCTCGCATAATTGGCGAGCGTCATGCGGCTCGGCCACAGGCGGATGCCTTCGCTATAGAGCAGGTCCGGCGGCGTCACCGAAATCTTGATCGTCCAATAGATCGGGAGCAGCGCGAAGGCGACATAGCAGGCGACCGCCGCATAGAGTCCGATCTGACCGGCGAGGCGCTGGAGGAAGGACTGGCCGGGCATGTCAGGCATCCCTCAGAAGCGCGCGCCGCATCTGGATGACGATCAGCGCATAGGCGATGAGGAGCACGAGCAGGAGGACGGCGATGGCCGAGGCATAGCCCTTGTCGAGCGATTTGAAGGCCGAGACATAGATATAGGTGGCGATCGTGTTGGTCGAGCCGGCCGGCCCTCCCGCCGTCATGACATAGATGAGATCGGCGAAGGTCGCGATCCACACGGTGCGCAGCATCACGGTGATGGCAATGGTGGGGGCGAGGAACGGCAAGGTCACCTTGGTGAATTGCTGCCAGGGTGAGGCGCCGTCGATGGCGGCGGCCTCATAGAGCTCGGAAGGGATGGATTTGCGTGCTGCGAGCAGCGTGATGGCGAAGAAGGGGATGCCGAACCAGACATTGGCGATGATCGGCCCCCACATGGCTGTTGCGGGGTCGGCCAGGATGGTGACGGGCTCGGCCTGAAGGCCAATGGCGTGGAAGACATGCGGCAAGGGGCCGATGAGCGGGTTGAAGAGCCACGCCCAGGTGAGGCCGGTCAGGAAGATCGGCACCGCCCAGGGCAGGAAGACGAGGCCTTGCACCAGCTTCTGGCCGTGAAACGGCCGGTTGAGCAGGAGAGCGAGGCCGAGCCCCAGGAAGAACTGCAGAGCGAGGCTCCAGACCGTCCACCAGAAGGTGTTGATGAGCGCGCCATGCAGCACGGGATCGCCGAGCATGGTGCGATATTGGCCGAGGCCGACGAATTCCGAGCGGAAGGCCGAGAATTTGCGGAAGGAATAGCCGATGCCGATGATGAGCGGCACGATGAGGACGGTGAAGATGATGACGAGCGCCGGGCTCAGATAGAGCCACGGTTCCAGCCATCGGCGCCGGTCGGCTTGCCTTTGCAATCCGGCGATATCGTCAGCGAACGCGGTCATCGGAAATTACCCTCGCCCCCAGCGGGGGAGAGGGAGGGACCCAGCGCGCAGCGCTGGGAGGGTGAGGGGGAACCGGCGATGCAGCATTCCATGATTCAAGAAGGCTCTCTCTGTCAGTTCCCCCTCACCCTAGCCCTCTCCCCTGACGGGCTACGACATTCACACATTTTCTGAAGGCTTGCAGGGAGGTTCCGATGCTGACTCACTATAGCCGTGATTCGCGCAGCGGAGGGAGCAATGG
>Ga0187894_10007015_pt1 | contig 10806 bp, 13 predicted proteins | sample GBC1701081metaG_FD_136650 | JGI IMG/M metagenome (GOLD analysis project Ga0187894, IMG submission 136650) | White microbial mat communities from a lava cave in the Kipuka Kanohina Cave System on the Island of Hawaii, USA - GBC170108-1 metaG ... | reverse complement strand
GCGCTAACAACTTGCCGCCCAGTTGGCGGCGATATTCCAATTGGGCGGCACTGCCTATAGGTCTCATGTGTCATAGTATAGACAGTTTCATCTGTTCCTTTAACAGCACAAGGATCAATAATATCCGCCGTGTGTCTTCTCTCTTCTGAATGCTGCGAACATTTTCAAAGATCTCTAGAGCGTTCAGAAGAGGACCGTAGGCTTGCTGCAGATCACCCTGCCCCATCCATGCCCGTCCAATGATCTCATAAGCACTCATGAGCCCACCGAGATCTCCTATTTCCCAGTACAGTTCCGCCGCCTTCTGGCTGTTTTCCTTTGCCTTCTCGAAATGGGCTGAGAGGAGATGCATTGCCCCTATATTGCAGAGGGCATGGGCCGTTCCTGCTCGGTCACCCAACTTTTTGCAGAGTTCTAACACTTGATGATAATCTGCCATAGCAGGGTCATATTGCCCGAGCTTCAGACACATGTCGCCGCGGTGAAGCAGCACCAAAACTTGCCCACGAATGTTATCCCAAGAGATGTGGAGCCTAAGTGCGTCGGTAAAGCAATCTTGCGCCTGTTGAAGGTGTCCCTCAGCGCAGCAAGCATCTCCCAAAGAGACAAGCACGTTTGCTTGCCCTACAAGGTCTTGAACGTCTTCTTTCCCATACAGATCTAGTGCCTGTTCGAGCTTCTCTCGCGCCAGTGCAGATTGGTTCAGAAACAGTTTTAGATCACCGAGGGAATGCAGTGTGTGAGCTCGCCCACGGCCATATCCAGTGATCTCATAAAGCGCGAGCGCCTGTTCATAGTATTCGTTGGCTTGGTCATGTTTACCTAACCCTCGGTAGGTATCTCCGAGGCTCAGGTGTGCATGTGCGAGGTCGGTTTTGTCATCACATTCTGCGTAGATTTCTGACGCTTGCGCGAAGTAGTCCCGAGCTTGGTGGTACTGACCCTGAAAAGAACAGAGTTTCCCTAAAGCGTGAAAAGTATTCGCTTGCCCGAGCCGGTTGAACTCTTCCTGGCCTTCTTGGAAAAGCGTCAGAGCCTGCTCATAGTTCGTCCGTGCATGCTCGTATTGCCCTTGGGACAATGCAATCTCTCCCAGAGCGTGGAGAGCCTGGGCGCACATCATATTATTTCCGTAATCGGTGAAGAGTTTCAGCGCTCTCTCAATCTTTCCCTGTGCCTCTACAAAATGGCCCTGGAATCTTTGGATATTCCCGATGAGAAGAAGCGCCTCTGATTCTCCCGCAGTTTCCTTTTTCTGCTGGCACCATTCGAGGGCATATTCGAGGCGCTGAAGAACAAACTGAGGGTCGATATCATAGCCCGTTCGTCCAACCCAGAAGGCAAAGTCTATGACAAAGAGGATGGTATGCTGGTCAGGAAGCCGAGTAGCTGCTGCTTCGCCAAGGCGGGCAAGAACATATGCTAACGGGCGAGCTGTCCTGGTGACGTCTGGCAGGGTCTGGATGAGATCGATGAGTGTCTGTTCATGCATAGCGGCAATGCGTTCAGGTTTCGAGATTTCTTCGCATGCCTCAGCAAGACTGAGGCCCTTCTGCACGGCGTTTGCCAAGTCCATAAATGGACCCAAACGATCTCTTTGGCTTTGCAACTCACTAAGCATTTCGGGAACATCCACGTTTCCCCATGTCTCAGGCTCTCGTATCTGAGCGAGACGGAATAACAATTCAGCATCCCGTCCTGCGTCGGAGGCTTCCATCAATTTGTTAATGAAATGATTGACCCATCCTGCAGTTTTTTCTGAAAGCTTTTGATCAGCGATAGCTTGAACAGCGTCAAGAATGTCATCGCGCATGATCCCTTCCGCAAAAAACCGATCATCGAATTCCTGATTGGCGCGTTTAATATCCCACTGTTCCTGAACTGCCCGATACGCTAAGTCGATAACGAAGTTCTTCGATCCCACCCTGAGTCTCCTTCTTATCGGTGCCCCGGCTCAGATCGCGTGTATTTTATCACATCTCTCGACTAACTTTCAAAGCCGTTCTCTCTTCTCAGCGGTAAAAAAGGCACCCTTCCAGCAAAGGTATAGGGGGAAACCAGGGAATCTGTGACAGAGTTCGCATCTGGTTTGTAGCCGTCACACTTGCTGCGGTCCTTCCCTATCTCTAAAAGGCGGTCCTTCCACAAATGTGGAAACGCCTCGTGTCACAACGAACACGCCACCCCCCTAACAGTAAGGCATGGAAAGGAGAGAGCCGATGAACCCGACGATCCAGTGCCCGAACTGTGGTTACGAGATGCCTCAAGCCTCCACCAATGGGGGTGCTGCGCGTGCTTCCGACTCAACTCCTCAGTCGGCAAAAGTGATCCCGTTGCATAAAAATTCTTCAGCAGCATCCTCGGCCTCAAAGATGCCTCCCCCTAACACCCGAAAGCAAGGATTACCGCGCGGAGTGCTCTGGCGTGGGCGACCTTCGCATATTGCGAACATTCGCGTGTACACTTGGTGCGTTGTCGTGATCGCCGCCAAACTGTTGGCCTACTGGTACCTCATTGAGCCCTGGTTTGGGCATCTTCCTTACGTTGCGATTGCCTTTCAAGGACTGGGAATCTTACCTCTCAGCTATGCAGCCTGGCGCGCCGTGGAACTTGCGTGTCGCCGCTTCGCGATCATTAACAACAACAACGTCCAGCTTGAGGTGACCTGGGGCGTGTTCAATCGCCACGCCAAGCGGCTGGAACTCTTCCTCGTTAATGAAATTGGTCTCGAACGTCCGCTTCTGTACCGATTATTGAGGCGGGACCTTGGAACCCTCATCCTCTACTTCGGCGCTGCTGGAGACTTGCGGAACGCGGAAGTGCTCCCGGCCATGCGACAGAGTAGCAAACTCGCGGACCAGTTTTATCAGTTAGTCGCGGAAATTCGCAAAATGCGGACGTTCACGCACCCTTATCCTCGCTAAACAGTCCAACAATAATTTCTTCAGGAGGTCAATGTTATGGGTTGGTTCACGAATACGATCGATAAGGTCGACGGCTTTTTCTACGGCGTCCAGGAGGAAGTCACACATGACCTTGATGTCCTCGAATCAGCGCATGAGGACAGAAATGCCTTTAATGAGTGTCCAGAAATCCAGCCAACAAGCTTGGGCGAGATGGATATAGACAAGGATGGCGACTTGGACAACGCGGCGATTGATCAACAAGGACAGTTATGGGAACAGCGGCCCGAGTTTCTGTCTCTTTTCCATGAAGGCACGGTCTTTACTCATCCTTTGGAAGACGGTCAGGGGGCATTTGAATGTGAATATGATGAAAATGGCCAGTATCAGCCGGGGGGAACTTTCAACTATGTTGATGATAACGACCCTTTCGGCCACACTCTTGCGGACGTTCTCCCTCATGGCTTGTACGGGGGAAACGATGGCTATACGTCGCCAGACCTGACGGAGGTTGTTCCTGCTCATCCCGATCCTTCTTCCTCCTTTCCTGCCTCACCTGAATACGATACGCCAGATTTCACAGACCCTGACGTAGGAGTTCCCCTAGCCTCTCCATTCGAGTCAGCGTCTCCCTTTGATTCTCCCTCGTTTGCAACACCGGCGTTTGATGAGGCTTCTTTCAGTACCCCAACCTTCGAGTCTCCATCATTTGACGGTCCGGCATTTGACTCCCCTTCCTTTGACTTTGCGGATTTGGACGGAGCATCGGATTTCGATTCCCCATCATTCGATACTTCATCATTTGACTCCTATGACAATGGCGCTTTCGATGATGGCGGTGGGGACTTCGACGACGGCGGTAGCGAATAACGGAGGCGCATGAGACCGGCACAGAAAGCTGTTGTCGATCTGTCCTGCTGATCTGTTCAGCAAGACAGTGGTGCAGTTTTAGTGTGTAAGGAAATGAGGATGATGGTGGAGACACGACCTTTTGGAAGCGATCATTGGCAAGGAAATGAAGATTCGGGTCTCCTGTTAGGGTGGCCGCTTGCCGAAGAAATGGTAACCAGGTCGCTGGGATTCGTGACTGCACCCTCTTCCTTTGGAACGCAGAGGAGCGCGAGAGAAGAGATCTGGTTCAATCAGGAGGGACACTGTATCACGATCGCGCCCACTGGAGCAGGAAAAGGTACTTCCTGCCTTATCCCTGCCCTACTCACCTATCTCGGTCCAGTCATTGTGGTCGATCCCAAGGGAGAGGCGTACCGTGTCACAGCCCGCTGGCGACGCTCCTTGGGACATCAGGTCATTCGACTTGATCCGTTCGGAGTGATCGCTAATGAAACAGACGCTCTGAACCCCTTGGATCTCATGGAGCTTGAAGGGGTACATCCTGAGGACGAGGCGCGCACCGTTGCTGAACTGCTGACCGGTGGTAAACAGAGCACGAAAGATCCGTTCTGGGATCAGACGGGGCAGGCGTTCCTCAGCGGGTTAGTGGCGTGGCTGGCGACGAGCGTACCACGCGAAGATCGCCGTCTGAGCAAGCTGCGCGAACTGTTTGGCGAAAGCGACTTACCGTACACCCTGGCGGTCATGCTCGACAAAAATGAAGTTCAGAGCATGGATGCGCGGCAAGAGTTTGCGATTTTTCTCTCGCACCCTGAGCGTGAGACTCGCCCTTCCGTGCAATCGACCGCCCAGCAACACGTCCGACACTTCGGTAGTCCAGCCGTGCGGAGAGCAACGGACTCGTCTACCTTCTCTCTCAAAGATGTCATTGATGGGAAGCCGCTCTCGATTTTCATTATTGTGCCGCCAACAAAGCTTGACAGCCACCGCAATCTCTTGCGGCTCTGGATCGGAACGTTGTTGTTTGCTCTCTCGATGCGCAGGAGACACCCGGCGCGGCGTACGCTGCTCCTCGTGGATGAAGCTGCGCACCTGGGAAATTTGGCTGTACTCCAACAGGCGATCACCCTCTATCGATCATACGGGGTGAATGTGTGGTCTTTTTGGCAGGATGCGAGTCAGCTTCGCTCACTGTACCCTGATAGTTGGCCGACCATTGTCAATAACTGTGCCGTCGTCCAGTTGTTTGGGGCGCGCAACCAACGCACGGCCGAAGAGTTTGCCAGCCTGGTGGGAGGGATTACCAGCGAGGCCGTCATGCGCCTGTCCCACGATCAGCAGCTCTTATTGCTCAACGGCGGTAGCCCGCTAATTTGCCGGCGTCCCAATTATTTACGGGATGCGCTGTTCCAAGGAAGGTATGATCATAACCCTTTGTATTCCGAGCAGGAGGTCGGAAAAGGCTCTTCCCCAATGTTGTGAAAGCCAGTGTCACACGAACGAGGTCACTCCCCTATATAAAAATAGGTATGGCAGCATTCGTCTCAGGAGGTTGCAATGAAAGATTTCAGCGGTGCGTTCAATGAACCTTCTTTGTGGGAGAAAGTAAAAGCTTCCGCAACGAAAGCAGGTAAGGAAGTCATCAAAAAAGTGCTGACGCTCTACTACTGTTGCTGTGACGAAGACACGCCAGTCTGGGCGAAAACGGTCATCGCTGGAGCATTAGGGTATTTCATCGTTCCTCTCGACGCCATTCCTGACTTTACGCCAGTCGTTGGGTTTTCTGACGACGTTGGGGTCTTGGGAACTGCACTGGTCACGGTGGCCGCGCATGTGAAACCCGAACACAAAGAGAAAGCGGAAAAGAAAGTCCGGGTGTGGTTCGGTTAATTGCTGTCGCTTGTTCTGTTTCCCTGGCACAGTACACTGCCTGGAAAGGAAGAATCTATGGTTGAACTGCTGCAAACCATCATCATCTGTTTCACCGTGCTCGGTGCGCTTTTCTTGATTTTGCTCGCGCTACCGAAAAGCCACTTGCGCTCAGTATTTCTTGAGATCTGTGGATGGGCAGGCGCTACAACCTCCGCCGTCGCGCTTGTTTCTCCGGTGGATATGATCCCTGAGGTCGTGTTTCCATTAGGCTTTGTTGACGACCTGGGTTACCTCATTGTCGGGATTTTATGCGCCATATTCGCGTATCACCAGCGGACACACCGCTCATGATGCTCTATCATTTTTTACCGTACCGAGAGCAATTCTGTTGAGTGCTTGTATAGATTTATATTAAATATAATATTTATTTTTGTTAAGATCTTACTCCGTGGAGAATTTGTTCACTAAGCTCCCGCGCGGGATTACGATGCAGAAGTTTTTTTAGTTCTTCTAATGGCATGGCCGCAAATGCTCGCATAGCTAAACGGACTGCTTGGCTTTTGTTCACACTGATCTCGAGCGCTTGGGTGACTTGAAAAGTCGCCTTTTGGACGAATCTCAAATCCTCCTCTGTAAGGGAGAACGTCGCTAATCGCACTTTTTCTTTGATTAGCTTGCGGGGTGCTCCACGTTTGCTTTTCTCCTGGCGCTCCTGAAAAACGAAACGGTCGGCCTCTCGGACCTCGCCTGCTCCTCGGGATACTTCTTCAGCCACGCTTTGACGGTACCGGTCGGTGTCTTTGCTCTGAACTTTGCTCTTTGCTGTTGCCATTCAGCACCTCTACGAGTTCTTTCGTCAGTTGTCGCACTTCTTCAGCGGCCTGGCCTCCGCTTTTTGCGTCAAGGTCTAGCACCGTCCCCCCGCGAAGGGCGCTCCGTGGGTAGGCTTGGCGTTGGTGGAGTCGCGTCGAGAGGATGGGAATGTCGTACACTTCTAACGCCTCTACCGTTTCCTGCGTTAGGGCGGTATTGGGCACCACGCGGCTGAGAAGGAGACGGCAGTCAATTTCTGGCCGTTGGACTTGGGCATCTAAGACGATTTTTCTGGTTGTCGCCGCCGACCAGAGGTCTATAGGGCTGGGAAGGACGGGGATAATTACCAAGTCAGCCGCGATGATCGCACTCCGCGCCACAGCTTCAGCATGTGGCGGGGTATCAACGAGGATAAAGTCATAATCGGCGCGAATACGGGGGAGCTGACGGTGAATGATCGGCTCGGTCATGCCCATGACCGTTGCAGGAAAAGGCGCTTCCTCCGCGGCCATAGTCGCCCATTTGAGGCACGTGCCTTGTTGGTCAGCATCGATCACCAGCACGCGGGTCTTCTCGGCGCGTGTGCTGAGGACGCCGGCGAGCTGCATAGTAATAGTGCTTTTGCCGCTGCCGCCCTTCTGGCTGGCGATCGTGATGATATAGGCCACATAGATTATTTATGACAAATAAGTTATGTGTACAACTCCAGAGGAAGCCGACAGGCAGGGAGCGATTTCTCCCCGCCTATATGTTCATGTGCCTTTCAGCGCCTGCCACAACTCGTTGAGGTCCTTCATCACCTCAGCTGTAGCGGGATTGTGGTCCGGGTGGTACTTGGCGGCCAGCTTACGGTACACTTTCGAGGCTCGTTCGAGTTTCACGTTGCCGGAGAGGTTCATTCGTGGGGCTTTGGCGCGCGCCTCGGCGAGCTCAGCTTCCAGTCTTGCTATCTTCTGGTGCAAGAAGGCGTTCTCTTTCTTGCGGCGGGAAAGATCATCGTGCAGGTCCTGGGCCTGGTGGACGAGGGCGCGGAACGAAGAATCGGAGAGAAAGCGCTTTGCCAGTAAAGCGTCTTCGGCGTCCGGAGGCAGTTCTTTGCCGACGTAGATCGTGCGTTTCTTGCGGCCGTCCGCGTCCCATTCGGCGCGATACCAATAAGGACCGTGCGCCAGGCGTTCGCCTCCGCAGGTCTGACAGGAGCGCTTGCCACAGGCTTTCTTTACTTGCTCGTAGGTGATGCGTTTGTAGTGGGTATCATCTTCATAAGGAATTACATTGATCAGTGTCTTGGTCTTCATGGTCCTACCTCGCTTCTGTGCAAGACCGTGGCGAGGAAGGGCGGCGGGAGAGGGCGCGAACCTGACCGTAGCGTCTTGCACAGAACTGCGACCAGACGCCGGCAGCCAGGGTCTCAATCACTCCCTCTACGGTGTGTCTTGCACTGAAAGTGATTAAGAAAGAAGGCGTGGAGCCGGGGAGGAGAATCGTCCCCGGCTTGCAGTCAGGAGTGTGTCGAGCGGCTTCAATCCTCGTCCGGTAGCATGATCGTCAGGCACGGTCCGCCCTCGGGCGACTCGAAACTCAGAGCGAGCTTCAGAGTGATGGTTCTGTGTTTTCGGTCATGCAACACGAGAACCCGAAAAAGAACGGCAGCGCGGTCGTCCTTGTTCGCCCTTGCCGCCAGGCGAGCCATTGAGAGGATATCCCATAGCCTGCCTTTTTCGCTTTGACCCTCTTCCACGTCTCGCTGAGTTGGCGTCACGATGTCATCCCAAACGACGCGTGTGACCGCGACCGGCCAACGAAACCCGGCTTCTTTCGCCATATCTGATACGTCCACCAGAACGCCGTCTGCTATCGCGTCCGCCCTGGTGTACAGGGAGATGATTGCAAAGTCTTCTTTGTCTGTGGTCATACAAAAGCCCTTTCCGTTTTTTTCTTACACAGAGAGTGAACAGGAGCGGGAAGGTATAACCGGGGAGATCGCCTCTCCCCGGCTTGCTGCCCGGGCTACATGGCGTTCAAGTCGCCGATCAGTTGGGAAGCTTCTTGTTTGTTCAGTGCCGCCGTGCCCTTTTTGCGTTGCTCTCGCACCCAGGCTTCAATTTCTTCGCTGCTGTATCCTTTGGCTTTGCCGATGGCGAAGATGGCGTTGATCTGGTTTTCCGTCGCGTCGCCCTGGCGTTGGCCGTGGCCGTTGGTTTTCAGCGGCTTGGCTACGGGCCTCGTTTGCGGCGCCGGATTGTCCGGTCTTTTTGGCGTGGAAGATTGGGGCGGTTGTTCTTCTCGGAGATCGCGCCAGGCCCAACACTCGATGCGTTCGGCAAGGGCGAGCACTTCGTCAACGGTGACTTTGGCCGGTCGGCCATTGATGAGACTCAAGAGCGACGTGGCCGAGTTGATAGTAGCGAGGCGAGTGATAACAGCTTGTTTCATGGCGTCGGTAATCGTGAAATCTGACATGGTCATGTCCTCCATAAGGAACTGGGCCTCGGAGAGGCCCGGAACGAAAGCTTACTCGTTGACGGCAACAGCTTGGGGCCGCGTGTCGGCAATCGCGGACCGAAGCACCTCTTGCTTTTGCAAGATGCGCCGGAAGCGCCCGAGCAGGGCGGCATGGAACTCCTCGTCATTCCTGGTCCACGTCTTCTTCCTTTCCAGCGCGGCCATTTCGGTTTCGAGGTTTTCCTTTTCTTGCTCAAGGTCCAGGTAGAGCCGGTGGTGGATTTGCGGGGCGCCGGCGTGCTGAGGATCTACCGCGTAGCTCTTGCAGCCAGTGTGTGGCTGGCCGATCGCCGCGGTGCCGACCCACGAGCGCGTAATGAGATAGCCGTCAGCGAATGCGGCGAACTCTTTCCCCCAATGCCAGCTATGCGGATACGCAGGATGGCGAGGCCGCAGCTTGCACGCGGCAAAGAACGTGCAGGTCTCGCACGTTGGCCAGAAATCGAACGCAACGATTTTTCCCTCTAACCCTCCAGACGACATGATTGCCTCCTTGACGGAGAGGACAACCAGGGGTTACCCTCTCCATTGGTTAAGGCCCCTTAAAAGGGGGCGTTAGCGTCAATGAGGCCGATGATTTGCTTGGCGGCGGCGTCGGCCTCGTCCATCTCTTTCTCGTACGCCAACCAGTCAGACAGCGTGGTTCCTGCCCGGCAGGCGTGCTCTCTTTTGCGCTCCATCTCACCCAAGAAGCGGTCAACCGCTTCACGCGTGAGATGGGTCATTGGTCGGTGTAACTCACCTTACGCGGCGTCCTGCAGGGGCGTCAGTTGACGCAAGGTTGAGAACGCCGAGTGAAGCGCATTAAGGTAGAGCTTGGACTTCAAGGCAAAATGATTGAGCTTGGACTTCACTGTCAGCCGCTCCAATTTGATAAAGCCACACAGGGCGGCAAAGAAATGATTAGTTTGGGTCGTGACCGTTTGCGTGGGGGACTTGGCCAACGAGACGTTCTGTTTGAGCGACTTGTGATAACATTCCACTTGCCACCGTTTGTGATAGGTCGTGGTCAGGTCGTCAAACGACAAGGCGGTATCGCTGGAGACCAGATAGAGAATGCCCAGGCTCCCGTCCTCGTTCGTGAAGACTTGCTTGACGAGCACCAGTGGGAAGTCTACCCCTTCAAGATAGACTATCCTGGGGGTGTTCGCTTCCAGTCCCAGCGTATCCACTCTTGTATACTGGCCCTGGTGTTTGTCAGCCACACTCAGGGCGACTTTGCGATTGGTTTTCAGGGGACAAATAAAATCGCGCTGCTGTTCCTGCTTGATAAAGACCATAGTTTCGGCCGAGGCAAACCACACATCGAAGACCACAAACCGAAAGGGGATGTGGTTGGCTCCCGCTTGCTTGATCAGCTCCCGACACAACTCGTTCTTGGACACTGGACTGCGCCGTTTTTCTTTCTGCGTCTTGGGGTCCAGATATTTCTCGGTCTTGGCGATCAAGTGGAAACCTACGGGCAAACTCACCCCTTGGTTGCTATACAACGCCGTCAGGAAGTTGATGCCCTTGAGCAGCCGATCTTTGGAGTGGTCGTAATGCCAACACACAATATCATTCTCGTCGGTGTACGGCTTCTCTTCGATCGAATCGTCAATGATCAACACCCCTTCCGTAGATTGTACCTGACGGACAAACGACTTGACCGTCCGCCACAGATCGGCCGCCGTTTTCTTCGTGCCGGCCAAGTACCGGGTCACTTGAGCGTGGCTGACTTCTCCTTCCAGCAGTTGGCTCAACCCGGTGGCTGTGGTGGCGCCGAACGAGGCCAGCAAGTACTCAGAATACAAGTCGGCTATCTGGTCTTGTTTCATAGTGGTGAGTCTACTCCCTTTTCGCTCCTGGCGCGTAAGGTGAG
>Ga0187894_10007013_pt1 | contig 10807 bp, 7 predicted proteins | sample GBC1701081metaG_FD_136650 | JGI IMG/M metagenome (GOLD analysis project Ga0187894, IMG submission 136650) | White microbial mat communities from a lava cave in the Kipuka Kanohina Cave System on the Island of Hawaii, USA - GBC170108-1 metaG ... | reverse complement strand
CGCAGCGCTTCGGGGACGATCACCGATCCGTCTTCCTGCTGGTAATTCTCCAGCACCGCAATCCACGTACGTCCAATCGCCAGGCCGGATCCGTTCAGCGTATGAACAAATTCCGGTTTGGCTCCGCCTGCACGGCGAAAACGAACCTGCGCGCGCCGCGCCTGGAACGCTTCGTAGTTTGAGCAGGACGAGATCTCACGAAACGTGTTCTGCGACGGCAGCCACACTTCGATATCGTAGGTCTTCGCGGAACCGAAGCCGAGGTCGGCGGTTGAAAGCGTGACGACGCGATAGTGCAAACCGAGTCGTTGCAGGATCGTTTCGGCGTCTTTGGTGAGAGATTCCAACTCTTCGTAAGAATTTTCCGGTAGAGAATACTTGACGAGTTCGACTTTCTCGAACTGGTGCTGGCGGATAACGCCGCGCGTGTCGCGTCCGTAGCTGCCGGCTTCGGAACGGAAGCAGGGTGTGTACGCGGCCCAGCGCAGCGGGAGTTGAGCGGCATCGAGAATCTCTTCGCGATAATAATTCGTGACCGGCACTTCGGCTGTCGGGATCAGGTAGAGGTCGCGGTCCTCGAGTTTGAAAAGATCCGTTTCGAACTTTGGCAACTGGCCGGTGCCGAATAGTGCGGCTCGATTCACGATGAACGGCGGCAGTGTTTCGGCGTAGCCGTGCTCGCGTGTTTGCACGTCGAGCATGAAATTGATCAGGGCGCGTTCGAGCCGCGCACCGGCGCCGTTGAGGATCGCGAAACGTGCGGCGGAGATCTTAGCGGCGCGTTCGAGATCGAGAATGCCGAGTGCGGTGCCGAGGTCGACGTGATCCTTTGGTTCGAAACTAAACTGCGGTGGCGTTCCCCAGCGGCGCACTTCGACGTTGTCAGCTTCGCTTTCGCCGCGCGGAACGCTTTCGTGCGGAATGTTTGGCAGGGATGTAAGGAACTCCCTCATATCACGTTCTGAAGCTTCACGGATTGCTTCCGCCCGTGCCGCACGTTCTTTCAGTTCGGCGACCTGTGCGCGCAAATTGAGCGCTTCGTCGGTTTGTCCCTGTTTCATAAGCGCTCCGACTTGCTGACTTAGTTTGTTTCGTTCTGATTTAAGTCGGTCGGATTCAGCGATTGCGCTTCGACGATCCTTGTCTGCCTTTGCAAAGCTCGTCAGCAGGGTAAAGGTTTCTTCTGGCGCGCGCCGAGCCTCAAGCGCCGCATAAACTTTATCAATGTTCTCACGCACGTAGTTTAGGTCGAGCATAGGTGCGTGAGTGTACCATCCGTCATATCTGTGTTGAAGCGGTGTTCAAGATCCTGGGCGATGGTGATGGGAGGTGTGCCGGCAGGGAAGGTTATTGGTTTGCCGAAGATCACCCGCACCATGCCCGGGTCGGCGAAGTATTGTTTGCGTCGCTTCAGTTCGTAGAGACCTTCGAGGCGGATGGGGACGATAGGAACGTCCAGGGCCTGGGCCAGGATGCCGATGCCGGCCTTGAAGTGGCCCATATGCATCTGGCCGCGTGGCGCGCGTGTACCTTCGGGAAAGACGAGAACGCTCTCACCGCGATCGATGCATTCGCCGGCGTAGGCGAAGCTGCGGCGAAAGCCGCTCTTTTTGGGTAGCGGGAAGACGTGGAAGAAGAGGTTGACGAGGAAGTATTCCGCGAGCCAGCGAGTGCGCAGCGGCAGACTTGTTTCCGCCGGTGGGTGCAGCCAGTTGCGCAGGATTTCACCTTCCATTGCTACCGCGACGCGGTGGCGCAGGCGAAAGGGAAGTCCTGCGAGGATGAGCGCGTGATCGGCGAGTGAAACGTGATTGGCCACGAAAAGAACAGGATTGGATATTCGCTGAACATTTTCGCGCCCAGCGACCGACAGTCGGCTCATCACGTGAGTGATGGGCAGGATGATCGTGTAGAAGAGCACGAGCCGAATCAACTTCACCACGCGCCATCGCGTCCAGTTCGGATATGGGTACGGGACGACTGCGTGTTCCTCGATCTCGCCACGCACGAGCTTCTGTACGTCGCCGACCGTAGTGGCTGCCGTGAAAGCGGCTTCGTCGAGGGAGATTTGGTAACGATCTTCGAGTGCGCTCAAGAGTTCGACGCGGCCAAGCGAGTCGAGCTGTAAGTCGGCGAGACGCGTTGCGGGAGTCGCGGAGGAAAAGATATCTGACGGATTTGAAGCAGGGGATTTTATGCGGAGCGCGACATCGCGCTTCAGGATTTTGTGCGTCGGTGTACGCGGGAAATCGGGATCGGGCCAGATGGACCAGCGGCGGATCTGTTGGTATTCGGCGAGCTGTTCGTTGGCGCGGTTGATTGCGGTTTCGATGTTTGCGTTGCTGTCGTGCGGAATGATCGCGGCAAAGGGCTCACTGCCGTGCGGGCCTTCAACCGCGACGACGCAACTCGCGCGTATCTCAGGTTGGCGATCGAGTGCCGTTTCGAGATCTTCGGGATAGATATTCAAACCGGCCGCACCAACAATCACATCTTTTTGACGGCCCTTGAAGAACAGGTTTCCGTTTGCGTCGAGTTGGCCGACGTCGCCCGTGCGCAGCCAGTCGCTTTCGCGCCCGTTCACATGTCCGTTGGTGGTCCAATAACCCGGAGAGACACTCGCGCCCCGCACCATGATCTCGCCCGACTCGTCGAGCTTCACTTCGTACCCCGGCATCAAGCGTCCGATCGAGCCACGACTCCGCTTGAACGGATGATTCACCGAGATAAGCGCCGCGGTCTCGGTCATGCCGTAACCTTGCAGCACTGCGAAACCGAGCCGGCGCCAAAAATCTTCCGTGCGTTCGCTGAGCGTTGCGCCGCCGGAGAGAAAGGCCCAAAACTTCCAACCAAACTCCCGGTGAAGCTTGCGAAAGGTCCACCACCGCCGCAGGAACCCGTGCTGTTCCATCGCCGCGAGTCGTTCATCCAACTCTCGCGAACGATCGCGTGCGCCCCCAATTAATTCGAGGTCCCGCTCGATCCACTCACGCAGTGCATCGAGCACGCGTGGCACGAGCACGATCACCGAGATGCGATTCTTTCGCGCAGTGCGCACAATCTCCGATGGATTCAGCGTCTCCTGAAAGTGGACCTCGCCGCCCATTAGTTGAGGAACAAAGAGTCCCATGAACTGTCCGAACACATGACTCAGCGGCACCAGGTTGAGAAACCGGATCGGATGAAAGAATCGTTCCCACTTTAAGTACTTCCCGATTTCGCGTTCGAGGGGCAGGAGATTCGCGAGCAGATTTCGATGCGTGAGTACGACGCCTTTCGGTTCGGAAGTAGTGCCGGAGGTGTAGATGATCTCGACGATAGCGTCTTCTTTAAGATCTGTTGAGCGGGGAATGTCACGCGAGCGTGAGGTGTGATCAAGAAGAGGACCGGTGATGAGTTTTGCTCGAGTTTGTTTAGCAACCGAATCAATGAACTCGCGTGTGCTGCCTTTGTCGAGGGGGACGACTACTGCGCCCGCCAAACAGCACCCCCAAAACGCTGCTGCCCACTCAGGACTATTTTCGCCGGTTAAGATCACGCGATCGCCGTTACCAATTCCACGCACTTTCAACTCACGAGCGAACTCATGTGCTTCATGCACGAGCCGTTCGTACGACCAGCGCACGGTGCGCAGGCCACGATGATGCACGAACACCGTCTCGCGCCCGCGGCGTTCGTAATCGTCGAGATAACTTAGAAGAGTTCGTCGCTCCGGCATCCCGGTTTGGTCTCACTCATTAACCTGTGTTATTAGAGACCGCCCTGACAGAAGAAACAAGCAGCCATGTGACAGACGAAACACTGTCCGGAAAGGTCAACAATTTTGCCCGATCAAAAGTCATTTGCCGGTAAAGCCGCGATCGTCACCGGGGGCACACGTGGCATCGGACGCGCCATCGCCACCGAGCTCGCCCAACGTGGCGCAGACGTCGCTTTCAACTACGCGCAGAGTGTGGAATCAGCAGAGACTTTGAAGTCTGAGCTGGAAGCTCTAGGCGTACGCGCCCTGGCGTTTCAATGCAACGTCGCCAACACGGAAGCCGCCGCCGAGATGGTCAAACAGGTGAAAGACGCCTTCGGCCGCATCGATTTCCTCGTGAACAACGCCGGCATCACGCGCGACAACCTGATCCTGCGCATGAAAGAAGACGACTGGGACGAAGTGATCGACACGAATCTCAAGGGCGCGTGGAATTTTGCGAAAGCCGCGCTGCGTGTGATGCTGCGGCAGGAGACGGGTGGATCGATTCTCAACATCTCGTCGATCAGTGGCGAAGTCGGAATGCCGGGTCAGTCAAACTATTCAGCGTCGAAGGCGGGCATGATTGGTCTCACGAAGGCGCTGGCGAAGGAAGTCGCGAGCCGCAAGGTGACGGTGAACGCACTCGCGCTGGGAATGGTAGCGACTGACATGGCCGGTAAACTCGACGAGAGTTACCAGGCGAAGATCATCGAGCAGATTCCGTTGGGAAGATTTGCGGAAGCCGATGAAGTCGCGCGCATTGCGGCCTTTTTGTTATCAGACGATGCACGCTACATCACCGGGCAGGTGATTCAAGTCGACGGCGGTTTGGCGATGTAGGCCACGAACTCTTTGGCCGCGGATTCACACGGACGAAAACGGACTTGAAGCACGGGCAGAAACGCAGAATCATCTCAGTCCCCCTTCTTGTGCCTTTTGTGCCTCTTTGTGGCTTTACTTGATGCTTTTGACGTCGGCGGGTTTCGCGAACAGTGCATCCGCGAATCGTTGATTGTACTGGATCGACTCGTAGTTGATTCGTGAGGTCTGGTGCCCGTTGACGAAATGATCGATCACCCACGGCGCGGTGACACCGGCCTCGGTGATGAACTTCAGTAGCACATCTTCTTCGGTCGTCTCGACCTGATCGCCACTGTCGGGATCGCGCCGGTTGCGTTTATAGATAATCTTCGCCGGCAACCCGTCCTTCGCGTCAAATTCATACTCGATCCAGAAACCATTCGGATACGTTAGCCGCACGGTCTCGTTACGTTTCGCAAGTCCGGCTTCGCGGCGGCCAACGTAAGTCACCTTTCCGCCTTCGTTGCGCCACCAGCCCTTCAAAAGGTTCTCAACCGTGGTGCGCATCGTGCGTTTGAACTCTTCAACCTGCGTGGGCGTCTGATCGGAAATCTTTTTAACCGCGCCGTCAAACATCCAACCCGTGTCGCCGTCGTTCGTTTGAATCGTCTTAATACCGGATAGGGTGAACTCCGTGCGTTCGCGATTCGGATAGGCGAGGTAATCGAGAAACTTCAACGGCACCTGCGGCACGTTCTCTTTGAATTCGGAGTAGAAGCCCTTGCCGAGAACGGTTTGGACATTCAGGTAGGCTTGCCCGCCGACGACTTCAATCGCGCGGTTGATTATAGCTTGCGATTTTTCGTCAACCGAGGCGGACGCGAAGGCAGCAGACGGACTCGGGCCGGGTGTTTGGCCCATCGCCGAAACACCCAGCCCGAAGATCAAACAGAGTTGTAAGAGGAGGAACTTAACGCTCAATTGAGTCCCGGATTACTGCCACTTTCCGGCTTCACTACGACTTCGCCTTCTTCAACGTCAACGCTGAAACGCGACGACAGCTTCCACATTCCGGTGATCGGCAGTTTCACCTTCTCGTCGATGTGACGCTTCAGGAAGCGTGCGCCGTAAGCGGTGTTGTAACCGTCTTCGGTCAGCTTATTGACCGCTGCCTCAGTGATTTCAACGGTCTTGCCCTGGCGCTCCATCTGGCGGCGGACTTTATCGAGATACAGTCGCGCAATCTGGCGTACCTCGTCCATCGTCAACGGCGAGAACACCACGATCTCATCGATACGATTGCGAAACTCCGGTGAGAAACGTTGCTCCGCGGCCTTCATTACTTCGTTCTTCACGGCGCGGAAGTCCGACGCTGTCTTGGTGCCGAAGCCCAACGGCTTTTCAAACCGCTTGAAGCTTTCGGAGCCGAGGTTTGAAGTCATGATGATGATCGCGTCAGACAAGTAAACTTTCTTGCCGCGTCCATCGGTCAGCCAGCCTTCGTCAAATGCCTGCAGGAAGAGGTTCATCAGGTAAGGCGACGCTTTCTCAACTTCGTCGAGCAACAACACCGTGTAAGGATTCTCGCGCAGTTGCTCGGTCAGAATACCGCCGCGTTCGGAACCAACGATGCCGCGCGGCATGCCGATCAGCTTCTCGACACTCACCGTGCCGTCGCTGTACTCCGACATGTCTATGCGGACCATCTTCTCTTCATCCCCAAACATGAATTCGGCGACCGCCTTGGCTAACTCAGTCTTACCGACGCCGGTTGGACCAAGAAACAGCAGCACACCGTCGGGTTTGTAGTGCGACTCTTTCAGCGGGCCTTTGTTCAGCCGCAGACGCTGCGCAACTGACCTTATCGCTTCCTTCTGACCGATCACGCGGTGCCCGAGCATGGCTTCGGTCATCGCAAATCGATCGGTTGTGTCGCGATAGATCATGTCGCGCGGAATGCGCGACTCTTGCGAGATGACGTCGATGATGTGCTCGGGTTGAACGACCATCTTCTGCGGCTCGTTGATCTCAACTTTCACCGCTGCAGTGTCGAGCCAGCCGATCGCCTTGTCAGGCAGATGCAGATTGCGGATGTACTTCGGCGCCATCTCCAAAGCCGTGTTGATGGCATCGTCGGAGATCTTGACGGAGTAGTTCTTTTCCAGACGTGGACGCAGACCCAGCAGGATCTCGCGTGTCTCGGTAATCGACGGTTCTACTACTTTCACGAGACGAAAACGACGCGCCAGTGCTTCATCTTCCGCGATGTACTCTTTGTACTCCGAAAGCGTGGTCGCGCCGATGATTCTCATTTCGCCGCGAGCCAACGCCGACTTAAACATGTTTGCCGCGTCAGACGACGTGCCCAGGGCCGCGCCGGCGCCGATGATCGTGTGTGCTTCGTCGATGAAGAGGATCAGGTTTTCGCGCTCTTTGACTTCGTCGATGATGCCCTTGATGCGCTCTTCAAACATGCCGCGCAGCATGGTGCCGGCGACGATACCGCCCATCTGCAACTGCACGACGTGTGAATTGCGCAACCGGGCCGGAACCCTCTCCGGTTCCAGCTCAATCAAACGTGCGAGACCCTCAATAACCGCTGTCTTGCCGACGCCGGGTTCACCGACGAGCATCGGCGAGTTTGCACGCTCGCGATGGCAGAGTATCTCGATGATCTGCTGAATCTCTTTTTCTCTTCCGATTGTGGGTGGAATCTTGTCTGCGCGGGCGAGCCGGTTAAGCGACACGCCGAAGTGCTTCAAATAAGGTGGAAGTTCAAACTTCTTGCGGTTGAGCTCTTCTTCCTGTTCTCGTTTTTGGATTTGTGCGCGGACGTTCTCCTGCACTGCTTCCGGGTTTGCTCCCATCGTCCGCAATACTTCTACAAATAGACTATCTTCATTACTCAGTGCTTCGAAAATGTCAGTCGCTTCAATAACCTTACGGCCCTGACTTCGCGCCCGTTCCATCGCCCGCTTGAACAGGTCGGTAGTGTCAGGCCCGATACGAAAACCTTTTCCAACGTGCTGCTGCCGGCTGCCGCTGAGCCTTTTCTCGATGGCCATCTTGACGACCACCGGATCCAGCGACAGGTCGCGCATCGCAGAGTTGAACATGTCAGGCTCTTCGACCGTCAGGGCTTGAAGAATGTGCTCGACCGAAACGAAGTTTTGGTCGCGGCGCCGCGACTCGTTCAGCGCGTGTTCCAAAATGCGCTGTCCGCTGTCGCCAAACTTATCTTTGTATGAACCTAAATCAACCATAATTCCTTTTACGACCGTCGCGCCCAATCCGATCCGAAATTGCGGGATTTTTGTTTGCGACAGTAGCTCTCAACTTTCAAACAACTCATGACCATCCAACGCGAGTGTTGGATGTCGCCAGCATAAGCGCCGTTGCGTTTCGATGCAATAACTAACTGCAGCGGCGCTTTTCCTGCAACTTTGTTGCCGCGCCGGGTTACAGCCCGAGCCATCCACGGATTACATAGAGAATGTTTGATCTGCGTAATTTGTGAATGGCCTAGTAGTCGTAGTCATCGCCTCCGGGCATTGGCGGGGCGGGTTTCCTGGGTTCCGGCAATTCGGTGACTGCCGCGTCCGTCGTCAACAACAAACCAGCGATCGACGACGCGTTTTGTAAGGCAGTCCGCACCACTTTTGTCGGATCAATGATTCCAGCGGCGGCGAGATCTTCAATTTGACCGGTGACCGCGTTAAGACCTTTGTTTCCTTTCAACTCTTCCACCTTACCAACTATGATCGCGCCATCGATGCCTGCGTTCTCGGCGATTCGACGCAACGGCTCCTGCAACGCCCGGCGAACGATCTTGATGCCGGTGCGAACGTCCGAATCCTCCGCTTCGTGATTGTCGAGCACTTTCGAGGCGCGCAGAAGGGCGACACCGCCACCGACGACGATGCCTTCCTGCGCCGCGGCTTTGGTGGCGTTGAGGGCGTCTTCGACGCGCATCTTGATCTCTTTCATCGCGGTTTCCGTTGGCGCACCAACTCTCACCACAGCGACACCGCCAGCAAGTTTCGCCAGGCGCTCCTGTAGTTTTTCGCGATCGTAATCCGAAGTGGTCTCTTCGATCTGTTTGCGCAGAGTTGCCACGCGGCCCTGTATCGCTTTGGGATCGCCGCCCCCTTCGACGATTGTGGTGGCTTCTTTGTCGACGATCACGCGTTTCGCCGTGCCGAGATCGGCAAGCGTGACGTTCTCGAGTTTGATTCCGAGATCTTCGGTGATCACTTTGCCGCCGGTGAGTACGGCGAGATCTTCGAGGATCGCTTTGCGGCGATCTCCGAACGCCGGCGCTTTAACGGCGCACACTTTGATGGTGCCGCGAAGTTTATTGACGATTAAGGTGGCGAGTGCATCGCCTTCGATGTCTTCGGCGATGATCAGCAAAGCACGTCCGGCTCCGGCTGTTTGTTCGAGCACCGGAATCAGCTCGCGCATCGCGGAGATCTTCTTTTCGTAAAGCAGGATGTACGGCTCGTCGAGAATCGCTTCCATCCGATCGGGATTCGTCATGAAGTAAGGAGACAAATAACCGCGGTCAAACTGCATTCCCTCGACGATGTCGAGTTCGGTTTGCAGCGTCTTCGATTCCTCGACCGTGACGACGCCATCTTTGCCGACGCGCTCCATCGCTTCGGAGATAAGTTCTCCGATCACGCGATCGTTGTTGGCGGAGACAGTAGCGACGTTGGTCAATTCGTCTTTGCCTTTAACCTTCTTCGACATGCGTTCGAGCTCGGCAACAACTTGCTCGGTCGCGAGTTGAATGCCGCGCTGCAACGACATTGGATTAGCACCGGCAGTCACGTTCTTAACGCCTTCACGAAAGATCGCCTGGGCGAGAATCGTTGCGGTGGTCGTGCCGTCGCCGGCTTTGTCGTTAGTCTTGACGGCTACCTCGCGCACCATCTGCGCGCCCATGTTCTGATACTTGTCTTTTAGCTCAATCTCTTTGGCGACCGTCACGCCATCTTTGGTGATTACGGGTGGCCCAAACTTCTTCCCCAAAACCACATTGCGTCCCTTCGGGCCCAGCGTCACCCGCACGACATTCGCGAGCGTATCGACGCCCTGAAGCATCGCATTGCGCGCTTCTTCTCTAAACTTCAGCTCTTTTGCCGGCACTCTTCTCTTTCTCCTTCGTCTTTAATAACCATCCACAAATTACGCCGATTTCTGTGTCATCTGTGGATTCGCACGCCCAACCCGGACACGTGCAGGCCGCAGCAGTCGATCGCCCAGGCGAAACCCGCGGCCATACTCACCGATCACAATACCGTCCATTTCCGGATCGGTTTCCGCGGTATCAACCGCCTCGTGCAACTCAGGATTGAACGGTTCTCCAACTGACGCGATCGGCTCAACGCCTGCGCTTGCCAGTGCATTTTGAAAACTATTCGCGATGTTCCGAATCCCTTGCAGAAGCGCGTCGCTCGAACCCTCTGCGACAGCAGCGTCGATCGCGCGATCGAGATCGTCCATCACGGGCAACAACGACTCGATAAATCGTGCTTTGCCCGCTTCGGCGCGTTCGTCAGCGGAACGATTCAAGCGCACCCGGGTTTCGTCAGTCTCGCGTTGCAGTTGCTGGCGCAACTGATCAAAACGCGCCTGTACTTCCTGTACCTGTCTTTCTGCAGCCCTGGTGCGGGCTTCAAGCTCCTCTACATAAGAGGGTTTCAGACTTGGTGTTTCAACTTCTGCGTTCACGTGTTCCGTCCCATCCTGGTCCAGGTAGATGCGACGGCGGTCGGTAACGCGCAGTTCGTTTTGTGTTTCGTCACCCATGCTTTCTACAACCCCTTGGTTCCGGTTCTTCATCATAACAGTTTTGAATTCCAGCGGCTTTCTCTGTGCCTGCTCTGTGGTTTATTTTGCTAAGTAACAACTAACCACAGAGACACAGAGAGCACAAACGATTGTCGTCGATGTCGATCTCCAGAACATCGCGCTTGATGCCGGGAAGATCGAGAGCGATCAAGAAGCCGGTTTCGGTTTCGTAAATGTCCGCCGCGGGCGTCCAATCCGCGCGTTCAAACTCATCTTCTCCGTTTGACTGGCTGCGCCGCTGCGTCGCGTCCTCGAAAAGCCGGTTCATCCGATCTTGTAATACCATCAAATCCTGCAACGGATTCCACCGTTGTGACATGTTTCTCTCTCCAAAATTTACGCTGTCGCGAATGCCTGGTCAGTTTTGAACTCCAACTGGTCGCCCTTCGCCGACACTCTCACCGTTTG
>Ga0187894_10007012_pt1 | contig 10807 bp, 9 predicted proteins | sample GBC1701081metaG_FD_136650 | JGI IMG/M metagenome (GOLD analysis project Ga0187894, IMG submission 136650) | White microbial mat communities from a lava cave in the Kipuka Kanohina Cave System on the Island of Hawaii, USA - GBC170108-1 metaG ... | reverse complement strand
GCTCGGACACGAAGCGCGAGAGCGAGCCCGTCACCGCTTCGATCGCCGCGAGAAACTGCGGGTCGGCGAAGATCTCGCGGATGCGCTCGAGCGAGGCGCGCGCCTCCTCGTTATCGGTGATCGAGCCGCCGATCTTCTCGCGCAGATCGTCGAACGCATTGCCCAGCTGTGCGATCTGCCCGGAGAACGTCTCGAGGTCCGCGGCGGCGGCGCCCTCGAAGCGCGAGAGGATCAGATCGACGCCCTCGCCCGCCTTGAGCGACTCCTCGCCGAGATCCTTCAGCGCCGGCAGCATGCGCGAGATCTGGCGATCAGCGAAGCCCTGCAGCGTGCGCCCGACGAGCTGCGCGGCCTGATTCAGGTCGATGCGGAACGCGGCCGCGAGCTCTACGGCCGCCTCGGTCGCCTTCGGCACTTGCTCGGCCGTCGCACCGAGATTCAGGAGCAGTGTTTGCGCGCCGAGAATCTGCTCGTCGCCGAAGCGGGTCACGCGCTGCAGCGCCTCGGCCTGCGCCACGAGCTCTTCGTTCACGCGCGCGGTCGCGGGTCCGAGATCGCCGACCGCCGTCGCGAGCCGGTTGATCGCCGACTCGCTCTCGAACGCGCTGGTTACGAACGAGCCTAAGAAGTTGACCGCGCGGCCGACCACGTTCGCGAGATCGCCGAACGTGACGACGGTGTTCGAGCGCAGGAAGCCCGTGAACCGCTGGAAACGGCTCTCGACCTTTCCGATTGTCGAGCTCGCCTCGTCCTCTGCGACGATGCGCGCTCGGACGGTGAAGTCCCGCGCCACGCGCTCCCCTCAGAGGTAGATGATCTCGGCCTCGCCGTTCGCGACGGCGGAGACGGCTCGCAGCTTTGCCTGCCACGCGAGCGCGCTCCCGTGCTTCGTCGCTTTCATGGCCTGCAGCTCGGGAGTGATTAGGCGGACGCGGATCGCGTTCGCGACCGATCCCGCCGGCGTGCCGAGCGTGAACGTCTGCAGCTCCGTCGGCGCCGTCGTGCGCACGAGCTCAGCGCGCTCGAACGAGGCGCTTCCCGAGTCGGCGATGATCGTCCCCTCGAAGGTGATCTCGCGGCCGGCCTGTCGCGTACGTACGCCCCCCGCGGCGTTCACGTCCTCGATCTCTTCGCTCTCGGTGTCGACGGTGAGCGTCCCGCCCGCGAAGCCGCGCAGCGCGGCCGAGATCCCCCAGTTGTGGCCGAGGCTCTGCACCGGCGGCGCCGAGAGCGAACCCTGATTCCCGTAGTTGAACGAGGGGAACGCGGCCGCCGCGAACGAGTCGATCACGCCCGCCAGATCGAACTGCGCGACGGCGATCTCGCCGCCCGTGAGCTTCACCTGCAAGCGCGTCGCGAAGATGTCCTTGATGTTCCACGCAAGGCCCGACTCCCAGAGCCGCGCGGAGATCTGCAGCGCCGCACCCGGCGTGAAGATCCAGCCGATACCGCCGCCCCAGCCCGCCCCGAAGAAGCCGAGCGATCGGTAAAGCGCGACGATCCCCGCCGCTGGCGTGTGATCCGCATCCGCCGCCGGCGACGCCGTCCCCCGCCCCTTCCATGGGATCGCGATCGAGAACTCGACGAGCTTCTCAGCGACGTAGTCGCTCGCCTGCTTCGTGAACGAGCCCGCGACGTCGGCCTTGTCAGAGAAGTCGCGCTCGAGGCCCCACGCGACGCCCGACTCGCCCTCGCCGAACGAGGGATCGCCGAGCACGATCCCGTTCGTCTCGGTGAGCGCGCCCGAGAGCGCGGCGATCGTCGGATCCATCGTGCCGAGCGTCGCTTGCGAGCCGAACGCGACGCCGATCTGTCGGGTGATCTCAGCCATTAGGGACTCTCCTCAGACGCGGGCGACGTCGCCCGGAAACGAGATCTCGGGGAGCTCCTCGGCGTCGACGTCGACGTCGGTGAAGCCTGCCTTCCAGAAATCGCGCGCGAGAAGCGCCGCGGTTGCGACGGCCATGGCGCCCTCGGTGTACGCGCGCTCGGTCTCGCCGGCGGCGCCGCGGTGATAGACGCGCAGCGCGATGAACATGTGCACGCCGTTCGTGTTCGACGAGAGCAGGACCTCGCCGGCGAGCATCGAGAGCTGAAAGCGCGTCGAGCTCGCGGGCACGGCCTCGATCGGATCTTTCTCGAGGTCGCTCGCCATGCGCACGCCCGAGAGCGCGGCCGCGACGTCGGCCGCGATCTTCGTCCGGTAGGCGGCCGCGGTCGTGCCGCCTGTTAGGGCGCCGCGCAGGCGCGCGCGCGCGCGGAGCTCCCAGCGAACGAGCGGGCCGCCGGCGGCGGCGCTCGAGCCGTCGCGCTTCACCGCGCGCACCGCGAGCGCTGCGAAGTGGCGCACCGGCTGACCCGATGCGCCGCCCGCCGAGCCCGACTCGATCTCGACGTTCGTCGTCGAGACGAGGCCCGCGAGGGTTCGGTCCGCGACGATCGCGGCCTCGATCTTCTCGCCGAGCTCGCGTGCCTTCTCGAGCGAGACGTCGGTCACGAGGACGACGAGACCCTCGAGCACGCGATCCTCGGCGCCGAGCGCCGCAGGAACCGCGCGCTTTGCGAAGCCGTCGGCGTAGGCGAGCGGGAGGGACGTCGACGGGTAGTCCGCAATGGGCTTCACCTCATCGGTGACCGAGAGGCCGCCGACCGCGCCCTGCGCGATTGCGAGAAGGCGCGCCTCGAGCTCGAGGATCTCGCTCAAGAGAGCCCCTCCCCGGCCGCGCGATCCCACGCGCGAACGAAGATGTCCTCGAACTGGCGCGAGGCGTCGGCGAGCGCGGGCCCGATGAACGGTCGCGGCGGATAGGTCACGCTGCGCGTGTGCTCGCGCACGACGAACGGCCGCGTCTCTCGGCCGAACGCGCTCGTGCGCACGTGGCGCGGAACTACCATCGTGAACGAGCCGCCCGTCTCGTGGACCGCGCCATAGTCGACGTCGGTCCCGACCACGATCTCGCGCGGGAGCCGCGAGTCGTCGATGCCCGCGCGGTAGCCGCGGCCGGCGAGCGAGCCTCGCAGCCGCCCGCTGCGCGACGTGAGACGCGACGGATGCGCCGGCGCGCTCGTCAGCGCGCCGCGGCCGCCGCGCGGGCCTGGAGCGCCGCGGAAGCGGCCGCCGCGGATGATCTTGTCGGTCGCAGCGATCCGCGCGACCAGCATCGCCGACTCGGTCAGCGCCTGGGAAAGGATCGTGCGCTGCGAGCTCGGGCGAATCCGCTCGAGCGCGCGGCGCAGCCGATCGCCGCCGATGAAGTCGACGCGGACGCTAACTGCCAAGGCGCGCCACCTCCGCATAAGGGGAGATCGCGGCGCGGACCGACGGCAGGAGCCCGTCGAGCTCGTACGTCGTTTGCCCGCCGGTTTCGAGCGCGAGCGAGCGATTCCCTAAGCGATCGCCGCCCGGCTGCGTCTGCCGGTACTCGTGGCGCGCTTGCTTCGTCGCGGCGAGGCGCAGATCGGTCGGCACAGTCGAGTAGCCCGCCGAGTAGGCGACGACGACGACGGAGCCCTTCGACCAGCTTGCCGGCTCACCTGAAGCGAGCCGGCGCAGGATCCCGCTCGCGGCGTCGATCTCGAAGTCCGTTCCCGCGGCGAGCGGGGCGCCGTCCTCGGTGACGGTCGGTGCCGGCGACGCGAGCACCGGGAAGGCGCCGAGCGTGATCGTGTCGAAGCCTCCGTTCGGCCGGTGCGTCTCGGTGTACGAGCGCACGAGCAGCGCGCGCCCGCACGCCGCTTCGATCGCGGCCGTAACACCCGCGCAGATCTCGAGCAGCAGTGCATCGCTCGAGCTGCCCTGCAGCCCTGCGTACTCCCTCACGCGATCGACGCTGGTCAGCATCACGTCGGCGCCGAACGCGAGGCGCCCGGAGAGATCGCTCGCGCCACCGCCGGCGCCGGTCACGCGCAGCTCGAGCACGTCGCCCGGATTCACCGCGACCGATCCGGTCCACGATCCTGCGCGTTGCCCCTGGGCGATCGTGACGGTCGCGAGCACGTTCCCGCTGCGTCGGATCTCGAGCGTCGCCGCGCCCGAGGGCGGTGCGGTCTGCACGTTCACGCTCGCCGAGACGAGCGTCGTCGCGGCAAGGATCGTCGCGATCGTGTGATCGACCGCGACGAGCGGCGAGAGATCGCCCGAGAGTGCCGGAAGCGGGATCCGCTCGGCCATCAGTCCTCCGCGTGCTCCGGCTCGCCGCCGCGCTCGAGTGCGCGCAGCGCGGCGAGCTCGTCCTCGTTCGGCGGCTTCGTCTCGACGCGCGGCGTCTCCTCCTCCGGCGGTGCCGGCGGAGGCGCTTCGGCGCCGTCCTCGAGCTCGGGCGCCTCGCCGCCGCGCTCGAGCGCTTCGAGCGCCTGGGCCTCGGCGAGCTGGGCGCGGCGCTTTGCCTTGCGCGCGAGCTTCGCGCTCGCAGCCTGCGCCTTCTCGTGCGCGGGGATCAGCGCCTCGAGGCGCTGCACCATCTCGGCGACACGCGCGATGCGCTCCTGGGGGAGGAAGTGCGTCTGACCGGAGACGATGCGGATCCGCCGCAGCCCGTGCTCGAGCGAGACGAGCGGCTCGGCGTCGGCCCACACCTGTGCCGGCGTCTTTTCCTGTTCGGCCATGAGAACCTCGGAGAGAGAGGGCGCGGGCCCGCGCAGCACGTCGCCGCGCGAGCCCGCGACCTGTTAGGCGACGGTCGTGAGCCCCGTCATCTTGCGGAGCGCGGCCGCGAGCAGAACCCGGCCGTCGAACCGTTCCGTGAACTTGAATTCGACAGCGTCGTTCGCCCACGACGCGTGCTCGCTCGTCTTCACGCGGATCCCGCCGCCGTCGAGGAACCCGTAGGAGAGCCGGTGCGCGCCGAAGACGAGCGTCCCCGACGTGTACGGGAGCCCGTATACGCGCTTGCCCATGATCGAGCCGACGGCCTCCGGCATCGTGTCCTCCACGGGAACCGGCGGCGCGACGGGCGGCATGAACATCGGGCGGCCGTTGCCGTCGACGAGGCGCGTGAGGAGCTCGAGCGTGGTGTCGTCCGCGCTCCACACCGCATCGCGCCGGTACGCCTTCGGCACCTGGAAGATCACCTTCACCACTTCGGCGTAGGTGAGCGTGCCCGAGACCGCCTCCACGACGTCGGTCACGCCGGTGATGACCGCCTGCGTGATGTTGGGCGCCGTGCCGTTCGACGTCGCGAACTGCGTGTCCTCGAGCTCACCGAGCGCCGAGCCCGCTCGCTCGGAGAACCACGAGACGAGGTTGAACGAGGAGTCCTCGAGCATCTCGTCGGACGCGACCATCCGGCTCTGCGCCTTCTTCTTCGAGAGCAGGCCCGAGCCCGTCGACGGCTCGCCCTGCGCCGCCTGCGCGTTCTCGGCGACCATCGCAGCCGTTGCGACGCCGCCCGTCGGAACGCGCAGCGTTGCCGCGTTCGACTCGAACCGCTGGAAGATCGAGCGGCCGACGGCCTGGCGGTTGCGGGCGTTGATGATGAGCGACGCCAGCGGGAGCGGGACGAGCGGGCCGCCCGAGCCGGCGCCGAGGCCGCTCGTCACGTCCGGCGTGCCGTACAGCACGGTCGCGCGCTCGTACTGGGCGAGGTGCGCGCGGATCTCGCGCTGCCCGGTGCGCGACGCCTCGAGGAATTCGCCGTCGAGCTGGCGCCCGATCTCGCGGATCGCCGACCGATCGTTCGCGGCGACGGCGCGGATCCAAGCCGCCATCGCCTCGTCGCTGCGCGCGTTGCGCACCGCGCGATCGCGCTTCGGGAGCTCGGCATAGCGAGCGTTGCCGATCACGCGGATCTCGCGCGCGTCGAAGAGGCGCGACTCGCCGCGGCCGCCGCGGATCTCCTCGCCGTCGGCGTCGACAGGGAGCCGGCCGCGCCGGCGCGGCTTCTTGGCCTTGCCGATCATGTCGGCCACGCGCGCTAGCACGCGCTCCTCGCGCTCGCGCAGGCGCCTCTCGAGCGCCTCGCCGATCGTCTCCTCGAGATCGCTGCGCTCGTCGTCCTCGTCGTTCTCGCGCTCGGTGTCGCCCTCTTCGTCGTCCTCGCGCTCGTCGTCTTCGTCGCCGTCGAGAGTGCGCAGCTTCTCCTCGAGCTGCTCGATCTCTTCGGTGATCTCTTCCTTCTCGGCCGGATCGGCGCTCTCGAGCTCCGTGCGCAGCCGCGCGATCTTCGCCTTGAGTTGCTTCCGGTTCATCGCTTGCTCCTGTGCCCGAGCGCCTTTGCGAGCATTCGCTCGACGGCGCGCTCGAGGCGCGTGTCGTGTTTCGAGAGCGCGGCGCTCAGGTCGTCAACCGTGAACGCCTCCGCGCGCCGGCGGCTCTCGATCGCCGGTGCGGGTGATACCTGTCGGACCGCGCGCCGGAGCTCCGCGAGCTCTCGTGCAGCGCTCTCCGTCGCGAATGCCTCGCCGATCTCGCGCAGCCCGACGTCGCCAGCGATTGCCGTGAGGAGCTCGCGCTCGCAGACGCCGCTCGCGCGCGCGAGCCGAATCCCCTCGGCGACGAGCTCGACCGCCTCGAGGCGCGGCTCGGGCGGCGCCGCCGCAAGCGCGCGCATGAACGAGGCCGCGGCCGACCGGCCGCCCTGCTCGAGCTCGGCCGCGCGCGCGGCGATCTTCGCGGCCGCGTCGGCGCCGATCGGAACGACGCTTCCCTCGAGCGCGCGCCAGCGCTTGAAGAAGAGCCCGTATCGCTTCGCCGAGCTCGCTTCCTTATCAGGGTCGACGAATGCGGGATGATCGCTGGGAAGGTTGATCCGGCGAACGCTTTCGATCGCCTCCCAGCGGATCGAGACGGCCGAGAGATCGCCGGCGTCGATCAGGTTCGCGACGTCGCGGCGCGCATCGGCTGCGTCGCCTTCGCCGTCGAGATTGATCTCGCCGGATGCGCGCAGCGCGGGCGGCTCCAAGCGGAGATCCTTCTCGCCGTCGACGACGCTCCCGAGCGAGCTCGCGAGCGACCAGGAGTCGTGCACGGCGAGCAGCGGGAATCGCGCGGGGATCTCGCCGCCCCGAATCGAGAGAATGTGCCCGTCGCTCGCCTCGCCTTCGGTCGCGAGCGTCATCTCGAAGCGGAAGCGATCGCTCGAGCGAGCGCGGCGCTCGAGTGCCGACGTCGTGCGTGAGTAGCGGCGCGGCATCAGCGGATCCAGTCGACGCGCACGGTGAAATTCGCGCCCGAGCTGCCCGCGAGGATTAAACGCAGGATGCAGTCGTTCGGGAAGCGCGTTTGCGTGTGGCCGACGATGTTGCCCGAGTGCGAGCCCGGCTCCTGGTGGATGATCCAGCGGCCGTCAGGCGTCGTCGCAAAGTCGATCGTGGTCAGCGACGCCGAGATCTGGAACACGCCGCCGCCAGCGCCGTCGTCGGCGACGATCGCCGGGTAGATCGTTCCCGTGCTCGCAGACGTCCGGCGCACCGTCACGAGCACGCCGCGCGCCCAAAGCGGCATCCGAATCGGGATGTCCTGACTCGTTGTGACCGCGGAGAACGTGCCGACGAGCGTGAACTCGGCCGACGCCGGCGACGCGAGCGAGAGCGCGAGCCCAAGCGCTAGTGCGAAGTTTCGGAATCGCATAATCACTCCTCCTCTTCTCCGGAGAACACCGGCGTCACGAAGCACCGGCAGTTGATCGCGTTGCGCGCCGAGAGCGGGGCGCCGGCGACGCCGATCCCTGGCGCGTCCGCCGCTTCGCCGTCGCCGAGCATGAACGCCGCCTCGAGGTCGCGGACCTGGCCGTCCGTCTCGGCGTGCGAGTCGCGAACGGCGTCGTCCTGCGACGTGTTCCACTGCTTGCGCTCGACGACGCCGCTTTGCGAGAAGCCCTCGAGGTGCGCGGACTGCGCGGCCCTGAGAACTTCGGTTCGCGCGATCGAGCGCGCGTGATCTCGGCGGGCGGCGAAGACGCCGCGCACCCGACGCGCGATCGCGTCCTGCCCTTCGCCGGCGTCGACGCCCTCGAGCAGCGCGGCGCGCAGGCGCCGGCGCGTCGTCTCGTTGACGTGGCGCACGAGCTCGGCGCCCTGGCGCTCGAGCACGTGCTCGGTCTGCCCGAGGAATTGGAACTTGTCGCGCACGCCGAGCTCGCGCAGCACGACGTCGCCCGTCTCGCGGAAGACGCGCCGGCGCACCGGCTCGACGACGCGCCGAAAGGGACCGGTCCACGTCTCCGGATCGAGGAGATCGTCGAGCGACGCTCGGGCCTCGGCGCGCGCGCGCAGCTCGTCGAGCTCGGCGAGCACCGCATCGCGCTGCTGCGCAAAGACGGCGCGCATCGCGCGTGCGAACGCCGGCGCGAAGGTGCGCTCGGTGATGACCTGCCGAGCCCACACTTCCGCCGGCGCCCACGCGCGCCGAACGCCGGCGGCGAGGGCGCGCCCCCCATTGCGCGGCCCTTCGTCGTCGGCGCCGTCCTCGGCGGGATCCACCTCGCCGAAGGCCTCGGGATCGTCGGGCTCGAGCGGCTCGGGCTCTTCGCCTGTGTAGGGCGTATCGCCGAACGAGCCGATCGGGAGCTCGCCCCACGCAACGGGATCGAGCCCGCGATCCTCACGCACCTGATTCACGGTGCGCAGCTTCTTGTCGAGATCCTGCCCCTCGCGCCGCAGATCGAAATCCTTGTCGCGTGCGATGAACTCGGCGAAGCGCACCGCGATCGCGTCTCCGTACTCGAGCACGGCGAGCTGGCGCGTCAGCGCCTTCGCGACGAGGCCTGCGTGGGGCGAGATCGCGTGCAGATCGAAGACGTACGCGTTGGTATCGGCGGCCGCGCGGTTCGCGTCGACGACGTCGCCTAACACGCTGCGCGGGACGCCGTTCGCCATCAGCAGGCGATCGCGCCAGCGGTCCATCAGCTCGGCGTTCTCCGAGACGCCGCCGAACGACTTGAACTCGTACGGCTCCCAGCCCGGCGGGAGCACGGCCGGAAGGCCCGCCTCTGTGCCGCCGCGCCGCGTGTGACGCATTCGCCAGTCGGCGAGCCACCGCGCGAGCGTGCCCGCCTGCGGCATCGTCGCGGGCGCCGCCGGCGTCCCCTTGAGCATCATCGCGACCTTTGGGACGGCGTCTTTTTCGTAGTGCGAGCGCACCGTCTCGTCGACGAACTTCCCCGCGTCGTACGCGATCGCCTGCGGCGCGAGGTTCCCGAGCGCGGCGAAGGGCTGCGCGGGATCCGGCCACCAGATCCGCACGAGCTCGTCGGGGTCGTAGTCGATCTCCCCCGCTTCGGTCGTGAACTTGTAGGCGCCGATGCCGAGGTCGCGATCGGTGATCGCGGTCATGCGCTCAGGTGTTAGGGGCCAGAGCTCGCGCGTCAGGCCGAGCGAGTCCGTGACCTTCAGCAGGTACGCCTCACCTCGGTGCGTCAGCCAATAGCCGACGATCGCGAGGAGCTGCTCGAGCGAGAACACTGGGTTCGCGTCCCACACCGCCGCGAGCGGGTGATCGTCGAGCACCTCTTCGACGACGGTCCCCTTGCGATCGCGTGAGCGCTCGATGACCTCGAGCGAAAGCGTCGAGAGTCGGCGACCGATCGCGACCGAGGCGATCGCCTGCCAGCCGGTGAATTCGCGCGCGAGCCGCTCGATCTGCGGGAGCCCGGCCGTGCCGGTGAGCCCGACGCGGTACGTCCCGGCAAAGTACGAGGGCGGCGCGAACGCGCGCGCGAAGCGCTCGAAGTCGCGTGCCTGCGCTTTCTGGCGTCGCCACGGGAGCCAATCGAGCGCGCTCACTCGTCGCCCTCCGCCTCGGCGCGGCGCCGGAGCTCGGCCGCGAGCTCGCGCGCGACCTTGCTCGGCTTCACCTCGCCGGCGTCGTCGATCTCGGGGAGCAGCTCGTCGAGCGCGTCGATCCCGAGCCCGCCGAGCATGAGATCCGAGAGCGCCCACACCGCGGCGTCAGCGCGGTTCGGCGAGCCGTCGCCCTCGTAGCCGACGGGCGTGAAGCCGCCGAGCTCGCGCTCAAGCTCGGAGAAGTGGCCCGCGTGACCGACGCTCCCGCTGTGGTAAAGCGCGCTCACGGGCTCCGCGCGGACGTGCTTCGCGCGCGTCGCCGTAATGACTCGCACGGGGACGCGCGGATCGCGCGCACGGATCGTCGCGCGCACCATGTCGCCGCCGTAGTTCGTCTCGGCGACGATGCAGTCGGCGCTGAGCTCGTAGTAGAGCGCGATCGCGCGGTCGGCCCACGCCTCGGGCCCGAGCCGCTCGCTCCCGTCGCGCAGCACAAACGCGCGCGGCGCGACGCCGCCCGTGCGGCCCGCTGCAACGATTCCCGCCTCGGTCGCGCCGCCGGGTGGGTCGACCGCGACGACGATGCGCGCGAGCGCGTCGGGGAGCTCGGCGCCGACGCGCCGCGCGAGCTCGAGCACCCCGAGCGGGAAGAGCGCGCCGTCGACGTCCTCGAGGATCTCGCCCTCGATCTCCTGCCGGCGAAGGCGATGACCGGGCGGGTATCGGAGCTCGAGCATCGCGAGGAAGCGCGCCGCGAGGTTGCGCCGATTCGCGAACGTCGCGCCGCGGGTCACGACACAGTCGGGTCGCGCGGCTAGCTCGCCGACCAGGCCGAACGGCTTCGGCGTCGACGTCGCGACGATGCGCGGCCGCTCGCCGAGTCGGATCCCGAGCTCGAAGAGCGCCCACGCCTCGGCCGGCGTGATCGCGTCGGGCTTCCACGAATCGACCTCGTCGCACCAGCCGAGCTCGGCTTGCGGGCCGCGGAAACGGTCGGCTTGCTTCGCGCTGCGCAGGCGCACGATCGCGCCGTTGTGGCAACGCAGGTGCGGATCATCGTCGTCGCGCACGATCACGGGCGCCTGAT
>Ga0187894_10007011_pt1 | contig 10808 bp, 4 predicted proteins | sample GBC1701081metaG_FD_136650 | JGI IMG/M metagenome (GOLD analysis project Ga0187894, IMG submission 136650) | White microbial mat communities from a lava cave in the Kipuka Kanohina Cave System on the Island of Hawaii, USA - GBC170108-1 metaG ... | reverse complement strand
CCACGCGCTCGACTATCTGCTCAAGCCTTTCGACCGCGAGCGCTTCCTGAAAGCCCTCAACCACGCCAGGTCGAGCCTGCGACGCGGAGAGATCAATCGTCAACTAATGGCGCTGCTCGATGATCATCTGGCCGCGCGCAAGCCGCTTGAACGGCTGGTGATCAAGTCGGGTGGGCGAATCTATTTCCTGAACGTCGAGGAGGTTGACTGGATCGAGGCCGCTGACAATTACGTCGAGCTACACCTCGGGCGCGAATCGCACCTGCTGCGCGAGACGATTAGCGGGCTGGCGGCCAGGCTCGATCCGGGGCGGTTCCTGCGCATCCGCCATTCGACGATAGTCAATCTCGAACGCGTCAAAGAACTACGGCCTCTTTTTCGAGGCGAGTATCTGATTATTCTCCGAGACGGAACAGAACTGACCTCAAGCCGCCGCTACCGAAAGAATCTGGATGTTATTCTTGCGCCATAAGAATTCCCGGATATGGGAAAGGCCAATCTCGAAAACGGACTATCTCTCTCTACCAAGCTAACGGCTGGCGCAGTCACTGCGTAGCTATTTCAAGCACATAACAAGGCGCGCGATGTGGAACAGAGGTTGCCCTCTATTTACGGTTGCAGATTGAGCTTTCCGCATTGGTCATTATTCCTGTAAGACAATAGACAATTCCCAATTGCCAATGACCAATGCAGTAATGGAGGACTAGAGCATGAGAAATAAGCGTCAAAAGATCATGAACTTGAGCTTGCTGTTTTTGATCCCCGCGTTCGCCACACAACAGCGCGCGCCATCACTGGCTCCCTACGGCTCGACTCGTCCCTTGCCGGAGCCGGTTATCTTTGGCGAAGGGACTATTTCGACCGGTGATATGGATTTGAACGCCGCTTTCACGCCGGACGGCCAGACGGTCTATTTTACGAAGCGGACTCCCAAGCTTCAGTTCTGGGTTATCGTGGTCTCGCATTTTCAGCGAGGCCAGTGGAGCGCGCCGGAGGTGGCCGAATTCTCCGGGCAGTACAGCGATTTCGATCCCTTCATCTCGCCGGATGGCTCGAAGCTCTTCTTTTGCTCAACTCGCCCAGTGGACGGCAAGCCCAAAACGGATTTCGACATCTGGGTTGTAGAGAAGAAGGGAACCGGATGGAGCGCCCCTCAACCTCTGGCCGAGCCGGTTAACACCAAGGCGCAAGAGTTTTACCCTTCAGTCGCCTCCAATGGGACACTCTATTTCAGTTCCAGCCGCGAAGGCGCCAAAGGCCGGGGCGACATCTATCGCGCGCGCTGGGTTGATGGGAAGTACGCCGAACCGGAAAACCTGGGTGAGGCTATCAACTCACAATACTCCGAAGGCGATCCCTACGTCGCGCCGGATGAGAGCTACCTCGTCTTTGTCTCTTATGGACGCCCCGAAGGCCACGGAGACGGCGACCTTTATATCAGCTTTCGGCGGGATGGAGCGTGGGCTAAGGCCGTCAATCTTGGGCCGAAGATCAATTCCAGCGCCCTCGATTTCTGTCCCATCGTCTCTCCGGATGGGAAGTATTTTTTCTTCACCAGTGAACGAGGCTTCGCTGATCAACCCCTGCAGGCCCGGCTGACCTATGCGGAATTCGCGAAGCGGATTCACGGCCCCCGCAACGGCCTCGGAGACATCTACCAGGCGGACATCAGCGTCTTGAACCTTAACCGGGAAGCGCGATGAGCCGAAGAAATGAGGAATGAGGATCGAAGATGGAGGATCGAGGATAGAGGATCGAAGATCGCGGATCGAGGATTGCGATCCTCGATCTTCTATCTTCGATCCTCTATCCTCGATCCTCATTCCTCAAGGAGGAAACTATGCAAACACTCTGGCAAGACCTGCGCTATAGCGCGCGAATGTTGTTGAAGGCGCCCAACTACACTTTAATCGCCGTCATTACATTGGCGTTGGGTATTGGCGCGAACACGGCGATCTTCAGTGTGGTCAATGCGCTGATGCTGCGGCCACTGCCATACCGCGAGCCGGATCGGCTGGTGAAGGTTTACCAGGCCCAGCCCGACCCGGCGAAAGGAATGTTACCTTCGATCTGGTCGTATCCGCGCTTCGAGGTGTTGCGCGACCGGAGTCAGAGCTTCGCCGCCGTGGCCGCCGTCGCGCAGAACTCTCACAACCTGACCGGCGCGAACGATCCGGAGCGTTTACAGGTCGAGATGGTTTCAGCCAGTTATTTCCCGCTGCTCGGCGTTGAAGCCGTCGTCGGGCGCACGTTCACGGCGGAAGAAGACCGCGTCCCGGAAACAAATCTCTCCATATTGCTGGGTCACAGCCTCTGGCAAAGGCGATTCGGCGGCGACGCTCAGGTGATCGGAAAGACACTCGAATTGGACAAACATAAGTTCACGATTGTCGGCGTGCTGCCACCCGGATTTCGCGGACAGGACGGCACGGCTGAAGCCTGGGTAACGATGATGGCCGCGCCGCTGTTGCGGTTCAAAAGAACGCTCATCAATCCGAACAATTACTGGTTTCAAGTCATCGCCCGTTTGAAAGACGGGGTCAGTCCCGCGCAGGCGCAATCCGAGATGAAGATGGTCACCGCGCAGATCGAACAGAAATATCCTGGGCCAACAAAGACGCTGGCGGGAAGCGCGAAAGTTGTCACGATCGCGCCGCTGCAAGCCGCCAAACTCGATCCGGCGATCAGGAAGTCCTTCCTGATTCTGCTTGCGGCCGTCGGGCTGGTATTGCTGATCGCTTGCGCGAACACGGCCAACCTGCTGCTGGCTCGCGCCGTGACCAGGCGAAGGGAGTTCGCGCTGCGCGCTGCGCTGGGCGCAGATCGTCCGCGTCTGATCCGTCAATTGCTCACGGAAAGTGTGGCGCTGGCAGTCATCGGCGGCGCGCTCGGCGCGCTTATCGCGCCCTGGGCGCTCGCGCTGCTGAAAAATTTCAGGCCCAGCGACGACGCGCAATTCTGGTCTTCCTACGCCAGAACCTTCGACTTCTTTACGATCGACATGGATTGGCGCGCGCTGGCCTTCAACTTCTCGCTGGCGTTTCTGACCGGCGTCCTTTTCGGGCTGATTCCCGCCATCCAATCTTCATTCGTGAACGTCAACGAGTCGTTGAAGGAAGGCTCGGGCGGCTCTGTCACAGGTTTCCGCAGTTTGCGTAGAGTGAGCGCGCGCAGTCTATTGGTCGTCGGTGAGATTGCGTTGTCGCTCGCGCTGCTCGTCGGGGCGGGGTTGATGATCAGGAGCCTCCTGCGGTTGCAGGCCGTCAATCCGGGCTTTTCGCCGGAGAATGTGATCACGATGGCCGCGCCGTCGCGCGACGCGAAACCGGAGTTTTACGATCAACTGCTCGCGCGCGTCCGAGCCTTGCCCGGCGTCGAAGCGGCCGCAATCGGCAGCGCGGCGCCATTGCTTGGTTACGCCAGCATGACCGTGATGGACATCGAAGGCCGCACGACAAACGGTCCCGCCGGCGTCGGTCTTCACAGCGTCTCGCCGGAATTTTTCAAAACACTGAGCATCAACTTGCTTAAGGGCCGCGTCTTCACCGAACAGGACCGCATCGGCGCGCCACGCGTGGCTCTTATCAATCAAGCCGCGGCCGAACGACTCTTCCCCGGCGAAGACCCGCTCGGCAAACGCATCAGACCCTACGTAGACCCTGCGTACGAAACCGATGAAAAATTTGTCGAGATCGTCGGCGTCGTGGGCGACGCGAAGTACGGTCGCCTGGAAGAAGCCGTCGAACCGGATGTTTATCTCTCCTCGCTACAACCGACCGACGCCGCGCAGACGCTGATAGCGCGGTCGAGCGTTGATCCGGCGACCATCGTTGCGGCGGCGCGGCGCGAACTCCTGGCGCTCGATAAAAACACGCCGCTCACCAGGATTCAAACGATGAGCGCGCGCGCGGCGGAAGTGACCTCGCGCACTCGCTTCATCGCGCTGCTGTTGGGGCTGTTCGCCGGCATGGCGTCGCTGCTATCGGCCATCGGCATATACGGCGTAATGGCCTACAGCGTCTCGGCGCGAACGCGCGAACTGGGCATTCGGATAGCGCTCGGAGCGCAATCCGGCGCCGTGCTGCGGATGGTCTTGCGCGACGGCTTGACGCTGATCGGCGCGGGGGTGGCGCTGGGTGTTTTGACGGCTTGGGCGGCGCTGCGCGTGTTGAAGAGCCAGCTTTACGACGTGAGCGCGACCGATCCGGCGACCTTCGCCGGCGTGACCGCATTGCTGATCGTAGTGGCGACGCTCGCCTGCTATCTCCCAGCGCGGCGGGCGACGAAGGTGGATCCGCTCATTGCGCTGCGCCACGAATGACTCGATTTATGGTTGAAAATCCACCATCAGGTGGTTGATTTTCCACTGGCAAGCGGATAATCTCCCGGCATGTTTCGACGTAACATCGAACCGCTATTGCTTGCCGCATTGGCTGACACGCCTGTTGTGTTGCTGAACGGCGCGCGTCAGACGGGGAAGAGCACTCTGGCGCAGCATCTGATCGAGACGGGCTGGCCGGCGCGGTATGTAACGCTCGACGACGTTACCGTTCAGGCCGCGGCGCGCGGCGACCCTCAAGGTTTTCTGTCGGCCTACGAGGGCCCGGTCATTATTGATGAAATCCAGCGCGCCAACGAGCTTTTTCTACCCATCAAATTGGCGGTTGATCGGAACCGAAAGCCTGGGCGATTTCTGTTGACTGGCTCGGCGAATGTCATGTTGACGCCGGCTTTGTCCGATGCGCTGGCAGGGCGGATGGAGATTCTGACGCTCTGGCCTCTCTCTCAGGGCGAGATCAACGGCTACAAGGAAGATTTTGTAGATCGCCTGCTGGCGAGAGATTTCAGCCTTCCACCATCTTCGATTGGCCAGTCGAAGAAACTCCAGATCAAGCGAGAGGATCTTGCCGGGTTGATTCTGCGCGGAGGGTTTCCGGAAGTCGTCGAACGGCCTGACGTCGAGCGCCGCCGGGCATGGTTCAGGTCTTACCTGACGACGATTTTGCAGCGCGATGTTCGAGACCTCTCCAAGGTCGAGGGGCTGACCGAATTCCCGCGCTTGCTGGCGTTGCTCGCGACCAGGGTCGCAAACCTGCTCAATCTGGCCGATGTCTCCCGCGCCACGACGATTTCGCAGACGACGCTCAAGCGTTACCTGACGCTGTTGCAGGCGACCTATCTGGTCTTTTTGCTGCCGCCCTGGACCTCCAACCTTGGCGCGCGAGTGGTCAAAACGCCGAAATTGATGCTCGGCGATACGGGACTACTCACCGCTCTGGTTAGTGTGGACGAAGAAGGCTTACTTGAGAACAGCGCGCTGTTTGGCGCGGCGCTGGAAAACTTCGTGGTCATGGAGGCGCGCAAGCAGATCTCCTGGAGCAAGACCCAGCCGCGGATGTTTCATTTCCGCACGCACACGGGGCAGGAGGTGGACATCGTTTTGGAAGAAGCTTCAGGCAGGCTGGCCGGAATAGAAGTGAAAGCCAGCGCCAGCGTGAACAACAACGATTTCAAAGGTCTCCGCGCGCTTCAGGAGATCGCCGGCAAAAATTTCCGGCGCGGAATATTGCTCTACACCGGGAGCGAAGTCGTCAGCTTTGGAAAGGATCTGCTGGCGGCGCCGGTCTCGGCTTTATGGCAGAGCCTGTGATGTGAGTTGATCCCGCGTGCGTCTCCACTCCAGCATTCGGACATTTTTCCGCAGGAGAACTACGACAGCGCGTCAGGCGAGATGGCGTAGCTCGCGCAGCGCGACCGAGATCATGGAAACGTCCATCGAGGGCGCGTTCTTGAGTTCGGCCAGCAGTTGTTGCGTGCGTTCGATCGCGCGCTGGTTGCGCGCCCGCCACGCGCCGACCAACGCGTCGGGCGCGCCGGGGGAGACGGTCTGATCGAAGCCGTTGATCGCTTCGCCCGTGATGGCGCATTGCAGCCCGGTGAGGTCGTCGAGCATTGCGTTGCGGGCCAGCGCCTGCCAGTGCTGGTCGGCGGGCAGGGCGTTAATCTGCTCGCGCAACTCCGGCAGTCCGAGCTGGGTGGCGAGAGCGAAGTAGACTCCGGCCACGCGTTCGACGGGTTGCCGGGCGGCGCCGGCCACCTCCACGATGTCCAGCGCCGCAAACAGCGCGTCCAGGCTCGCCACGCGCAAAGCCGTGGATTCGGGCGCGCCGCTCTCCCGATACTTCGCGGCGAGAGACTGCAGCCGGTCGCGATCCGCCGCGTCGAGCGCGCCGGGCAATTGCCGAGCGAGCGTTTCCACTCCCTTGCTGAAATAGGCGATTGTGCCCGCCATATCCTCGGTGAGCCGTTTGGAGCGCAGGAACCACGCGGTCGCGCGCACGATCAGATGGTCGGCCTCGATCACCATCTCAGCCTGCGCGCGGTCTTCGACTTGGTTGTCGAGCGCCTCGATCTCTTTCCAGAGCGGGACGAGGCCGAAGACCTCGCGCGTGAGCAGATACGCCCGCACGATCTCCGCCGGACTGAAGCCGGTAAGCTCGCTCAGATAATGCACGAAGGTGCCGCCCACGCGGTTGAGCATGCTGTTGGTGACGTGGGTGGCGATGATCTCGCGCTTCAGCGGGTGACGCGGCATGTAGCCGGAATAACGCTCGCGCAGCGCCTGCGGGAAATATCTGACAAGCGCTGACTCCACCCACGGATCGTCGGGGAGCGTCGAGGCGAGCAGTTCGTCGAAGAGCCAGATCTTGCTGTAGGCGAGCAACACCGCGCCCTCGGGGCTGGTCAATCCCCTCTGCCTGGCGCGCCGTTCCGCGATCTCCTCGTCCGAAGGAAGAAATTCGAGCCGGCGCTTGAGTCGCCCCTGCTTTTCGAGGAATCGGATGAAGCGCTGCTGCGGGTCGAGCAGGTAGGACGCCATGTGGCTGGAGACCGACAGCCACTGCGTCTGGGAGTAGTTGTCGCGCAGCACCAGCGCGGCCACCTCGTCGGTCATCCGCGCCAGCAAGGCGTTGCGCTGTTTCTCGGTCAGCTCGCCGTCTGCCATCACCATGCCGAGCAGAATCTTGATATTGACTTCGTGGTCGGACGTGCTCACGCCGGCGGAATTGTCTATCGCGTCAGTGTTGATGCGGCCGCCCGCGAGCGCGTATTCGACGCGCCCGAGTTGCGTAAAGCCGAGGTTACCGCCCTCGGCCACCACCTTGCAGCGCAAGTCCCGGCCGTTGACTCGCACAGCGTCGTTGGCGCGGTCGCCGACCTCGGCGTGCGTCTCGCGGCTCGATTTCACGTAGGTCCCGATGCCGCCGTTGTAGAGCAGATCCACCGGCGCCTTGAGGATCGCGCTGATCAGTTCATTGGGCGTCAATTCATCGGCCTCCACGCCCAGCGCTCGTTTGACCTCCGGCGAGATCGAGATTGACTTGGCCGCGCGAGTGTAGACGCCGCCGCCGGTCGAAATCAGCTTGGGGTCGTAATCGGCCCAGGACGAGCGCGGGAGATTGAAGAGCCGCTCGCGTTCTGTGAAGCTCCTCTCGGGATCGGGGTCGGGGTCGAGGAAGATGTGACGATGATCGAACGCGGCGAGGAGCTTGATATGACGCGCGAGCAGCATCCCGTTGCCGAAGACGTCGCCCGACATATCGCCGATCCCGGCCACCGTGAAATCGGCGCTCTGGGTATTGACGCCCATCTCGCGGAAGTGGCGTTCGACCGATTCCCACGCCCCGCGCGCAGTGATGCCCATCGCCTTGTGGTCGTAGCCGGCCGAGCCGCCCGATGCGAAGGCGTCGTCCATCCAGAAGTTGTATTCCTTGCTGATCGCGTTGGCGTAGTCGGAGAAGGTTGCCGTGCCCTTGTCAGCCGCGACCACCAGGTAGGGATCGTCTTCGTCGTGGCGTCGCACTTGTGGCGGAGGCTCGATACGGCCCTGTACGCGGTTGTCCGTCAGGTCGAGCAATCCACGCAGGTAGTCCTGATAGCATTCCACGCCTTCTTTCAGGTAGGCCTCGCGGTCAGCGGGCGAAGGCGCTCGCTTGAGCACGAAGCCGCCCTTCGATCCGACAGGCACGATGACGGTGTTCTTGACCATCTGCGCCTTGACCAGCCCGAGGATCTCCGTGCGGAAATCTTCGGGGCGGTCCGACCAGCGCAAGCCTCCGCGCGCGACCCTCCCGCCGCGCAGGTGCACGCCCTCGAACCGCGGTGAATAGACGAAGATTTCGAAACGCGGCTTGGGTTCGGGCAGTCCCGGGATCTTCGATGGATCGAACTTGAAGGAAAGGAATGATCGCCGCCGGCCCGCGGCGTCAACGCGCCAGAAATTCGTGCGCGTCGTGGCGCGAATGAGCGCCAGGAATTGCCGCAGCACGCGGTCTTCGTTCAGGTTCTGCACTCGTTCGAGCGACGCCTTGATCTCCTTGATCATCTCGGCCTCGGCGTCGGCCGATTCCGGTAGCAGCGGATCGAAGCGCAGCATGAACAGATGGATAAGCTGGCGGGCGAGCATGGCGTTATTCGCGAGGGTGGCTTCGACGAACCTGAGCGGGAGCGGGAATCCGATCTGTCGCAAATATTTCGAGTAGGCGCGGAGGATGACGATCTCTTCCGCCGGCAGCCGCGCGGCGATCACCAGCCGGTTGAAATCATCCCTCTCGATCTCGCCGCGGAAGAGGCGTCCGAAGGCGTCCTCGAAGATCGCCTGCAACTCGTCAATCTCCATGTCAATATCGGCGCTCTCGCTCATCAGCCCGAAATCATGAATCCAGATCGGCTCGGCGCCTTTGATCTCGTAGGGTCGTTCGTCCAGCACATTCAGCCCCATGGATTCGAGCATCGGCAGGCTGTCGGAGAGCGTCACCGGCTTACCCTTGCGCACGAGCTTGAAGCGGAGCGTCCGCGGCGCGGCTTCGAGCGGGCGATAGAGCGAGAGCGCGAACGGTTCGCCGGCCATCACGCGCGCTGCGCGCTCGCAGTCGGGCACGGCGCTGCGCGCCGCGAAGTCCTCGCGATAGGCGGCGGGGAACGCCGCCCCGAAGCGATGGAAAAGCTCGTTGCCGCGGGCTTCGCCGAGCGCCTCGATCAACGCCTGCTTCAGATCGTCCTCCCACCGGCGCGCCGCCGCGACCAGACGCCGCTCGATGTCGGCCACATCGTAGTCCGGGATATCGCCTGGTTTCGTCCGCACCGTGATCAGGGTGCGGACCAGCAAGGACTCAGAGAAGAAGACGTTGAAATCGGAGCTTGCGCCGTTGAACTCTCGTTCGAGGATCGCCCGCCAACGCTCTTGCAGCTCGGTCGTGTAATTTTCGCGCGGGGAGTAGATCAGGCAGGAGATGAAGCGATCGAAGGCGTCGCGTCGCAAGAAGAGACGGAAGCGCTGCCGCGCCCCTAGGTGCAGGATTCCCATGACCGTCGTCGAGAGTTCCTTCTCGCCGATCTGAAACAGTTCGTCGCGCGGGTAGGTCTCGATGATGTCGAGCAGCGTCTTGCCGGTATGGCCTCCGGGCGCAATGCCTGTGCGGGCGATGACGGTGGCCGTCTTCCGGCGCAGCAGCGGGATCTCCGATGGTTTGGCGCTGTAGGCGGTCGAAGTGAACAATCCCAGGAAACGATGCTCGCCGCATACCTCGCCCTGCTCGTCGAAGCGTTTGACGCCGATGTAATCGAGGTAACCGGGGCGATGCACGGTCGAGCGCGAGTTGGCCTTGGTGATGTAGAGAAGCCTGGGCAGACGGGCGAAGGCTCGCACGTTCGATGGCAACACGGAGGCGCTCGGAAGCGCAGACTTCCCATCCACCTCACGCAAGATGCCCAGCCCGGAGTTCGGCACGATGCGCAACGCGTCCTCGCCCTCGACCTGCGCCAGGTCGTAACAACGGTAGCCGATGAAAGTGAAGTGATCGTCGGCGAGCCATCTCAGAAACGCCTTGCCTTCCAGAAGCTCATCGGGCGATACGGGAGGACGGGTCTTCTCAATCTCGTTGATCGCCTCTTCGACCTGCGCCAACATCTTCTTCCAGTCGGTGACGGCGCGGCGCGCGTCTCTGAGCACGCGCGTCAGATCGCTGGTGAGCGCCGCAATCTGATCCGGCGAGACGACCCGGTCAACCTCCACGTGCATAAACGACTCAGGTCCGGCGCCCTCGCCGCGCGCCTCAGATATCTCCGCGAGCTCTCCATCGGGCCGCCGCCGCGCCATCATGATCGGATGGATGATCAGGTGCAGCGTCAGTCCATGCCGGTTCACTTCCATCGTCACCGAATCAACCAGGAAAGGCATATCGTCGTTGACGATCTCGATGATGGTGTGGGTGGATTGCCAGCCGTGCTCTTCGACCGTCGGGTTGAAGACGCGCAGCTTCGGCTTGCCAGGCTCGCGCTTGCGGGCGAAGTTCCAATGCGAGAGCGCGGCGCCATAAAGGTCGTCCACCCGGCGCTCCATCAAATCCTCCGGGGCCACCTGCCGGAAATACGCGCTCACGAATCGCTCAATGGCGTCGCGCTGTTCGGGCGTCGCCTTGGCGCGCACGAGCGCAAGAATCTCCTCTGTTCTCTCGGTTTTTTCCATCATCGTGTCTTTCCCTCAAGTCATCATCGCGTTATCGAATGCGGCTCTCAGGATCAAAAGCCGCTCGGCAAGAGTAGCGCAAACTGTCGAGCTAAGGTTTCTACACAAGTCAATATTTCCCCGCTCCGGAGGAGCGTAATGTTTATAGATCGTCATTATCTTTATTGCTCCAGCTCCGTCAGGGGCGACATCCGGCGCCCGGATGTCGCTCCTGACGGAGCTGGAGAGCGTTATCCACCGCATACCTATAAACATTGCGCTCCTCCAGAGCGGGGGAACT